>CAEZXR010000001.1_pt1 | contig 19717 bp, 24 predicted proteins | sample 7265301 | NCBI WGS metagenome assembly CAEZXR01 (sample SAMEA6813913, study PRJEB35770) | freshwater metagenome | biome: Freshwater; feature: Freshwater reservoir; material: water | place: Czech Republic | collected 2017-04-14 | depth 30m m
GCTCGCACCTACGGTCACGGCCATGCAGATGCCCGACCCCGTGATCCGACGACTCGACGACGTCCCCGACGTCGAGATCCGTCGCCACGACGGCGGGAAGATGGGCCGCGCGCTCCACGCCGCCAACGCCGTCAGCATCCGCAACGACCTCTCCTGGCACTCGTTCTGCTGCACCCTGCTCCACGAGTTGCTCCACCTCCTCAACGGGCCCCAGTGCCACGGCCTCAGGGCCAAGGAGGAAGAGTCCGTGCGCCGCCAGACCGCGCGCGAGATGCTGCCCGACATCTACGACATCGGCGAAGCGCTCGCCTGGGCACACACGCCCATGGAGGCCGCCGACGAACTCGGCGTCGACATCTACGTACTGCGCAAGCGGCTGCGGCACATGCACCCCGCCGAGCGCGGGTACCTGCAACGTCGCCTCTCCGAGGTCCCGTGATGGCCGGGCGTCCGAACCTTCGCCAGGTGCCCGCGCGCCCGCGCCGTGTGCTCGGCATCGTCCGCGTCTCCAAAGAACGCGACGGCATGGTCAGCCCCGAGCTGCAGGTCACCGCGATCACCGACTACTGCGCCAGCGTCGGGCACCACCTCGCCGGGATCGTCGAAGGGATCGACGAGTCAGGATCCCAGCGGAAGTCGTCGTGGTGGCGGCGCCTCGACGACGCCGTCGCGTCAGTCGAGTCGGGGGAGTACGACGGGATCGTCGTCTGGAAATACTCGCGGACCGCCCGCCACCGGATGAAGTGGGCCGTCGCGCTCGACCGGGTCGAGTCGGCCGGGGGAGTCCTCGAGTCGGCGACCGAGCAGTTCGACACCACCACCTCAGCCGGCCGGTTCGCGCGCGGCATGGTCGCCGAGATGAACGCCTTCGAGGCCGAGCGGATCGGCGAGGTGTGGAAGGAGTCCCACGAACGCCGGATCCGCAACGGCCGACCCCACACGGGCAAAGCCCGGTTCGGCTACACCTACGACCTCACCGAGAAGCTGCACAAGCCACACCCCGAGCAGGCTCCGATCCTCGCCGACCTATACCGCAGGTACGTCGCGGGGGAGTCGATCGGGACCCTGGTCCAGTGGCTCAACCGCCACGGGTGGCGCACCGCCCGCGGCGGATCCTGGGCCGACGACACGCTGCGCAAGCAACTCGACACCGGCTTCGCGGCCGGTCTGTTCACCTACCACGGCGACTACTACCCCGGCGCCCACGAAGCGCTCATCGACCCCGACCTCTGGCAGGCCTACAAGGACGCCCGGGTCGCGCGCCGCAAGGTCCCGCCGCGGACCGAACGATCGCCTTACCTGCTGTCCGGGCTCGTCCGCTGCGCGCGGTGCGGGTCGGTCATGGTCGCCTACCGAGAGACACCCCGGGCCACGAAGTACGACAACCGTCGAGGGAAGGCCTACCCGACACCCGGCGTACGGCTCTCGTGGCGGTGCAAGCGCTGCCCCGAACTCGGCAAGGGCCCGACCGGCTACGTCGCCTCCCACCTCGTCGAGACCCAGCTCCTCGAGCACCTCAGCGCCCTTGCGGCATCCGTCGAAGCTGACTCGATCGAGAAGGTCGTCGTCGACGCCCGCCAGACGCTGCTCGAGGTCGAACTCGACCGGCTCACCCGCGAAGGCGCCAAGCTCCAAGAGGCACTCATCCGACTCGCCGTGTCCAACGCTGAGAACCCACTGCCCCCGGCGATCTACGCCCAGTCGAAGGACGACATCGAGAGCCGCGCCCGCGACGTCGCCGCGGCCATCGAAGCGGCCGGCGCGACCGTCCGCCGATCATCCAAGCAACCCGCACACACGGCCGCGAGCCTGCTGGCCGAGTGGGATGACCTCCCGATCGAGGGGCGGCGCGAGGTGCTCCGCAGCCTCATCGACTGCGTCCTCGTCCGCACCGGCCGCGACCTATTCGCCGTCGTCGTCGAGTGGCCCGAAGCGCGCCGCTGACCGGCCCGAGAGGGGTCGGGTCAGGCCCGCTCCGCCATCGACTTTAGGTGTGCCTTGACCTGAGCCAGTGACGGGTTCGTCTGCGACGTGCCGTCGGTGTAGACCAGGGTCGGCACCGTCTGATTGCCGTTGTTGGCCGACTCGACGATCTGCACGGCCTCGGGCACCTGCTCGATGTCGACCATGTCGAAGGCGATGCCCTCGCGGTCGAGCTGGCTCTTGAGCCGGTGGCAGTACCCGCACCACGGGGTGGAGTACATGACGAACGGGGCAGTCGAGGAAGCGTTCACGGTCATGGCAACAGCCTACGGAGGCGGTTGATTCCGGGAGCCTGTCTCACCTCGTCGCGTGGACGGCGAGCTGCCAGGTGCGCTCGTCCTGGGCCAGGTGGGCCTCGTCCGCGGCCGTGCGGACCAGTGTGCCGCCTGCCTCGAGATCGAGGCGTGCGGCGGGGGTGGTCGTGGCGTCGGCAGGCAGATCGGCGCCGAGCACCAGCACGCTGCCGAGCACCCGGGCGCCGCCGACGCTCAGCAGGAGATCGTCGGCGCCGGCCACCGACCAGGCATCGACGAGCAGCGCGTGGCCGCTGCTCGTGTCGGCACGGGTCGTCAGCTCGATCCGTCCGGAGGGGGCTTCGCCGTGCCGGCCGAGCACGACCGTCTCGCGCAGCGCGAGCCGCGCGCCGGATCCGAGCTGGACGGTGGTCGCTCGCACGACGTCGGCGCCAGCCGCGACGATGAGCGGCTGGCCGGCCCAGGTCAGCGAGGCCTCGTCGCCGAGATCGATGTCGACCTCCCACCGGGCGCGACCGCCGCGCATGTCGTAGGCCACCGTGCCGCCCGGCTCGACCAGGTCGAGGGCGGCGCCGTCCTCGACGCGCACCTCGATCCGCACCCGGTCGCCGGCGAGCAGCAGCGCGCCGTCGGGCACGAGCGAGACGCGTGGCCGGTCGCTGCCGGGCACCGGCACCAGCATCGGGCGCACCGCCGGTCTTCCACCGGCGGCCTCCACCTCCAACCAGACCCGCGGCCGACCGCCGACGCCCCGCTCGACGACGACCCGGGTCCGGCTGGCGTCAGTGCACGTGGTCGGCGGCGAGAGCATGGTCGTGATCGTGATCGCCGTGACCTTCGTGACTCGGGCCGTGGCTGTGCGGTGCCATCGGGCCGGGGTCCGCGGGATGCAGGGAGCCGTCCCGGTGGGCTGCGAGCCGGCCGATCACCCACGCGACCAGCTCGGCGATCGAGGCGGGATCGTGGGCGGAGAGCGCGATGACGGGACGGCCGTCGCGCACCGAACCGGCGTCGCTCACCATCTGCGCGGGGTCGACGCCAACGTAGGGGCCGAGATCGGTCTTGTTGACGACGAGCAGATCCGCGCGGGTGATGCCAGGCCCCCCCTTGCGGGCGACGTCTCCGCCGCCCGCGACGTCGATGAGGAAGATCTGGGTGTCGACCAGGGCGGGGGAGAAGGTCGCGGTGAGGTTGTCACCGCCCGACTCGACGAGCACCAGGTCGAGCGGGGCGAAGTCGGCCTCGAGGTCCTCGACCGCCATCAGGTTGGCGGTGATGTCGTCGCGGATCGCGGTGTGCGGGCAGGCCCCCGTCTCGACCGCGCGGATCCGCGCCGGGTCGAGCACGCCGGCCGAGCGCAGGAAGCGTGCATCCTCGTCGGTGTAGATGTCGTTGGTGATCACGCCGAGGGAGAGCCGGTCGGCGAGCTCGCGGCACAGCATCGCGATGAGCGAGCTCTTGCCGGTCCCGACGGGGCCGCAGACCCCGAGGCGGAGCGTACGGCGAGTAGGACTGTCAGGCACTGAACAACCTCCGAGGGGTGACGGCGTGGGCCTCGGCCCACGCCTCGATCTGGGGGGCACCGGAGGCAGGGATGCCGCCGGGTCGGGTGAGGGTGGCGACCGCCACGGCCAGGGTGTCGACCTCCGGGAGCGCGTGGTGGACCCACTGTGCGGCGACGACGGGATCCATGGGCGTGAGCTTGAGCGCGGCCGAGATCACGGTCTGCACGTCGTCGTACCCGACGAGCCCGGCCAGGGCGACGGGGGAGAGCCCGCCCGCGTCGGCCGCGGCGGCCAGCACGATCGGGCGGGGCGGCGCCGACAGCGCGGCGACCGCGTGCACCGCCGCCGACTCCGGCCAGAGCCGGGCGACCAGCCGCAGCAGCGCCTTGCCCTGGGTGCGCGCCGTCGCGCGCATCGCTGCGCTCGGCGTCCGCGCCTGCCAGGCCTCGACGACCGGACGGAGGTCGCGCCCACTGCGCTGATGTGAGAGCGCGACGACGGCGGTCGCCGCCTCGACCCGGGTCACGGTGCGCAGCCGCAGTCGCACGTAGTCGGGGATGCGGTCGGCGGGCAGCCCGGCCACGAGGGCCGGCTCCAGGGTCGCCGACTGGGTGTGCCCGGCCACCGGGAGGCGGGCGTCGGCCAGCAGGTGCGCGACCAGACCGGCGGAGGGGGCGCTCATCAGAACATCGAGTAGAGCTGGGCGAGCGGGAGGGTGGTGGCGGGCGACGGGTCGACGCGCTCGCCGTCGACCTCGATGGTGAAGGTCTCCGGGTCGACCCGGATGCTCGGCAGGTAGTCGTTGTTGACCATCTGCGCCTTGCCGATCTCGCGCGTCGGCGCCACGCCGAGCAGTCGCCGGCGCAGTCCCAGCCGCTCGGCCAGGCCGTCCTCGAGCGCGGTCGGAGCGACGAAGGTGACCGCATGGTCGGCGCCGCTGCCCTCGGACGGGTCGATCAGGGTCGGCCTCATCAGCTGGGGCTGCGGGGTCGGGATCGACGCGTTCGGGTCGCCGAGGGCCCCCCACACCAGCGCGCCGCCCTTGATCACCACCTGCGGCCGGATGCCGAAGAACCGCGGATCCCACAGCACCAGGTCGGCGAGCTTGCCGGGCTCGATCGAGCCCACCTCGGCGTCGATGCCGTGGGCGATCGCGGGGTTGATGGTGTACTTCGCGACGTACCTCTTGGCCCTCAGGTTGTCCGCCGGCTCGGACCCGTCGAGGGCGCCGTACCTCGCCTTCATGACGTGGGCGACCTGCCAGGTGCGGCACACGACCTCGCCGATCCGGCCCATCGCCTGGGCGTCCGAGCTGGTGATCGACAGCGCTCCCAGGTCGTGCAGCAGGTCTTCCGCCGCGATGGTGGTGGAGCGGATCCGCGACTCGGCGAAGGCGAGGTCCTCGGGCACGCGCGGGTTGAGGTGGTGGCAGACCATCAGCATGTCGAGGTGCTCGGCGACGGTGTTGACGGTGTGCGGGAGCGTCGGGTTGGTCGAACCCGGGATGACGTGCGGCAGCGAGGCGACGGTGAGGATGTCGGGCGCGTGCCCGCCGCCGGCCCCCTCGGCGTGGAAGGCGTGGATGCCCCGACCGGCGATCGCGCCGACGGTCGACTCGAGGTAGCCGGCCTCGTTGAGCGAGTCCGAGTGCAGGGCGACCTGGAGACCGTGCACGTCGGCCGCCCGCAGGGCGGCGTCGATCGCGGCCGGCGTCGAGCCCCAGTCCTCGTGCACCTTGTACGCCGCGGCGCCGGCCAGCGCCTGCTCGGCGAGCGACGCGGCGGAGACGGTGTTGCCCTTGCCCATCAGCAGCACGTTGAGCGGGATGGTGTCCAGGGCGCGGTGCACGGTCTGCAGGTGCCAGGCGCCCGGGGTGACGGTGGTGGCCTTCGAGCCCTCGGAGGGGCCGGTGCCGCCGCCGCCGACCGTGGTGACACCGGTGGCGAGTGCTTCGACCAGCTGCGAGCGGGAGATGAAGTGCACGTGCACGTCGATCGCGCCGGCAGTGAGGATCTTGCCCTCGCCGGAGATCACGTCGGTCGAGGGGCCGATCAGCAGCTGGGGGTGCACCCCGTCGGCCACATCGGGGTTGCCGGCCCGTCCGATAGCCACGATGCGGCCATCGCGCAGGCCGACATCGGCGCGCACGATGCCCCAGTGGTCGAGCACGATCGCGTTGGTGATGACGGTGTCGAGGGCGCCCTCGGCGCGGGTCGTCGTGCCTTGCGCCATCGACTCGCGGATCGACTTGCCGCCGCCGAAGACGGCCTCGTCGCCGCCGATGGTGAGGTCGTGCTCCACCTCGATCCACAGGTCGGTGTCGCCCAGGCGGACCTGGTCGCCGGCGGTCGGGCCGTAGAGGGCGGCGTACGCCGCGCGGTCCAGCTGCACGTCAGGCCTCCTTGATCTGGATGCCGGGCACGTGCACCCGGCCGCCGAAGGCGACGACGTCGAGGGCGCGCGAGGCTCCGGGCTCGAAGCGCTGCGAGGTGCCGCTCGGGATGTCGAGGTGGCAGCCGGCGGCGGCCTCGCGGTCGAAGTCGAGGGCGGCGTTCACGTCGGGGAGGTGGATGTGCGAGCCGATCTGGATCGGCCGGTCGCCGGTGTTGACGAAGACCAGCCGCTGCACGGCCTTGCCGGCGTTGAGCTCGACGGTCCCGGGACGCACGCGGACGGCGCCGGGGCCTGCGGTGGAGTGGGCGGACACGGGGCTCCTCAGGCGATCGGCTGGTGGAGGGTCACGAGCTTGCGGCCGTCGGGGAAGGTCGCCTCGACCTGGACGTCGGTGAGCATCTCCGCGACCCCCGCCATCACCTGCTCGCGGGCCAGCACGTCGCGACCCGACGACATCAGCTCGGAGACGCTCGCGCCCTCCCGGGCGCGCTCGATCACCCAGGTGCTGAGCAGGGCGACGGTCTCGGGGTAGTTGAGCAGCACCCCGCGCTCGAGGCGATCGCGAGCGACCATGCCCGCGACGGCGAGGAGCAGCTTCTCGGTGTCGGCCGGCGTCAGGTGCATCAGACCGCCATGGCCGCGCGCACGGCGTCCAGCGCGCCCGGCCCGCCGGCACCGCTCGAGGTGATCCGCCCCGACTCGAGCACGTAGTAGGAGCCGGTGCTGCGCAGCGCGAAGCCGACATGCTGCTCGACCAGCAGCACCGACAGGTCCCCCCGCGAGCTCAGGGCCGCGATCACAGCCTCGATCTCGGCGACGACGTTGGGCTGGATGCCCTCGGTCGGCTCGTCGAGGATGAGCAGGCGCGGCTTGGTCAGCAGGGTCCGGGCGATCGCCAGCTGCTGGCGCTGGCCGCCGGAGAGCAGACCCGCGCGGCGCGACAGCAGCTGGGGCAGCGCCGGGAACGTGTCGAGCACCTCGTCGATCGCCGATCGCTGAGTGGTGACCAGCTGCAGGTTCTCCAGGGTGGTCATCTGCGGGAACGACAGCTGACCCTGGGGCACGTAGCCCAGGCCGCGAGCCACGCGCTTGTTGGGGCGCAGCCGGGTGACGTCCTCGCCGTCGATGAGCACCGTCCCGCTGCGCACCGGGAGCAGACCGACCGCCACCCGCAGCAGGGAGGTCTTCCCGGCGCCGTTGTGCCCCATCAGGGCGACACCGCCACCGAGCGGGACGCTCAGGCTCACGCCGTGGATCACCATGCTGCGGCCGTAGCCCGCGGTGACGTCGACGAACTCCAGCTTCGCGTCAGCCATGCTCGACACCTTCCGTGCTCCGGCCCAGATAGACCTCTTGGACCTGCGGATTGGCCTGGATCTCCGCGACCGTCCCCTCCGCCAGCACCTTGCCGGCGTGCAGGACCGTGACGATGTCGGCATACCTGCGCACGAAGTCCATGTCGTGCTCGATAACGACGATGGTGCGCGTCGGCGCGATCCGGCGCAGCAGCGCGCCCGTCTCCTCGCGCTCGTCGTGGCTCATCCCCGCGACCGTCTCGTCGAGGAACATCACCTGGGCGTCCTGCACGAGCAGCATCCCGATCTCCAGCCACTGCTTCTGGCCGTGGGCCAGGATGCCGGCCGGGCGGTCGCGGTGGTCGGCGAGCCCGACGGTCTCCATCGCCTCCTGGACGTACGACGGCACGCCACGCCGGGCGAGGACCATGCCGCGGGCGCGGCGGTGCACGCCGCCGGCGATGTCGAGGTTCTGCAGCACCGTCAGCTCTTCGAACACGGTCGCGGTCTGGAAGGTGCGGCCTACGCCGGCCCGGGTGATCTGGTGCGACTTCAGCGTCAGCAGGTCCTTGGTCCCGTACCTCGCGTAGCCGGTGCCGTGGACCAGGCCGGTCAGCGCGTCGACGAGCGTGGTCTTGCCGGCACCGTTGGGCCCGATCAGGAAGTGGATGCGGCCCTGCAGGAAGGTCACGTCGACGTTCTCGTTGGCCTTGAAGCCGTCGAAGTCGACGGTGAGCCCCTGGACCTCGAGGTAGTTCTGGCCCGTCATGCCGTCCTCCTGCGAGACGTAACGACTCCGCTGAGTCGTCGTGGGATCGAGGCGAGACCGTCGGGCAGCAGCAGCGTCACGACGATGAACATCAGGGCGAGGATGTAGATCCAGCCGTTCTCGAATCGCTCCGAGAGCGTGGATCGTCCGTAGCCCAGGAGGATCGCGCCGAGGGCAGGTCCGAAGAGGGAGGCCCGCCCGCCGAGCGCGACGCCGGCGATCAGCAGGATGGACGCCGCCGCACCGATCTCCTTGGGGGAGATGATCCCGACGATCGGCACGAAGAGCGCGCCGCCGATGCTGGCCATGACCGCCGACACCACGAAGGCGACGAGCTTGATGTTGGCCGGGTCGTAGCCCAGGAAGCGGACCCGCTCCTCGGCGTCCCGGGTCGCCACCAACAGCTCGCCGAACCTGCTCCGGTAGAGCTGCCAGACGACGAGCATGCAGAGCACCAGGACGACCGCCGTGATCGTGTAGATCATCCGCCGGTTGACCGGGTCGGCGAGGTCGTAGCCGAAGAACGACTTGAAGTCGCTCAGGCCGGTGTCGCCGCCGGTGAGCTTGATGGTGCCGCCGATGAAGTAGGCCAGCGCCACGGCCAACGCCTGCGACAGGATGGCGAAGTAGGCGCCCTTGACCCGGCGCTTGAAGATCGCGAAGCCCAGCACCGAGGCCACCAGGATCGGCACCAGCACCACCGCGGCGAGGGTGAAGATCGGGCTGCGGAAGGGCACCCAGAATCCGGGCAGGGGAGCGAGCGGGTCGTAGAGGATCATGAAGACGGGGATGCCGTCGGGTCCGGCGGTCTCCAGGGTCAGGTGCATCGCCATGGCGTAGGCGCCGATCGCGAAGAAGACGCCCTGGCCCAGGACCAGCATCCCGCCGCGACCCCAGCTCAGCCCGATGCCCACGGCGACGATCGCCCAGCAGCAGTACTTGCCGAGGTTGTTGAGCCGGAACTCGTCGAGCACGGCCGGCGCCACGACGATCAGCAGCAGCGCCAGGACACCGATGCCGACAAGCGAGCCCCACGATCGGGCGAAGGTCGTGGCGCGCTCGACCGGCGTCGTACTCATGCGAGACCTCGCGTCCGGATGGTGAAGAGGCCTTGGGGTCGGACCTGGAGGAAGACCACGACCAGGCCGAAGGTGATGACCGAGGCGAGGCTGCCGGTCGTCCAGTCGGCGAAGTACGCCGTCGAGACGCCCACCGCCCACGCCGCGATGACGGTGCCGCGCAGCTGGCCGAGGCCACCGGCCACGACGACCAGGAAGGCCAAGATGATGTAGCGGGTGCCGAGCTGGGAGTTGGTGCCGCCGATCAGCGAGGCCGCGACCCCGCCCAGTCCGGCGAGCCCCGATCCGATGAAGAAGGTGAGCCGGTCGACCGACCGGGTGGCGATGCCCAGCGTCTCGGCGAGCGGGCGGTTCTGCACGGTGGCGCGGATCCGCCGGCCGAAGGTCGTGTACCTCAGCAGAGCGGCCAGGCCGGCGAGGCAGACCAGCGCCAGGCAGATGGTGAAGATCTGGCGCAACGGCCAGGCGTAGCCGAAGACGTCGAGCTGGCCGTCGAGCAGCGACGGCTTCTTGACGGGGACCCCGCTGGGGTAGTGCTGGAGGAAGAGCTGCTGCAGACCCAGGCTCACGCCGACCGTGGCCAGCAGGGTGTCGAGCGGCCGGTCGTACATCCACTGGATCACGGTGATCTCCAGCACCAGGCCGAGCAGTCCGGCGAAGACGAAGGCCACGGGGAGCGCGAGCAGGATGGAGATGTTGGTGTTCGAGACCACCCCCTGGGTCCAGTACGCCGAGACGGCGCCGGCCAGCAGGAACTCGCCGTGGGCCATGTTGATGACGCCCATCTGACCGAAGGTCAGCGCGAGGCCGAGGGCGGCGATGAGGAGCAGCGCGCCGTCGGCGGTGCCGTTCAGGAGCGGGGCGATCAGGGATTCCATGCTGGCCTCTCGACGCGGGGACGTGCCGGGTGTCGCTGGTGAGGGGGTCCGTGCCCGAGGCACGGACCCCCTCGACTCCGCTGGGGAGCCTCAGCCTGCGGCGGCGACCAGCGCGTCGCGCGTCGCCTCGGGGAACCAGGAGTAGCCCTCCAGGAACGGGTCCGGCTCGATCGGGCCGTCGGACTCCCAGACGATGTCGAACTGGTTGTCGGCGTTGATCTGGCCGATCAGGCCCGGCTTGCTGATGTGGTGGTTCTCGCCGTCGATGACGACGGTGCCCTCAGGAGCGTCGAACGAGACCCCGTCGGAGACCGCGTTGATCTTGTCGACGTCGAAGGATCCGGCCTTCTCGACCATCGCCTTGTAGAGGTACATCGAGTCGTAGGCCGCCTCCATCGGGTCGGACGTGACGTCGCTAGGACCGTCGTAGGCGACCCAGTCCGCGATGAACTTCTCGTTGGCCGGGCTCTGGACCGACTGGAAGTAGTTCCACGCGGCGTACTGACCGGTGACGTCGGCACCCATGTTGGGCGCCTCCTCCTCGGCGATCGAGACCGAGATGATCGGCGTGGTCTCGGCCGTGAGGCCGGCGTCCGTGTAGGCCTTGATGAAGCCGACGTTGGACGAGCCGTTGATGGTGTTGAAGATGAAGTCGGGCTTGGCGTCGACGATCTTCGAGACCTGCGTGGTCCAGTCGTCCTTGTCGAGCGGCACGTACTCCTCACCGACTATCTCGATGCCGAGCTCCTCGGCGTACAGCTTGATGATCGCGTTGGCCGTGCGCGGGAAGACGTAGTCCGAGCCCGCGAGGAACAGCGTCTTGACGCCCTTGGACTTCAAGAACTCCATGGCCGGCAGGATCTGCTGGTTGGTCGTGGCGCCGGTGTAGTAGATGTTCTTCGACGCCTCGAGGCCCTCGTACTGCACGGGGTAGAAGAGCAGGCTGTTGTACTTCTCGGCCACCGGCTTCATGGCCTTGCGCGAGGACGACGTCCAGCCACCGAAGATCGCGGCGACGCAGTCCTTGGTGATGAGCTTCTCGGTCTTCTCGGCGAAGGTCGGCCAGTCGGTGGCGCCGTCCTCCTGCACGAGCTCGATCTGCTTGCCCATGATGCCGCCGTCGGCGTTGATCTCGTCGGCGGCCATGTGCAGGACGGACGACACGGTCGTCTCCGAGATGGCCATCGCACCCGTGAGGGAGTTGATCAGGCCCAGCTTGACGGTGTCACCCGAGGTGTCGACGCAGCTCTCGCTGCTGGTGGAAGTGGTGTCGTCGCCGGCCTTGGAGCCGCCACAGGCGCTGAGGCCGATGGCAGCTGCGAGCGCGATGACGGATGCCGCGGCGACGCGGGAGCGGGTACGGGTCACGTGGGGGCAACCTCTCGGTTCTGGCCTGCGGTCTCGGGCCGCTGGCTCGGGCCAGGGGCACGGCATCGGGCCCCGGTGGTCGATGAACCTAGGAATCGCAGATTTCGAGTTGCTACCAAATGGAATTAAATCGGTGTTACGGCACGCCGCACCCGCGCGGACGGCGTGGCGCAGCCCGGTCCGGTCTCAGCCGACGAGCGGCGGCAGGACCCGGAGGTCGCCGGCCAGCGACTGCCAACGGCGTGCGCCGAGCTCCTCGGCGAGGATCTGCTCGACGGCCTCCTCGGCCTCGCGGATCGCCCGGGCGACCTCGCTCCCGCGAGCCGACAGGGCCACCACCACGCGGCGCTTGTCGTCGGGATCCATCCGCCGCACCACCAGTGCCTGGGAGACCAGCCGGTCCACGTGGCGGGTCAGCGAGGCGGGCGCGACCACGGCGCCGTGAGCCAGGTCCGACATCCCGATGCCCGGTCGCGCCAGCAGCACCGACATCACCTGCCAGTGCTCGGGCAGCAGGCCGTGCTCGGCGAGCAGCGGTTGCAACCTGACGGCGAGAGCGTGCTCGGCCCTGCGGAGCAGGAGAGCAAGACCGGCATCGAGCGGTGCCGGTGCGGCCTGCTCGGTCATGATGGGACTCGCCTTCGCTTGCGCGGGTGGGGATCCAGCGGCTGTGCAGTGTGTCTCATCCGGGACGAGACGGTTCATGCCAGCTGGTCGACACATTAGTCTGCTGCGCAACCTCGGCCATCGTCGTCCGACGCAAACCTGCTCGTGGGTCGCTCTTCCGACCGCGTCGGGCCCGGCACGGCAACCGTGGAGGTCGGAGGTGAGCCACCGATGACGAGGCCGCTCGTTCGCACCGATCCCGAGGTGCTCTCGATCGCCTTCGTGGTGCCGCTCCAGGGTCCGACCGGGCTCTACGGTCCGTCCTGCCTGGCCTGCGGCGAGCTCGCCGTCGAGCAGCTCAATGCCGCCGAGGGCATCGCCGGTCGTCGCGTCGAGCTGGTGGTGGTCGATGGGGGACGGGCCCCAGAGCTGGTGGCCGACGAGGTCGGCCGGCGGGTCGACAGCGGTCGGGTCGAGGCGGTCGCAGGCTGGCACATCTCCGCGGTGCGCCAAGCGGTAGCCGCCCGGATCGGCGGGCGGGTCGTCTACGCCTACGCCGCGATGCACGAGGGGCGCGACGACACCCCGGGCGTGTTCATGCTCGGGGAGCGTCCGCTCAACCAACTGCTGCCCGCGGCGCACTGGATGCGCGAGCAGCTGGGCGTCGGACGCTGGGCCGTGGTCGGCAACGACTACGTCTTCCCCCGGGTGACCGGCACGACCGCTCGGCTCGCGCTGCAGGACACGGCCTCCGAGGTGGTCAGCGAGACCTACGTCCCGCTCGGCACGACCAACTTCTCCCACGTGCTCACCCAGCTCGACCGCGGCGGCATCGACGGTGTCATCATGCTGCTGATGGGCCAGGACGCGGTGCACTTCAACCGCCAGTTCGCCCGCCAGGGCCTCGACGGCCGGTTGGCCCGGCTGAGCCCCGCCGTCGAGGAGAACACCCTGCTCGGCGGGGGCGCCTCCGCCCACCACCACCTCTACGCCGCTGCTGCCTACTTCGACGGCATGGACACCGCCGAGAGCGCCGAGCTGGCCGCTGCGTACTACGGCCGCTACGGCGCGTGGGCGCCGGCCCTCAATGCCGTGGGGGAGTCGTGCTACGAGGCGATCTGGTTCCTCCACCGCCTCGCCCGCACATGCGGCTCCCTGCGGGTCTCCGACCTCGACCGGATCGGCTCGCGGCACTTCTACGACAGCCCTCGCGGCCTGGTGCGCCTCGACGGCAACCTGCTCGACCAGGACGTCTACCTCGCCGCTGCCGACGGGATGGCCTTCCGGGTGCAGGAGCAGATCGCCCGCGCCACCTGATCGGACCTGTGGACGCCGACCGGTGGCCGGCCGGGACTGTCGCCGTCGGCATCTAGGGTTGGGCCGTCGTCACGGTTCCCACCGGTCCAACCCAGGAGATGCACCCGCCCATGCCCGACCCCGATGCCCTGCTCGAGGCCCTCGATCCCGAGCAGCGTCGCGTCGCCGAGGCGCTGCGCGGCCCGGTGCGGGTGCTCGCCGGAGCCGGCACCGGCAAGACCCGGGCGATCACCCACCGGATCGCGCACGGCGTGGCCACCGGGGTCTACGTGCCCACCGAGGTGCTCGCCGTCACCTTCACGACGCGGGCCGCCGGCGAGATGCGACAGCGCCTGCGGGTGCTGGGCGCGGGAGGTGTGCAGGCACGCACGTTCCACGCCGCCGCCCTGCGGCAGCTGCGCTACTTCTGGCCCCAGACCCAGGGCACCGAGCTGCCCCGTCTCACCGAGTCCAAGATCCCACTGCTCGTGGGCGCCGCCCGCCAGCAGCGGCTGCGGCCGGACCAGGCGCTGCTGCGCGACCTCGCCTCCGAGGTGGAGTGGGCCAAGGTCAGCAACGTCCACCCCGACGACTACGCCCGCGTCGCGGCGGAGCGCGGACGCTCGGTCGCCGGGCAGGACCCCGAGACCGTGGGGCGGATCTTCGGCAGCTACGAGGAGGTCAAGCGCGCCGACGGGCGGATGGACATGGAGGACATCCTGCTGCTGACCGCCGGGCTGCTGGCCGAGGACGAGCGCGTCGCGGCGCAGGTCCGCCGTCAGTACAAGTGGTTCGTGGTCGATGAGTTCCAAGACGTCTCGCCCTTGCAGTCGGCGCTGCTCGACCTGTGGCTCGGCGGCCGCGACGAGCTGTGCGTCGTCGGCGACCCGGCGCAGACCATCTACTCCTTCGCCGGCGCCAACGCCGACTACCTGCGCGACTTCCCGGCCAAGCATCCGGGCACCACGTCGGTCGAGCTGGTCCGCAACTACCGCTCCACCCCTCAGGTCGTGCAGGCCGCCAACCTGCTGCTCGCCGGCACGTCCAGCAAGGGGGTGGCGCTGCAGGCCCAGCGCCCGGCCGGCGTCGCCGTGACCTTCCAGCCGCAGCCCGACGAGATCGCCGAGGCGCAGGCGGTCGCCGCCCGCATCGCCGCCCTGCGCGACCGGGGGCACCCGATGTCCGAGGTCGCGGTGCTCTTCCGGATCAACGCGCAGTCGGAGTCCTTCGAGGAGGCCCTGTCGGCCCGCAAGATCCCCTACGTCGTCCGCGGTGCCGCCCGGTTCTTCGACCGGGCCGAGGTGCGCGAGGCCGTGACCCGGCTGCGGGGTGCGGCCCGGGGCGGCCAGGGAGAGGCGACCGGCGACGAGCTGCTCGAGGCCGTCCACGGCATCCTCGCCGGCATGGGCTGGACCTCCGAGCCGCCCGCCGCCCGCGGGCAGACCCGCGACCGGTGGGAGTCCTGGCAGGCGCTGATCGACCAGGCCGCCGAGTTCGCCGCCGCACCGAGCGCGGACGGCGCCCCGGGCGTCGACCTCGCGGGATTCGTCGACGACCTCGACCGGCGCGCCGCCGAGCAGCACGCCCCCGTCGCCGAGGGCGTCACCCTGGCGACGTTCCACGCGGCCAAGGGGTTGGAGTGGGATGCCGTCTTCCTCTGCGGCCTCCAGGACGGCACCCTGCCGATCACCTACGCCGACACCCCGGCCGCCATCGAGGAGGAGCGACGGCTGCTCTACGTCGGCATGACCCGCGCCCGGGCCGAGCTGTGGCTGTCCTGGTCGGCCGCTCGCAACCCCGGCGGCCGCGCGTCGCGCAAGCCGTCGCGTTTCCTCGACCCGCTGCTGCCCGACGACGCCCGGCCGGCGGCCGAGCCGAGCCGGGGTCGCAAGGCGCTGATGTGCCGCGAGTGCGGTCGCCCGCTCTCGACCGCGGCCGAGAAAAAGCGTGCTCGCTGCTCTGACTGCCCGGCCTCCTACGACGAGGAGCTGTTCGAGCGGCTGCGGGAGTGGCGCAAGGAGCGCTCCGCGCAGGAGAGCGTGCCGGCGTTCGTGATCTTCAACGACTCGACCCTGCAGCTGATCGCCGAGCACCGGCCGCAGAGCCCGGAGGCGTTGTTGAGGATCAGCGGGGTGGGTCGCTCCAAGCTCGACAAGTACGGCGAGGACGTCCTCGACCTGGTCGGGTGAGCCTGCCGGAGCGCGTCGTGAGCGGGCGTCGAGCCCGCTCCGGAAAAAAAGTAAGAAATAGTCATAAAATGGTTTGCTCCTTACGCCCGACTCTCGGTAGCGTGCTCAGCACCAGAACAACGCGCATCACGGACCTGACAGCTCCGGCGCCCTATCACCCGAAGGAGGTGGCCCAGATGAACAGCATCACGACCCAGTGGACGACGCAGAACTCGTCCGCTTTCGGCATGCCCACGTGCGGCCACGCCTCCTTCGGCGCTTCGCTGCGCGGCACCGGTGTCTTTGTCGGCTCTGCCGGCGTCGATTCCCGCGTGCGCCCGGCGACCTCCGTCAAGGGAGCCATGGGTATTGCCACGGCCTACCTCCCGGGGACTTCTGCCTGGAGACCACCGACCTGCTGACCACAGCAGCATCGGCGCCTCCAGGCCGCGGACCCCACACGGGATCCGCGGCCTTTTTGTTTCTCCGTCCATCGCGACCAGGTCAGAAGAAGGAGGTGATCACATGACCATCAGTGTTCTCAACCGAGACGGCGCCGAGCTGTCGCTGGGGCAGCTGCACGACCAGGCGGAGCAGATCGACGACGAGCTCATGCCCTGCCGGAGCAACAACCCCGAGCTCTGGTTCGCGGAGTCCCCCTCGGACGTCGAGTACGCCAAGCAGCTGTGCCTGGAGTGCCCGGTCCGGGCCCTGTGCCTCTCGGGAGCCCTCGAGCGGCGCGAGCCCTGGGGCGTCTGGGGAGGCCAGCTCTTCCTCCAAGGCGTCGTCATCCCGCGCAAGCGTCCGCGTGGACGTCCCCGCAAGAACGAAGTGGCCGCCTGAGGCCTCCCGCACCACCCACCACCAACCGAGCAGCACCACACCGAGAGAAGACCGACATGAACCTCCTCCACGAGGACCTGGCTCGCGCGCAGATCGGCGCGCGACTGGGACTGGCCCAGCAGCGTCGTCAGGCGCAGCTCGCCCGAGCGCACCGCGTCAGCCGTCGTGCCCAGCACGACGCCGAGGCTGCCCGCACTGCCATCGCCCGAGCGTTCTGACGCACTCGCCGACCTGAGATGACCACGACGTCCATGACCCTGAACCAGAACCGGAGCACCATCATGAATCTCATGCCCGAAAATCTGGCGCGCGCACAAATGTCCGCGCGCCTGGGAGAGGCGCACACCCTGCGGCGCGGGCACCAGCTCGCCCGCGCCCAGCGCCTGAGCCGCAAGGCCGAGGCCGCCGCGCAGCAGGCCCGACTGGCTCTGGCCCGCGCACTCTGATCCATCCGCACACGACCCACCGAGGGGCACCTGCCGTCAGGCCGGTGCCCCTCGGTGCGTCCCGCGCCGTCGGGATAGTCCGTCACGATGTGGTTGTTCCCCCCGGCTCCAGAGGACCATTTCGTGACGGACTATCCCGGCCGGATGCGCCTAGAGTCGTCGCCATGACCACCTGCGACTTCTGCGGACGTCAGGAGGACGACGCCGCGCTGCTGCTCACCTGGTCGAGCGCGGTCGAGCGGGGGCGAGCGCAGACCTACTGCGACCGGTGCTCGCGCGAGCACCTCAGGTCGATGGAGGGCAAGCTCGCGCCGGAGTACTGGTGAGGCTCGGCCCAGCCGCACCCGCAGTACGGGTGTCGTGACCACGTCGTCCGGGTCGCCTCCAGGCGCGCGTCGAGGGTCACCGTGGCCGACCAAGAGCTCGGTCGGTCGCCGTCGACCCAGCTGACGAGGTCGCGGACCGCCCACGCCAGCGACAGCCGGCGCAGCAGCGGGTCACGCACGAGCGGTCCGCTCTGGCGTCGGTGCTGCTCCAGCACGAGGGGCCGGCGGGGGTCGCTGTCGCGGTGGTGCGCGTCGACGCAGCGCACGCACGCGGTCGCGCCCGGCTCGACGAAGGGACCGATCGTGACGGTGTCACCGCTGCTCGACACGACCAGGTGGGGGACCTCGTCGCGCGCCCACGCGTCGACCAGGTCCGGCTCGCCCTCGCTCTCCCGCAGGACTAGGACGACGTCGGGATCGTGGTCCGCGACCGGTCCGGTGACCCCGCTCTCGCGCAGCAGGGTCTCGACCAGCCCGGCGACCTCGGCCGTGGCGTCGATGCCCACCCGCGCCGAGCCACGCGCAGCCCACCGCCGCGGGGCGTCGAGGCCGTGCCGGGCGAAGACCGCTCGGGTCGCAGCTGGATCCGTGCTGGCGCGCACACAGCAGGCGAGCGCGTCGGCATCGACGACCAGGCCCGCGGCGAGCAGGTCGGCCAGCGCGCGCCGGCCCGGCGACGTGGTGGGCGTCGGCCGGCGACTCTCCACGAGCGCGTCCAGGACGCTGCGGACGTCGGGGAGATCCGGCGCGACCACCCGGCGGGGTGCGTCGAGCCCCACTTGGAGGTGGTCGGCGTCGCGGCGCAGCACCCCGTGGCCGGGGGCGAGGCAGGGGTGGCGGGGGAGCGGTGCGGGTGAGGAGGCGTCGGCGGGCGAGGCGGTCATGGCCTGGTCCTACCCGTCCCGGAGCACGCCGGGACGCTCCTCCACAGGCTGAAATGGCCGACGGCGACGTCGTCCGGTCCGAGGACCGTGCGACGCCGCCGTACGACGTTGGTTGAGCGTGCTACTGCAGGATCACGCCTTGCCGAGGATGCGGTTCAGGTTCGTGCTGCACACGGGGCACACGGCCTTGGCCATGCGAGTGCCCTTGTCGTTGACCTTGACCTCGCCCTCCGCCTCGCGCTTCTCCTTGCACTTCACGCAGTAGAACTCGCCGCTCCAGGTCTCCGCCATGACGGCCTCCATGCCTAGGTATAACTGGTCGTCGCGGCGGGGATTCGATGGGGGAAGCCCGCCGGAGCCCGCAGCGGGTGCCGCAGGGCCGAGTTGACCCTACGACACGCTCGGCCTGAGCGGTAACAGGCGCCCCGCCCGGTGCGTCGTGGGTCGTCGGCGGGGTCGGCGGCTCGCTAGATTGCGGGCATGTCGTCGACTCCCGATCTGACCCACCTGCGCCTCGAGCGACCGTCTCCCGGCGTGGCCCTGCTGGTCCTCGACAACCCGGACCTGCGCAACGCGATGTCCGACGAGATGACGGCGTCGTGGACCCGCGCGATCGAGCACCTGGCCGGTGACCGCTCGGTGCGGTGCGTCGTCGTCACCGGGGAGGGCACGGCCTTCTGCTCGGGCGGCAACACCAGCTGGATCGCCAGCGAGCCGGACGCGAGCGTCGACCGGCTCCGCACCCGGATGATGGCCTTCTACCGGGCCTGGCTCACGATCCGCTCGCTCGAGGTGCCGACCATCGCGGCCGTCAACGGCGCCGCGATCGGCGCCGGGCTGTGCCTCGCGCTGGCCTGCGACGTCCGGTACTCCGCCGTCGGCGCCCGTCTCGGCGCGCCGTTCGTCAAGCTCGGCATGCACCCGGGCATGGCGGCCACCCACCTGCTCCCTGAGGCGGTCGGCCACGCGGCGGCGCGCGACCTGCTGCTCACCGGACGCCTCGTGCAGGACGACGAGGCGCTGCGTCTGGGCCTGGTCTCCCGGGTGCTCGAGCGCGAGGGATTCCTCGACGCCGTGCTCGCGACCGCCGCCGACGTGGCCGCCACGGCACCGATCGCGAGTCGGCTGACCAAGCTCGCGCTGGCCGACGGCGGACACGCCGACTTCGAGAGCGCCCTGCAGTGGGAGGCGATGGCGCAGCCGATCACGCTCGCGACCGCCGACCTGCAAGAGGGCGTGCGGGCGAGCCAGGAGCGTCGTACCCCGGTGTTCCATGGCGAGTGAGCCCACCGCGCCTGTGGACAAAGCTGTGGATGACGGTGTGGACGACGCCCGGATCCCGTGGAGAACCTGCTGATGGCCGGGGGCAGAGCTGTGGATGACGAGCGCGCGGCGTACGCCGACGGCCCGGTCGCCGCGCTGCGCCGGATCGCCTTCCTGCTCGAGCGGGCCCGGGAGGACACCTACAAGGTGAAGGCCTTCCGCGGCGCCGCCGCCGCGGTGCTGCCGCTGGGGGAGGAGGCGCTGGCCGCTGCCGTCGCCGACGGCAGCCTCACCAGCCTGCCCGGCATCGGGGCCAGCTCGGCCAGCGTGATCACCGACGCCGTGCGCGGGGTCGTGCCC
>CAEZXR010000002.1_pt1 | contig 18503 bp, 20 predicted proteins | sample 7265301 | NCBI WGS metagenome assembly CAEZXR01 (sample SAMEA6813913, study PRJEB35770) | freshwater metagenome | biome: Freshwater; feature: Freshwater reservoir; material: water | place: Czech Republic | collected 2017-04-14 | depth 30m m
ACGTCTCCGGCGCGGAGACCACCACCGTCGGAGTCGTCTCGTGGGTGCTGCTGGCCGACTCGTGGCACGCCCTGCGCCCTCACACGACGGCCGAGGGGCATCGCGTCCAGATCCGTCGGGTGAGTCCGGCCGACCTCGCCGCGGAGCTGGCCCCGGTGCTGGCGGAGGTGGCGGCATGAGCACGCCGGCCTCGGACGTCACGACCGCCGCGACTACGGCGACCCGCCAGCGCACGTCGGCCTCGGTCGAGGGCGCCGATACCCGCGACAAGTACGAGCAGATGCTGAGGCTGGCCGACCTCTTCGACTCCACCGGGGACGAGATGCGCGCCCGGTCCCGGCTCGGTGCCGAGATCCTGCGCGACGAGGCGGTGAGCGAGTCCGGCCCGCTCTCCCCGACGACCTGGACGGTCGCCGAGGACGAGATCCAGCAGGCCACCACCGGCAAGCGCGGCCTGCTCAACCGCTCGATCGAGCTCGACGCCGACGCCCTCGTCGTGCGCGCCACGGTGCAGACCTACCGCTGGATCGACGAACTGCAGGCGGCCGCCTACGAGACCCTCGGCAGCATCGCCGGACGCGCGATCGGCTACCTCGCACCCGAGGTCGCCCTGGGTGGCGCCATCGTGTCGGCCGGGCTGATCGAGACCGACGCGCTCGATCGCGACGACGTGGCGGCGTACCTCAACGAGCTCGCCGAGAACAACCCCGAGCTGATGGACCACGTGAGCAGCGGCGGCGGCGGCCTGCTCGACGGGCTGCAGATGCGCTCCCTGCTCACGGCCGGCTTCCTGGCCGGCGAGTCGGGTCGAGCCGCGGCGATCGCCGGGCTGCGCTCGGTGGGCGTCGACGCGTTCGGTGTCGACTTCGGCTCGGCGCTGCGCGACATCGCCGGCGGCCTGGTCGAGCCGCCCACTCCCGCACCGGAGGTCTCCGCCCAGCCGGGCGCCGCACCTCGCGGTCTCGAGGACCTGATGACCACGCTCGCATCGATCAATGCCGGCGTCGTCGTGCACACGGTCGGGTCCAGTCGCTACATCGCCTACCTCACCGGGCTCGACGGCTCTCCCGCACGCAGGCTGCGCCTCGTCGGCGGCGACCACGCGGCCTACGCGACAGCAGTGGTGCAGGCGATCGAGACGGCGGTGTCCGGTGACGAAGGCGCCCGCGTGATGCTGGTCGGCTGGGGGCAGGGTGGCGTGACGGCTGCCGAGGTGGCTGCCGCACCGCCCACGTCGTCGTTCGCCATCGACCAGGTCGTGACCGCCGGCGCGCCGGCAGCACAGGTGCCTCGCATCCCGTCGGCCACCCGCGTGCTGTCACTCGAGGACCGGTCCGATCCGGTGGCCCTGCTTGGCTCGCTGATCAACGCCGGCTCCGCCAACCGGGTGACGGTCATCGTCGACGGCGGAGGCGGCCGGCACGGCTACGTCGGAGGCGCGCGTGTCGCCGATCAGGCCACCCATCCCGAGCTGCGCGCCGAGATCGCCCGCATCCAGGGACTCGGCTACCTCGCCGGCTGAGCGACCTCAGAGCAGATCGTGCACGAAGTCGCTCAGCTGCGTCAGGTTGCGGCACTCGACCATCGGCACCACGTCGGCGTACCTGCTGGCAGCTGAGTCACCGGTGTCCCAGTGGCGGGTGTGCTCGGGGTTGAGCCACCACGCGTGCCGGGTCTGGGATGCGAGCTCGCGCAGCGTGTCGAGCGCGAGGTCGGAGTAGTTCGAGCGGGCATCGCCGAGGATCAGCAGCGACGTCTTCGGGCCGATGGCGTCGGGGTGCAGCTCCGCGAAGCGGGTGAACGCGCGGCCGTAGTTGGTGCGGCCCCACAGCGCGGCGTGCGACGTGCTCGCAGCGAGGTCCGCCATCACGTCGACGACGTCGGCCCCCGGCTTGAAGTGGTGGGTCACCTCGTGGACGTGGTCGATGAACGTGAAGGCGCGGACCTTCTGGAACTGGTCGCGCAATGCGAAGACGAGCAGGAGCGTGAACTGCGCGAAGTTCGCGACGCTGCCACTCACGTCGCACAGCACCACCAGCTCGTTGCGGTGCGGCCGTTTCGGCTTGTGGTGGGTCACCAGCGGCACCCCGCCGGTCGACATCGAGGCCCGCACGGTGCGACGGAAGTCGAGCGGTCCGCGCCGGCGCGCGTGGTGCTCCTGCGTGAGCCGGGTCGCCAGGCGCCGCGCCAGCGGGTAGATCTCGCGGCGCATCTCCTCCAGGTCGGACTTGCGCATCTGCAGGAAGTCGAGGCGATCGATCGTCGGTCGGAGCGCGACCTTGGCGACGTGGTCGGGCCCCTTCTCCTCGGCGATCCGGCGGCGCGCGTCGGCCTCGACGGCCCGGGTGAAGCCCCCGAGCCGCTGAGCGGCCGCCCGGTCGGCCTCCTCCTCGGTGCGGCCCTCACCCATCAGCCCGCGCACGATCTGCTCGACGAGCTCGGCGGGAGCCACCCGCTGGAGCGCGGTGTACGCCGACCACGACGATAGGCCGGGCCCGCGGCCCGGCATCGACCCGAAGCGCGCGACCATCTCGGCGGCGAGCTGCTGCAACCGCTCCTGGTCACCGGAGAGCAGGGCCTCGAGCAGCTCGTCGCGGAAGGCCTGCAGCGCCTCGGCGTTGTCGCGCACGCCGGGGTCGTCGGCGTCGGCCTCCTCGGCGTCGGGGTCGAGAGCTGTGGCTCCCTCGCCGATCATCCGGGGGAAGTAGAGGTCGAAGAGCGCGTCGAAGGTGCCGCGTTGGCCGTGCTTCTTGACCAGAGCGGCGGCGTACCCCTCCCGCACGATGGAGCGGTCGTCCCAGGGCAGGGCGCTGAGCACGGCGATCGCGTCGAGATCCTCGGCCAGCGACACCGACAGCCCCGCAGAGCGCAGCGCCTCCAGGAAGGCGATGTGGCGGTCGAGGAGGCCGGAGCCGGACCGGTGCTCGCTCATGAGCGGAGCTTCAGCTCCTTGATCGCCCGCTCGTGGTCGGAGACGTGCTTGAGCACGACACCGAGGGTGTCGCTGACGGCCTGCTTGGTGAGGTCGCGGATCTCGAGGGCGATCAGGGTGCGCGCCCAGTCGACGGACTCGGCGATGGAGGGCGCCTTCTTGAGCTCGAGCTCGCGCAGCCGCGAAACCATGTCGACCAGCTGGGTGGCGACCACGTCGTCGAGGCCGGGCACCTGGGAGCTCACGATCTCCCGCTCGCGCTCGGCGTCGGGGTAGTCGAGGTGCAGGTACAGGCAACGGCGCTTGACGGCCTCGGAGAGCTCGCGGCTGGCGTTCGAGGTCAGCACGACGAAGGGACGGCGTACGGCCGTGATGGTCCCGAGCTCGGGGATCGTGACCTGGAAGTCGGAGAGCACCTCCAGCAGCAGTCCCTCGACCTCCACGTCGGTCTTGTCGACCTCGTCGATGAGCAGCACCGTCGGCTCCTCGCGCCGGATGGCGGTGAGCAGCGGGCGGGTCAGCAGGAACTCGTCGGTGAAGATGTCGTCGTGGGTCTCGTCCCACGACTGACCGTCGCCGCTGTCCTGGGTGGCCTGGATGCGCAGCAGCTGCTTCTTGTAGTTCCACTCATAGAGCGCCCGGGCCTCGTCGAGGCCCTCGTAGCACTGCAGCCGCACCAGGTCGGCTCCCGTGGAGCGAGCGACGGCCTTGGCGAGCTCGGTCTTGCCGACGCCCGCAGGACCCTCGACCAGCAGGGGCTTCTCGAGCGCGCCGGCGAGGTAGGCCGTCGTGGCGGTCGCGGCGTCGGCGAGGTAGCCGGTCGCGGCGAGGCGGGTGGCGGCGTCGTCGGGTGAGGTGAACCACATGGCCCTCATCCTTGCCTACGCCGCCTGCGGGTGGCGCCGCCCGGACGACGGTGTGCCCGGCGTCACAGTGTGCTGGACCACCCTGTGCGAGCCGTCACCTCGGCCGGGGTGCCTCGTTGAGGTGTCGTCCCCGTCCCGCGGCGCCCTTCCCCCGAGGAGTCTCGATGCGCAGCAAGCCCCCCGCGCGCGTCCTGCTCGGCCTGCGCGTCGTCAAGGTCGCCCTCGTGGGCATGCTGATGTCGCTGCTGATCGGGCTGCACGCCCAGGCGACCCCGGCCGACCAGGCGCCGGTCGCGGACCCGTTCGCCGACACCGTCGACCAGCTGATGAGCGCCAACCGGTGCTCCTTCACCGGCTTCGGCCCGACCGAGATCCCGGCCTCCGCCCTGCTCCGCGTCTCCACCGACCAGGTGCGCGTGGTGAGCTTCGAGCGCGGGTGGGCCGCCTACGAAGGCACCAAGCCCGGCACCCTCGTCGCCGTCTGCCTCGGCCCCCGCGTCGCCGGCGACCACTGACCCTCGGGATAGTCCGTCACGATGTGGTCGTCAGGGTTGGCCCTGGGCAACCACATCGTGACGGACTATCCCGGTGGGGTGGATCAGAAGACGCCGTGGCGGCCCTCGCCGGCGGCGAATCGCTGGGCGCCCTCGATCGCGCCGGCGCCGAGGGAGTCCAGGCCGAGCACCCGCTCGAGCTCGATCGCACCCGCCTCGTCGAGCCCCCACTGCTGCAGGGCCGAGGTGCGATCGTTGCGCAGGCAGGCCTGGGGGAACGCCGCCAGCTGCCGGGCCAGAGCCTCCGCCTCGGCCCGTGCCGTGCCGGGCGACACGACGCGGTTGACCAGGCCCATCCGCTCGGCCTCGGCCGCGTCGACCGGTCGCCCGGTGAGGATCAGGTCCATCGCCCGGCTCTGCCCGATCAGCCGCGGCAGCCGGAAGGTGCCGCCGTCGATGAGCGGCACGCCCCAGCGCCGGCAGAAAACCCCGAGGACCGCGTCAGCTGCCGCGACCCGCAGGTCGCACCAGATCGCGAGCTCAAGGCCGCCGGCGACGGCGTGGCCCTCGATCGCGGCGATCACCGGCTTGGACAGCTCCATCCGCGTCGGGCCCATCGGCCCGTCGCCGTGCTCGACCATCTGGTTGCCCCGCTCGGTGCCGACCGCCTTCAGGTCGGCGCCCGCGCAGAACGTGCCGCGGTCGCCGTACAGCACCGCCACGGCCTGCGTCGGATCGGCGTCGAAGGCGCGGAAGGCGTCGGCGAGTGCCGCCGCCGTCGGTCCGTCGACCGCGTTGCGGGCCTCGGGACGATCGACGATCACCGTGGTGACGGGACCCTCGACCTCGACGCGGACGCCGCTGCTCACGTGACGATCTCGCGGGTGCCGGCGCCGTGCCGAGTGGCGAGCTCCTGGTAGTACTCGGCGTTGGTGAGCACCCAGAACTCCGACGACGTGCCCGCGATCGGCTTGGTTGCCTTGGCCGGGATGCCCGCCGCCACCACCTCGGCGGGGATCTGCGCCCCGGGCGTCACCACGGACCCGGCGGCGACGAGGGTGCGGGAGCCCACGACCGCGTCGTCGAGCAGGGTGCTGGCGTTGCCGATCAGCGCCTGCTCGCCCACGTCCTTGCAGTGCACGATGCAGGCGTGGCCGACCGTGGCGTGGGGGCCGACGGTGAGGGTCGCACCGGGTGCGGCATGCAGGACGGAGTTGTCCTGGATGTTGGAGCCCTCCTTGATCACGATCGTGCAGATGTCGGCCCGCACGACGGCGCCGTACCAGACGCTGGCGCCCTTCTCGACGGTCACGTCGCCGATCAGGGTCGCGGTCGGCGCGATGAAGGCTTCGGGGTGGACGGTGGGGCGCTTGCCCTCGAACTCGAACAGCGGCATGCGCACATGCTGCACCCTGCGAAGCCGACCCGGGTGGAGGACCGCCCGCAGCGGGATCGCACGGCTCCGGCATCGCCTCCCCCGGCCGGGTGACGTTTCGTCGGAGGGACCGCGGGTAGCGTCGATCAGATCTCGGGGCCTGCCCCGTCCTCGCGCTCACGGTGACCCGTGGCAGACCTCCCAGCAAAGGAAACTCGTGAAGATCCTGCTCATCATCCTGGTCGTCCTGGCCATCATCTACGTCGCTCAGATGGTCATGCGACGCAAGTGACCGCGCCGCCGGTCCGCCGGCGCAGCCGAACCGGACACCAGCTGGGGAACGGGTGTTCGTCTTCGGGACCCAGTCACGAAATCCTGGACGATTGTCGGACCCCGCCCCTATCAAGGAGCCATGTCGAGCCATCCGGGCGAGCACGCCCAGCACACTCCGGACGAGCGCAGCGCCCCGCAGATCAGCCGTCTCAGCGCCGTCACCCACCTCATCGCCGGCCGCGACGCCTACCTCGTCGGGCACAGCGTCCTGCACTGCCCCTGGTCACCGACCGGGCCTGTCGACGAACGCTTCGCCGCCCACTGGTGGCGCAAGGGCTACGCCCTGGCTCGCCTGGACGCGACCAGCTCCGACGAGATCCTCGACCAGGACGACGAGGAGTGAGCCGTCTCCTGCGGGCCTGCCGGCGTACGAGGACCTGCCTCGACGCAGGCCCTGGCGCGCAGCACCCGAGCACACCGAATCCGCCTTCGCCGTGCCCTACGCATGGCTCACCCAGGAGATGTCCCACCACGTCACCACCGCCGGCGACACCGTCATCTGGCTCTGGGCTCGCACCACCCGCCGCGACCTCCGCCATCTGTTGCGCCATCCTGACGCCCGAGGCGAGGTCCTCCTCACCGCCACGATCGCCCGCCACCGGGTACTGCTCTCCGACTTCAGCGACTGGCACCAGGTCCTCAACCGCGCCCCCCACGTGCCCCGCACCCCCGACGAGGACCACGCGACCTGGTGGGCACGCGCCGAACCCCTCATCGAGGACTACCACGCCCGCATCACCGCCGCCGGCCTCGACGGCACCGGTTACCTCGACCTCCCCGACACCTACCGCGACGAGCTCGAGCGCGGCTGGAGAGCGATCTTCGACCCCGCCACCTGGGCACCCGGCGAGAGCGTCCAAGCCACCGTCCACGAACTCCGGGTCGCCGACATCACCCGCGCCATCCGGATCCGATGACTCCGACCCGGCCATGCGCAAGGCGCCTGCGCGACCCGTGGCGAATCGACCTGACGATTCATCTGCACCGATCCGGCACGAGCGGCAACAAGAAGCCCCTGACCTGGAGTAATCGCAGGTCAGGGGCACTTTCTTGCTGGCGGTGGCGGTGGGATTTGAACCCACGGTGGGTTTGACCCCACACAACATTTCGAGTGTTGCACCTTCGGCCGCTCGGACACGCCACCGCGGAGGAATGTACCGGAGCGGATCGGACGGGTGAAATCCGGTTCGGGGTCGGGGCGCAACGTCGCTGCAACGTGGCCCGCGCGAGCCTGGCGGCGTCCTGTCGTGTGGCGTGCGCCACGCCGACCTGTTGTGAGGTGCCCTGCCGCGATGTCTACTGGCTTCATGGCACGTCGAGCGATGCGCGCGGAGGTGGCCGAGTCCTGGCAGCGCTCTGCCGCGGCCGGCGTCTCCACCGACGAGGTCGTGGCACCGATCGCCCTGAGCGAGCGCGACCTGCGCTCGCTGCGCCAGGCGCACCCGTTGTCGCGGATCTTCCCGCTGCTCGACGACGTGCTCGGGCAGGCGGTGCGCGACTGCGACGCGATGATGGCGATCTCCGACGCCACCGGCACCTTGCTCTGGGTGTGCGGTACGCCGGCCACGTTGCGCCAGGCGGAGAAGATCGGCTTCGTCGAGGGCAGCAACTGGGACGAGCGCCTGGCCGGCACCAACGCTCCCGGCCTGGCCCTGGCGACCAACCGCTCGGTCACGGTCACCCGCTCGGAGCACTTCCGCAGCAGCGTGCAGCCCTGGAGCTGTGCCGCGACCCCGATCCACGACCCGCGCACCTCGGAGCTGCTCGGTGTGCTCGACGTGACCGGCGGCGACCAGGTGGTCGTGCCCCAAACGCTGGCGATGGTGCGGGCGGCGGCCCGGATGGCGGAGGCCGAGCTCGCCCGCGACCTGCTCAGCCGACCCGCGCCGGCGACGCCGGTCTCCTCGGCGACCGGCCTGCGGGTGCTGCTCGAGTCGCTCGGACGCAGCGAGTCACTGGCGACCGTGGACGACGGCCGGGGCCAGGTGACGACCATCCGTCTCAGCCCGCGCCACAGTGAGATCCTGCTGCTGCTGGCCTCCTGCGGGCCTGGCCTGTCGGGAGACGAGCTGGCGGTCCTGCTCTACGAGGACGACGGTGCCTCCTCGACGCTGCGGGCCGAGCTCAACCGGCTGCGCCACCTGCTGGGCGAGCAGATGCTGCTCTCCCGCCCCTACCGGCTGGCCGCCTCCGTCACCGGCGACTGGCTCGCGGCCGAGGCGCAGCTGGCTGCCGGCGACCTGCGTGGCGCCATGCAGACCTATCGCGGCCCGGTGCTGCCCCGCTCGACAGCGCCGGGCGTCGTCCGCCTGCGCGAGAGCCTCGAAGCGTCCATGCGCCACAGCCTGCTGCGCAGCCGCGAAGCCGATCTGATGTCGACCTGGACCCGGTCGTCCTGGGGCCGTGACGACTACGAGATGTGGGTGGCGCAGCGCGCCGTGCTCGATCCGGCCTCGCCCATGACCGCGCTCGTCGAGGGCCAGATCGCCCGCCTCGACAACGACCTGCGCTGAGATCCTCGCCCCTGGGTCACGGGCAACGTCGACGCAACGTCGCGCTGCCTACGGTGTGAGCGCCGTCACAGTCGACGGCGACGCCGACCACGAGGAGCACCCCATGACCGTCTACGCACCGCCCGGAGCAGCCGACTCCCTCGTCACCGTCAAGAGCCGCTACGGCCACTACATCGGCGGCGAGTGGGTCGACCCGATCAAGGGCCAGTACTTCGAGAACATCTCGCCGGTCAACGGCAAGCCGTTCACCGAGATCGCCCGCGGCACGGCCGAGGACATCGAGGCGGCCCTGGACGCCGCCCACGCCGCCGCCGACAAGTGGGGCCACGCCTCGCCGACCGAGCGCTCCAATGTGCTGCTCAAGATCGCCGACGTCCTCGAGCAGAACATCCCCATGCTCGCCGTCGCCGAGACCTGGGACAACGGCAAGGCGATCCGCGAGTGCCTCGCCGCCGACCTGCCGCTCGCCGTCGACCACTTCCGCTACTTCGCCGGCTGCCTGCGCGCCCAGGAGGGCAGCGTCAGCGAGATCGACAGCGACACGATGGCCTACCACTTCCACGAGCCGCTGGGCGTCGTCGGCCAGATCATCCCGTGGAACTTCCCCATCCTGATGGCCGTGTGGAAGCTCGCTCCGGCCCTGGCCGCCGGCAACTGCATCGTCCTCAAGCCGGCCGAGCAGACTCCGTGGTCGATCCTCAAGGTGATGGAGCTGATCGGCGACCTGCTGCCCGCCGGCGTCCTGAACGTCGTCAACGGCTTCGGCGTCGAGGCGGGCAAGCCGCTCGCGTCCTCGCCGCGGATCGCGAAGATCGCCTTCACCGGCGAGACCACGACCGGTCGCCTGATCATGCAGTACGCCAGCCAGAACATCATCCCGGTGACCCTGGAGCTCGGCGGCAAGAGCCCGAACATCTTCTTCGAGGACGTCGCGGCCGCCAACGACGCCTTCTACGACAAGGCCCTCGAGGGCTTCGCGATGTTCGCGCTCAACCAGGGCGAGGTCTGCACCTGTCCGTCACGCGCACTCGTGCAGAGCTCGATCTACAGCGACTTCGTGCCCGACGCCGTGGCCCGCGTCGAGCAGATCATCCAAGGCAACCCGCTCGACGACTCCACGATGATCGGAGCCCAGGCCTCCAACGACCAGCTGGAGAAGATCCTCAGCTACCTCGACATCGGTCGCCAGGAGGGTGCGAAGGTGCTCACCGGCGGTGAGCGCAACGTCCTCGAGGGCGATCTGGCCGAGGGCTACTACGTGAAGCCGACCATCTTCGAGGGCGACAACTCGATGCGGATCTTCCAGGAGGAGATCTTCGGTCCGGTGCTCGCGCTGACGTCGTTCGGGCACGAGGCCGACGCGCTCAAGACCGCCAACGACACGCTCTACGGCCTCGGTGCCGGTGTGTGGTCGCGCGACGGGGCGACGGCGTTCCGGATGGGTCGTGGCATCAAGGCCGGCCGGGTCTGGACGAACTGCTACCACGCCTACCCGGCCCACGCGGCGTTCGGCGGCTACAAGGCCTCCGGCATCGGGCGCGAGAACCACAAGATGATGCTCGACCACTACCAGCAGACCAAGAACCTGCTCGTCTCCTACAGCCCGGACAAGCTGGGGTTCTTCTGAGTTGGGGATCGACATGGTCGACGTGACCGGTGAGGCTGCGGAGATGATCCGCAGCCTCACCGAGGCCAACGGTCCGGTGATGTTCCACCAGTCCGGCGGGTGCTGCGACGGCTCCTCGCCGATGTGCTACCCGGACGGCGACTTCCTGCTCGGCGACGCCGACGTGCACATCGGCGACCTCGACGTCGGCCTGGACCGGCCGGTGCCCGTGTGGATGTCGAAGGCGCAGTACGCCTACTGGTCGCACACCCATCTGACGATCGATGTGGTCAAGGGTCGTGGTGCGGGCTTCTCGCTCGAGGCGCCGTACGGCGTGCGCTTCCTGATCAGGTCGCGCTTGATGACCGACGAGGAGACCACTGCGGGTCTCGTCCCGTAAGCCCGATCAGCCGGTCGAGGTCGGAGGTGCTCGCCCCGACCTCGACGGGCGGGCCGAAGAGCCCGCCATCGTCTGCCGGCCCGCCTTCCGGCGGCTCGAAGCTCGCCACGAACTCCGCGCATCGCTGGACCGACAGCGGGTCCGCCGGGTAGGTCCTGCCGGTCGCCACCGCGAGGTCCCAGCCGTGTACGACGACCTCGTCGATCGCGATGAGCGCGGCGACCGGCCCGGGCACCTCCACGGGGCCGGCCCAGGTCATGCCGTCGTACGCCGCCGGGTCCGTCCAGGCCTGCGCGAGCGCGTCCAGGTCGGCCGCCAGCTGGTCGCGCCAGCCGATGGCGAGCCCGGGCGACTCGCCTGGCTCGACGCCTCCGGTGGAAGCCTTGGTGGCGGCATCGGTGAAGGCGCGGGTCAGACCGACGACGTGGGCCAGCAGGTCGGCGACGGTGTACGCCGGGCACGGCGTCGGGTCGCCGAGCTGGTCGTCGCGGGTCGTGCTCGCCAGCAGAGCGAGGGTGCGGGTGGCCGGTGCGAGGTCGATGGTGTCCATGCAGGACCGACTCGGCGAACGCACCGAAGTCATCGCCTACTCGACGACGACGGTGGCGGTGGCGCCCGTGATCTCGTCGCTGACGACGTAGCTGCCCGGCTCGTCGAAGCGGTACCACTCGTCGAGGCCGCCCATCACGGTGACGCTCGACAGCGTGCCGACCACGATCCCGTGGGGACCGCCGTCGGTCGACGTGAAGCGCACGATCCCGCCGACCGGGATGCTCGCGCCCTCGAGGTCGAAGCCGACGTCGTCGAGCGTGAGGGTGGCGTCGGGCGTGCCGGGGTCGTCGACCAGCACCGGGTCGGCGCTCGCCGGCGCGGGAGCCGAGGTCTCCTCGGTCGCCTCGACACCGTCGGTCGACTCGCCGGCGGAGGTGTCCGAGCTCGGCGAGCTGGACGAGCCCGACTCCGTAGCGTCGTCGCTCCCGCAGCCGCTCGCACCGAGCAGCAGGACGGTGGCGGTCAGCAGAGCGGCAGCGGTCCGAGAGGTCATGGCGACGACGCTACGGCCGCCGCCGCGCCACACCTATGGCCCGAACGGGCCACCCCACGATCAGCGATGGTCGCGGAAGAAGCGGGTCAGCAGCTCGCCGGACTCCTGGGCGAGCACCCCGGTCAGCACCTGGGGTCGGTGGTTGAGGCGTCGGTCGCGCACCACGTCCCACAGGCTGCCGACCGCCCCGGCCTTGGGGTCATAGGCGCCGAACACGACCCGGTCGACCCGGGCCAGCACGGCGGCACCCGCGCACATCGTGCACGGCTCGAGCGTGACGACCAGGGTGCACCCCTCGAGCCGCCACTCGCCGCGCACGAGGGCGGCCTGGCGCAGCGCGACGACCTCCGCGTGCCCGGTCGGGTCGGCCTGGGCCTCGCGGATATTGCGACCACGGCCCACGACGGCACCGTCCGGGTCGACGACGACCGCGCCGATCGGCACGTCGCCGGTCGCCAGCGCGGCACGCGCCTCATCCAGGGCAGCCTGCATCGGCTCCCGCCAGGGGGAGCTCACGCCGACGTGAGTCCGACCAGGTCGTCGAAGAGCTCGCCGAAGCCGAGCTGCGTCGCCACGTCCGAGAGCATCTCGTCGGGGTAGAGCTCGTCGTCGTCGAGCAGGACACCCAGGTCCATCGCGGCCATGCCGAGGTCGGCGAGCAGCTCGAGGTCGCCGGCCGGCACCTGGTCGTCGTCGTCCTCGTCGTCGATGGGGAGCCCCAGGAAGTCCAGCGCCGATCCCGCGAGCTCGTAGGCCTGGGCCGCGCTCACGTCGGAGAGCAGCACCCGGGTGTGGGCACCGGCGACCCGCACGATCAGGAAGAAGTCCTCGTCGACGGCGACCAGGCCGAGGGCGCCGCCGTCGCCCGGGAAGCGGCGCAGCGCGGTCGCCAGGGAGTCGACGTCGCCGAGGTGGTCGTGGGTCAGCTCCTCGACGGTCCAGACGCCTTCCTCGCGGTAGGCGGCCAGGGCGAAGTCGACGCTGTCGTCCGATCCGGTCATCTCGTCCTCCGCCCCGCTCGGTTCGTGGTCGTGCCCGTGATGTCAGGCCGACATGTCTGCCCGTGACGACCTCAGCGTGACAGACCTGCTCGGCGCCGCCAACCCCTTTGCCCGGACCGTCGGATCCGAGCAGGCACTAGGGTTTCGCCCATGCGCACCCAGGTCGTGGACCACCCGCTCGTCACCCACAAGCTCACGACGCTGCGCGACGAGCGCACCGACTCCCCGACCTTCCGGGCTCTCACCGACGAGCTGGTCACCCTGCTCGCCTACGAGGCCACCCGCGACGTGCGGGTCACCCCGGTCGACATCGTGACCCCGGTCGGCCCGACGACCGGCGTCCGTCTCGACAGCCCCAAGCCGCTGGTGGTGCCGATCCTGCGCGCCGGTCTCGGGATGCTCGACGGCATGATGCGCCTGCTCCCGACCGCCGAGGTCGGCTTCCTCGGCATGGTGCGCAACGAGGAGACCCTCGCCGCGTCGACGTACGCCGAGCGCCTGCCCGACGACCTCTCGGGTCGTCAGTGCTACGTGCTCGACCCGATGCTGGCGACGGGTGGCACCCTGGCCGCGGCGATCCGCTTCCTCACCGACCGCGGCGCCGACCACATCACGGCGATCTGCTTGTTGGCCGCACCCGAGGGCTGCGCCCGCCTCGAGCAGGAGCTCACCGACCTCGACGTGCCGGTCACGGTCGTCACCGCGGCGATGGACGAGCGGCTCAACGACAAGGGCTACATCGTCCCCGGTCTGGGCGACGCAGGCGACCGCCTCTACGGCATCGCGGGCTGAGGCGGGCTCACCGCAGCCTCGCTACGGTGAGCACGTGAGGGCCGTCGCGCTGGACCGGATCTGGCTGCGACCGCGCCCGAGCGCCCGGCAGCGTCGGGTCGACCTCGTGGGCGCCGTGCTCGCGGCGGCGGTGTCGCTGCTCGTCGTCGAGCTCTACCGCAGCGCCTTCGGCGCCGAGATGGGCTGGCGCGGGGTCGAGGCCTACCTGTGGTTCGGCCTCGGGGGCCTGGTGCTGGCGGGACGACGCAGCCATCCCCTGCTCTCGCTGGCCGTGCAGTCGGCGATCTTCATCGTGGTGGGCGAGCGCCTCGGCGTGCTGGGGGCGACGTTCCCGATCCAGATGATCCTCTTCGCCGGCCTGTACGCCGCGTGGGCGTGGTCGCGCCACCCGCGCGCGCTGTATGCCGTCACGGCCGCCGTGCTCGCGGCGATGTTCGGCTGGCTGCTCTTCAGGCTGCTGGAGCCCGGCGGGTTGCCGACCGCCGACCAGGGCGGCCGTCTCGACCCGGCCGGCTCGGCGCTGGCCTACGGCCTGATGATCAACCTCGTCTACTTCCTCGGTGCGATCGCCTGGGGCCACGTCGCCTGGCGCGGGGCCCGCGAGCGGATGGCGGCCGAGCACCAGACAGCCCTCGAGCTCGCCCTGGTCGAGCAGCAGCAGGCCCGGGCGATCTCCGAGGAGCGGGTCCGGATCGCGCGCGACCTGCACGACGTCGTCGCCCACCACGTCAGCGGCATGGGGGTGCAGGCGGCGGGCGCCCAGCGGATGCTGTCGCTCGACCCCGACGCTGCCCGCGAGGCACTCGGCACCATCGCCGCATCGTCGCGCACGGCTGTCAGCCAGATGCACGAGCTGGTCCACCTGCTCCGCGAGCCGGGCGCCGAGTCGTCCGGCCGCGCACCCCAGCCCGGGCTGGAGGACCTGGCGCTGCTGGCCGACACGGACGGGCAGCCGGTGGTCGAGCACCGCGTGGTCGGGGCGGCCTTCGCCGTGCCCCCGACGACGTCGCTCTCGCTCTTCCGGATCGCGCAGGAGGCGATCACCAACGTGCGCCGCCACGCCGGTGCCCGGCATGCGTCGATCGTGCTGCGCTACCTCGACACCCCGCGCGCCGTCGAGGTCGAGGTCGTCGACGACGGACGCGGAGCATCGGCGGCGGTGTCCGGCTCGGGCGAGTCCGGCGGCTACGGCCTGACCGGCATCCGCGAGCGAGCAGCCCTGCACCGGGGCGAGACCGAGATCGGCTCGCGACCTGCCGGGGGGTTCCGGGTGCGCGTGCGGATCCCCGTGAGCGACGCATGAGGGTGCTGCTGGCCGACGACCAGGCCCTCATCCGGGCGGGCTTCCGGATGATCCTCGCGGTCGAGGACGACATCGAGGTCGTCGGGGAGGCCGTCGACGGCGCCGACGCGGTGCGCCAGGTCGCGGACCTGCAACCCGACGTCGTCCTGATGGACGTGCAGATGCCCGGGGTCGACGGCATCGCCGCGACCGAGCAGGTCCTCGCCGGCCATCCCGAGACCCGGGTGCTGATCCTGACGACCTTCGACGACGACGACTACCTCTTCGCCGCCCTGCGCGCCGGCGCGAGCGGCTTCCTGCTCAAGAACTGCCCGCCCGAGGACCTCGTGCAGGCGATCCGGCTGACCCACGACGGTCTCGCGCTGCTGGCCCCGGAGGTCACCCAGCGGGTGATCGCGCGATCGACCAGCCACGCCGCCCGCACCCCGGACCCGCGCCTCGACCAGCTCACCGAGCGCGAGCTGGACGTGCTCACGGCGATGGCGCGCGGGCTCTCCAACGCCGAGATCGCCGACGACCTCGTCGTCAGCGGCGCGACGGTGAAGACCCACGTCTCCCGGGTGCTGATGAAGCTCGGCGCGCGCGACCGGGTGCAGGCCGTGATCGCGGCCTACGAGTCCGGTCTGATGGACGGGCCTCATCCGCAGGGCTGACCCTCAGATCAGCCGCACGGCCGACGACGTACGTCGGGAGGTGCCCCTAGCGTCGAGGCCATGTTGGAAGCACATGCCCTCACCCGGGCCTTCGGCAGCCTGACGGCCGTCGACGGCGTCACCTTCGAGGTCCGACCCGGGCGCATCACCGGGTTCGTCGGCGCGAACGGCGCCGGCAAGACCACCACGATGCAGATGCTCATGGGCGTGCTCTCCCCCACCTCCGGCGAGGTCCGATGGCGGGGAGCGCCGGCGAGCGCCGCGGACCGCCGCACGTTCGGCTACATGCCCGAGGAGCGCGGGCTCTACCCGCGCATGAAGATCGCCGAGCAGCTCGCCTTCTTCGCGCGGCTGCACGGCTTCTCCAGCAAGCAGGCGTGGGGCCGGGCCGACGAGCTGCTCGAGTTCTTCGGCCTCGGCGAGCGTCGTGAGGAGCTGCTCGACAACTTGTCGCTAGGCAACCAGCAGCGGGTGCAGATCGCCGCCTCGCTGGTGCACCGCCCGAGCGCGCTGGTGCTCGACGAGCCCTTCAGCGGACTCGACCCGCTCGCCGTCGACGCGATGGTGGAGCTGCTGCACCGCGAGGCCGCCGACGTGCCGGTGCTCTTCTCCAGCCACCAACTCGACCTCGTCGAGCGGCTGTGCGACGACCTGATCGTGCTCTCGTCCGGTCGCGTGGTCGCGTCCGGCACCGTGGCCGAGCTGCGTGGCCGGGCCGGCGAGCAGTACCGCGTCGAGCTGGACGGCGATAACGCCGCCTGGCTGCGCGACGTACGCGGCGTCCGGGTCACCGACGTCGACGGCTCGATCGCCCTGCTCACCCTCGACGGACTCAGCGCGGCCGAGCTCGCCCGCACCGTCACCGGACACGGGCCGGTCCTCGAGATCGCCCGCGTCCGCCCGCCCCTGTCCGAGGTCTTCCGAGAGGTCACCCGATGAGCACCGACACTCCCACCCCGGCCTGGCGCCTCGTCGCCGAGCGCGAGATCTCCACCCAGCTGCGCAGCAAGGGCTTCCTGATCAGCGGAGCGATGCTGCTGGTCGGCCTGGTCGCGATGGTCGTCATCCTGACCCTCGTCTCCGACCGCGAGCGCACCCAGTCCGTCGCTGTCGTCGACGCGAGAGCGGAGAGCCTGGTGTCGCAGGGCTCCGACCTCGCCGACCAGATCGACGGCCGCACCCGCCTCGAAGCGACGTCCTACGACGACGCGGCCGCGGCCGAGGATGCCGTCGAGTCCGGCGACGTCGACGCCGCCCTCCTGCCGACCTCCGCCGGCGACCCGAGCGCCGGCTACACCTTGGTCGGCGACGCCGAGGTCGACGACGTGACCGCCCAGGCCCTGACTGCCGCGGTCTCGACCGCGGTGACACGTGCCAACGCCACCGAGCTCGGCGTCGACCTGCAGGCCCTGGGCGCGGGCGCCCGGGTCGAGACCCGGCTGCTCGATCCGGATGCCGAGGACAACGGACTGCGTCAGGTCGCGTCGTTCGTCTTCGTACTGCTCTTCTACATCACCGCGCTCGGCTTCGGCATGACGATCGCCGGCAACGTGACCCAGGAGAAGGAGAATCGCGTCGTCGAGATCCTCGCGGCAGCCGTGCCGATCCGGGCGCTGCTGTGGGGCAAGATCGTCGGCACCAGCGTCCTCGCGATCGGTCAGACCGTGCTCTTCGCGTTCGTGGGGGTGATCGCGCTGCTCGCGACCGGCAACACCCATGCGCTCGGCGTGCTCGGCCCGGCGATCGGGTGGTACGTCGCCTTCTTCGTGCTCGGCTTCGTGGCGCTGGCCAGTCTCTGGTCGGTCGCCGGATCGCTGGCCGGCCGGATGCAGGACCTGCAAGGCACGACGGCGCCCCTGCAGATCATCCTGTTCGCGCCGTACATCATCGCCGTGACCGCGGGCGAGGGGATCAAGACCGTCGTGTCGATGCTGCCGATCGTCTCGACCATGATGATGCCCTCACGACTGGCCGAAGGCGACGTGCCGTTGTGGCAGCTGGTCGTGGCGATCTCGGTCACCGTGGTCGCCGCCGTGCTGCTGGTGCGAGTCAGCGCCCGGATCTACGAGCGGACCCTGCTGCGCACCGGGCGACGCATCTCGTTCGGCGAGGCGCTGCGCTCGGGCACGACAGAGGAGGCCGCGCCCGTCGGCTCCTGAGACACGTCGATTGGTCCCCAACCGCAAAGAAGTGGGCTCCGGGCATGCGGTTGGTGACCAATCGACAGGGTGCCGGTGACACTCCTCAGAGCGACTTGACGGCCGCGAGCAGCTTGGAGAGCGAGTCCTTGGCGTCACCGAACAGCAACGTGGTCTTGGGGTCGAAGAGCAGTTCGTTCTCGATGCCGGCGAAGCCGGGACGCATCGAGCGCTTCATGAAGACGACCTGCTTGGCCTGGTCGGCGTCGAGGATCGGCATGCCGTAGATCGGCGCGCTCGGCGTCGTGCGGGCGGCGGGGTTGACGACGTCGTTGGCGCCGACGACCAGCACCACGTCGGTGTGTTTGAACTCGCCGTTGATCTCGTCCATCTCCGAGAGCTGCTCGTAGGGCACCTGGGCCTCGGCGAGCAGGACGTTCATGTGCCCCGGCATCCGCCCGGCGACGGGGTGGATCGCGTAGTCGACCTGCGTGCCGCGCTCGGCGAGCACCTCGACCAGCTCGCGCAGGGTGTGCTGCGCCTGGGCGACGGCGAGCCCGTAGCCGGGCACCACGATCACCCGCTCGGCGTAGCCCAGCAGGATCGCCACGTCCTCCGGGCCGGCACTGCGCACGGGCCGGTCGGAGGCCACGCCGGCGCCCAGGGTCGAGCCGCCGCGCAGCGCACCGAAGAGGATGTTGGTCACCGAGCGCCCCATCGCGCGGGCCATCAGCAGGGTGAGGAAGGTGCCCGAGGCTCCGACGAGGGTGCCGGCGACCAGCAGGGTGACGTTGGCGAGCACGTAGCCACCGGCCGCGACCGTCAGACCGGTGAAGGCGTTGAGCAGCGAGATCACGATCGGCACGTCGGCACCGCCCACGGGCAGCACCAGCAGCACGCCGATCAGCAGCCCGAGCAGGCCGAGCAGGGTGCCGAGGCCGACGCCGGGCTCGCGCACCGTCAGCACCGCGAGCACGAGGGTCGCGGCGAACGCCGCCACGAAGACCACCGGCAGGCCGGGGAAGACCACCGGCCGCGACGTCATCAGCTCC
>CAEZXR010000003.1_pt1 | contig 18247 bp, 18 predicted proteins | sample 7265301 | NCBI WGS metagenome assembly CAEZXR01 (sample SAMEA6813913, study PRJEB35770) | freshwater metagenome | biome: Freshwater; feature: Freshwater reservoir; material: water | place: Czech Republic | collected 2017-04-14 | depth 30m m
GGGCCGGAGGGGCCCCACAGGGCCGGATCGAGCACGAAGAGCGGGAGGACGGCGTCGTCGGCGCACGCCTGCAGCAGCGCGGGATTGTCACCCAGGCGCAGGTCACGGCGGAACCACATCACGGAAGGCATCGCCACCACCCTGCCAGCCGGTAGGTCGATGGGTAAGAATGACCCACGTGAGCGATCTCATCGACACCACCGAGATGTACCTCCGCACCGTCTACGAGCTGGTGGAGGAAGGGATCGTCCCGCTGCGCGCCCGGATCGCCGAGCGCCTGCACCAGAGCGGTCCCACGGTCTCGCAGACGGTGGCTCGGATGGAGCGCGACGGCCTGCTCACGGTCGAGGGCGACCGCCACCTCGAGCTCACCCCCGAAGGCATGCGGCTGGCGACCCGCGTGATGCGCAAGCACCGCCTCGCCGAGCGGCTGCTCGCCGACGTGATCGGCCTCGACTGGGAGCTCGTCCACGAGGAGGCGTGCCGCTGGGAGCACGTGATCTCCGAGACCGTCGAGCGGCGTCTGATCGAGCTGCTCGGCCACCCGACGGAGTCGCCGTACGGCAACCCGATCCCCGGGTTGGGCGAGCTCGGCGAGAGTGCGGTGGGCGAGGAGTTCATGGCCGGCGTCGAGCCGCTCTCCCACGTCGCCGGCCCGGCCGAGGGCAGGGTGCTGGTGCGCCGCATCTCCGAGGAGATGCAGAAGGACGAGGCGCTGATGAGCGCCCTGCGCCGGGTCGGAGCGCTGCCCGACAAGACGATCACGATCATCGCGACCGACGACGGTGTGCTCGTCGGCTCCTCCGGCGAGACCGCCGAGCTGCTGCCCGAGGCGGCCGATCACATCTTCGTACGCCGGCTCTGAGCCGGCCACCCGGGAGCCGCCAAGGTCGTCGGCTCCAGGGCGTGACCAGGACGGTCCACACTCGTTGTCCTAGGTGAGGGAAGCAGACAACCCAAGCCTAGGGAGGGCGACATGTCGATGTCGGGGGGAGTGCTGACGATGGAGCTCATCGAGGTGCCCATGACGGGCCGCGAGTTGAGCACCGCGATCGCACGACACGGAGAGCTGGTGGTCAGCCACCGCGGCACGCGTCTGACGCGTGGACTCGAGCTCGGCGAGGAGATCGTGATCCTCGACGCCGGCGGTGAGTACCACAGCGCCCACGTCACCGATCTCGAGTTCGACCTCGAGGACACCCGCTACATCCTCAGCCTCGGCGTGCGGCTGCCCCCCGAGCACGCGGGCGAGCGCATCGACGACAGCCTCGGCACCCCGGAGGCCCACGGCCTCTACTCGACCCAGTCGATCCTCGATCTGCTCGCGGAGCTGCGCGACGAGAGGTGAGACCGGCGGCGCACGGCCAGCTCCTGGAGGAGCTCGCTGCAGCCGCGGTCCACGGCGTACGTCGCCAGCTCGTCTCCCCGGGTCGCCCCGCGGTTGACGATCACCACCGGTGTACCGGCCTTCGCCGCACGCCGCACGAACCGGAAGCCGCTCATCACCGTCAGGCTCGAGCCGGCCACCAGCAGCGCACCGCCCCGCTCGACGAGCGCGTCGACCGCGGCGAAGCAGCGCTCCACCCGCGGGGCGGGGACGCTCTCCCCGAAGAACACGACGTCCGGCTTCAGCACGCCGCCGCACACCTCGCACGCCGGCACGACGAAGCCGGCGGTCTCGTCGAGGTCCACGTCGCCGTCGGGACGCACCTCCACCGCGCTGTGCCGCTCCTCGAATCCGGGGTTGAGCTCGCGCAGCCGCTGCTGCAGCGCATCGCGCGGGCTCGTCGTGCGGCACCCGAGACACACGACGTCGGCGATCCTGCCGTGCAGCGCCACCATCGGCTCGGTGCCGAGCCGCTCGTGGAGCCCGTCGACGTTCTGGGTGATCAGCAGGTCCAGGTCGAGCGAGGCGATCGCGCGGTGCCCGTCGTTGGGCTCGGCCCGGCGCATCCGCCCCCAGCCCAGGTGGCTGCGGGCCCAGTAGCGCTGGCGTGCCGCCGGGCCCGAGACGAACTCCTGGTAGGTCATCGGCGCGCGAATCGGCGACCCCGGTCCGCGGTAGTCCGGGATGCCCGAGTCGGTCGAGAGCCCGGCGCCGGTCAGCACGACGAGGGGGCGATCGGCCACCAGGTCGAGCGCGGCCTCGGCGTACGACGGCGCCGTGGACCGCTCAGCGCGCGTAGCGCACCGCGGCGCGAGCCCGAGCCTTCTCGGCCTCGACCGCCCGGTCCTTCGGCGGCGCGGTGGTGACCAGGTCGTCGAGCAGGTGCTGGGTCAGGTGCGCGATCTCGCGCACCGCCTGATCGAAGGCCGCCTGGTTGGCTGCCGACGGCTTCGTCGTGCCCGCCACCTTGCGGACGTACTGCAGCGCGGCGGCCGTGACCTCGTCACGCGTGGCCGGCGGCTCGAAGTTGTTGAGCGGACGGATGTTGCGGCACATGGGACGAGCCTACGTCGCGATCGGGAGCGCGTCTGGTGCATGATCGCGGTCGTGAATCCTCGTGTGCCGACCCTCGCCCGGACGACCGCCGCCGTCGGTGTGCTGCTGCTGGCCAGCGCGTGCAGCGACAGCGACGGCGGGTCCGACGACGCCGCACCGCCCGCTGCGGAGAGCACGTCGGCCGGTTCGTCGCCGACGCCGTCGTCGGACCCGGCTGCCGATGTCGACTGCTCGGCCACGGCGGTGAGCGCGACCTTCGCCGACGGCGAGGTCGACCTGACCACCAGCGCCGCCGTCGAGCTCGGCGACGGATCGGCGTACACCGTCTACGCCGGCGACTTCACGATCCCCACCGACGACATCTCGGTGGCCGGTGCGCGCGCCGCCGAGGGCGAGCACCTCGCGACGCTCGCGATCACGACCTTCAACGCCGAGGAGTCGGCGCCCGAGATCGAGGTCGGCCAGGTGGTCCCGTACACCACCGACTTCGGCGTGCTCACCTTCGCCGTGCTGCTCCAGTCCGGCACCGACATCCTCGGCAACAACGTCGGAGGCACGGGCGAGGCCGTGGTCGCCCAGCTCAGCGACGACGAGATCTGCGTCAGCGTGGACTACTCCGACGACGAGAAGTCCCTCACCGGCGTGATCGTCGCTCCCGTCTCGAGCTGACCCCGTCTCGAGCTGACCCCGTCGCGAGCTGACCTCAACGAGACGCGACCTCCGGAGCCGGGGCTCGGGCCTAGCCCCAGGGTTTGCTGGGTCTCGATACGGCGCTGGCGCGCCTACTCGACCAACGAGAAGGCTGCTCGTTGGTCGAGTGGCGTCGAGCGTCAGCGAGACGGTGTATCGAGACCTTCACGGCCGGGACCCTCGGTTGTGGACGGCCTGCGGGCTAAACCGGGTGACCTCGGGCGTGCCGTGACGGAGAATGCTCCTCCGTGGGTCACGTCGATGTCGCAGGAGTCCGTTACGAGCTGCCCGATGGCCGGGTGCTGCTCGACGAGGTGGCGTTCCGGGTCGGCGAGGGCGCCAAGGTCGCGCTGGTCGGCGCCAACGGCGCGGGCAAGACGACCCTGCTGCGCATCATCACCGGCGAGCTGACGCCGCACGCCGGAGTGGTGACCCGCTCGGGCGGGCTCGGGGTGATGCGGCAGATGGTGTCGCGCGGCAGCGCGACGGTCGCCGACCTGCTGCTCAGCGTCTCCCCCGACCGCGTCCGTGCCGCTGCGGCCGGCGTCGATCGCTGGGAGCTGGCGCTGATGGAGACCGACGACGAGACGACCCAGATGGCCTACGCCGAGGCCCTGTCGGAGTACGCCGATGCCGGCGGCTACGACCTCGAGGTCACCTGGGACGTGTGCACGATGGCTGCCCTGGCGCTGCCCTACGACCGCGCGAAGTACCGCGACCTGACGACTCTCTCGGGCGGCGAGCAGAAGCGTCTCGTGCTGGAGTTCCTGCTGCGCGGCCCCGACGAGGTGCTGCTGCTCGACGAGCCCGACAACTTCCTCGACGTGCCCGGCAAGATCTGGCTCGAGCAGCGCATCCGCGAGTCCGACAAGACGATCCTGATGATCAGCCACGACCGCGAGCTGCTCAACAACACCGCGACCCGGGTGGTCACCGTCGAGCTCGGCCACGCCGGCAACCTCGTGTGGACCCACCCGGGCGGCTTCGCGTCGTACCACGAGGCCCGTCGCGACCGCTTCGCGCGCTTCGAGGAGCTGCGCAAGCGCTGGGACGAGGAGCACGCCAAGATCAAGGCGCTGGTGCTGCGCCTCAAGATCAAGGCGGAGTACAACGACGGCATGTCCAGCCAGTACCGCGCGGCGCAGACGCGACTGCGCAAGTTCGAGGAGGCCGGGCCGCCCACCGAGCAGCCCCGCGAGCAGCAGGTCTCGATGCGTCTCAAGGGGGGACGCACCGGCAAGCGCGCCGTGGTCTGCGAAGGCCTCGAGCTGACGGGTCTGATGCGTCCCTTCGACCTGGAGGTCTGGTACGGCGAGCGGGTGGCCGTGCTCGGCTCCAACGGCTCGGGCAAGTCGCACTTCCTGCGGCTGCTGGCCGCCGGCGGATCCGACCCCGACGTCGAGCACCGTCCGGTCGGCGAGGTCGCGATCAAGCCGGTGCTGCACCGCGGCAAGGCCAAGCTCGGGGCGCGGGTGCGGCCGGGGTGGTTCGTGCAGACCCACGACCACCCGGAGCTGATCGGTCGCACGCTGCTCGACATCCTCCACCGCGGCGACGGCTCGCCCGACGGGCGCGCCGGGATGGGCCGCGAGGCGGCGGCCCGGGTGCTCGACCGCTACGAGCTCGCCCACGCCGGCGAGCAGAAGTTCGAGTCGCTCAGCGGTGGTCAGCAGGCACGCTTCCAGATCCTGCTGCTCGAGCTGTCGGGGGCGACCCTGCTGCTCCTCGACGAGCCGACCGACAACCTCGACGTCCAGTCGGCCGAGGCGCTCGAGGAGGGACTCGAGGCGTTCGAGGGCACGGTGCTGGCGGTCACGCACGACCGATGGTTCGCCCGCGGCTTCGACCGGTTCCTCGTCTACGGTGCCGACGGGGACGTCTACGAGTCCGACGGCCCGGTCTGGGACGAGGGAAGAGTGGAGCGCGCGCGATGAGCGACAACCTGGAGATCGCCTGGGTCGACCCGTTCGACGACGCGACGTTCGACGTGTGGCACGAGGTCTACGCCACCTCCCAGCGCTTCGGGCGCGAGGAGACCGCGGCGGTCTGGACATTGGAGGAGCTGCGCGTCCAGATGCAGCACCAGGGCACCGGCCGATGGGCCGGCGCCTACCTCGGCCGGGTGGCCGGGACGGCCGTCGCGTCGGGGTTCGTGATGATGAGCCTCGTCGACAACCTCGACCGCACCTCGCTGTGGGTCGACGTCCTGCCCGAGCGGCGTCGCCGCGGCCACGGGTCGGCGATGCTCGACCACGTCCTCGACGTCGCGCGGGAGAAGGGTCGCTCGATCATCGCCACCGAGGCGTCCTGGAGCTACGACGCCCACCCGGAGGGAGCAGGGGAGCCCGGTGTGGAGTTCCTCCGGGCGCACGGCTTCGACCTCGGGCTGGTGGAGATCCAGCGCACGCTGCGCCTGCCGGTCGACGATGCGCTGCTGGCCGAGCTGGCCGCCCGCGCGGCCACCCGGCACGAGGGCTACACCCTGCGGTCCTGGGTCGGGCCGGTGCCCGACGAGCTGCTGGAGTCGTGGGCGGCGCTGTCGTCGAGCCTGATGACCGAGGCGCCCGTGGGCGAGCTCGACCTGGAGCCCGAGTCGGCCGACGTCGCCCTGGTCCGCGAGGCCGAGGACGTCATCGCGAAGCAGGGGCGCACGAAGTACAACACCGCCGCGCTCGACGCCGACGGTGTCGTCGTGGCCTACACCGACCTGGCGACCGCCGTCCATGACCCCGGCAAGGCCTACCAGTGGGGCACGCTCGTGCGCGGCGACCATCGTGGCCACCGGCTCGGGATGGCGGTCAAGGTGGCCAACCTTCAGCAGCTGCAGGCCCTCGACACGACGGCTCGGACCGTCGTGACGTGGAACGCCGAGGTCAACAGCCACATGATCGGCGTCAACGAGGAGATCGGCTTCCGCCGCACCGAGCGCGCCGGCGCCTTCCAGCGCAAGCTGGTCTGAGGCGCCCGACCTCTCACTCGTGGCGCGCAACGCCGAGAGGGGCGTCGTGACCGTCCTCCACGGCCACGAAGCCCCTCTGGTCCAGCGTCACGACGCCTGAGTCGCTGTCGCGACGATCGGTCAGGAGTTGGTGGCGTCCCCGTCCGAGTCGAGCTTGAGCTCGACGGTCTTCTCCTGGCCGTCACGCTCGTAGGTCACCGTGACGGTGTCGCCGGGTCGGTAGGACCGCACGGTGGCGACCAGGGAGTCGGAGCCGCTGATCGCGAAGTCGTCGACGCGGGTGATGACGTCGCCCTGCTGCAACCCGGCGTCGGAGGCGGTCGAGCCGTCGTTGATGTCGCGGATCTCCGCGCCCTCCACGACCTCGGCGCCGCTCTGGCCCTGCGTGGCGGCGACGTCCTGCACCGAGATGCCCATCCGGGCGTGGGTCGGCGTCTCGCCGTTGCTCATCTGGTCCACGATCGGCATCACCTCGTCGATCGGGATGGCGAAGCCGAGGCCGATCGAGCCGCCCTGCTCGGTCTCGCCGAACGGCGACGAGCTGCCGGAGCTGGTGGTCTGGATCGAGGAGTTGATGCCGACCACGTGGCCGTACATGTCGACCAGCGGACCACCGGAGTTGCCCGGGTTGATCGCTGCGTCGGTCTGCACCGCGGGGTAGACGGTGGCATTGCCCGCGTCGTCGGAGCCGACGTCGACCGGGCGGTTCAGCGCGCTGACGATGCCGCTGGTCACCGTTGCGTCGAGGCCGAACGGCGACCCGATCGCGACGACGCCCTCGCCGACCTGCAGGTCGGACGACTTGCCGATCGTCGCCGGCGTCAGCCCGTCGACGTCCTCGGCCTGGATCACGGCCGTGTCGGTCAGCGGGTCGGTGCCGAGGATGGTGGCGGTCGCCTTCGAGCCGTCGCTGAAGGAGACGCTGATGTCGCCGTCGTCGCCGGCGATCTCGACCACGTGGTTGTTGGTCAGGATCCGGCCGTCGGAGGACAGGATGATGCCCGAGCCGGAGCCGGCCTCGTCGGCGCCCCGGACGTCGATCTTCACGACCGACGGCAGCACCTCGGCCGCCACCTGCTCGACGCTGCCCTCGGTGCCGGGGTCGTCGGGTGTGTCGACGACCTGGGAGGCGGTCGCGGTCGAGCGGGCGCCGGTGGAGCCGGCCGCACCGTCGTCGTCGTACGCGCTCCAGGCGGCGGCGCCGCCGACCCCGGCCGCCCCGCCGACGAGCAACGACGCTGCCACGACGGAGGCCGCGAACCCGGCTCGGCCGCGACGCGGACGCTCCGGCACCGGCAGCGGCTGCGTGAACAGGGGGCCGGGCGTCCACGTGGGGTACGCGCCGGCGGCGATCGGCGCGGTGTCGTGGATCGGCCCGGACGTCCCGGCGCCCTCCTCGGGAGAGGGGCTCACGGTGCTGTCGGTCGGTTCGTCGTGCGGGCCCGTCGGCGGGATGGGAGGAATCTCGTTCATGACGTCGATCCTGCTGAGCCTGCCTGTGACCAACCTGAGACCCGGCTGGGCAGTCGACAAGAAGCGCGGACCCGGGCTCCCGGATGGACGCGCTCTTGTGAGCAAGTGTGGCGTGCTTCACAATCGGGCGGCATGACCGCACCCACACCGCAGTTCGTCGACGACCGGCTCGCGCACTGGGCGGAGGTGGACCCCGAGGGCGAGTGCATGAGCTACCTCGGCCGGACCTGGAGCTGGGCGCAGTGGCACGACCGCGTACGCCGGGCGGCCGGCGGCCTGCAGCAGCTGGGGATCGGGCGTGGCGACGTCGTCGGGTTCCTCGACAAGAACCACCCGGCCTGCGTCGAGCTGAGCCTCGGCGCCGCCTCGCTCGGTGCGGCGAACGCGATCGTCAACTTCCGCCTGGCCGGCGACGAGATCGACTACGCGGTCAACGACTCCGGTGCCAGGGTCCTGGTCGTCGGCACCGAGCTGATGCCGCAGATCGAGAAGATCCGCGACCAGCTCACCACGGTCGAGCGGATCATCGAGGTCACCACCGACGGTGTCGACGACGAGTACGAGCAGTGGCTCGCCGCCAGCACGCCGGTCGGGCGCTCGGCCGACGTCGAGCCCGACGACGTGTGCCTGGTGCTCTACTCCTCGGGCACGACCGGCCGTCCCAAGGGCGTGATGCTCACGCACGCCAACATGGTCGCCCACACCATCAACTCCCACGACGGCTGGGTGTTCGAGCCCGGCGACAAGTCGATGGTCGCGATGCCGCTCTTCCACGTCGGTGGCTCGTCCTACGTGCTCTTCGGTCTGCACGACGGGGTCGCGAGCGTGATGACGCGCGATCCCGACGGCGGCTCGCTCGCCGGCGCGATCCTGCAGGGCGCCAACCGCACCTTCCTGGTGCCGGCCGTGCTGGCCCAGGTGCTGCAGGCCGGGCCCGACGCGGTCAAGCTCTTCGGGGCGCTCAAGACCTACACGTACGGCGCCGCGCCGATGCCGCCGCCGCTGCTGCGCGCGGCGATGGAGGCCTGGCCCGACACCGACTTCATGCAGGTCTACGGGCTCACCGAGGTCGCCGGCGTCGCGACCCACCTGCTGCCCGAGGAGCACCTCGACACCGCCCACCCGGAGCGGCTCGTCTCGGCCGGGCGCGCGGTGCCGGGCGTCGAGATCCGCATCGTCGACCCTGCCAGCCTGGAGGACCTCCCGATCGGCGAGCACGGCGAGATCTGGCTGCGCACCCCGCAGCTGATGAAGGGCTACCTCGGCAAGCCGGAGGCGACGGCCGAGGTGATCACCGAGGACGGCTGGTTCCGCACCGGCGACCTCGGTCGGCTCGACGACGGCGGATTCCTCTTCGTGGAGGACCGCCTCAAGGACATGATCATCAGCGGCGGGGAGAACATCTACAGCCCCGAGGTCGAGCGGGTGCTGGCCGAGCATCCCTCCGTCATGGAGGTCGCGATCATCGGCATCCCCGACGACACGTGGGGCGAGTCGGTCAAGGCCGTCGTCTCCCTGCACCCCGGCACCGAGGCGACCGAGGCCGAGTTGATCGCCTACTGCCGCGAGCACCTGGCGCACTTCAAGTGCCCCAAGTCGGTCGACGTGATCGACCTGCTCCCGCGCAACCCCACCGGCAAGATCCTCAAGCGCGACCTGCGGGCGCCGTACTGGGAAGGCCGCTCGCGCGGGGTGAACTGATGAACGACTTCAACGCCCAGGTCATCGCCGAGTTCCGTGCCAACCACGGCCGCGTCGGCGGCAACTTCGAGGGTGCGCCGCTGCTGATCCTGCACACCACCGGGGCGAAGAGCGGGCAGCAGCGCGAGCACCCGGTGATGTACCTGCCCGACGGCGAGCGCTACCTGGTCTTCGCCTCCAAGGCCGGGGCGCCCGACAACCCGGCGTGGTACCACAACCTGCTCGCCCACCCCGAGGCCACGATCGAGGTCGGCGACGACTCCGTGCGGGTCGCCGCCACCGAGGTGACCGGCGCCGAGCGCGACGAGAAGTACGCCGAGCAGGCGCGCCTCTACCCCGGCTTCGCCGACTACGCCGCCAAGACCGACCGGGTCATCCCGGTCGTCGCGCTCACGCCCCTCGCCTGACCGGAGCAAACCGGCGAGCTTCGGTGGGGTCCCAGCCGGGTCTCGATGCGGCTCGCTGGCCTACTCGACCAGCGAAGGGACCTCGTTGGTCGAGTGCCGCCGAGCGCCAGCGAGGTGGTGTATCGAGACCTCCGCAGCGAGGGCTGGGCCCCCGCCCCGGGGTCGCTGGGTCTCGATACGCTCGCAGAGCTCGCTACTCGACCACCGAGATGCGGCCATCGTCGGTCGAGTGCCGCTTCGGGGCCGAGGTCAGGCCCAGCGCTCGGAGGCCGGCGTGAAGGTGAGCTGGCGGTCGCCCGTGTAGATCTGCTTGGGGCGGGCGATCTTCTGCTCCTTGTCCTGGACGAGCTCGAGCCACTGCGCGAGCCAACCGGGGGTGCGGCCGATCGCGAAGAGCACGGTGAACATCTCGGGCGGGAACTGGAAGGCCTCGTAGATCAGGCCGGAGTAGAAGTCGACGTTGGGGTAGAGCTTGCGCTTGATAAAGTACTCGTCCTCGAGCGCGATCTTCTCGAGCTCCTTGGCGATCGCGAGCAGCGGGTTGACCCCGGTGACCTCGAAGACGTCGTCGCAGGCCTTCTTGATGATCGTGGCGCGCGGGTCGAAGTTCTTGTAGACGCGGTGTCCGAAGCCCATGAGCTTCTCGTTGCCGTTCTTCACGCCCTCGATGAAGGCGGGGATGTTCTCCTTCGAGCCGATCCGGCGCAGCATCCGCAGCACCGCCTCGTTGGCGCCGCCGTGCAGTGGGCCGAAGAGCGCGGCGACGCCGGCGCCGACGGCGGAGTACGGGTCGACCTGCGAGGAGCCGACCGAGCGCACGGCGTTGGTCGAGCAGTTCTGCTCGTGGTCGGCGTGCAGGATGAAGAGCACGTCGAGCGCCTTGACCAGCCGCTCGTCGGCCTCGTACTTCGACTCGCTCATCTTGAAGAGCATCGAGAGGAAGTTGGCCGTGTAGCTGAGGTCGTTGTCGGGGTAGACGAACGGCTTGCCCTGGGCGTGGCGGAAGGACCAGGCGCCGAGCGTCGGCATCTTCGCGATCATCCGGACGATCTGGATGTGGCGGTTGTCGGCGTCGGAGATGTTGCGAGCGTCGGGGTAGAAGGTCGAGAGCGCACCGACCGAGGCCATCAGCATGCCCATCGGGTGGGCGTCGTAGCGGAAGCCCTCCATGAAGCTCTTGACGTTCTCGTGGACGAACGTGTGATACGTGATCTCGTGGACCCACGCCTCGTACTCCGCCTGGGTCGGCAGCGCGCCGTGGACCAGCAGGTAGGCGACCTCGAGGAACGACGACTTCTCGGCCAGCTGCTCGATGGGGTAGCCGCGGTACTCGAGGATCCCCTTCTCTCCGTCGATGTAGGTCACCGACGAGCGACACGAGGCGGTGTTGACGAAGCCGGGGTCGTAGACGGCCAGCCCGGGGGCGTCGTCTCCCGCCTTGATCTTGCCCAGATCGGCCGCCTTCACGGTGCCGTCGAGGATCGGGACGTCGTACTCCAGCCCGGTGCGGTTGTCACGGACGGTCAGCGAGTCAGTCACGGGGTCCAACCTAGTGCGCGGGTGGAGGCGGCGAAACGCCGGGCAGGTTACCGACCAGTATCCGAACGGCGGGGGTCCGGGCCGCCCGTTTTGACCCCTGCGCTCCGCCGCACGTACTCTTGCCTGTCGCGACTCCTGCCGCGTCCCGTCCGACACGACGACGGGGTGCAGTCCCGGACACCACCTCACGGTGGCGAGCCGGGCCGTGTTCGTCAGAAGCCGCAGCACCACCACCCGGTGCGGCACACCTGCCGGGTCCCACGAACGAGGAAAGTAGAACAGCCGTGTCCACGTACAGCCCCAAGCCCGGTGACATCCAGCGCGCCTGGCACGTCATCGACGCGACCGACATCGTCCTGGGTCGTCTCGCCGTCCAGTCCGCGAACCTGCTCCGCGGCAAGCACAAGGCGATCTTCGCCCCGCACATGGACACCGGCGACTTCGTCATCGTCATCAACGCCGAGAAGGTCGCCCTCTCCGGCTCGAAGAAGACGACCAAGATGGTCTACCGCCACTCCGGCTACCCGGGCGGCCTCTCGGCCACGCCCATCGGCGAGCTCCTCGACAAGGACGCGCGCAAGGCGATCGAGAACGCCGTGTGGGGCATGCTGCCCAAGAACAAGCTCGGCCGTCAGATGCTGAAGAAGCTCAAGGTCTACTCCGGCCCGACGCACCCGCACACGGCCCAGCAGGCCACGCCCTTCGAGATCACGCAGATCTCCCAGTAATCAACGACTTTCTTAGGCTGAGTGAGGAACACCGTGGCTGACACCACCGACACTGAGATCAACTCGGGCGAGGTCGAGGAGACCTTCGAGACCAACGAGCAGGGCATCGCCTACAGCTCCGAGAGCGCTCCGTCCGCCGACGCCCCCGAGCGTCCCGCGACCATCGCGCCCGCCGCGGCCACCGGCCGCCGCAAGGAGGCGGTCGCCCGCGTGCGCATCGTCCCCGGCACCGGCGAGTGGACCGTCAACGGTCGCACGCTCGACTCGTACTTCCCGAACAAGCTGCACCAGCAGGTCGTGAACGAGCCGTTCGCGAACCTCCAGCTGGAGGGCCGCTTCGACGTCATCGCCCGCATCCACGGCGGTGGCATCACCGGTCAGGCCGGCGCCCTGCGCCTCGGCGTGGCCCGCTGCCTCAACGCCATCGACGTCGAGGCCAACCGTCCCTCGCTCAAGAAGGCCGGGCTGCTCACGCGTGACGCCCGCGTCATCGAGCGCAAGAAGGCCGGTCTCAAGAAGGCCCGCAAGGCGCCCCAGTTCAGCAAGCGCTGATCGAGTCGTTCACCACTCGGTGACTCGCCTCTTCGGCACGGACGGGGTCCGGGGACAGGCCAACGGTCAGCTGACCGCGGGCCTGGCCCTGGACCTTTCCGTTGCCGCCGCCCGTGTCCTGGTCTCCCAGGGCGGGTACGACGGCGCCCGGCCGCTCGCCGTGGTCGGCCGAGACACCCGGATCTCCGGGCAGTTCCTCGAGCACGCGGTGGTCGCGGGCCTGGCCTCGGCCGGGATGGACGTCATCCGGCTGCGGGTCGTGCCGACCCCCGGGGTCGCGTACCTCACCGACGTGCTCGGCGCCGACCTCGGCGTCGTGATCAGCGCCTCGCACAACCCCATGCCCGACAACGGCATCAAGTTCCTCGGCCGCGGGGGCGTCAAGCTCGACGACGCCCTCGAGCTGGCCATCGAGGAGCGCATCGGTCAGGAGTGGGAGCGACCCGTCGGCGGCGACGTCGGCCGCGTCACGCCGTACGCCACGCCGGTCGAGGAGTACGTCGGCCACCTGCGCCGGACCACCGGCTCCCTGGCCGGCCTGACCGTCGTGCTCGACTGCGCCCACGGCGCCGCGTCGGAGGCGGGGCCGCTCGCGTTGCGCGCTGCCGGTGCGACCGTGATCGCGATCAACGCCTCACCCGACGGCCTCAACATCAACGACGGCTGCGGCTCCACCCACCTCGACCCGCTGCGCCGCGCGGTGCTCGAGCACGGCGCCGACGCCGGCTTCGCCCTCGACGGCGACGCCGATCGCTGTCTCGCGGTCGTCGACGGCGACCAGATCCTCGCGGTGCTCGCCCTCGCGCTGCGCGACGCCGGCCGTCTCGTCGACGACACCGTCGTATCGACGGTGATGAGCAACCTCGGCTTCACGAAGGCCATGCGCGCCGCCGGCATCACGGTGCGGCAGACGGCGGTGGGCGACCGTTACGTGCTCGAGGAGATGCACGCCGGCGGTTACACGCTCGGCGGCGAGCAGTCGGGCCACGTGATCATGAGCGAATACGCCACGACCGGTGACGGCATCCTCACCGCCCTGCAGGTGCTCCAGCGGATGGCCTCCACGGGGTCGCGGCTCGCCGATCTCGCCGGAGTCGTGACGCGCCTGCCGCAAGTGCTGGTCAACGTGCCCGACGTCGATCGCGCCCGCACCGACGACGTCGAGCTGCTCGCCGCCGTCGCCGAGGAGGAGGCACTGCTCGGCGACTCCGGCCGGGTGCTGCTGCGTCCGTCCGGCACTGAGCCGCTGGTGCGCGTGATGGTCGAGGCGCCCACCCTGGCCGGCGCCCAGGCCGCTGCCGACCGGCTCGCGACGGTGGTCAAGGCCCGCCTCGCACTCGGCTGACCGAGCACAATTCGGCGGCGGTCGGGCGGTCCCGCCCGTAGGGTCGCTCGCCATGGACGGCGTGCGCATCGAGACGGTCGACCCCACCGACGAGGCCGCCCTGCGGTCCTGGTGGGAGGTCACCCGCGCGGCGGCCGACGAACGCCCCTACGACCTCTCGCCGGCCTGGGAGACGGCGCGGCGCTACTACCCGCTGCGCGACCCGGCCCGCGAGGTCACCCTCCTCGGGGCGCGGATCGGCGACGGCCCGCTGGTCGGCGCGGCCTGGGTGGCACGACCCGTCGGGGAGAACGAGCACCTGCTGATGCTCGACCTGCAGGTGCACCCGGCGGCCCGTCGACGCGGCGTCGGTGGGGCCCTGGTCGCCGCCAGCGAGGAGATCGCGCGCGCCGACGCCCGGACCACGATCATCGTCGAGGTGCTCGCACCGCCCGCCACGCAGGCGCCCGGTGAGTCGTTCGCGCGTTCGCAGGGGTATGCCGAGGCCAGCTCGGAGGACATCAAGATCTGCGACCTCGCGACGACCGCCGACCGGCTGCCGGGCCTGGCCGCGCACGCCGCCGAGCGGCTCTCGCCGTACACCCTGCTCTGGTGGAGCGACCCGACTCCGGAGGAGCACCTCGAGGGACTCTGCGCGCTCTACAGCCGCTTCCACTCCGAGATCCCGCTGGGCGACCTCGACCTGCGCGCCCAGGCCTGGACCCCGCAACGGCTCCGGGGTGCCGAGGAGCGCCGGGTCGCCGCGGGACGCGCCCACCTGCTGGTGGCCGGGGTCGCACCCGACGGGCGGCTGGTCGGCTACAGCGATCTCAACGTCGCCGACGCCTCGCCCCACCGGGCCTCGATCGAGAGCACCCTCGTGCTGCCCGAGCACCGCGGCCACCGTCTGGGCCTGGCGATGAAGGCGCTGCTGCACCAGCAGACCAGGGCACTGTTCCCGGCCGTGGAGTTCATCGTGACCGGCAACGCCGGCGTCAACACCTGGATGAACGCCGTCAACGAGCAGCTCGGCTACGGGATCGTGGAGCGCTGCCTCGACATGCAGAAGGTGCTCTGATCCGTCACGTCCACCGGCGGCCTCACACCTTGCGCAGGCGGACGTAGCGGACCGAGTGGTCCTTGTCCTTGCGCAGCACGAGCGTGGCCCGCGAGCGGGTCGGCAGCACGTTGTCGGTGAGGTTCGGGCCGTTGATCGTGTCCCAGATCCGGCCGGCCTCGGCGACGGCCTCGTCGTGGGTGAGCGCGCCGTACTTCGCGAAGTACGACCCCGGGTCGCGGAACGCCGTCTCGCGCAGCCGCAGGAAGCGCTCGACGTACCACTGGCGGATATGGCTGGTGCCGGCGTCGACGTAGACGCTGAAGTCGAAGAAGTCGCTCAGCGTCAGCCCGGTGCGGCCGTCCTCGCGGGTGCGCGCCGGCTGCAGCACGTTGAGGCCCTCGATGATGACGATGTCGGGTCGCTTGACCACGACGCGCTCGTCGGGCACCACGTCGTATACCAGGTGGGAGTACGTCGGCGCCTCGACCTCGTCCTTGCCCGACTTGATGTCGACCACGAAGCGCAGCAGTGCGCGCCGGTCGTAGGACTCCGGGAAGCCCTTGCGCTGCAGCAGGCCGCGGCGCTCCAGCTCGGCGTTGGGGTAGAGGAAGCCGTCGGTCGTCACCAGCGCGACGTTGGGGTGCTCGGGCCAGTGGGCCAGCATCTGCTGCAGCACGCGGGCGGTGGTCGACTTGCCGACGGCCACCGACCCGGCCAGCCCGATCACGAACGGTGTGCGGGGCGGGGTGCGTTGGTGGAGGAAGTCCTCCTGGTGCCGGTGCAGCTGACCGGCCGCGCCGACGTACAGGCTCAGCAGCCGCGACAGCGGGAGGTAGACCTCCTGCACCTCGTCGAGGTCGAGGGAGTCGCCGAGGCCGCGCAACTGGCGGATCTCGTCGGCGTTGAGGGGGTTCTCCGTCTCCCGCGCCAGGGCCGCCCAGGCATCGCGGTCGAGCTCGATGTAGGGAGAGGTCTCCCGGTGCGACTCGTCGTGGGGGCGCCCACCGTGGGGAGACCCCGAGACCGACATGTCGCCGATTCTTGCAGCCGACGCGCCGTGGCCGTCGAGGTGGCCACCGGTCGATAGACTCACCCACCATGTGCGGGATCGTGGGCTACGTCGGAGCGCGCTCCGCGCAGGACGTCGTCATCGACGGTCTGCGACGGATGGAGTACCGCGGCTACGACTCCGCCGGCATCGCGCTGGTGCACGACGGCCGGCTCGCGAGCCGCAAGCGCGCGGGCAAGCTCGGCAACCTCGAGAAGGCCATCAGCGAGGAGCCGCTGCCCGCCTCCGAGCTCGGTCTCGGCCACACCCGCTGGGCCACCCACGGCGCCCCGAACGACGTCAACGCCCACCCGCACCTCGGGGCCACCGGCCGCGTCGCGCTCGTGCACAACGGCATCATCGAGAACTTCGCCGACCTGCGGGCCCGGCTCGAGGCCGACGACCACGTGCTGATCTCCGAGACCGACTCGGAGGTCGCGGCGCACCTGCTCGAGCTCCAGGTCGAGTCGGGGGTCGACCTGACGGTGGCGATGCAGCGCGTGTGCCAGCAGTTGGAGGGTGCCTTCACGCTCGTCGCGATCGACGCGCAGGACCCCGACCGGGTCGTCGCGGCGCGGCGCAACTCGCCCCTGGTCGTGGGCATCGGCGAGGGGGAGAACTTCCTCGGCTCCGACGTGGCGGCGTTCATCGAGCACACCCGCGAAGCCCTCGAGCTCGGTCAGGACCAGGTCGTCACGATCACCCGCGACGGCGTCTCCGTGACGGCCTTCGACGGCTCGCCCGCCGAGGGTCGGCGCTTCCACGTCGACTGGGACCTCTCGGCCGCCGAGAAGGACGGTCACGACTGGTTCATGCGCAAGGAGATCTTCGAGCAGCCGCGCGCCGTCGCCGACTCGCTGCTCGGTCGGCGTACGCGCTCGGGACAGCTGCAGCTCGACGAGATGCGCCTCTCCGACCAGGAGCTGCGCGACATCGACAAGATCATCATCATCGCGGCCGGCACATCGTTCTACGCCGGCATGGTCGCGAAGTACGCCATCGAGCACTGGTGTCGGATCCCCGTCGAGGTCGAGCTGAGCTCGGAGTTCCGCTACCGCGACCCGATCCTCGACTACTCCACGCTCGTGGTCGCGATCAGCCAGTCCGGCGAGACCGCCGACACGCTGCAGGCGATCCGGCACGCGCGCACCCAGCGCTCCAAGGTGCTCGCGATCTGCAACACCAACGGCTCGACGATCCCGCGCGAGTCCGACGCCGTCATCTACACCCACGCCGGGCCCGAGATCGGGGTCGCCTCCACCAAGGGCTTCCTCACCCAGCTGATCGCCTGCTACCTGCTCGCTCTCTACCTCGCGCAGGTCAAGGGCACGCGCTACGGCGACGAGATCACCCAGGTGATGGAGCAGCTCGAGGCGATGCCCGCCCACATCGAGACGGTGCTGGCCGGCTCGGAGGCGATCTACGACCTCGCGCGCGAGCACGTCGGGACGAGGTCGTTCCTGTTCCTGGGACGCCACGCCGGCTATCCCGTCGCCCTCGAGGGCGCGCTCAAGCTCAAGGAGCTGGCCTACCTGCACGCCGAGGGCTTCGCCGCCGGCGAGCTCAAGCACGGACCGATCGCCCTGGTCGAGGACGGCCTGCCGGTGCTGTGCGTCGTACCGCCCGAGGGGCGCGACCAGCTGCACGACAAGATGATCAGCGGCATCCAGGAGGTGCGCGCCCGTGGCGCCCGCACCATCTGCCTGGCCGAGGAGGGCGACACCTCCATCGAGCCGTACGCCGACGTGCTGATCCGGCTGCCGCGGGTGCCGGTGCTCCTGCAGCCGCTCGTCGCCGTCGTACCCCTCCAGCTCTTCGCCTGCGAGCTGGCCTCCGCGATGGGCCACGACGTCGACCAGCCCCGCAACCTGGCCAAGTCCGTCACGGTGGAGTGACGTGCCCGTCCTCGGGGTGGGCATCGACGTCTGCGACATCGAGCGCTTCGGCCTCTCGCTCGAGCGCACGCCGGGCCTGAGGCAGCGCCTCTTCACCCCGGCCGAGCAGACTCGCCCGCTCGCCTCCCTCGCGGCTCGTTTCGCGGCCAAGGAGGCGCTCGCCAAGGCGCTCGGTGCCCCGGTCGGCATGTCGTGGCAGGACGCCGAGGTCGTGTCGGAGTCGTCCGGCCGACCCGTGCTGGAGATGCGCGGCACCGTGCTCGCCCGGGCCCACGACCTCGGCGTGGCCACCGTGCACGTCTCGCTGTCCCACGACGCCGGCATCGCCTCGGCCGTGGTCGTCCTCGAGTCCTGAGCCGGCGCTCGTCCCGCTCCCCGTCGGGTGGTGTGCCTGGGGACGCGCTAGGCCGCGTCGCCAGGCACACGAC
>CAEZXR010000004.1_pt1 | contig 16880 bp, 15 predicted proteins | sample 7265301 | NCBI WGS metagenome assembly CAEZXR01 (sample SAMEA6813913, study PRJEB35770) | freshwater metagenome | biome: Freshwater; feature: Freshwater reservoir; material: water | place: Czech Republic | collected 2017-04-14 | depth 30m m
ATCCGGGGCAAGGACGCGACGCCGTACCTCCTCGGTCGCATCGTCGAGATCACCGGCGGCGCGAGCCTGACGGCCAACATCGCCCTGGTCCGGCACAACGCCCGGCTGGGCGCTGCGATCGCCGGGGAGTACGCCGCGCTGCGCGCGTGAGCGGGATACGGCAGTCTGACCGCGTGCACTACGTGGGCGTCGACCTGGCCTGGGGGGTGCGGCAGCCGACGGGGCTCGCCGTGCTCGACCCCGACGCGCGCCTGCTGCACGTCTCGGCGGTGCGCACCGACGAGGAGATCGAGGCCGCCCTCGCGGCGTACGTCGACGGGCCCTGCCTGGTCGCCATCGATGCGCCGCTGGTGGTGCGCAACGCGACCGGCAACCGGGCCTGCGAGGCGGCGCTCAACCGCGACTTCGCCCGCTTCGACGCCGGGGCGCACCCCTCGAACACCGGCAAGCCGGAGTTCAGCGACGTGCCCCGCGGTGCGCGGCTGGCCGGCTCGCTCGGGCTCGACCTCAATCCCCGCTCGGGTCGCGCCCGACGTGCGATCGAGGTCTACCCGCACCCGGCGACCGTCGCGCTCTTCCGGCTCGGCCGCACGCTGAAGTACAAGAACAAGCCCGGCCGCGAGCTCGACGGGCTGCGTGCCGAGCTGCTCACGCTGATGGACCTGGTGGAGAGCGTCGTGCAGATCGACGCCAGCTGGGACGAGCTGCGCCATGCCGTCGTCGGGGCGACCCGCAAGAGCGAGCTGCGCGTCGTCGAGGACCAGGTCGACGCCGTGGTCTGCGCCTACGTCGGGCTCTTCGCCGATCGCCACCCCGACCGCACCACGACGTACGGCGCCGAGGGCGGTCAGTGGGAGGACGGCTACATCGTCGTGCCGAGCCTGCCGGCCGACCTCGAGCCGACGCCGCGTCCCAAGCGCCCCGAGCGCGACCCGGTGCGCACCGGCACGGAGGCCTACGCCGCGCGGCTGCCCGAGCTGACGGCCGCGGGCGAGCGCTGGGTCGATCTGGTGCGCAGCATCCTCGACGAGGCCGGCATCAACTACCTGACCGTCACCGGTCGCACGAAGTCCGTGGCGTCGTTCGCGGCCAAGGCCGCCCGTCGCGACGCCTCGGGCGCCCTGCTCTACCCCGACCCGCTCGCCGACATGACCGACCAGCTCGGCGTCCGGGTGATCACCTACGTGCAGAGCGACGTCGTCGCGGTCGCCGACCTGCTCGGCGACCAGGTGGTCGTCAAGGACGACCGCGACATGGGCCGCGAGACCGCCAGCCAGGGCCGTTTCGGCTACGCCAGCCGGCACCAGGTGATCGCGCTCGACGCGGTGCGCGAGGGCCAGCCGGAGTGGGAGTCGCTGCGCGGCCTGGTGGCGGCCGTGCAGATCCGCACGGTGCTGCAGCACGCATGGGCGGAGTTCGAGCACGACATCCGCTACAAGGGCACGGTGCCGGCCGAGCACGCCCTCGACTTCGACCGGCGCTTCACCCTGGCCGCCGGGCTGCTCGAGCTCGCGGACCGGGAGTTCTCCGAGATCCGCGACCGGCTGCGGGCCGGTGGACCGCGCTCCGAGCCGGTCGACGACGACCCGCGCATCGACCCGCGCGAGCTGGCGGCCTTCCTCGCCGGGCAGTACGCCGACGCGGGCTGGTCGCGCACCGACCACTACGCGTGGATCTCCGGGCTGCTGCTCGAGCTCGGCATCACCTCGCTCGACGAGCTGTCCGACGGCCTGGCCTCGATCCGCGACCTGGACCTCAACGAGCGGATGGACTACCGCTACCCGCCCGGTGCCGTCCGCCGTCTCGACGACGCCCTGCTCGCCTCCTACGGCGAGGACTACGTCGGGCTGCCCGGCAACGCTCACCGCGTCGCCCTGCTGCGCACCCGCCTGGAGCGGCTGCAGCAGCCGACCCCGTGACCGACCCCGTGACCAGCGCCTTGACCCGTCGCGGCTCCGGTCCGACGATCGCGTCGTGAGCGTCGACTTCCAGCCCGGTGGCGGCGAGCGCTGGCGCAGTCCGTGGGCGCAGTACGCCGCCCTGCGCGACCACGACCCGGTGCACCACGTCGTCCCAGCGGCCCGGCCCGGCGCCGACCACTTCGTGCTCAGCCGGCACGCCGACGTGCTCGCGGCGGCCGTCGATACGGCGACGTACTCCTCCGCGCAGGGGCTGACCACCGAGTACGGCGAGCTCGAGGCGATCGGGCTGGCCGACAACCCGCCGATGGTGATGCTCGACCCGCCGGAGCACACGGCGTTCCGACGGCTGGTGGCGCGGGGCTTCACGCCGCGCGCGGTGCGCGAGGTCGAGCCGCGGGTGCGTGCCTTCGTCGTCGAGCGGCTCGACCGGCTGGTGGCGGCCGGCGGGGGCGACATCGTGAGCGAGCTGCTCAAGCCGCTGCCGAGCATGGTCGTGGCCCACTACCTTGGGGTGCCCGACGCCGACCGTGCGCAGTTCGACGGCTGGACCGAGGCCATCGTCGCGGCCAGCTCGTCTGGCGAGCCGACCGGGGCCGCCGACGCGACCATGGAGATGCTGGGCTACTTCGGCGCCCTGATCGAGCGGCGCCGCAGCGAGCCGGGCGACGACACCGTCTCCCACCTTGTCTCGGCCGGCGTCGGCGACGACCCCGCCGGGCTGCTCTCGGTGCTGGCCTACGTCTTCACCATGGTCACCGGCGGCAACGACACTACGACCGGGGCGCTCGGCGGCGCGGTCCAGCTGCTCGCCGAGCACCCGGACGAGCGCGCCCGGCTGGTGGCCGATCCGAGTCTGATCGGCGACGCCGTCGAGGAGTTCCTGAGGCTCACCTCGCCGGTGCAGGCTCTGGCGCGGACGACGACGCGCGAGGTCGAGCTCCACGGTCGGCGGATCCCGGCGGGGCGCAAGGTGCTGCTGCTCTACGCCGCGGCCAACCGCGACCCGCGGCGCTACGGTCTCGACGCCGACTCCCTCGACGTGGGGCGGCGACCGAGTCAGATCCTCACCTTCAGCCAGGGCAGCCACCACTGCATCGGCGCGGCGGCCGCCCGGATGCAGGCGCGGGTCGCGCTCGAGGAGCTGCTGGCCCGCTGCCCCGACTTCACGGTCGACGATGCTGCGATCACCTGGGCTCCCGGGTCCTATGTGCGACGACCGACCTGCGTGCCGATCCGGACCCGTCCTCAACCCAACGGTTGACAACGTCGACCGGCGGACCTACGGTCGTAGTCAACCCAGCAGTTGACAAGGAGATGCCGTGAGCGACCAGCTGTCGCAGGTCTTCGCCGCCCTCGCCGACCCGCTGCGGCGCGACCTCGTGTCGCGGCTCAGCGACGGCGACGCCACGGTCGGCGATCTCGCCGCGCCGTACGACGTCAGCCTGCAGGCCGTCTCCAAGCACCTCAAGGTGCTCGAGCAGGCCGGACTGGTCTCGCGCAGCAAGGACGCCCAGCGACGCCCGGTGCACCTCGAGGCCGAGGTCTTCGACCTGATGACCGCGTGGATCGAGCGCTACCGCCGCCAGGCCGAGGCGCGCTATCAGCGCCTCGACGCCGTGCTGGCCGAGCTGGATGCCGACGGCGCCGACCTGCCCACCCCCTCTCGCACCCGAGGAGCAGCATCGTGACGACCAGCCCGACTATCCCGACCGGCCACCACCCCGGCGTCCGGATCGAGGCCGACGCACGTCTGCCGATCATCCGGATCACCCGCGACTTCCAGGCCACCCCGGCCCAGCTCTTCCGGGCGCACACCGACCCGGAGCTCTTCGCGCGGTGGGTCGGCCCCGACTCGCTGACCACCCGGATCGTCGAGTGGGAGGCGCGCACCGGCGGCGCGTGGCGCTACGTCGCCGTACGCGACGGCGAGGAGTACGCCTTCCGCGGCACCTTCCACGAGGTGCGCCCCGACCGGATCGTGCAGACCTTCACCTTCGAGGGCGACCCCGACGGGGTCGCGCTCGAGACCCTCACCTTCGAGGACCTCGGCGACGGGCGCACCCGGCTGCACGCCCAGTCACTGGTGGAGAGCTTCGAGAGCCGCGACCAATGGCTGGCCAGCGGCATGGAGGTCGGCCTCGACCAGGGCTACGCCAAGCTCGACGGGCTGGTGCGCGATGGCGCTGCCTGAGTCGCCGGCCGCACAGCACGCGGCGGTCGCGGGCCGCTTCGCCGACCTGGTCGCCGGCGTGGGCGACTGGGACGCTGCGTCGCCGGTCGCCGGGTGGACGGCGCGCGACGTGGTCGCCCACCTCCTCGAGTGGTTCCCCGGCTTCCTGCAGCACTTCGCCGGCGTCGAGCTCGCACCGGTCGATGCGACGGATCCGGTCGGCTCCTGGCCGGTCCGCACCGCCGACGTACAAGCACTGCTCGACGCCCCGGACGCCGACGGACGTGGCGTCGACGACCCGATGCTCGGCACCATGACGCTGCCCGAGGCGGTCGCGCGGTTCTACACCGCCGACGTGTTCATGCACACCTGGGACCTCGCCCGCGCGAGCGGCCAGGACGACCGGCTCGACGCCGACCAGTGCGCCGTGATGCTCGCCGGGATGAGCGAGATGGAGGACGCGATGCGCGGCTCGGGTCAGTACGGCCCGGCCGTCGACGTGCCGGCCGACGCCCCGGCGCAGGACCGGCTGCTCGGCTTCATCGGTCGGGACCCGGCCTGGCGCCCGCCCCGCGGCCTGACGCCGTCGTGACACAGCAGCGTCGTCCCGCCGGGCGTGGCGCAGCCCTGGTGTGTCGTGTCGTGCTGGGATGCCCGGTCGACCGGGTATCCCGACGGCGACCAGCGCGCGCTCACGCCGCCGGCCGGGTCACGCGATAGCGCACGAACGACGGCACGGCGATCGCCGCGATCACGGTGCCGACCACGACCAGGAACCCACCACCCGCGGCGGTGGCTGCCGCACCCACGGCGGCCGCGCTCGCGCCATGGGCCACGTCGGCGATGCGCGGGCCACCGGCGACCACGACGATGAAGACGCCCTGCAGGCGGCCGCGCACGGCATCGGCGGCGGCGCTCTGCAGCATCGACGTGCGGAAGGCGGCCGAGGCCATGTCGGCCGCACCGCCGACCACCAGCATCGCGAGCGCGACGGCCAGCATCGGTGTGCGCCACTGGTCGGCGAGTGCGACGGCGATGCCGAAGCCGGCCATCGCCACGCCCCACACCAGGATGCACACGATCACGGCCAGGCCCTGGCGCGTGACGCGCGAGACCCAGCCGCTGAAGACACCACCGACCACGGCGCCGGCCGGGATCGCCGCGAAGAGCAGCGCGAACACCAGCCCACCCTCGTCAGGCCCGCCGAAGTCGAGATGCGCCATCTCGGGGAAGAGCGCGCGCGGCATGCCGAAGACCATCGCGATCAGGTCGACGACGAACGACATCAGCAGCACCGGGTGCCCGCGCAGGTAGGTCAGCCCCTCGATCACCGAGCGCAGCCCGGGGGTCACGGTCGCCGCGCCGACCACCGCGAGGCTGGGTAGCCGCACGACCGCACCCAACGTCGCGAACAGGGTGATCGTGTCGATGAGGTAGAGCCACTGGAAGCCGATGAACGGGATCAGCACCCCCGCCACGAGGGGACCAGCGATGGCGCCCGCCTGGAAGACGGTCATGTTCAGCGAGTTGGCCGCAGGCAGCAGCTCGTGGTCGAGGATCTTGGGCAGCACCGCGCTGCGGGTCGGCTGGTTGACCGCGAAGAACGCCTGCTGCACGGCGAACAGGCACAGCAGCAGCCACACGTTGGTGTTGCCCGCCGCGGCCTGCAGCCAGAACAGCGCGCTCGTGCCGATCAGTCCGCTGGTCGTGATCACGAGCAGCGTCCGCCGGTCGAACACGTCGGCCAGCGCGCCGCCGTACAGACCGAAGACGACCAGGGGCACCAGGCCGAAGAGCCCGGTGAGGCCGACGTACGCCGACGAGCCGGTGTCGGCGTAGATCTGCGCCGGCACGGCGACGACGGTGAGCTGGGCGCCGATGACGGTGATGACGTTGGCCAGCCACAGCCGGCGGAAATGATCGTTGCGCAGGGGGCGGGTGTCGGCGACCACGTGGGAGAGGGCGCCGCGGATCTGCACGGAGCGAAGGTACGCCGCGATGAGTCTCGCGCTCGGCACGGGTCGGTAGCACCATGAGCGACGTGACCCAGGTGAGACCGGCCGGAGCCCTCGACGTCGAGTTCGAGGAGGTGCTCGTGCGCAGCGAGGCGCCGGGCGGGTGGACCTACGTGGTCTGGCCCGAGTCGGTGGCCTACTTCGGCACCCGGGGCCGGGTGAAGGTGCGCGGCACCGTCGACGGCGTGGCGTTCGCGACGTCCTTCATGGCGCTCGGGGACGGCCGGCACAAGCTGCCGGTCTCCGCCGCCCTGCGGGCGCGCAGTGGCAAGGTGGCCGGTGACACAGTGACGGTGCGACTGGAGGAGCGGCTGTGAGCGGAGCGAAGGTCACCGGACCGGCGTCGTACTTCCCCTCGATCGAGGCGACGTACGGGCGCAGCATCGCGGACTGGAAGGCGCTGCTGCGCGCCCTGCCGGCGTACGCCGACGCGAAGCACATGACGCTGGTCGACCACCTCAAGTCCGAGCATCGGATGGGCCACGGCCACGCCAACGCCCTGGTCGCCCACACGCTCGCCGAGGACCGGGCCTGAGCGTGCGGTGAGCCCATCGTGAGCGGAGACTTCCCACAGGTCGCGGTCGACGAGATCACCACGCTGGTCCGTGTCCTCGACGCTCGGCGCAGGTCGGCGCTGGCCGCGCTCGACGGGCTCGACGACCAGCAGGCGGTGCGCCGCCCGCTGCCTCACACCGACCTGAGCGTCGCGGGCGTCGTGCTGCACCTGGCACGCATGGAGGACCTGTGGCTCGGTCGCAAGCTCGCCGGCGAGCTCGACACCGAGCCGTGGGCCTCGCGGCACGAGGAGACCGACTGGGACTTCCGCACCCAGCACGGGGTGGCCGAGGTGCGGGCGGCGTACGTCGCCGCGTGCGAGCGAAGCCGCGCCATCCTCGCGCGCACCGGCGACCTCTCGACGCTGGCCGCGCAGCCGGCGTGGGGATCGGTGCATGTGAGCCTGCGCTGGATCCTGGTGCACCTGATCGAGGAGACGGCCCAGCACCTCGGCCACCTCGACCTGCTGCGCGATGCGCTCCTCGCGCCGCTCGGCTCGGCGACGACCCGGTTGACGGTGATCCGCGGCAACAGCGGCGCCGGCAAGACGACGGTCGCGCGGTCCCTGCGCTCGGGGCTCCCACGGGGAGCGCTCGCGTGGGTCGGTCAGGACCTGCTGCGCCGCGACATCCTCGACAGCCCTGACTCGCCAGGCAACCTGAGCATCGACCTGATCGATCGCACGGTGCGCCTGGCGCTCGACACGGGCCGCGACGTCGTGCTCGAGGGCATCTTGAGCTCGACGAGGTACGCCGACCTGCTGCTCGGCCTCGCCGCCGACCACGTCGGGCAGACCCGGTGCTACTACCTCGACGTGCCGTTCGAGGAGACCGTGAGGCGCCACGCCACCAAGCCCGCTCAGAGCTTCGGCGCCGAGGAGATGCGCCGCTGGTACGAGCCGCTCGACCTCGTCGAGGGACTTGCCGAGACCGTGGTCGGACCGGACAGCAGCGCCGCCGCCACCGCCGACCTGATCCGGGCCGGCTGGGGGTGAGGGTGAACGCTCAGGTCACCGGTTCCTAACGAAGCGGCGTCCACGATTGCCTTGACCGCAGCCCTTACGGTCTCCTGGGCACCGGACGGGAAGAGGCGATGGTGAGCGAAGCAGGCGCGGCGGGTGTCGGGTACGACATCGGTGAGCTCAGCCACTCCGGCGGGGTGTCGGTGCGCTGCCTCGGCGTCGTGCACCTCTACCGCACCTTCGAGGGCCACGACGTCGTTGCCCTCCAGGGTGTCGATCTCAGCGTGCACGCCGGTGAGCGGGTCGCGTTCCTCGGGCCGAGCGGCTCGGGCAAGTCGACGCTGCTGACCCTGCTCGGCGGCATCCAGCGGCCCAGCGCGGGACGGATCTTCCTCGGCGACGTCGAGATCTCGCGGCTCCCCGAGCCGCAGCTCGCATCGCTGCGCTCGGGCTCGGTGAGCACGATGCTGCAGGGCGCCACCCGCAACCTGCTCTCCTACGCCACCGCCCGGCAGAACCTCGGGTTCGCGCGGCTGAGCCTGAGCAGCGCCGAGCGCAAGGACGCCGTGCCCGAGCGCGAGCTGCTGCGCCGCGTCGGGCTGGAGGGGCAGGCCGACCAGGTCGTCTCGACCATGTCCGGCGGCCAGCGCCAGCGTCTCGCCCTGGCCTGTGCGGTCTCGACGGCACCGAGGCTGCTGCTCGCCGACGAGCCGACCAGCCAGCTCTCGCACGAGGACCGCGACGCCGTGATCGGCCTGATCCACGAGCTCGGTGACGAGCTCGGCACCACGATCATCGTGGTCACCCACCAGCCCGAGGTCGCCGCGACCTTCCCGCGCACCGTGACGATGAAGGGCGGCCGGGTCGGGCTCGAGGGCCGCGACGGCGCGGAGTACGTCGTCATCGGCGCGGAGGGCGTCGTGCACCTGCCGACCCACCTCGCCGACCAGTGGCCGCAGGGCACCCTGGTGCGCATCGAGCCGGAGGCCGACGACCGTCTCGTCGTCTCCCGCCCGCCTGACGAAGCACCGGTCGCGGCCGCGGCATCGACCGTGCCCCCGGTGCGCGAGGAGGGTGGTCGATGAACGACCTCCACGTCACGGACGTCACCTACGTCGTCGGTCGTCCGCTGCTCGACGGGGTCGGCCTCACCTTCCCCGCTGGTCGCCTCACAGCGCTGTCGGGCCCGAGCGGCTCGGGCAAGACCACGCTGCTCTCGATCGCCGGCGGGCTGCTCCAGCCCAGCGCGGGCTCGACGGCGTACGCCGGCGCGCCGATGTGGCGCGGCACCGGCGACCCTCGGCCCGAGGTCGCCTTCGTGCTGCAGGTCTACGGCCTGGTGCCGATCCTCTCGGCGCGGGAGAACGTCTCGATCGCCCTGCGTGCGCGCGGCGTGCCGGCCCGGGAGGCCGACGAGCGGGCCCAGCAGGCGCTGGCCCGCTTCCACATCGCCGACCTCGGCGACCGTCAGGTCGAGGAGCTCTCCGGCGGCCAGATGCAGCGGGTCGCCCTCGCACGTGGTCTGTGCGTCGGGGCTCCGGTGCTGCTGGCCGACGAGCCGACCAGCGAGCTCGACGAGGGCAACCGCAGCCTCGTGCTCGCCGAGCTGCGCCGCGAGGCAGACCAGGGCTCGGTGGTGGTCGTGGCGACCCACGACCCGGCGGTGGTCGAGGCGTGCGACCTGCACTTCGCGCTCGACGAGGGCCGCTTGGTCGACCACACCGAGCCCGTCCACCTCAAGCCCGTCCACCTCAAGCCCGCAGCTCCCGCCCCGGTGGCAGTGAGCGCCGCACGACCGGACCCGTCCGCACCGGTGAGCCCGGCCGTCCCCCCGACCGCGGACGAGCCGAAGGCACCGACCACGACGTCCGACGGCGATCCGCACTCCGCCTTCCGTCGACCCGGCGCCGGCGGCTGAGCCGCGCATGATCCGGACCCTGCGCGGGGCCTGGTCCCGCCGGGGGACCCTGCTGCCGCTGCTGCTCCTGACGGTCGTCGTCGTGGCGGGCGCGGTGGCGGTGCTCGGCTTCGCCGACGCGGCCGGCACCTCGCAGCTGCTGGCCGCGCCGCTGCTGCTGCTCGCGATGGTGGCGGTGCCGGCGACCGGTCGCGAGCTCGCGATCGCCCGGCGCCCCGAGATCGCGCTCGCCCGCCTCCGCGGTCTCGACGGCGGGCCGCTGTACGCCGTGCTGGCGCTCGAGCCGCTGCTGGTGCTGCTGCTCGGCGGCCTGCTGGGCGTGCTCGGCGGCACGGCGCTCGCCGCGGTCACCGCCGAGGCCTGGGTCGGCGACGCCGGCACGCCGTTCAGCAGCGCCGCGGTGCTGGCGACCTTCGCGATCGTGCTGGTCGGTCTCGGCGCCGTGCTCGTCGGGATGGTCGGCGCCGTCCGCGAGCCGCTGGTCGACCAACTGCGGCTCGCGGCACGACCGCGGCGCACCAGCACCGGTGAGGCGTTCGGTCAGGTGCTGATCGTGGTCGCCGCGCTCGTCGCGGCCTACCGCAGCGACGTCGGGTCCGACGCCGACCCGGACGCGCTCGTGCTGGTCGGCCCGGCCCTGATCGGCCTCGCGGCCGGTCAGGTGGGTGTCTGGCTGCTGCGCGGCGCCGCGCGTCTCGCCGTCCGTCGCACGGCGCACGCCGCCGTGCCCGCCTTCCTGGCCTCGCGTCGGCTCGCTCGCGTCGCCGACACCGCGACCGCGCTGCGGGTGCTGGTCGCCGCCGCCGTCGTGGCCGGGCTGGCCGTGACCGGGGCGACCCAGGTCGACGACTGGACGAGCGACACGGCGCGGCTGCGCGCCGGGGCCCCCCTGCGCTACGACCTCGACACCGACGCGACGGGCGCCCTGGCGCTGGTCCAGCGACTCGACCCGGAAGGCCGCTGGCTGATGGCGGCGGTGCTGGTGCCCGGCGAGGGCAGCGTGCCGGCGCGACGCGCCTTCCTCGACCTCAGCCGCTACGACGCCGTGCTCGGCGACTTCTACACCGCGACGCCGGCCGCCGGTCTCAGCAGCACCGTCGCCCTGCTCGGCTCCGGCACGCCGGCCTACGCCGCCGGTGGTCGACTCAGCGTCACCGTCGCCGGCGTCAGCCGCCGGCTCAGGGGCGAGCTGCACCCGACGGTCGACGTGACCTACCGGCTGCCCGACGGCACCGTCAGCTCGGTCGGGCTCCAGGCCGAGCTGCCGCTCTCCGGTGAGCCGGTCACGACGGTGCTGCCCTTCGACGTGTGCCCGCAGGGCTGCGAGGTCGTCGGGCTGACCCTGCGCCGCGCGCCCGGCGACATCCGGCTGCCGTGGGTGCTGACCGACCTCGAGGTCGGCGGCCTCGACGTGCTCGATCTCGACCTGCGCTCCTCCCCGACGGCACCGACCCGGGTCGCGACCGGGCTGATGGTCAGCACCCGCAGGGCGCCCGCCGAGGCGACCGTCGGGCCGGCCCCCGGCGCCGTGCCGGTGCTGGCGACCGACACCGCTTCGTGGCGCGACGGCGACCCGATCCTCGACTCGCCCGGCGGCGAGGACCTGCCCGCGAGGGTCGTCGCCCGGCTCCCGGCTCTGCCGCTCGTCGAGGGCGACGGGCTGCTCGCCGACCTGCCGTCGGCGGCCACCGGAGCGCCCCCCACGGTGCCGATCGCCGAGGTGATGGTGCTGGCCCGCGCCGACACCCCCGACGACCTGCGCGACGCGCTCGCCGACGTGGCCCGCGCCCCGCGCACGCTCGACGAGGTCGAGCAGCAGGTGAGTGACGCGAGTGGCGCGGCCCAGGCCCTGGTCTACGCGCTGATGGCGCTCTTCTGCCTGGTCGCCGCCCTGCTGGTGCTCGCGGCGGCGGTGGCACGCGAACGCGGCGCATGGATCCGCGACGTCGCCGCCCTCCGCGTGGTCGGTCTCGGCCGCGAGCGGATCCGGGCCGCCTCCGTGGTCGAGGTCGGCGGACTGCTGGTGGTGGCGGTGGCGGCCTCGCTCGGCGGCTCGGCCGCGGCGATCGCGCTGCTCCTGGGCAACCTGCCCCTCGTCGACGTGCCGGTGCACGCCGTGCCCCTGAGCACCGCCGTCGCCCTTGCTCCCCTGCTGGCGCTGGCGGGGATCGTCGCGGCCCTGGTGGCGATCGTCGTCGGACGCGGTCGCCGCTTCGGGGCCGACGGCTCCCGGCCGGCGATCCTGCGAGAGCAGGCCCAACGATGAGGAGCGTGCTGCTCGGCACCGTCCTGCGCGGCCTGAGGTCGCGCCTGCTGCTCTCCGCGGGCTCGGTGCTGCTGACGGCGCTCGCGATCGGCTCCGCCGTGCTCGGGCCGGTCTTCCAGAGCGCGGTGACCAACTCCTACCTCGTCACCCGGCTGGGCGATGCCCCCAACGCCCTGACCGGCCTCTCGTGGGTCTACCGACCCGACGGCTCGGCCGGTGGACCCGCGGGGGCGATCACGGCCGCGGCCGACGAGACCGACCGGTTGCCCGGGGTCTACGCGCCCGCCCAGACGATGCTCTGGGGAGACCAGGTCGAGGGCCTCGGCGGGCTGGCGCGGCTCGCGGCCAAGGTCGGCCAGTGCGACCACCTCCAGATCGAGGGCGCCTGTCCCGAGCAGCCCGGCGAGGTGCTGATGCTGCGCGGCGACGCCGACGACACCGACACGCGCCTGGGCGACGACCTCGACCTGGCCGGGATCGGCACGGTCACGGTCGTCGGCACGTACGCCGTCCCGGAGGCCGACGAGGCCGACTGGTGGTTCGACCTGTCGCGCTTCGCCAGCTTCCCGCCGCAGGAGCGCCGGGGCGCCTCCTCGCCGTACATGCCGGCCCCGCTGCTCACCGTGCAGACCGCCTTCGAGGACCTGCCGGCCGACGGCTGGACGGTGCTGGTCGACCGCCGTCTCGACGCTCCACCCGACCTCACCCTCGACGACCTCGGCGAGGTGCAGGACGTCGCCGAAGCGCTGCCCGAGGACCCGGTCGCCGTCACCGGCGGCACCCTGACGGTGGTCTCGATCAACGACATCGGCGCGATCGTCACCGAGACACGCGACCAGCAGGCCACGGCGCGGGCGTCGGTCGCACCGGCGGTGCTCTCGCTCGTGCTGGTCGCCCTGGCGCTGCTGCTGCGGCTGCTGATGGCCGCCGCCGACCTGCGCCTGCCCGAGCTCGCCCTCGCGTCGCTGCGCGGACTGCCCCGACGGCGGATGTGGCTGCTCGGGCTCTCCGAGCCGCTCACCGTGCTCGCGCTGTCGGTGCCCGTCGGCGCGGTGCTCGGCATCGGCTCGGCGCTGGTGCTGGTGCGCACCTGGCTGATCCCCGGGCTGCCTCTCCCGCTGCCCTGGACCTCCGTCGTCGCCGGGCTGCTGGTCGCCGTCGGTGCCCTCGCGGTGGCCGTCGTGGCGGTCGGGCTGGTGCTCCGGGTGACGCTGTCCGAGCAGCTCAGCGGCGTACGCCGTCCGCAGCGGTCGCGGCGATCGGCCGTCGTCCTGCAGCTGGCCCTGGTGGCGGCCGCGATCGCCGTGCTGGCCAGCAAGCTCTCCGCCGGGGCGAGCGGCGACCCCGACCTGACCGACCTGGTGCTGCCGGTGCTGCTCGCCGTCGTCGCCGGGCTCGCGACCGCGCGCGCCACGGCCGTGCTCGCCACCTGGTGGACCCGGACCCGGTCGCGGACCCGCTCGCTGAGCGGGTTCGTCGCGGCCCGCGCGATCAGCCGGCGCCAGGAGGGCACCCTGGTGATCCTGCCGGTCACCGCCGCGATCGCCATCTGCGTCTTCGGCGCCGGGGTCTACGACTCCGCGGGGCAGTGGCGCGCCAGCGTCGCCGCCACCGCGGCGCCCGCGCAGGTCATCTGGACCTCGCCACTGCCGCTCGACGGCACCGTCGGACTGACCCGGCGCCTCGACCCGGAGGGGCAGTGGCTGATGGCGGCCAGCACCGTGCGCACCACCGGGCCGTCCTTCGTGGCGATGGACACCTCGCGGTTGACCCGGGTCGGGGTGTGGTCGGACCAGTGGACCCCGGGATTCTCGACCGAGCAGATCACCGAGGCGTTGCGCCCGCGCGGCACCGTGCCGGAGCTGGTCGGCGGCTCGATCGGGCTCACCGTCACCAACGACGCCGTGACCGACGCCGACCTGACGCTGCGGGTGCGGCTCGTGGTGCCCGGCGAGGACGCGCACTTCGCCTTCCTCGGCCCCTATCCAGCGGGCCAGACGTACACCAACACGCAGCGCACGCCGTACTGCCGCGACGGCTGCCGCGTCGAGGCGATCACCGTCGGCGGGCCGGCCGCCCTGCCGATCACGATCCAGGGCTCCCTCACCGCCTCCGACCTCACCGTCGACGGCGAGCTCCTCGAGGGCGCGATCCGCGACGCCGGGTGGTCGGTCTCCTCCGAGGCGTCCTCCCCCGAGGCGGTCACCGGGTTGAGCACCGACGGCGAGCAGCTCGAGATCGAGGCGTCCTCCGACAAGCCGGTGATCCTGCAGCTCACCGCCGGCGACCTGCCGCTCGCGCTGCCCGTCGTCCAGGGCGTCGACGCGACCACCGAGCCGGACCCCAACTCGTTCTCGGAGACCTCGTCGCTCGACTTCGAGATCTCCCCGGTGCGGATCGCGGCCAGCGTGCCGCTGCTGGGGCCGCGGGGGCTGCTGATCGACTACGACACCCTGAGCACCAACCGGCTGATCTACGACCAGGAGAACCCGGTCTACGTCTTCGCGCGCGCCGACACCCCCGACGACGTGCGCCAGGGCCTGCTCGACCGCGGCCTGAGCGTCGACACCACCCTCGCCGAGGTCCAGGGCGGCCTCGACCAGAGCGCCTACGCGCTCGCGCTGCGCCTGTACGCCGTCGTCGCGCTGCTCGTGCTGCTGATGGCGGTCGCCGCTCTCGCGGTCAGCACGGCCGTGCAGCTGCCGTCGCGGCGCCGCGACGCGGCCTCGCTGCGGGTCGTCGGGGTGCCGCGCCGCGCGGTCATGTCGGCCGTGGTGCGCGAGTTCGCCGTCGTCCTCGGCGGCACGGCCGTCGCGGGCCTGGCGGCCGGGTCGCTGGCGCAGTACGTCGTGCTGCGCACCGTCACCCTCGGCTACGCCGACACTCCCTCCACCCCGGCCCTGGTCGCCGAGATCGACCCCGTGCGGCTCGCGCTGCTGGCGGCGCTGACCGGGGTCCTCTTCGGCACCGTGGCGCTCGTCAGTGCGATCTTGACAGTGCGCGGGGCCCGTGGCTCGACGCTGCGCGAGTCCGCGCGCTGACCGCCGCCCTTGTAACGCGCTGTTCGTCAGTCTTCTGACCCGTTACAACGGGCTAGAAGACCAACTAACAGCGCGTTACAAGGGGCGCTTCGCCCCCCGAGCCACACTGACCCCATGAGCCGCATCAAGCGCGAGGTGCCCGGACCGGGGCAGGAGTCGGTGTGGGACTACCCGCGCCCGCCGCTGCTGCGGGTGGGCCACGAGAGCATCGAGATCGAGCTGGGCGGGCAGGTGGTCGCGCGCACCACCACGAGCTGGCAGGTGCTCGAGACCAGCCATCCCCCGACCTACTACCTGCCGCGCGCGGCCTTCGCGCCCGGCACGCTGCGGCCGGCGGCCGGGCACACGGTCTGCGAGTGGAAGGGCCGGGCGTCGTACGTCGACGTGGTCGCGGGCGAGGTCGTGGCCGCTCGAGCGGGCTGGTTCTACCCCGATCCGACGCCGGCCTTCGCGGCACTGCGCGACGCGATCGCGGTGATGCCGGCGGGGATGGATCGCTGCACCGTGGACGGCGAGTTGGTGCGTGCGCAGGAGGGTGGCTTCTACGGCGGGTGGATCACCGACCGGGTGGTCGGCCCGTTCAAGGGCTCACCCGGCTCGTGGGGCTGGTGAGCTAGTCGGTGCCCATCAGCCGCTTCGCGCCCGCCGGCCACCACTGACCCGACGGCGGTCCGCCGTGGCAGGTGCCGTCGTCGGACTCCCCGTCGGACTCGCCGGGGTTCTTCACCCACAGCGTGCCGTCGAACGACCCGCGCAGCACCTGCTTGGGTGCCTTGCCGATCCGGGCCCAGCGCGGGTTGCAGACGTCGCCGTCGACGGGCTTGCCGCCGCCGTTGCGGCCGGTGTCGATGACGTACTTCGCGCCGCTCACCCCGACCTTCGCGAGCTGCTTGACGAGCGCCTTCGCGTACGAGCGCTCGTCGTCGGTGGGTCGGAAGTTGCCGACGTTGGTGCTGAAGCCGCGTGCCCACGCGATGCCGGCCCGCTTGAGCAGCGGCGCCATGTGCTCGGGCGTCTGCCAGCCGGAGTGGCCCGCATCCAGGTACACCCAGGTGCCCGCCTTGGAGAGCTTCTTGGCGGCGTAGGTCAGCAGCGACAGGCGCTCGTCGGTGTCGAAGCCGCACGCGGGGTTGCCGATGAACGGCACGGCGTCGGGCTCGAGGATCGCGATGGCGTGCTGGTCCTTGGCGCCGAGGGCGACCTGGTCGATCCAGGAGCGGTACGACGCCGCGTCGGGTTGGCCGCCGGCGGAGTAGAGGCCGCAGTCGCGTCCGACGATCGAGTAGATGGTCAGCAGCGGGGTCTTGTCCGCCTCGTTGGCCCGCTCGGTGTAGCGGCGCACGGCGTCGCGCACGTCGTCGATCGCGTAGTAGTCGGTGATCCACAGCGGCTGGGCGCGCGACCCGATCGGCTTGAACGTCTTGTCCTGCGCCGCGGCCTGGCTGCCCGGCATGTAGGGATCGACGAACAGGCCGCGGGTGGTGCGCGGGTCGGCCGCCCGGGCCGCGGCGCTGCCCTCGCTCACCGTCGCCGAGACGGGGCCGGCGGCCGCGACCGCGAGCAGACCGAGGCAGGCGGACGTCGCGGCGAGCCGCAGGCGAAGGGAGGGCACCGCTCCAGGGTAGGTGGGCACTCCCGACCTGTCCGGGCTATCGCCGAGCCGCCGTCGCGCCGCGACAGCCTCAGGTCGGCAGCGGCTGGTCGTCGTCGCGCGGGCCGAAGATGCACAGGGCCTCGAGCGCCTCGGGGCTCAGCGACGTGCCCCACGCCCGCATCTGGGCGCGGGAGCGCCGGCTGAAGAGCGCACGGAAGCGCTCGTACGCCGCCACCGACGCGAGCGCGTCCGGGGCGGCGCCCTCCGCGCGGCCCAGCAGCATCGGCTCGACCGTCTCCTGCACGGGTCGCCAGAAGCGCTCGGGCAGGGGCCCGAGACCGAGCTCCTCGTGCAGGTCGGCGTGGTGCACGGCGATGTCCCACACGATCGCCGGTCGGGGGTTGTCGAGCGTCGACGCGGCGACGGCGTCCTGGTGGC
>CAEZXR010000005.1_pt1 | contig 16831 bp, 12 predicted proteins | sample 7265301 | NCBI WGS metagenome assembly CAEZXR01 (sample SAMEA6813913, study PRJEB35770) | freshwater metagenome | biome: Freshwater; feature: Freshwater reservoir; material: water | place: Czech Republic | collected 2017-04-14 | depth 30m m
CGAGGCCCAGCAGTGGGGCCGGCTCGCCGAGCGCACGCCGCCGCGGCTGCTCACCCACGACCGCTACGGCCACCGCATCGACCAGGTGGAGTACGACCCGGCCTACCACCGGCTGATGACGACGGCCGTCGCGCACGGCATGCACGGCGCGCCGTGGGCCGACGACCGGCCGGGTGCCCACGTGGCCCGCGTCGCCAAGGTGATGGCGTGGAACGTCGACGCCGGCCACATGTGCCCGATCTCGATGACCTACGCGGTCGTCCCCGCGCTGCGGGCCGCACCCGAGCTGGCCGCGCAGTTCGAGCCGTTGCTGACCAACCGCGAGTACGACGCCGTGCTGCGCGACCCCGCGACCAAGCGGGGGCTGATCGCCGGCATGTCGATGACCGAGAAGCAGGGCGGCTCCGACGTGCGGGCCAACACCACGACCGCCACCCCGCAGAGCGACGGCAGCTATGCGCTGGTGGGACACAAGTGGTTCACCAGCGCCCCGATGTCCGACGTGTTCCTCACCCTGGCCCAGGCCCCCGGCGGGCTCTCGTGCTTCGCTGTGCCGCGCGTGCTGCCCGGCGGCGCGCTCAACCCGATGCGGCTGATGCGCCTCAAGGACAAGATGGGCAACAAGTCCAACGCCTCCTCCGAGATCGAGTACGACGGCGCGCTGGGCTGGCTGGTCGGCGAGGAGGGGCGCGGCGTGCGCACCATCGTCGAGATGGTCAACATGACCCGCCTCGACTGTGTCGGCGCGTCGGCGTCGGGCATGCGCGCCGCGCTGGTCCAGGCCACGCACCACGCCCGCCACCGCTCGGCGTTCGGGACCGCCCTCATCGACCAGCCGCTGATGCGCAACGTGCTGGCCGACCTGGCGGTCGAGTCGGAGGCGGCCACGACCGCCCTGCTGCGCCTGGCCGGCGCCAACGACCGGGCAATCCACGGTGACGAGGGTGAGGCGGCGCTGCGCCGGATCGCGCTCGCCGTCACGAAGTACTACGTGTGCAAGCGCGGCCCGATGATGGTCGGCGAGGCGCTGGAGTGCCTCGGCGGCAACGGCTACATCGAGGACTCGGACCTGCCGCGGCTCTACCGCGAGATGCCGCTCGTCTCGATCTGGGAGGGCTCGGGCAACGTCGCCGCACTCGACGCGCTGCGGGCCATCGCGCGCGAGCCGCACACGCTGGACGCGTTCTTCGCCGAGGCCGAGCTCGCGGCGGGCGTCGACGCCCGCTACGACGACGCGCTGGCCGGACTGAAGAAGGAGTTCACCTCCTTCGACGAGATCGAGCTGCGCGCTCGCCGCATCGTCGAGCAGCTCGCGCTCGTCTTCCAGGGCGCCCAGCTGCTCCGGCACGCGCCGCACGCCGTGGGTGACGCGTTCTGCGCGACCCGACTCGGCCGCGACTGGGGCGGCGCCTTCGGCACCCTGCCGACCGGTCTCGACCTGGCCCCGATCATCGAGCGCGGCCTGGTCGAGGTGCCCTGATGTCGTCGCTCGCCGGACGCAGCGCCATCGTGTCGGGCTCGGGGCGCGGCATCGGTGCGGCCATCGCCCACAAGCTCGCGGCCAGCGGAGCCAGCGTGGTGGTCAACGACCTCGACGCCGACACCGCCCAGCGGGTCGTCGACGAGATCACCGCGGCCGGCGGCACGGCGACCGCCTGTGCGGGCAGCGTCACCGAGGCCGGCTTCGCGCAGCGCTTCGTCGATACGGCCGTCGACGCCTTCGGCGGCCTCGACATCATCGTCAACAACGCCGGCTACACCTGGGACACCGTCATCCAGCGGATGAGCGACGAGCAGTGGGACGCGATCCTCGACGTGCACCTCAAGGCGCCGTTCCAGATCCTGCGCGCCGCCCAGCCCGTCATCAGCGCCGCAGCCAAGCGGGAGCAGGAGAGCGGTGAGGTGCGCACCCGCAAGGTCGTCAACGTCTCCTCCCTCGCTGGTCTCGCGGGCAACGCCGGGCAGGCCAACTACTCCGCCGGCAAGGCCGGCATCCTCGGCCTGACCAAGGCGATGGCCAAGGAGTGGGGTCGCTACCGCGTCACCGTCAACGCCGTCGCCTTCGGCATCATCGCGACCCGGCTCACCGACTCCACCGAGGACGGCGCGACCATCGACATCGAGGGCCGCGAGATCAAGGTGGGCGTCAACCCCGGTCTGCTGCAGGGTGCCGCGATGATGGCGCCGCTGGGCCGGATCGGCACCGTCGAGGAGGCCGCCGGTGCGGTCTACCTCCTGTGCATCCCGGAGTCCGACTACGTCACCGGCGAGGTGCTCACCTGCAGCGGCGGTCTGCGCGGCTGAGTCGATACTCGCGGTACTGAGTGGCGTAACGGTCGTCACACGAGGTCGTTTGACCAGGCATGACGAGACTCGACCGATCGCACCCGCGCACGGCCACGACGACCATGAGGATCGCGGCAGCGACGTCGCTGCTCGCCGCTCTCACGCTGCTCGTGCCGGCGCGACCGTCGGTGCAGCGCTCGGTGACGCTGAGCGACCGGCTCGCGATCGGATTACCAGCAGCATCGACTACGTCGTGCCCGAGCCGACCTACGACACCGTCAGCGAAGACGTCGCCGTCGAGATGTCCGACGGCGTCCTGCTCGGCGCCACGGTGACCTACCCGTCCTCCGACGCGACGACCCGGGCGCCGGGACGCTTCCCCGTCGTCCTCTCGATCACGCCCTACGGCCGCACGGCTCTGTGCAGCTGCCCCGACGCCGCGATGTTCGCGACGCGCGGCATCGTCTCGGTGGTGGTCGACACTCGCGGCACGGGCGGCAGTGAGGGCAACCTCGACGACAACTACTTCTCGCCTCGCGAGGCTCGCGACGGCTACGAGCTGGTCGAGCACTTCGGCACCCAGCGGTGGTCGAGCGGCAAGGTCGCCATGGCGGGCGGTTCGTATGTCGGGATCACGCAGTACCTCACCGCCGAGCTCCAGCCACCCCACCTCGCGGCCATCGTGCCGGGCGTCGCGCTGAGCGACCTCTACCGAGACGCCTACACCCATGGGGGCATCCCCAACCTCTTCTTCGACGCGCAGTACATCGCCGTGCAGGGCGGGCCGGGGATGTTGACCCCGGGAGGTCCGACGCAGCTGCCGATGACCGCGGGTGCCAAGCTCCAGCAGCTGCTCGGCACGCCGATCGCGCTCGACTACCTCGCCCACCCGAACGACGACCGTTTCTACCGGGCTCGCTCGCCGTACTACCGCGCAGACCGGATCACCGTGCCCACCCTGATCCTCGACGGGTGGCGCGACGGCTTCGTCCGCGGCGCGGTCGAGATGTACCGCGAGCTGGCCGAGCGCCCTGGCGTCGAGACCCGGATGTACGTCGATCCGTGCACCCACAAGGGATGTGGGGCGCCGTTCGCGCCGACCCTGTCCGACGAGGGCGGCGACGACGTGACCGCGATGACGCTGGAGTTCCTCGCCCATCACCTGCTCGGGGTGCGGACGCCGGCGCGACCGGCCGTGCGCTCCTACGTGCAGGGCGCGGTCGGCGAGATCCTGCAGACGACGCAGTGGCCTCCGCGCGACACCGACGTGACGACGATGCGGCTGCAGGGCAGCGCGATCGAGACCGGCCGGCCCGCCGGTGCGGTGACGACCCGCAGCTACCTCACCAACCCGCTCGAGGGCATCAGCAACCCCCTCGACTTCTACGGCACCGTGGCGATCAGCCCCTACGTGCCGACCGATCAGCAGCTCGCCGCGGCGACCGGACTGACCTGGACTTCGGCTCCTCTCGACGAGGGCGCGCTGCTGGCCGGACCTGCCCAGGTGCACCTGGTCGCCTCGTCCTCGGCCACGGACACCGACTGGATCGTCCAGCTCTCCGACGTCGCACCCGACGGCACCACGTCGCTGATCACACAGGGCTACCTGCGCGCCTCCCACCGTGCTCTCGACCGCCGACGCTCCTCCGAGGCGTCGCCGTACCACGTCGAGGAGCGTCCGCTGCCGCTCGAGCCCGGACGGTTCTACCCCTTCGAGATCGCCGTCTGGCCCACGACGTACCGGCTCGCACCCGGCCACCGCATCGCGATGCGGCTGAGCACCTACGACGTGCCCACCCACGCGCCCGCCTCGATCCGTGTCGACTCCGACGACCCGTCGATCGCCCTGGTCGCGCCGTCGACCAACGTCGTGCGGATGGGACGTGGCGGCACCAGCCTGTTGCTGCCGCTGCACCCGCTGGGCTGAGCGGTCGCGAAAGCCCAGCACGACGGGTCGGGTTGTGGTCGAGTGTCACTCGTCACACACCCCGCGCTGATCCTGGAGTCCCGATGTCCGAAGCCCTGATCGTCTCGACCGCCCGTACGCCGATCGGCCGGGCCCGCAAGGGCTCGCTCGCCCAGATCGACGCCTTCACGCTGGGGGAGGTCGCCGTCGAGGCCGCCCTCAAGCGCAGCGGGGTGCCGGTCGACGAGGTCGACGACCTGGTGCTGGCCGAGAGCTACCAGGGTGGTGGCGTGATCGGGCGCAACGTCGCCGTGCGGCTCGGCCTGACCTCGGTGCCGGCCGTGGCGCTCAACCGGCATTGCGCCTCGGGCCTGAGCGCCGTCGCCTCGGCCGCGGCGTCGGTGATGGCGGGCATGGACCGGATGGTGCTGGCAGGCGGCACCGAGAGCCTGAGCACCGCACCGGCCACGTCGAAGCCGGGGCCGGACGGTGCCTGGGGGATGTGGCGCTCGGAGCCGAGCCCGGACAGCCCGGAGGCGCCCGCGTTCGACATGGCGGTGACGGTCGGGGAGAACACCGCCCACCACGCGGGCCTGACCCGCCGCGACGTCGACGAGTGGGCCGTCTACTCCCAGCAGCGTGCGGCCGAGTCGATCGACGGCGGCTACTTCGTCGACCAGATCGTGCCGGTCGCGGTCACTCGTCCCGACGGGTCGACGTACGCCTTCAGCATCGACGAGCACCCGCGCCGCGACACCACCCTCGAGAGCCTGGCGGCGCTGCCGGTGCTGCGTCCCGACCGGCCCGACGCGACGGTGACGGCCGGCAACGCCGCCGGACTCAACGACGCCGCGGCCGTCGTCGGGGTCGCGAGCAGCGACTTCGCCGCCGCCCACGGGTTGGCGCCGCTGGCCCGGGTGCGCTCGTGGGCGTCGGTCGCCCTCGAGCCCCGCCTGACCGGGATGGGGCCGGCCGTGGCCATCCCGAAGGCGCTCCAGCGGGCTGGTCTGAGCCTGGCCGACATCGACCTGTTCGAGATCAACGAGGCCTTCTGCTCGGTGCCGGTCGCCGTCGTCCGCGAGCTCGGCATCGACGCGAGCCTGGTCAACGTCAACGGCAGCGGGGCCAGCCTGGGGCACCCGATCGCGGCCACCGGCGCCCGGATGATCGTGACGATGGTCCACGAGCTGCGGCGCCGCGGCGCCACGCTCGGCTGCGTCTCGATGTGCGCGGCCGGCGGGATGGGCTCGGCGATGGTGGTCGAGCTCCTCTGATCGTGGCCCGACCCCGGTCAGCCGTGATCGACGGCCCGGGGTCGGTAGCGGCTCTCGAGCCGGTCGCGCTCCTCGTGGTCCAGGTGCACGTCGAGGGCCGCGACCGCCTCGGCGAGGTGCTGCGGGGTGCGGACGCCGACGATCGGCGCGGTGACGCCCGGGTGGTCGGCGACCCAGGCGAGAGCCACCTGGGCCATCGACAGGCCGCGGTCGGCGGCCACCGCGGCGACCTCGTCGACGATCGTGCGGTCGGACTCCTGGTAGAGGGAGGCGACGTAGCGGTCGCCCTGGGCCCGGGCGGTCGTCTCGTCCCAGGCCCGGGCGAGCTTGCCGCGCGCGATCGGGCTCCACGGGATCACGCCGAGGCCCTGGTCGGCGCAGTAGGGCAGCATCTCGCGCTCCTCCTCGCGGTAGAGCAGGTTGAGATGGCCCTGCATCGAGACGAACGGCGTCCACCCGTGCATCCGGGCCACGTGCTGGGCCTGGGCCAGCTGCCAGGCGGCCATCGACGACGCTCCGAGGTAGCGGACCTTGCCGGCCTGCACCAGTGAGTGCAGGGCCGACATCGTCTCCTCGATCGGGGTGACGGGGTCCCAACGGTGGATCTGGTAGAGGTCGAGGTAGTCGGTGCCGAGCCGACGCAGGGAGTGCTCGACCTCGGTCAGGATCGCCTTGCGCGAGAGTCCCGCGGCGTTCGGGCCGCTGCGCATCGGCGCCCAGACCTTGGTCGCGATGACGATCTCGTCGCGCGAGGCGTAGCGCGCGAGCGCGGCTCCGAGGATCTCCTCGCTGTGGCCGCCGGAGTAGACGTTGGCGGTGTCGAAGAAGGTGATCCCCGCCTCCACCGCGAGGCGCACCAGCTCGATGCTCTCCGGCTCCGGCAGCGTCCACCGGTCGCGACCTCGGGCCGGGTCGCCGAAGCCGTAGGCGCCCAGGCACAGCCGGGAGACCTCCAACCCGCTCGAGCCCAGTCGCACGTAGTCCACCCCCGGAGGCTAGTGGTGGACCCCCTTCACCCCAAGGGGTCGTTTGACGCGCGTCGACTCGTGGGAGGAGTGATGGGACGGCGTCGACGTACGACGCGGCGGACGCAAGGAGCAGACCCATGGTCCTCGAGATGAGCGTGAGTGACGTGCGTGCCAAGCGGCGGGTGCTGGTCCTGCTGCACGAGCTGGGCTGGAGTGCGGAGAGCGGCTCGGTGCGCACGGCGCACCCGTTCTCGATCGTGGTCAACGACGTGCCGGACGCGGACCTGGCCACGCTGCGGCGGGTGATCGCGACCGCCGACCCGGGCGCGACCACGATCGGCATCACCCGACCCGTCGCTGCGGTCGCCGCCTGATCGCGCTCGCGCCGTCCGCGAGCACCGGCCGTGGCTGACGGTCTCGTCTTCCTGGTCGCGGGCGGGTGCCTGCTGATCGCCGTCGTCCTGCCCCAGCTGCTCAGTGCGTACGCCGTGTCGGCGCCGATGGTGCTCGTCGGCGTCGGGCTGGCGCTCGGTCTGTTGCCGATCCCGGACCACTTCGCGCTCGACCCGGCGGCCGACCGGGCCGTGGTGCAGCACGTCACCGAGCTGACCGTCCTGGTCGCCCTGATGGGCGTCGGGCTGGCGTTGGACCGCCCGCTGCGCTGGCGCACCCCGCGGACCTGGGCGAGCTGGTCGCCGACCTGGCGGCTGCTGGCCGTGACCATGCCGCTGAGCATCGCCGCGGTGGCGCTGCTGGGCTGGTGGGTGGCGGGCCTCGCGCCGGCGGCCGCCGTGCTGCTCGGCGCCGCCCTCGCACCGACCGACCCCGTGCTGGCCTCCGACGTCCAGGTCGGCGGGCCGATGGTCGCCGAGGACCTCGAGCAGCTGGAGGCGGGGCTGTCCGAGGAGGACGCCGACACCGCCGCCCGGCTCGACGAGGTGCGCTTCGCCCTGACCGCGGAGGCCGGTCTCAACGATGGTCTGGCCTTCCCGTTCGTCCACCTCGCGGTGCTGATGGCCGCGGGCGGCCTCGGCGCCGGCGGCGTCGCCGCGTGGCTGGCGTGGGATGTCGTCGGCAAGGTCGCCATCGGCCTCGCGGTCGGCCTGGGCGCCGGCTGGCTGCTCGGGCGGACGGCGTTCCGCTCGCCTCGCGCCTCGCTGCGCCTGGCCGAGCAGAGGGAGCCGCTGCTCGCGCTGGCCGCCCTGCTGGCGTCGTACGGCGCCGCGCAGGTCGTGGGCGGCTACGGCTTCCTGGCCGTCTTCACCTGCGCGATGGCCATGCGGGCCTCCGAGCGGGCTCACGACTACCACCGCTCGATGCACGAGGTGGTGGAGCGGCTCGAGCGGTTGATGACGCTGGCCGTCCTGCTCTTCCTCGGCATCGCGACCACGCGTGGACTGCTCGCCGACCTCGAGCCCGGAGGGGTGCTGGTCGGTCTGGCGCTCGTCCTCGTGGTCCGGCCGCTGGCGGGCATGGTCGCGCTCAGTGTCCGCCCGCGCGATGAGAAGCGGCCCGGCGGTCTCGCTCCCGGCGAGCGCTGGGCCGTGTCCTTCTTCGGGGTGCGCGGGGTCGGCTCGCTGTTCTACCTCGCCTACGCGACCGGGGAGGCCGAGTTCGCCGACGCGCCGCTGCTGTGGTCGACGGTCGCCTTCACGGTGGTGCTCTCGGTGTTGGTGCACGGCATCACGGCCGGACCGTGGCTGGCGCGTCTCGACCGCCTGCGCGGCGCCGACGGTCCAGGCCTGGCGCGCACCGGCTGACCTCACCCCTTCGGGGCGCGTCGGCGGGCCTCCAGCCGGGTAGAGGTCGAGGTATGGACCTTCCCCGCGCCCGCGGCGCCTTCGGCGCCGACCTCTTCACCGCGATGCGTGCCGGCGATCCGACGCTGCTCGACCCGAGCGCCAAGCCCGAGCACGACGAGGATGCGGCGATCGCCCTGTGGGCGCTCTACGAGCTGCACTACCGCGGGTTCGACGACGTCGACGCGCGGCTCGAGTGGGACGCCGACCTGCTGCGCGCGCGAGGCGCGCTCGAGGCCGACCTGGAGACGCGGCTGCGCTCGCGCTACGAGTCGCCGGACCTGCCGGACGTGGCGTCGACCGACTTCGCCACGGCGTTCTTCGCCTTCGTCGAGGAACACGACGGGGCCTCGCTCGCCGCCCATGTGCAGACCCGTGCCGACCAGGCGCAGGTGCTCGAGCTGCTGCGCCTGCGCTCGGTCTACCACCTCAAGGAGACCGACCCCACGGCCTGGGTCGTGCCCCGGCTGCCGGCCCGCGCCCAGGCCTCGCTGGTCGAGCTGATGTACGACGAGTACGGCACCGGCGACCCCCGGCGCCTGCACGCGCAGCTGTTCGCCGACGGCCTGGCCGCATGCGGGCTGAGCGCGGACTACGGCGCCTACGTCGACGAGGCCCCGCTGGAGGTGCTGGAGCAGAACAACGCGATGTCGCTCTTCGGTCTGCACCGACGCCTGCGCGGCGCCGCCCTCGGTCACCTGGCGGCGTTCGAGGCGAGCAGCTCGCTGCCCTCGCGACGACTGGTGCAGGGCCTGCAGCGCCTGGAGATGCCGGCGGCGATGTCGCGCTACTACGCCGAGCACGTGGAGGCCGATGCCGTGCACGAGCAGCTGGCCGTGCGCACCATGTGCGGCAGCCTGGTCGAGGAGCAGCCGCGCCTGCTCGACGACGTCTACTTCGGCGCCTTCAGCTGCCTCGACCTCGAGGACCGGCTCGCCCGTCGGCTGCTCGCCACCTGGGGAGTCGCCGCGTGAGCGAGCAGAGCAGGCCCGCACCCGATGTCGTCCTGTGTCCCGGCGGCCCGATGCTGCTGCGTGGCACTCAGGTGGTCGAGGACGCCGACGGGGTGCAGCACACGACGACGCGTCCGGTGTCGGCCCTCTGCCGCTGCCACCGCTCGGCGACCAAGCCGTGGTGCGACGGCACCCACAAGCTGCTGCCCGACAAGCTGCGCCCCTGACGCACCCGGCCTCCCGGAGGCCGCCTCGGGTGTCAGGGCCGACGCAGGTGGGCGAGCACCCCGCGCTCACCGGGACGCACATCGACCGTGACCAGGTCGCCGTACGCCGAGGCCTCGCCGCTCATCCTGGTCGCCTGGGCCGTGGTGCCCAACTGGAGGACGAGGGATCCGCCCCGCAGCAGGTGCTGCGACGCGACGCTCAGGCACTCGCGGGCGACCCCGAGACCGTCGTCGCCTCCGTCGATCGCGAGCAGCGGGTCGGCCGGGTAGCGGCCGGTGTCGGCGTGGGGCACCCAGGGCGGGTCGGCGATGACCATCGCGAACTCCTCCTGAGGCGCCAGCATCTCGTCGAGGCGACCTTCGCGGACCTCGACCCGACCTCCCCACCCCGTGGCGTCGGCGTTGCGGCGGGCGTAGGCGCACGCCACCGGGCTCGCGTCGACGCACACCAGCGGGCGCGGCTCGAGCGCCACGGCGAGGAGTCCGATCTGGCCTGCCCCGGAGCACAGCTCGAGCACCGGGCCCGAGGGTCCGGCACGCAGCAGGTCGGCCGCCCAGCGGGACTGGTCGGCCGTCCAGGCGCGTGGCTCCAGGACCCGCTCGTCGTAGGCGATGCGCAGGTGTCCGAACCAGGTCAGGCGCTCGACCGGACTGGTCGGATGGCGCTCGGTCGTCGTCACGGGTCGTCCTCCGGGGTCGTCGATGCGGTCCCACGTCGCCTGCCCCGATGCTCGCGGGACAAACGGCCTCTCACCCCAACAGGTGGATCGGTCGGGCCGCCGGCTGGGCAGATCACCGGTATGACGATCACCGCGCTCCCCGCCCTGCGGCTGCCGTTCGCCTTCAGTGCGGCGTACCGCCTGCCCGGGCTGCTGTTCGCGATCACGCCGGCGACGACCTGGGTCGAGGTCGGGGAGGACGGCCTCGACGTGCGCTTCGGGCCGTGGCGGCTGCGGACGCCGTTGAGCAACGTTGTCTCGGTCGAGCGCTCCGGCGGGTTCGCGTGGTGGCGCACCGCCGGGCCGGCGCGGCTCTCGCTCAGCGACCGTGGCGTCACGTTCGCGACCAACCGTGACGACGCCGTGTGCCTGACCTTCCGGGAGCCGGTCGTGGCGATCGACCCGACCGGCACCATCCGCCACCGCGCCGCGACCATCACCGTGGCCGACGTCGACGGCCTGATCGCGATGCTGGCGCGGCGCACTCTGAACTGAGCCGAAAGCGCCACGCCGACGGCGGTGGATGGTAAAGATGAGCGCGGCGGAGCGCCGCGCCCCGTCGCCGGCTCCGCGCCGGACGGCTCGTCCCGAAAGCTCCCCCATGCGCCTGCGCACCACGCTCGTCTCGCTGCTGACCCTTGCCCTCCCGGTGGCTCTGACGCCGGTCCTGGCCGCCCCGGCCGAAGCCGTCCCGGGCTTCGTCCTGCCGTCGGCCGACGACGTCGTGGTGCTGGCGACGGACGCCCAGGCCGGCCAGGTACACCTCGCCCGCGCCACCTTCGGGCTGGGGGTCGGTGCGTCCGAGGTGGCGACCTTCCCCCGTGGCAGCGCGGTCGCCGTGGCGCCCGACGGCTCCGTCGTGGTCTACGACCCCCTCGCCGGCACGGTGACGAGGTACGACGACGCCCCTGGGACCGTGCCGGCGGTGGCCTTCGCCGGCATCGCGCCGGCATCGGCCGTGGACGCCTCGATCACGGTCGCCGACGACGGCACTGTCTATGTCGCCTCCGATAGCGGCTCCTACCGGCTCGACGGGAGCGGTGCGCACACCCAGCTGCCCGAGGTCGTGCGGGCCACCGGGACCGTGCCACCGAGCGCGATCGTCGCCGGCCCGGGCGGCTCCCTGCTCGGGCTGTTCGACGGACACCTCTACCGACTCGCGTCGGGTGCCGCGGACTGGGTCGAGGTCACCGAGCTCGTCACGGGACCGGTCGATGCCCTCGCTGTCGCTGCCGACGGCACGGTCTACGTCGCACCGACCGGCACGCCCGGAACCGTGCGCAGTCTGCTCGGTGTCGGCACCTCCGACCCGAGCTTCGGGCCGGACGTCGTCCTTGGCGCGGACTCGGTGCGCGCGCTCGCCGTCGACGTCTCCGGCCGGGTCGTGGCCACGGTCGCGTCCGACACGGCGGCTCGAGCCGCCGCCGGGCAGGCTCCCGAGTCGGTGCAGCTGGCCCCGGGCGCCGAGGGACTCGGGGTCTGGGCACCGGTCCCGCAGGTCACCGCCGCCGGGCCGCCGTCGGCGGTACGGGACACCCCCTTCAGCTACACCTTCCTGGCGGAGTACGGCCCCACCGTCACCGGCGTCCCGCTCACCTGGGCGCTCACGGCCGGTTCGCTGCCGCCCGGACTCAGCCTCGACGCCGCGACCGGCACGCTCAGCGGCACCCCGACGGCGTACGGCACGTCGACCTTCACGCTGCGGGCCGGCAACGGCGCCCGCGGTGCCACCGTCGAGACGTCGCTGACGGTCCCCGCCCCGGAGTTCGACGATGAGCTGGACCCGAGCATCGACGGCTCCCCGGTCGTCGGCAGCGTCCTGCAGGCCCTGGCGGGCAGCTACGTGCCGAGCGATGCGACGTTGTCCTACGTCTGGCGGGCCAACGGAGAGCCGATCCCGCACGCTCCCGACGCGGCGTCGTTCACGCTGACCCCGGCCGAGCAGGGCAGTCAGATCAGTGTCACCATCACCGCCCGGGCCACCGACTACGCCGACAACGTGCGCACCGCGACGGCAGTCGGTCCGGTGACGGGAGGGGCGGCTGCCTCGCCCGCGGCGGGCGACCTCTACTTCTACGACCGGACCACCAACCGGATCGTGCGCAAGGACGCCGCCGGCGGGGAGAGCATCGTCGTGGACGGCGAGGGCTACTCCCAGCCGCAGACCGACGGGCTCGGCCGGGTCTACCTGGTCCACGACGTCGAGCTCGACCTGGGTAGCTACGCCCAGGAGATCGTGCGCATCGACCCGAGCGGCCCGGTCGTCGTCGCCGGCCCCGTCGAGCGGGTCGACGCGTTCGCCGTGGCCCAGGACGGCTCGGTCGTGTACGTCGCGCTCGACAGCTCGATCACGCCGTGGTCCGACGCGGCTGCTGGGGCGACCGAGACCTACCCCGAGCTGGACGGCTTCGGCATCCGCTCGTTCTCGGCGCCGGCCTGCGTTTGCGCGCCGTTCGTGCTCGTCGACGGCTCGGGCGCACTCGTGCTCGTGCTCCCGGGGATCGGGGCGTTCCGGCCCGACCTCCCGATCGCCTTCCGCCAGGTCGTCGCCGGCGCGAGCGGTGCGATCTACCTGTCCACCGATCACGAGGTGCTGTCGTCGGACGGCGTCCGCGCCGAGGGTGAACCCGACCTGGACATCCGCTCCTTCGCCGTCGACGCAGCCGGCGCCGTCTACACGGTGTCCGACGTCAACCGCTCCGAGGTCCGGGTGGTGCGCAAGTACCTCACGCCGACGACGTTCGAGCAGGTGCGTGCCACGGTCGGGACCGGCCTCGCGATCTCAGCGCCCGCGCCGACGATCGATCCGGCGACTCCCCCGGGAGGCTCGGTGGGGGAGCCGTACTCCTACACCTTCACGGCGACCACCGCTGCCGGCACGCCGCCGGCCATCTTCAGCTCCGCCGGGCCGGTGCCCGACGGGTTGACCCTCAGCGCCAGCGGCGTGCTCTCGGGCACGCCGACCGTCGCCGGGACTTTCGAGTTCGCGGTCTCAGCCAGCCACGCGGTCTTCGCCGACGAGACGGCGCCCTTGACGGTCGTGATCGCACCGGGCGCCTCGACGCCGCCGGTCGGTGGCGAGCCGCTCGCGGTGCGGGTGCCCGAGGTCGTCGTGCCGACCGGGGTCCGGGTGGGCACGCCGGTCACGGCGTCCCTGGCGGCTCCGGTGTCGCCGGCCGCAGCGGTCGTCACCTGGCAGTGGTTGCGCGCCGGCGAGCCGATCCCCGGGGCGACCGGCCCGACGTACACCCCGGTGCCGGCAGACCTCGGCCGGGTCCTGACAGCCGTGGCGAGCGGCACCGCACCCGGGTACGTCGAGGCGTCGTCGCGCGCGTCGACCGGACCGGTGCTCGCCGGTGTGCTGAGCGGGTTGGCGGTCGTCCTGCCCGACACGGCGCGGGTCGGAGTGCCGGTGCTCGCGATGGTCTCGGCGCCGACGCCGACCGCGGACCTCGTCTACGCCTGGTCGGTCGGGGGTGTCGCGCGCCCGGGCGTCACCGGCCCGACGTACACGCCGGCCGCCTCCGACCTCGGCAAGACCATCACCGTGCAGGTGGGTGCCAGCCGAGCCGGGTTCGACTCGGCGACGGCGTCCGACAGCGTCGGTCCGGTGGCTGCTGCGCCGACGACGCCCGTGGTGGCACTCACCGGTCGCGCCGTGGTCGGCTCCACGATCACGGCGAGCCTGGGCGGCGTCGAGAAGGATGCGGCCGTGTCGTGGTCGTGGCTGGCCGGAGACACGGTGGTCGGCTCCGCGACCGGACCCGAGCTGCCGGTGCGGGCCTGGATGTGGGGTCGGCGCCTGCGGGCGGTCGCGACCGTCGCCGGCACGCCCGCGATCTCGGCAGCGACCCCTCCGGTCCGGATGGGCCGGCTGGTCGTCGACGTCGTCGAGGAGGCGGTCCGGCGCGGTGGCGAGCTGCAGGTCGTCGGGTCGCAGCTCCTGCCGGGGGCATCGTGGACCCTCTCGTTCGCCTCGGGTCGGCGCCTCGCCAGCGGGACGGCCGGGCGACTGGGCAAGCTCGACGAGGTCGTCTCGCTGCCGACCACCATCGCGCTCGGCAGCGACCGGATCGTGGTGTTGCGGGTGGCCGGCATCGACGATCCGGCTCGGGACACCGTCACGGTGCGGGGCTGACTCGGGCCGGATCTGTCTCAACTGGATCGATCCAAGTCCCCCGACTGCGGAGGCGGGGCGAGGAATGGGTACCGTGCCCGCAACCCAGGCGCCGACAGGCGACGACGGCACACCGGAAGGCAACACCATGGTCGATGTGGAGCAGGTCCTCGACGAGGCGGGGCTCAAGAACCCCCACGTGCGGGACTACGTCGCCTACTGGGCGGGGGTGACCCAGCCCGACCGCATCGAGGTCGTCAACGCCTCCGACGACGCACGCCTGGTGGCCGAGTCCCTCGAGGCCGGCGAGCTGCTGCCCGCGGGCGAGGGCCTCTACTACTCGCGCAGCTACTTCAAGGACACCGCTCGCTCCGAGGAGCGCACCATCGTCGCGACGGGCAACCCCGCGGACAAGGGCCTCTACAACAACTGGCGCGACGCCGCGGAGATGAGCGCCGCCCAGCTGGAGCGGATGCGCGGCCAGTCCCAGGGCAAGACCATGTACGTCGTGCCGTACCTCATGGCACCTCCCGGCTCGCCCCTCGAGGCGTACGCCGCCGGTGTCGAGCTGACCGACAACCGGCCGGTCGTGCTGCACATGATCCGGATGGCCCGCGTCGGCACGGTCCACCTCGACAACCTCGAGGACCCCAACAGCTTCGTGCGCGCCGTCCACGTCACCGGCGACCTGGAGAACCTCGGCCAGGGCACACCGGAGGACCAGCGCTACTTCGTGACGGTCGCCGACCAGCGCACGATCCTGCACTTCGGCTCGTCGTACGGCGGCAACGCACTGCTCGGCAAGATCGCGCACGGCCTGCGCCAGGCCTGCTACGACGGCCGCGCGTCGGGCAAGTTCCTCGCCGAGCAGTTCATGCTCCTGGGCATCACCGACAAGGAGACCGGGAGGAAGTACCACATCTGTGGCGGCTTCCCGAGCGCCTCGGGCAAGACCAACCTGGCCATGACGCTGGCGCCCGACGCGCTCGGCGATCGCTACTACGTGGAGTTCTACGGCGACGACATCGCCTGGCTCTGGGTGGGCGAGGACGGCAAGGTCTACGCGATGAACCCGGAGAACGGCGTCTTCGGCGTCGCGAAGGACACCAACGAGCTCACCAACCCGACCGCGCTGCACTCGATCGAGCCCGGCAGCGGCGCCATCTTCACCAACGTCGCCTACAACCCCACCACCCAGGAGGTCTGGTGGGAGGGCAAGACGCCCGAGCCGCCGGCCGACCTCGCGGGCTGGGAGGACTGGAAGGGCGACTCGATCGCCGACCGTCCCGAGGGCGCCGACGCTCCGTGGGCTCACCCGAACAGCCGTTTCACGACGACGCTGGCCAACGTGCCCAACGTCGCCGGCGACTTCGAGGACCCCGCCGGCGTGCCGGTCGACGCGATCATCTTCGGTGGACGCACCCGTGACCGCGAGCCGCTGGTGCGCGCGATCACCGACCTGGCCGAAGGTGTCTACGACGGCCTGACGCTGGGTGCCGAGGCGACCTTCGCCGCCGACGGCCTCGACGGCCAGCTGCGCTACGACCCGATGTCGATGCGTCCGTTCATGGCCTACGCCGAGGCGGACTACGCCGCGCACTGGCTCACGATCATCGGCGCCGCGACCGAGCAGCCGATCTTCGCGCACGTCAACTGGTTCCAGCGCGACGCCGAGGACGGCCACTTCCTGTGGCCCGGCTACCGCGAGAACCTCCGCCCGCTGCTGTGGCTGATGCAGTACAAGAACGGCGAGGTGCAGGGTCAGCAGACCCCGGTCGGCGTCATCCCGACCGAGGAGGAGCTCAACCTCGTCGGCCTCGACGTCCCCGCCGAGGACCTGGAGCGGATCCTCAACATCGACCTGGCCCGCTGGAGCCAGGAGATGGGCTTCCGCGAGGAGCACCTGGCCCAGTTCGACGGGCTGCCCGAGGAGATCTGGGCCGCCCACCGCCGCGTCGCCCAGGCCGTGGCGGACGCCCACCAGGCCTGACCCACCCGCCGGTCGCCGCTGACGTCATACGTGGGGCGCAAGCGGACGTCCTGTCCGTATGACGTCAGCCGGGTTCCGCTGGGGTGAGCCGCGCCGGCTCAGGCGTAGGCGACCGGCAGGGACTTGATGCCGTTGATCCAGCCCGAGCGCAGCCGGCCGGGCTCGCCGGTGCGCCGGATCGCCGGGGCCAGGTCGGCGAGGGCGTCGAAGATCAGCTTGATCTCGAGGCGAGCCAGGTTGGCGCCGATGCAGTAGTGCGCGCCGTGGCCGCCGAAGGCGAGGTGCGGGTTCTTCTCGCGGGTGATGTCGAAGGTGAACGGGTCGTCGAAGACGTCCTCGTCGTGATTGGCGCTGGCGTAGAACAGGCCCACGCGCTGGCCGGCCTTGATGGCCACTCCGCCGAGCTCGACGTCCTCGAGAGCCGTGCGCTGGAACGACGTCACCGGCGTCGCCCAGCGGATCACCTCGTCGACCATGGTGGCCGGACGCTCGCGCACCCACAGGTCCCACTGCTCCGGGTTGTCGAAGAAGGCGTTCATGCCGTGGGTGATGGCGTTGCGCGTCGTCTCGTTGCCGGCGACGGCCAGCGCGA
>CAEZXR010000006.1_pt1 | contig 15901 bp, 18 predicted proteins | sample 7265301 | NCBI WGS metagenome assembly CAEZXR01 (sample SAMEA6813913, study PRJEB35770) | freshwater metagenome | biome: Freshwater; feature: Freshwater reservoir; material: water | place: Czech Republic | collected 2017-04-14 | depth 30m m
CATGACGACTGCCGAGCACCTGCTCCCCCGGTGGCTCGTGCGACTGCGCCAGGAGCGAGAGATCGCCGCCGGACTGCATGCGACCAACAGCGAGCGGGTGCTCGAGGCGGTGCGCGCGGGCGAGGCCGATCTGGGGTTCATCGAGGGTCCGGGGGACCTGCGCGGCCTGGCCTCGTCGGTGGTCGGCGGCGACGTGCTGGTGCTGGTCGCCGGGCCGGGCGACCCGTGGGCCCGCCGGCGACGGCCGGTCGATCCCGCCACCGTCGCGGCCCGGGCGCTCACCAGCCGCGAGGCCGGCTCCGGGACCCGCCAGGTCGTCGAGGACGCCCTGGCCGCCGCCGGGTGCGTGCCGGTCGCTCCCGAGGTCGAGCTGACGACCACCGCGGCGGTGCTGGCCTCCGTCGGAGCCGGCAGCCCGCCGGCGTTCGTGAGCAGCCTGGCCGTGCCCCGCGAGCTCGCGTCGGGCCAGCTGGTACAGGTGCCGACCGTCGACCTCGCCCTGGAGCGGGCGTTCACCGCGGTCTGGGTCGGCGGGCGACGCCCCCCGGCCGGGCCGGTGCGGGACCTGCTCGCCATCGCCGCCCGCGGGATCGGCTAGCCCCACCCCTCGGGAAAGCCCCACCCCTCGGGACGTCAGGGACGTTCCGTACCAGGGCGCCGCCGTCCGCGCGTGCGGACGGTCCACGACTATCCCGTCAGCGGCGGCTCGGTCTTGGCGCGCACCTCGTCGGAGGTCACACCGGGGGCGAGCTCGACCAGGTGCAGACCCTCGGGGCGTACGTCGATCACGGCCAGGTCGGTGATGATGCGCTGCACGACCCGGCGTCCGGTGTAGGGCAGCGAGCACTCCTCGACGATCTTGTAGGCACCGTCCTTGGCGACGTGCTCCATCAGCACGATCACCTGACGGGCCCCGTGGACGAGGTCCATCGCGCCGCCCATGCCCTTGACCATCTTGCCGGGGATCATCCAGTTCGCGATGTCACCCGCGGCGCTGACCTGCATCGCACCGAGGATGGCCGCGTCGATCTTGCCGCCGCGGATCATCCCGAACGACGTCGCGGAGTCGAAGAACGACGCGCCCCGACGCAGCGTCACGGTCTCCTTGCCGGCATTGATCAGGTCGGCGTCCTCCTCACCAGCCAGGGGGTAGGCGCCCACGCCGAGGATGCCGTTCTCCGACTGCAGCACCAGCTCGACGTCGTCGGGCACATAGTTGGGCACCAGGGTCGGCAGTCCGATCCCGAGGTTGACGTAGGACCCGTCGCTCAGCTCGGCGGCCGCCCGGGCCGCCATCTCCTCGCGCGACCAGCTCATGCCTCACTCCTGACGGTGCGCTTCTCGATCCGCTTCTCCGCGGCCTGCTCCGGGGTCAGCTCGACCACCCGGTGCACGAACACACCGGGGGTGTGCACGTCGTTCGGGTCGATCTCGCCCGGGTCGACCATATGCTCGACCTCGGCGATCGTCACCCGACCGCACATCGCGGCCAGGGGGTTGAAGTTGCGCGCCGAGTCCCGGTAGACGAGGTTCCCGTGCCGATCGCCCTTCCAGGCCCGCACCAGCGCGAAGTCGGCGACGATCGCCTCCTCGAGCACGAACTCACGAGGACCGTCGGCCGTCCCGAAGACCTGTGTCTGCTTGGCGGGGCTCGCCACCACCACGGCGCCCGCGGCGTCGTACCTCCACGGCAGACCGCCCTCGGCGACCTGGGTGCCGACCCCGGTCGCCGTGAAGAACGCCGGGATCCCGACCCCGCCCGAGCGCATCCGCTCGGCCAGCGTGCCCTGCGGCGTCAGCTCCACCTCGAGCTCGCCAGCGAGGTACTGCCGCGCGAACTCCTTGTTCTCACCGACGTACGACGCCACCACCCGTCGCAGCCGGCCGGCGCCGAGCAGCAGGCCGAGCCCCCAGTCGTCGACGCCCGCATTGTTCGACACGACCTCGAGCTGATCGGCCCCGTCGGCCAGCAGCGCGGCGATCAGCACCGCCGGGATGCCGCACAGCCCGAAGCCGCCTACCGCGAGCCGCGATCCCGACCCGATGTCCGCCACCGCAGCCGCCGCCGACTGCACGACCTTGTCCATGTTTCCGCCTCTCCCAGCAAGGCGTCCATTCAGTCGCCCGCGGTGGCGCTGCGCAAGCCGCCCCGCCGCAACGTGTCGACCCGCGTGAGCCTGGCCTGCTCCAGGACCCAGGCGACCGCGCCACCCAGTTTCGGGTCGAAGCCCGGGGCCTCCCGCCACATCCGACCGAAGGCCTCGACTGCGAGCGCATCGGTCATGAGGGATGACGCCTCGCCCACCACACCGAGCACCCACGGGAGGAACAGGTCGACGAGGCGACCCAGGGCCTCCTCCTCACCGTCGGCGCACCGCAGCACCAGGTCGGTGACGAACCCGGGGCAGCGGTGGGGTGTGGCTGACAGGCGGTCGCCAGGCATAGGTCTTCCGTCGTGGGAGTGGGCCGAGATCCGACACCAGCCTCACTGCCGCGCCGGGCGCCGACGATCCCTGAACCTATGCAGATCGTGCTCGTCGGCAGGGCCGCGGAAGGGGTAGGTTCACAAGCCAGTCCATGGGGACGACCACGAGGGCGCCATGGCGACGTACGACGACGATCCGGCCGCGGCCGGCGACGGGCTCTCGATCAGCCAGGTGAGCGACCGGCTCGGCGTGCCGGCGCCCACCCTGCGCTCCTGGGAGCGTCGCTACGGGCTGCCGACCACCACCCGCACCCGCGGCGGGCACCGCCGCTACCGCTCACCCGAGCTGGTCGAGCTGCGTCTGATGCGCGACGCCATCGCGACCGGTCGCTCGGCCGGAGCCGCTGCTCGCTGGGTCCGCGCCACGATCGACGAGCGCAACCCGGCCAGGTGCCGGATCGACGATCTCCTCGCGGCAGCGGTGCGCCAGGACCAGCGCGCGATCGTCGAGGTCCTCGACGCGACTCACGCCGCCCTGGGGCTGGGCCCCACCCTCGACGACGTGCTGATGCCGGCCCTGCGGCGCGTCGGGGCCTGGTGGGAGGACGGGCGCTGCGAGATCACGCAGGAGCGGCTCGCCACCGAGACGGTCCGCGGCTGGCTCGCCAGGCTGGTCACCCTCGGGCCGCGTCCTGGATCGGAGCAGCGGGTCGTGGTGGCCATCGGCCCGCGTGATCGGCACACCGTCGGCACCGAGGCACTCGCAGCACTCTTCGCTCAGGAGCGGATCGGCTGCCGGCTCCTCGGTGCGCGGACCTCGGTCGCACTCCTGGCCAGCGCGGCGGCGGCCGAGACGGCCTGCGCGGTGGTCGTCGTCTCGCACCTGTCGACGCAGCGGCGCCCGTCGGTCGAGGCCCTCACCGCGGTCGCCGCCCTGGGGCGACCGACGTTCTACGCCGGCAACGCGTTCCTCCTCCCGAGCGCTCGCGTCGGGGTCCCCGGACGCTACCTCGGGACGACACTGGTCGGAGCCGCCTCGCTGATCCGCGCCTCAGCGCGGCTGCAGCCGCTGCCGTCGGACGCGTTGCGGTAGGCCGAACTCCGTGTGCACCCCGGGGCTGTGGGCGAGGTGGTCCGGCGCCCGCGTCGCCAGGTCCGCGAAGCCGACGGAGGCCAGCAGCTGGTCGTCGAGCTCGAGCAGCTCGGCGTCGTGCAGCGGCCAGCGGCCGTGGGTGTTGGGCACCCGCACCGTCGCACCGAGCAGGCGGGTGTGCAGCCGCCACCGTGCCGAGAGGAAGTCGTCGAGCGGCGTGGCCTCACGGGCGGCGCCCACCCGGACCGAGACCCGGCTGGTCGGTCGGACACCACGACGTCGCAACCGGGCCGCATAGGTGTGCACCTCGCCCTCGGCACCGCGCGTGACGGTGTGCGACATCCGCGCCCAGCGGTACGGCACGCCGAAACCGACCCGCGCGGCCAGCACCACCCCGAGGCGATCGGCGTCGAGGCTGAGGAAGACCACGCCGCGCCGGCCCTCGTCGTCGACGGAGTAGAGGCGGACGTTGGTCTCCAGGAAGGTGCCCAGCCACGGCACCGGCCGGCCGCGGCCGAGACCGGCGTCGACCATGCGGAACGGCACCAGCCCGACGTACGACGCCCCGTCGATGACGTCGGGACGCACGCCGCGCGGCATCCGGGCCGCCACCCGGTCGGGGTCGACCGCCCAGTGCAGGTAGGTGAGATCGCGCCAGTCCTGGCCCATCAGCACCGGACCGCTCAGCGGCGGCGCATCGGCGCTCACGGGCTCGGTCGGGCGCACACCCCCATCGTGCGCCACACCACCAAGCCGGTCAGGCCGGCGGGACCGCCTCGTGCCCGGAGCGGCCGTGGGTGCGTCGCTGCTCCTTCATCTCGGCCTCGTAGAGGTGGCGTCGACCACCGACCAGCGCATCGCGCGCGGCCCGCTCGAGCCTGCGGAAGTCGGCGTAGTACCCGTCGTCGTACTCCTCGACGAGCTGGAAAGACCAGCGGCCGTCGACGATGTTGCGGCCGACCAGCTCATCCTCGATGCGGTCGGCCAGCTCGTCGTGGCCCGCCGATCTGAGCTCGTCGACCCCCTCGCCCAGCGTCAGGTCGGCGGTCCCGCTGAGCCGGTGGAAGGCGTACAGGTGTCCGCGTGCGGCCTCGACCGCCTCCAAGGCCTCGCTGATCTTGCCCAGCGCGGCGACGGTCCGATCGTCGACGCCGGCGGGTCGGACATGCTCAGGGCCGGGCTGTTCGCGCTGGTGGGAGATCTCCATGCTGGTGGCCTTACCCGGACCGGGGCCGACCACGCCTGCCCCGCCCGTCGCCTGCCCCGCCCGGCGGCTGCCGGTCGCCGATTCCCTCCCGCGGACGCCGAGCGGGCGCTAGCGTCGCCGTCCATGCAGTGGATCGCCGACATCTGGGGCGCCCTCCCGGAGCCGTTGCAGGACCCCGTGGCGCTGGCCGTGCCGTTCTTCCTGGTGCTGCTGGGCCTGGAGGCTCTCGCCGCGAGGCTGCTCGAGGACGAGCGCCCGCTCGAGGAGCGGCGCGACGCCCGAGGCCGGGCGCTGCCCCTGCCGGGCGGGTACTCCCGCCGCGATGCGCTGACCAGCCTGTCGATGGGCGGGGTGTCGATCGTGACCCTGACCGTGTGGAAGAGCGCTGCCTTGGTGCTCTACGCCGTCCTCTTCGCCTACGTCGCGCCGTGGCAGCTGCCGGTCGAGGCCTGGTGGACCTGGGCGATCGCGATCGTCGGGGTCGACTTCCTCTTCTACTGGGCGCACCGGGTGGCGCACCGGGTGCGACTCGTCTGGGCCACCCATCAGGCCCACCACTCGAGCGAGTACTTCAACTTCTCGACGGCCCTGCGGCAGAAGTGGAACAACTCCGCCGAGATCGTCGCGTGGCTTCCGCTGCCCCTGCTGGGCGTGCCGCCGGCGCTGGTGTTCTTCGGCTTCTCCGTCAGCCTGGTCTACCAGTTCTTCCTGCACACCGAGCGGGTCGACAAGCTCTGGCGTCCCCTCGAGCTGGTGCTCAACACGCCCTCGCACCACCGGGTGCACCACGGGACCGACCCGGAGTACCTCGACCGCAACTACGGCGGCATGCTGATCGTCTGGGACCGGCTGTTCGGCTCCTTCCAACCCGAGCTGCACCGCCCGACGTACGGGCTCACGAAGCCGGTCGGCACCTATCGCATCGTGCGACTGCAGACCCACGAGTACGCCGCCATCCTCCGCGACGTCCGCTCCGCCCCCACCCTGCGCGAGCGCCTCGGCTACGTCTTCGGGCCACCCGGCTGGCGACCGGACCTGCATCGGGCCGGCGCAGCTGCGGGCGACGCGCACCCCTTGTAACGCGCTGTTAGTCGATCTTCTAGCCCGTTGCAGCGGGTCAGAAGATCGGCTAACAGCGCGTTACATATCCACAGGCGCGCGAGACGGCCCGCGAGCCGTGCACAGGCAGTCCTCAGGCGGGGTCGGCCGACAGGGTGGCCAGGGCGGCGACGTCGGCCGCGGTGAAGCCGGACAGGTCGGGCACGCCCTCCATCAGCTCGATGCGGGTGCCGTCGGGGTCGGTGACGTAGAGCAGCTTGGACGGCGGCGCGTCGCCGTCGACGCCGAGCACGGTCAGGGTGTGGTCGTGCACCTCGCCACCCGCCCGGCGTACGGCGTCCGAGAGCTCGTCGATGTCGTCGACCCGGAAGGAGAGGTGGGTGAAGCCGAGCTCGGTCATCGGCTTGCGGCCCTCGCCGCCGGTCACGGGCACGTCGACCCACTGCAGCAGCTCGACGCGCAGGTCGTCGCGCAGCAGCATCGCGGAGCGGAAGGCGCCCGAGACCTCCATCGTCGCCGCGACCTCGTCGTGCTCGAAGTCGAGCGCGTAGAGCTGCGCGAAGCCGAAGACGTCGCAGTAGAAGCGCACCGACCGGTCGAGGTCGCGGACGCCGATGCCGATATGGGAGAAGCCTTGGAGTGCCACGAGAGCAGTCTGCTGTACGGCGACGGGAGCCGGGGAGCGTCTCAGCCGCGGACCAGCGCCCGCACCGCCTTGCGGTCGGTCTTGCCGACGCTGGTGAGCGGGACGGCGTCGACCAGGATGATCTCGCGGGGGTACTTGTGCCGGGCGAGCCGCTCCTGGGAGTAGGCGATCAGCGCAGCGGCATCGATGCCGGAGGACGGGTCGACCGCGACGACGGCGACGACCTCCTCGCCCTTCTCGGCATCGGGCCGTCCGACGACCGCCGCCGAGATCACGGCGGGGTGGGTCATCAGGGCGTCCTCGACATCGCGGGGGTAGACGTTGAAGCCGCCCCGGATGATGAGGTCCTTGAGCCGGTCGACGATGTAGAGGTAGCCGTCGTCGTCGAGGTGGCCGATGTCGCCGGTGTGCAGCCACCCGTCGACCACGGTGGTCGCGGTCTGCTCGGGCGACTTCCAGTAGCCCTTCATCACCCCGGGGCCGCGCACGCACACCTCGCCGTCCTCGCCGGCCGGGAGGCGCTCGCCCAGCGGGGAGAGGATCGCGACCTCGGCGTGCGGCAGCGGCTTGCCGACGCTGCCGGGACGGATGGTGTCCGGGGTGGACGCCGAGACGACCGCACTCGACTCGGTCAGCCCGTAGCCCTCGAGGATGACCGCGCCGAGCCGCTCGGTCACCTCGGTGCGCAGCGAGTCGGGCAGCGGCGCCCCACCGGAGCCGAAGGAGACCAGCGAGCTCAGGTCGTAGTCGTCGATCGGCTCGGCCAGGATCATCGACAGCATCGACGGCACGATCGGGCTGCTCTCCAGCCGGTGCTCCTGCACGAGCGCGAGCCAACCCGGCGCGTCGAACCAGCGCTGCATCACCGAGACCAGCTGGCGCGAGGAGTGCATGCCGCCGACGGCGACGATCAGCCCGTAGGCGTGCGAGAGCGGGAGCGGCAGCAGGGAGCGTGTCGTGCCCATCGTCTCCGAGACGGAGTGGATGCCGGCACCGCTGGCCCACAGTCCGCGGTGGGTGAGCATCACGCCCTTGGACCGGCCGGTCGTGCCGCCGGTGTAGAGCAGCGCCGCCAGGTCGTCGTCGTCGCGGGGCACGACGGACAGCGGCTCCGCGGCCTCCAGGTCGGCGTACGCCGTCGTGCCGGCCGGCGGGGCGTCGTCGCCGACGACCAGGATCCGCAGGTCGAGCCCCTCGGCGGAGCCGAGCAGCAGCGGCAGCAGCTCGGGGGTGACGACGGCCGCGGTGGCGCCGGAGTCCTCCAGGATGTGGCGCAGCTCGGGCTGGGTCTGCAGGAAGATCACGGGGGTCACGACCGCCCCGGCGCGCCACACGGCCTGGTAGGTCACGAAGACCTCCGGGGTGTTCATCATCAGCACGACGACACGGTCGCCGGGCTGCACGCCGATCTCACGCAGCCCGCCCGCGACGCGACGACCACGCTCGAAGAGGCCGCCACTGGTGTGCCAGGCGCCCTCGAAGAGCAGGGACTCGTAATCACCCTGCCGCTCGATGGCACGCTCGTTGAGCAGCGCGAGGTGGTGCGAGCCTGCTGACGACATGGCACTCCTGAAGTCCGTGGTGACTGGCGTCACACCGAGACGCCAGCCTCACACATCACTTATCGGCAGACAAGAAGGTAAGTGCGCTGCCTCAGAGACCCGAGCCGGCGCCCGCCGTGCCGCCGTCGACGACCAGGACCGCACCGGTCGTGTACCCGCCGGCGCGCGAGGCCAGATAGACGACCGTGCCGCCGATCTCCTCCGGGCGCCCGACCCGCCGCTGGGGGATCATCGCCATCGCGATCGCCGCGAACTCGTCGGTCTGCAGGATCGGGGCGCTCATCTTGCTCTCGAAGATGCCTGGCGCGATCGCATTGACCAGGATGTGCTCGCGAGCCAGGCGGGCCGCCTGCTGACGGGTCAGCTGGTGCACGGCCGCCTTGCTGGCGGAGTAGACGTAGGTCTCGGCCTGCGGCACGGCCAGTCCGTCGATCGAGCCGATGTTGACGACCCGGGCCGGCGACTCGGCGCTCGCGGCCGCCCTCAGCAGGGGCAGGGCCGCGGCCGTCAGGTAGTGCACCGCCTTGACGTTGAGGTCCATCACCTTGTCCCAGCCCGACTCGGGCAGGTCGTCGATCGGCGCACCCCAGGTCGCGCCGGCGTTGTTGACCAGGACGTCGAGGCGGTCGGTGCGCTCGGCCACCGCAGCGATCAGCGCCTGGGCGCCGGCGATGCTCGACAGGTCGGCGACGATCCCGTCGCACGGTCCGTGCTCGGCGAGCGTCACCACGGCCGCACGGAGCTCGTCGGCGCGCCGAGCGCAGATGATCACCCGCGCCCCGGCGCGCAACAGCTCGGTGGCGATGGCGAGGCCGATGCCGCGGCTGCCGCCCGTGACCAGTGCGGTGCGACCTGCGAGCGAGAAGAGATCGTTCATGGCGCCAACATATCGACGCTGGCGCCGATATGTGTGGGTTACTCCGAGGCGGCTTCCTGCTGCAGCCGGCGCTCGTGCAGGCGCTGCTGCGCGGCCGGCAGGTAGGCCAGGCACGGCGCGTCCGATCCACGGTGGCTCTCGTGCAGGTGGAAGGTCCAGCGATCCATCGCAGCCATGAAGCCGTTGTCGCCGCCCGGGCGGTACGCCGACCACCGCCCGCGGTCGGGCACGACGCACGCCGAGCAGGTGATCTTGTAGAGCAGCTGCTGCTGGGCGTCGACGTCGATCTTCACCCGGGCCAGCGGGCCGGCCTCGACGGCCGCCTTGCGCTCGCGGGCCGACCGGCTCGCCGTCATCTCGCACCCCTCTCGTCGACGGCGGCAGCCTACGGGGTCGCGGCGCGCCCGGCTGTCGCGAGGAGCCCGCCGGGATAGTCCGTCACGATGTGGTCGTCCGAAGGCGGCGCGGGAGAGCCAGTTCGTGACGGACTGTCCCGGGGGGTGACGTGTCCCTCGGGCGTGGACGAAAAGTAGAACCTGTTATAGAACGGGCCGTATGCCTCTTGAGAACGACGCCGTCGCCGCCCGCGTGCACCGCTACCTGGAGCTGGTCGAGACGGGGACGGCCGACGAGGTCGCCGCGCTGTTCGCGTCCGAGGCCACGATCGAGGACCCGGTCGGCTCCGAGGTGCGCGCCGGACGGCACGACATCCGCGAGTTCTACGCGACCTTCGAGTCCATGACCAAGACCACCCGGCTGATCTCGCTGCGCGCGTGCGCCGGGCAGGCGGCGTTCCAGTTCGAGATCTCGACCGAGGTCGCCGAGGCGACCTTCGCCACCATGTCGCCGATGGAGGTCATGGTCTTCGACGACGACGGCCTGATCGAGAGCATGCGGGCCTGGTGGGCGCCGGACGACCTCACGATCGGGCCTGCTGGCGACTGAACCAGCCCACGATCGCGACGATCACGACCAGGAAGAGTCCGCTCGTCGCATTGGTGCCCAGACCGAGGCCGCCGTCGGCACCCGGGGCGGTGAGCAGGTCGCCCATCGAGGCTCCGAACGGCCGGGTCAGGACGTAGGCCGACCAGAAGGCGAGCACGGCGCCGAGACCGCCCTTCCAGTACGCGAGCCCGATCAGGCCGATCACCGCCGCGAAGATCACCGCGGCCGTCGCGTAACCCAGGGCGAGCCGCTCGGAGAGCAGGTCGCCGGCCGAGGTGCCGAGAGCGAACGTGAACAGGATCGCTGCCCAGTAGAAGCCCTCGCGTCGCATCGTCGTGATGGAGTGGATCGACAGCGTCTGCTCGCTGCGCCACCAGGCCACGAACGTGACCGCCAGCGCGGCGCCGAAGACCACGGTCGTCGTCCAGAGGCTGACTCCGAGGTTGTCGACCAGGTTGTCCGAGACCAGGGTGCCGACGACGCTGACCAGCACCACGGTGAGCCAGTACACGCCGGGGACGTAACGATCCCGGCTCAGCTGCCCGACCAGCGCCGCAACGAGCAGGACAGACATGACCAGGCTCGTCAGGCTCAGCCCGAGTCCGACGTTGTCGGCGAGGAAGTCGGCCGCCGTCTCACCGACCGTGGTCGAGAGGACCTTGACGACCCAGAAGAGCAAGGTCACCTCCGGCACCTTGTTGAGCACGGTCCTGCCCAGGCCTCTGCCCTCGACCTGCGGCGTGGTCGTCGTCATCGTGCGTCCTCTCGTCCGGGAGCAGCCGACGCCCGACTGCCCGCCGAGGATCTGTCGGCGTGCCTGCCGACGACCTGACTGCCTCATCGCTCGACGGACGCCGCTCACAGTCAGGTTGTCGGCAGGTGGGGCGACCCAGGATCGACACACACCGCGCCCAGCACCGGACCAGAAGCGGTGCCGACCGAGGAGACCTGCATGTTCGACCTGATCAACGGCCTGCCCATCCACCCGCTCGTCGTCCACGGGGTCGTCGTCCTGCTGCCGCTGGCGGTGGTAGGCACGATCGCGATCGTCGCGCGTCCGGCATGGCGTACGACGTACGGCGTGCTCGTCGTCGGCTGCGCGGCCGTGGCCACGGCGCTGATCCCGGTCGCGACATCGAGCGGCGAGGAGCTCGAGAAGCACGTCGGCGATCCCGGCCGCCACGCAGCGCTGGGCGAGCAGCTGATCTGGTTCGCGATCCCGTTGCTGCTGCTCTCGGCCGGACTCGTGTGGGCGAGCCGCCGCCGCGAACGCGGCCTGAGCGTGCCCGGGCCGCAGTGGCTGGTCAACGCCGTCGCCGTCGCCGCCGTGGTGGCCGCCCTGGCGACCGCGGTGCAGGTCTACCGTGTCGGTGACTCGGGCGCCCGCGCCGCGTGGGGCGACCAGGTCACCTCGACCGCTCCCTGACCGAAGGACGACGAAGCGATGGGCGTCATCGGTGTCTGCGAGGACCAGGAGGCGATCCGCAAGGTGCTGCTGCGCGGACTGCGAGGCGCCGGCCACGACCTGATCGTCGCCCACACGGGAGCCGAGGCGCTGCGCTCCTTCGGAGCGGACGCCCCGATCGACGTCATCCTCATGGACATCGGACTGCCCGATTCGGACGGGCGTGACGTCGTCCAGGCGCTCAAGTCCGTCGGCCAGGACGCTCCGGTGCTGTTCCTGACAGCGCTCGGCGACACCCGCGACAAGCTGCAGGGCTTCGCGGCCGGGGCCGACGACTACGTCGTCAAGCCGTTCGACCTCGCGGAGGTGCTGGCCCGGATCGACGTCCTGACCGCGCGCCGCGGGTCGCGCGGAGCCACCGTGGGCGGACTCGTCCTCGACCCGGTCGCGCACGCCGTGCGCTCGGCCACCGGCGAGGTGATGCTCACGCCGACCGAGTTCCGGATGCTGGCCGCGATCACCTCCCGGCCCGGCGAGGTGGTCCGGCGCAGGACCGTCGTGGCGGCTGCGTGGCCCGACGGGTCCTACGTCAGCGAGAACACCATCGACAGCTTCATCCGCCGGATCCGCACCAAGCTGGCCTCCATCGACTCCCCGACCGGCATCACCACCGTGCGCGGCGTCGGGTTCCGCGTCTCGTGAGGCTCCCGACGCGAGGTCTGCCCACGTGGTGGCGGCGAGACGACGGAGCCGACGTGGGCTCGTTCCGGCGCCAGCTCATGGTCGCGACCTTCGTGCTCGGGTCGTTGGTCGCACTCGCGCTGGTCGCCGTCGTCCAGGTCGTGCTCGAGGACACCTCGGGCAACGCGGTCGCGCGGGTGCTCGAGGATCGAGCAGACGACGTCACCAGCTCGACCGACATCTCCTCACCCGGCTCCAGCCTCGTGGTCCCCGACGCGGACCTCGACCCGGGGGTGGCGGTCTACGACGCGTCCGGCGCCCTCGTGGCGGGCACCGTGCCGCCGTCCCAGGCGGAGGCGTTCGCCGAGCTGTCGACCACCGACTCCCCGGCGACGCGCACCCTCGAGGACGCCTACCAGGTGCAGGGCGAGCCGTTCGTCACTGCGGCCGGGACCCGGGGAGTCGTCGTGCTCAGCGAGCCGCTCGCGCCGTACGAGAACGACGAGCGCTACGCCCTGGTCGTCTCCGTCGCGGCCGGCGCACTGATCGTGCTGCTCGCCACCGCGCTCGCCGGGTGGGCCAGCAGACGTGCGCTGGCCCCGGTCGCAGCGATGGCGGCGACCGCCGAGGAGTGGAGCGAGCACGACCTCGACCGACGCTTCGACCTCGGTGCACCGACCAACGAGATCCGTGTCCTCGGCCGCACCCTCGACGCGCTGCTGGCGCGGGTCGCCGGCACCATCCTCGCCGAGCAGCGTCTGACGGCCGAGCTGGCCCACGAGCTGCGCAGCCCCCTGACTGCCGCGCAGGCGACGGCCGACCTGATGGCGATGCGCACCGATCTCGACGACCAGCTGCGCGAGGACGTGGCCGACATCCAGGAGGCCTGCCGGGTGATGGCTGCGACGGTCACGGGCCTGCTGGACCTCGCCCGCAGCCAGTCGTCGGGCTCGACCGGCGCGACCTGCGAGCTGGGTGCCGTGCTGGCCGAGGTCCGCCGCAGCGTGCCGGGCGGGGAGCGGATCGAGGTCGACGTCCACGAGGAGGTGCTCCTCGACCTGCCCCACGACCTGGCCGCGCGTGCCCTGAGCCCGGTACTGGAGAACGCCACGCGGCTCGCAGCCCACGTCCGCGTGCGTGCAGAGCAGGCGTCGGACCGCACCGACGTCGTCGTGCAGGACGACGGACCCGGGCTGGACGACGGCGTCGACGAGCTCTTCGTCCCGGGCCACTCGACCGGAGGGGGCAGCGGGCTCGGGCTGGCCCTGGCGCGCCGGATCGCCCGCAGCGTCGGCGGTGACGTGAGCGCGCACCCCGACCGGCCAGGCCTCGGCCCGACCGGCGCGACGTTCGTCGTCACTCTGCCCGCCACTGACCGAGCGAGCTCGTGAGCACGACGCCACAGCAGTCAGGTGGCGGTCAGGCAGACCCGCCTAGCGTCCCTGCATGACCAGCACGAGCACCGATCCGCGCCAGCTGTCCGCCCGCGGACCCGACCTGGCGGTCGAGGCGGTCGGGCTGTGCAAGGCCTACGGTCCGGTCATCGCCGTCGACGACATGAGCGTCCAGGTGGCGACCGGCGAGGTGTACGGCGTCCTCGGCCCGAACGGCGCGGGCAAAACGACCTTCCTGCGGATGCTCTTCGGACTCGTCCGACCCGACGCCGGCACGATCCGCGTCTTCGGTCGCACCTGGGAGGACGACGACATCGGCGTCCTCGACGGAGTCGCGGGATTCATCGAGAGCCCCCGGTTCTACCCGTACCTGACCGGTCGCCAGCATCTCGACGGCCTGGCACTGCTCGACGGCGGGCACCCGCCGGAGCTGGTCGACGAGGTCCTCGAGGTCGTCGAGATGGGCGATCGCGCTCACCAACGGGTGGGCACCTACTCCTACGGGATGCGTCAGCGACTCGGCGTGGCGGCCAGCCTGCTGCGCGAGCCGCGCCTGCTCGTGCTCGACGAGCCCGCCAACGGCTTGGATCCGGGAGGCATCCGCGACATGCGGGCGCTCGTGAAGCGGCTCGCCGCGCGCGGGCTCACCGTGCTGCTGAGCTCGCACGACATGGACGAGGTCGAGGAGATCTGCGACAACGTCACGATCATGAGCCGGGGCACGGTCGACTTCCACGGCACCATCGCCCGCCTGCGGACGATGGCCCCCGACCCGGGCTATGCGCTCGCGACCGCCGACGACACTCGAGCCCAGGAGATCGCCCGCGTCTTCCCCGGTCTGAGGGTCGGCCCCGGGCACGGCACGGGTCTCACCGTCGTCGGGCCCCGTCCCGAGGTCACGGCGTACGTCGCCCGTCTGGTGCAGGCGCAGGTCGAGCTACTCAGCTTCACCCCGACCCGCACGCCGCTCGAGGAGCTCTTCTTCATGCTGACCGACGTCGACGCCGACCGCGCAGCGTCGGCGTGACGACCACCGTGACGACCTGCCCGCTCGCTCGACCCACCCTGCGCGCGGTGCTGCGGTGGGAGACCTTCAAGCTGCGGTCCCAGCGACGCACCGCGGCCGTCCTCCTGGGCGCCGCCCTGCTGCCGATCCCGGTCGCCGTGATCATCCACGGCCAGGCCAGACCACCGAAGGACACCCTCTTCGGCCGGTTCGCGACCGACAACGGCTTCGCCCTGGCACTGCTGATCCTCGGTTTCGCGTCCCAGTGGGTGCTCCCGCTCCTCACCGCCGTCGTCGCCGGCGACATCTTCGCCAGCGAGGATCAGCACGGCACGTGGAAGACAGTGCTCACCCGCTCGGCGAGCCGCGGACAGCTGTTCTGGGCCAAGACGCTGACCGCAGGCGGATTCGCGACGCTCGTGCTCGGTTTGCTCGCCGTGTCGGCGATCGGGTCCAGCCTGCTGGTGGTCGGCCACGACCCCGTGACGGGGCTGTCCGGGCAGATCATCGCGTCGCCCTCCGCCCTGCGGCTCGTCGCGGAGAGCTGGGCGAGCATGCTGCCGGCGACCTGGGCGTTCACCGCCCTGGCGATCCTGCTCTCGGTCTGGTCCCGCAACCCCGCCGTCGGGATCGCGGCACCCGTGGTGCTCGGCATGGTCATGCAGCTGGTCGGCGCCCTGGGCGGGATCGAGGCGATCCGCCCGCTCCTGATCACCACGTCCTACGAGTCCTGGCACGGCCTGCTCACGCAACCGTCCTTCATCGGGCCCCTGGTCCAAGGAGCCGCGGTCAGCGCGGTGTGGACGGCGATCTCGCTCGGCACCGCCTTCGTGCTCCTCCGTCGCCGCGACATCACGGGAGGTTGAGATCGTGCGCCGCACCCTCACCATCGTCCTGACCGTCCTCGTCGTCGTGGTGACCCTCGGAGGGCTCGTGGTCGCGCGAGGCGACGCGAGCAGCGTCACGCGCGCCCGACTCGAGCGGTCCCTGCCGGTCGCCTTCGCGAACAGGTACGTCGAGCAGGCGCGACTGCTGGGTCGCCCGGACCTGACCGCCGCCTCGCTGCACGCCAGCGCCATGTGCGACAAGCACGGACCCGACGTGGCCGATGTCGGGCCTGGCGGTGACTGGGTCTGCCTGATGTCCTGGGACGACCCCGACGTGCCGATGCCGACGGAGGGCTATGGCAAGTTCGAGCTCAACGTGCACAGCAACGACTGCTACACCGCTGCCGGGCCGACCAAGCTCACGGGCTTCCTCACCCTGACCGACACCCAGGGGCGCGAAGTCACCAACCCGGCGTTCGAGTTCGACGGCTGCTTCGATCCGCAGGGCGACACCAGTGCTACCGGGGTCACCTTCCCCTCCCTGCTCACCGTCACCAGCTCGGCCGTCGCTCCGGACGGGGACGGGCGAGTGGGGATCCAGGTGACCTGCGGCACCGGGAGCGCCGGTTGCGTCGGCACGGTGAGGGCGACGACGAGCGACGGCGCGCTGGGCACGGTCGCCCTCGACCTGCCCGAGGAGTCCACGACCACCCTCACCATGCCGAGTCGGATCTCGGCCTCAGCGACCCAGGCGACCTTCGCCGTGACCATGAC
>CAEZXR010000007.1_pt1 | contig 15873 bp, 19 predicted proteins | sample 7265301 | NCBI WGS metagenome assembly CAEZXR01 (sample SAMEA6813913, study PRJEB35770) | freshwater metagenome | biome: Freshwater; feature: Freshwater reservoir; material: water | place: Czech Republic | collected 2017-04-14 | depth 30m m
CATGAGCAGCTGGATGCCGCCGGCCGCCATCGTGCGGGCGGTGATGTCGATCTGCTGGCTGAGCGCGCCGCAGACCATCACCGCGACCCAGCACACGAACCACGGCAGCTGACGCGGGTTGAGGAGCAGGCTGCCCACGAGCAGCGGCACCATCAGCGAGGTGAAGGGCATCCGGTCAGGCGCCAGCCAGACCAGAGCGAGGATCGCTCCGGTCGCGACGTAGAGCAGTGCGACCAGGCGATAGGTGCGCAGGGCCCCCCGCTGCCAGGAGGTCCGCAGCGCCTCCACCAACCGCGGCCGGCCGGTCGCCGTGCGTCGGTGCGCCACGCTCATCAGGCTCCGGTCGTCATCGGGGTGTGGGTGGTCATCGTAGGGCCCGGGAGCGGAACCGGGGCTGACATCGCGGACACCAGAACAGGTTGCGCGACTGCAGGACCGCCGTGCGCACGCTCGTCCCGCACACCAGACACGGCTGACCGGTGCGGCGGTAGACGTAGACCTCGCCGCCGTGGTCGTCGCGACGCGGCTCGCGGCCCATCGCCTCGGGCGTGTGCTCGGGCCGGACGGTGTCGATCCGGCCCAGCCGCACTCCCTCGGCCATCAGCTCGACGAGGTCGTCCCACATCGCCTGCCACTGCCCCGAGCGCAGCGAGCGTCCGGGGCGCAGCGGGTCGATCCGGTGCCGGAACAGCACTTCGGCGCGGTAGACGTTGCCGACGCCGGCCAGCACCTTCTGGTCCATCAGCAGGTCGCCGATCGAGCGCTCGCTGCGCGAGATCCGGGCCCAGGCACGGCCGGGGTCGGCATCGGGTCGCAGCGGATCCGGCCCGAGTGCGGCCACGACCTCGTCGCGCCGCTCCCCGGTCACGAGGTCGCACTGGATGGCGCCACGCAGGTCGGCGTACGCGGTCGGGGAGACCAGGCGCAGTCTCACGGCGCCGACCGGGTCGGGCGCCGGACCCGGGTGGATGACGAAGGTGCCGATCAGCCCGAGGTGGATGTGCACGAACCGGTCGCCGGGGAACTCGACGAACAGGTGCTTGCCCGCGGAGTCGGCCCCCACGAGCAGGAGACCGTCGAGCTCGGCCGCCTCGACGGCGAAGCGCCCCTGGGGGCTGGCGACGCCGACCGCCCGACCCGCGAAGGCGTCGTTCAGGTCGAGGGCGAGCCGGCGGAGGGTGTGCCCCTCAGGCATCCGGCCCGAGGCCCTGGGCCGACGCCGGGAGCGCAGGCAGCTCGTGGGTGGACTCGTAGGCCGCGAGCTGGCCGATGCGGCGCACGTGCCGCTCGTCGTCGCTGAACGGCTCGGCGAGGAAGAGCTCGACGAAGCGCGTCATCTCCTCCAGCGTGTGCATGCGCCCACCGACGGAGACCATCTGGGCGTCGTTGTGCTCGCGAGCCAGGGTCGCGGTCGCCTCCGACCAGACCAGCGCGCAGCGGATGCCGACGACCTTGTTGGCGGCCATCTGCTCGCCGTTGCCGGAGCCGCCGACGACGACACCGAGGCTGTCGAGGCCAGCCGCCCGGTCGCGGGCGACCCCCTCGGCCGCCCTCAGGCAGAAGACCGGGTAGTCGTCGAGGGCGTCGTAGACGAACGGGCCGTGGTCGACGGGCTCGTAGCCGTGGCTGCTCAGCCAGGCCACCAGGTGGTCCTTGAGGTCGAGGCCGGCATGGTCGGAGCCGAGGTGCACGCGCATGGCGCAGATCCTGTCAGGCGCGATGCAGGGCGAGGAAACCGGCGACCTGCGCCATCAGCGGCGCCGCGGCGTCGAAGACCTCGTGGTGGCGCCAGAAGCCGTGGATCTGGCCGAGGTAGCGGGTCGCGACCACCGAGACGCCCTGCTCGGCGAGCAGCCGGGCGAGGTGCTCGCCCTCGTCGCGCAGCGGGTCGTGCTCGGCGGTGACGACCAGAGTCGGCGGCAGCGTCGCGAGCCGGTCGGAGAGCAGGGGCGCCAGGTCGGGGTCGACGAGATCGGCGGGCGTGGCGGCGTACTGCTGCCAGTACCACGCCGCCTCGCGGGCATCGAAGCCGTCGGCCGCGTCGGCGTAGCTGTCGTAGCCGCCCTGCGGGTCGAGGACCGGGTAGATGAGTGCGACGGCGCGGAAGAGACCCGGGTGGCGCAGCGCGGCGACCAGTGCGAGGTTGGCGCCGGCCGAGTCGCCGTGGGCGTACGCCGGCCCGTCCAGGCCCCGCGCCACGCGCTCCCGCTCGAGCCACGTCAGCACCGTGTCGACGTCGTCCGGCGCAGCCGGGAAGCGGTGCTCCGGAGGGCGTCGGTAGTCGACGCTGAGCACGGCCGTGCGCGTCGCGGTCGCCAGGCGTCGCGCCACCGCGTCGTGCACCTCGACGTCGTTGAAGACGAACCCGCCGCCGTGCAGGTGCACGACGACACCTCGCTCGGCGTCGACCGGGCGGTAGAGCCGGCACGGCACGCCGTCGGCGTCCACGTCGGCGACCTCGGCGACCTCCAGCCGCGGCAACGCGGCCGCCGCCTCGCGCGCGGCCCGTCGGGTCGCCTCGATGTCGAAGCCGGGATCGAAGACCTTGGGCTCGGCGGCGTACTGCTCGACGGCGCGCTGGGCCTGCGGGAAGAGCATCAGCGCTGCATGAGGGCGTCCAGGCCGACGGCCAGCGCGGCGGCGACCCGGAAGTCGACGCGCTGGTCGGGCACCTGCACGGTGTAGCGGTCACGCAGCTTGAACTGGCGGTCGACCGAGAGGAGTGGCGTGCCCTCGCTCGCGACGAAGTCGAAGTGGATCGAGAGGAAGGGCAGGTCGGTGAAGCGACGCAGGATCGCGACGGCCTGGCTGCGCTCCTGGCCGCTCGCGGTGAAGCCCGCGCCCTCGACGTGGAAGGTCGAGCGCATCAGGCTCTTGCCGAAGTCCTTGCGGAAGAACCCGATCTGGGCGCCCGCCTCGTCGAAGATGTCGTAGCCCGAGCCGAGGTCGATCCGCTTGCGCGCCTTGAAGCTGAACACCGGCCGCGACTTCGACTCGTCGCTGTAGAAGGTGACCTCCTCCTTGAAGGCCAGCCGCTTCTGCTGCGCCACGCCCATCAGCTGGCCCTCGTTGCCGTCCGGCCCGACGGCGTACAGCTCGTAGCGGTTGGTCGTCATGGCGAACTTCTGCTTCACGAAGAAGCTCGGCAGGTACATCGCGGCGCTCATGGGCCCGAATCTAGTCGCAGCGGGCGAACGGGGCGCTGCTGCCCCCGTGCAGGATCACCCGGTCGGTGAAGATCAGCGGGCAGGAGTCGCGGGTCAGCTCACGGCGCTCGGTGCCGTCGTCGAAGCCGTTGCCGAAGCACCAGTCGTAGTAGACGTAGACGTCGCGCTCACCGGCGTCCGGGCTGGTCAGGCGCAGCACGATCGCCTCGGTGCCGGACTGGGTGTCGAGGCAGGTCTCCGGGGTGTCCGGACCGCCGCCGACGGGGGCTGACCGGATGCCGTCGAGCACCGCTGCCGCCTCGTCGCCCTCGAGCAGCGCGGACCCCATCAGCCCCGGGGCGTCGGTGCCCTGGCGGAGGTACTGGCAGACCGCGATGCTGGACACCTCCTGCACCTCGGTGATGTCGAAGGCCGGCGGTCGGACGAACTCCACGCTCTGGGCGGGCGAGGTCGTGTCGCAGCCCTCGGGCGTGCGCTCGACCACCCGGGCGGAGTCGAGGATCGGCTCGATGTCGCCGGCGGTGGCGGCGTCGGTGAGCAGCCGCAGCTGCACGGTGCCGACCGTCCGGGTGGTCAGCGTCCACCCCCGGTAGGTCGCCGTGCCGTCGACCAGCGCCTCCGACGACTGGCTGCGCAGATCGGCGAACGACAGGTGCGGCGCCCAGAACTCCGCCGGCACCTGGTCGAACGGCGCCGGCGGCACCTCGGCGGTGCAGGCGATCATCGCCACGGCGGTGTTGGTGGCGTCGTAGGCGACGTACGGCGCCGTGGCGAACGGGTTGGGGCCACCGGGCTCGGCCGAGGAGCACCAGTCCGACCCCGGAGCCGACGCCGAGTCCCAGTCCCCCGGCACCGCGACTGTCACGTCGCGGTAGGAGACGGAGCGGACGTCGCGGACGTCGAGATCCGGTGCGGTGTCGCCGTCGGCCGCGACCGGTCCCGGCTCGTCGTCCCCACCGACGACCGCCGACAGTCCCAGGCCCGCGACGAGCACCAGGACGGCCGCCGCGGCAGCCGGCACCAGCCAGCGGCGCCGGCGCGGCGACAGGTCCAGAGGAGCAGGCTCCAGACGATCGGCCTCACGGGCCAGGGCATCGCGGAAGGCCTGCTCGGCGCGAGCGTCGCGGGGGTCGGGTGCGTCAGTCATCGGTGGACTCCAGTCGGGTGCGCAGGGCGGCGATCGCCCGGTGGACGTGCGAGCGGGCGGTGCTCTCGGGGCAGTCGAGGACGACGGCGATCTGGGCGAAGGCGAGGTCCTCGTAGAAGCGCAGCACCACGGCCGCCCGCTGCTGGGGCGGCAGCGTCTGCACGAGCTCCCACGCCCGGTCGGCGTCGGAGTGGGCCGCCGCCGGGTCCGGCGCGTGCTCGCGGACAAGCGGCTCCGGGTCGTCGACGACCACGAGGCGGCGGTCCTTGCGCCAGCGCGAGATCGACGCGTTGACGATGCTGCGACGGACGTAGGCCTCGACAGTGTCCGACCCGCGCAGCGACGCCCAGCGCGGGTAGGCCCGGCTCAGGGCCTCCTGCACCAGGTCGGCGGCGTCGGTCGGATTGCCGGTGAGCAGGTGGGCGAACCGCTGGAGCGCCGGGCCCCGAGCGAGCAGCCACGGCTCGAAGTCGGTGCTCGACCCGGGGTCGAGCCCGGCATCAGGGGAGGGTTCCTGCAGGACGTCCACACTCCCTCTACGTCGCTGACCGGACGGGCGTTGCAGCCGGCCACGATGATTTCCGACCGGGAGCCGAGTCTGCCCTGCCATGGTCATCGTGAGCGGACATCTCGTCGTCGATCCCGCAGCACGAGAGGACTACCTCGACGGCTGCCGAGACGTCGTGAGGGCGGCCCGGGAGTCGCCGGGGTGCCTCGACTTCGCCCTGTCGGCCGACCTGCTCGACCCGGCACGGATCAACATCCTCGAGCTCTGGGAGTCGCAGGCGGCCGTGGACAGCTTCCGCGGCGACGGGGTCGGCGAGGAGCAAGGGGCGGCGATCCGGTCGGCGAGCGTCCACGAGCACGACGTGGCGACCACGCGCCGACTCGCCTGACTCAGAGCTCGGAGCGCAGGTCCCACAGCAGGGGGTAATACTTCAGCGGCAGCCGGGAGCGCAGGTACGCCGACCCGCTGGAGCCGCCGGTGCCGGACTTGTCGCCGATCATCCGCTCGACCATCACGACGTGGCGGGCGCGCCAGCTGGCGGCGAGCTCGTCGTGCTGGAGCAGCGCCTCGGCGAGCGCCCAGACCGGGGCGTGCCGCGACCGGTCATGGGCCACCTCGCGCATCGACGCCGACACCTCGGCATCGGTGTCGGCGGCCAGGCCCTGGGCGCGGAGCACGACCAGGAACGCGTCCCAGAGGGTCGGCTCCGCGAGCCGCTCGCCGAGCCGACGCTGCTCGTCGGCGGTGAGACCGCGGAAGCGCTCGACGTACGACGCGTCCTTGGCGCCGGAGAGGAACTCCAGCTCTCGGAACTGCACCGACTGGAAGCCGCTGGCCGGCGCGAGCCGCTGACGGAACTCCAGGAAGTCCTGCGGGGTCATCGTCTCGAGGACGTCGACCTGCTGCACCAGCACCCGCTCGATGACGTGCACCCGCTGCAGCAGGTGCTGCGCCCACCACAGCGCCGGCTCGCCGTGGGTGCCGAGCATCGCGTCCCGCGCTGCTCCGACCTCGTGCAGCAGCTGCTGGAACCACAGCTCGTAGACCTGGTGGATGGTGATGAACAGCAGCTCGTCGTGAGCCGGGGGGTCGGACTCGAGGTGCTGGGCGTCGAGCAGCTGCGGGAGCCGCAGGTAGCTGCCGTAGGTCAGCTGGGCGCCCTGCTCACCGAAGGACACGAAGGACTCGCTCATCCCCCGAACCTACGGCCCGCGTCGTCCCCGCGGTGCGACGTGCATGATGTCGCCCATGAAGTTCCGACACGAACTGACCTACGACGCGCCGCCGGCCGACGTCTTCGCCATGCTGGCCGACCCGGCGTTCCGGGAGGCGACCTGCGCCGCCCAGGACGTGGTCTCGGCCGACGTCTCGATCACCCCGCGCGGTGCGGGCTTCGACCTGGTCATCGACCAGCAGCAGAAGACGACCGACCTGCCGGGATTCGCGCGCACGTTCGCCGGCGACTCGACCCAGGCGATCCAGCGCGAGTCCTGGTCGGACGCCACGGGCGCGACGCTGGTGATCGAGGCTCCGGGCAAGCCGACGAGCTCGTCGGGCACGATCACGCTGAGCCCGAAGGGCAGCGGCACCGTCGAGGTCGTCGAGCTCGAGATCAAGGTCAAGGTGCCGCTGATCGGCGGCAAACTGGAGAAGCTGATCGGCGAGAAGATCGCGGCCGGCATGGACGTCGAGCACACCGTGGGCTCGGCCTGGTTGAAGGGCGAGAAGTGAGCAAGCGACTGACGCACGAGATGACGTACGACGCCCCGCCGGCCCAGGTCGCGGCGATGCTCGCCGACCCGGCGTTCCGCGAGCGGGTCTGCGACTACCAGGGAGTGCTGGCCAAGACCGTGACGATCGTGCCCGAGGGCGAGGGCAAGCAGGTCACCATCGACCAGGTGCAGCGTGCCGCCGGCATCCCGTCGTTCGCGAAGAAGTTCGTCGGCGACGAGATCAACATCGTCCAGACCGAGTCGTGGGCGTCGGCGACCAAGGGCGACATCGTCGTCACCATCCCGGGCAAGCCCGGCGACATGACCGGCACCGTCTCCCTCAAGGAGTCGGGCGGGGGCACCGTCGAGACCGTCGACCTCACCATCAAGGTCGGCATCCCGCTGGTCGGCGGCAAGATCGAGAGCCTCATCTCCGAACTGCTGCTCAAGGCGCTGAAGGCCGAGAACAAGGTCGGGCGCGACTACCTGTCCGCCTGAGACCCCGGGTCGGCCTCGTCGGCTACAGCGTCCTGGCGGCGCCGGTGCCAGATCACGCCGCCGAGCACCAGGAACGGCCCGAAGGCGAGCACCAGCGTGAGGAGCTGCTCGTGAGGGTGCAGCGACCCCAGGTGCAGGGCGACGACCGGGGCGCTCATCCCATGTAGGGGTAGCGGTAGTCGGTCGGCGGCACGAACGTCTCCTTGATCGAGCGAGGCGAGGTCCAGCGCAGCAGGTTGCTCGCCGCACCCGCCTTGTCGTTGGTGCCGCTCGCGCGACCGCCACCGAAGGGCTGCTGCCCGACGACCGCACCGGTCGGCTTGTCGTTGATGTAGAAGTTGCCGGCGGCGAAGCGCAGCGTCATCCGCGCCCACCGGATCGCGGCCCGGTCCTGGGCGATGATCGCGCCGGTCAGGGCGTAGGACGCGATCGACTCCATCTCGGTCACGACGCGCTCGAAGTCCACGTCGTCGTAGACGTGCACCGCCAGGATCGGCCCGAAGTACTCGGTGGTGAACATCTCGTCGGTCGGGTCGGTCGAGACGACCACCGTGGGGCGCACGAACCAACCGACCGAGTCGTCGTAGCGACCACCGGCGACGATGTCGAGGTGCGGCGTCCGGCGAGCACGCTCGATCGCCGCGACGTGCTTGGCGTAGGCCCGCTCGTCGATCACCGCGCCCATGAAGTGCGACAGGTCGGTCGGGTCGCCCATCGAGATGCCCTCGACCTCGGCGACGAGGTCGTCGGCGATCTGCTCCCACACCGAGCGGGCGACGTAGGCCCTCGACGCGGCCGAGCACTTCTGACCCTGGAACTCGAAGGACCCGCGGATCAGCGCCGTGCGCACCACGTCGGGGTCGGCCGACGGGTGCGCGACCACGAAGTCCTTGCCGCCGGTCTCGCCCACGATGCGCGGGTAGGAGCGGTACGACGCGATCTGCTCGCCCACCGAGCGCCACAGGTGCTGGAAGGTCGGCGTCGAGCCGGTGAAGTGGATGCCGGCGAGGTCGCGGTGTCCGAGGGCGACGTCGCTGACGGCGAGACCGTCGCCGGGCAGCATGTTGATCACGCCCGGCGGCATGCCGGCCTCCTCGAGGAGCTCCATCGTCAGGGACGCGGCGAGCTGTTGGGTCGGGGACGGCTTCCAGACGACCGTGTTGCCCATCAGTGCGGGGGCGGTCGGGAGGTTGCCCGCGATGGCGGTGAAGTTGAACGGCGTGATGGCGTAGACGAAGCCTTCGAGCGGCCGATGGTCGGTGCGATTCCAGACGCCGGGGCTGTTGGCGATCGGCTGCTCGGTGAGGATCTGCTTGGCGTAGTGCACGTTGAAGCGCCAGAAGTCGATCAGCTCGCACGCACTGTCGATCTCGGCCTGGAACGCCGTCTTCGACTGCCCCAGCACCGTCGCGGCGTTGAGCCGCTGCCGCCACGGTCCGGCGAGGAGGTCGGCCGCCTTGAGCAGGATCGCGCAGCGCTCGTCGACGGGCATCGCGCGCCAGTCGGCCGCAGCACCGAGCGCGGCATCGACGCCGCGCTGCGCGTCCACTCGGGTCGCGTTGCGCAGCACGCCGAGCACGTGCTGGTGGTCGTGGGGCTGCACGACCCGCATCTCCTCGCCACCGGCCGTGACCTGCTCGCCGCCGATGTGCGCGGGCAGGGGGCGCACGTCGGCCTCGAGCACCTCGATCTCGCGCAGCAGCGCGGCGCGCTCGGGCGAGCCCGGCGCGTAGTGCAGGGTCGGCTCGTTGACGGGCACGGGCGGGAAGCTGATGGCGTCCATGTCAGCGAGGGTAACCACCGCCGGCGCGGCGGCCGAACCTCACGCGAGCAGGTGCGGGATCTCCTGTGCTGCGTACCACCCCAGGTCATCGTCGGGCTCGGCCCCGGGCTCGGTGTCGACGTGCACGGCGACCACCTGGCGCATCGTCGCAGCCGGCCCCACGGTGTCCACCTCGACCACGACCACGACCCGGCGCCCGTCGCTGCCGCCGAGGTCGGCCGAGGCGACGGCCGCGTCGATGAGAGCGGAGTACTCCGCCTCTTCCGACTCGTCGAGCGCCGTCACGGCACCGGTCGTCGGGACACTGCCGTCGGCGTCGTACGTCGCCAGCAGCTCGTACGTCGCAGGCACGTAGGCGCGCACGCTCACGACGGCTTCCGGCTGCGCGAGGCGCCCGGCTTCTTGCGTCCACGCGGCACCCGCGGCCGGGCGCCGGTCACCGTGTCGAGCAGCTCGTCGAGCGCCTCGGCGAGGCACTGGCCGAGCACGTCGACGTCGGGCACGTGGTCACGGTCGGCGGTGATCCCGTAGGTCACGCCCCCGTCGTACGACGTGACGCCGATGGCGAGCGAGTGACCCGGCAGCAGCGGCGGCACCGGATAGGTGGACAGCATCCGCGCCCCGGCGGCGTACAACGGCGACTGCGGGCCCGGCACGTTGGTCACGGTCAGCTGGAAGCCGCGACGGGTCTCGGAGGCGGCCAGCCGCGAGCCGACGGCGTGGAAGGTCGTCGGCGCGAACCCGGCGATGCCGGCCAGGCGGTTGGCTGCGACACCGCGCCCCGTGTCCTTGTGGGCCTTGAAGGAGTAGGAGACCTGGTGCAGCCGCACGACCGCGCTCGCCTCGCCGATCGGGAGGTCCACGAAGTGCGCCGCGATCTGGCTGCCCAGCGACGTCGCCTCGAGCTCGCGGTCGATCACCGAGACCGGCACGAGTGCGCGCACCTGACGCAGGCCCGACAGCGACTCGTCGCGGGTCATCAGCCAGCCGCGCAGACCGCCGGTGATGGTCGCGAGGATGACGTCGTTGACCGTGCCGCCGTGCACGTCGCGGATCCGGCGGTAGTCCTCCAGGCAGGTCGGCACGGAGATGACGCTGCGCTGCTGGGAGTGCGGTGCGCTGATCGCGGTCGCCTTCTCCCCGCGACGGCCGGTCAGGCCGTTGACGACCCGCCCGACTCGACTGGTCGCGTGGTCGGCGGTGCGCACCAGCGCCCCGCCCAGCCCGCGCGCCGTGTCGACCACGCTGTCGGGTTGCTCGACCACGCCGCGCAGCGCGCCGACCAGCAGCGTGGCGCCGGAGGGCAGCCGATGGGGCAGCCACTCGTCACCGCCGAGGATCTTCGGCTCCCGGGTCTTGTCGAGCAGGATCTGTCCGAGGTCGACGGTCTCGACGCCGTCGACCAGCACCTGGTGGGCCTTGTAGAGCAGCGCGACCTGCCCGCCCGCGAGCCCCTCGACGAAGTAGATCTCCCACAACGGCTTGCTGCGGTCGAGCGGGCGCGACACGATCCGCGCGACGAGGTCGCGCAGCTGGTCGGGGCTGCCGGGACGCGGCAGGGCCGAGCGGCGGACGTGGTAGCCCAGGTCGAACGCCGGGTCGTCGACCCACACCGGGTTGGCGAGATGTCCCGGGATGGCCTGCAGTCGCTGGCGATAGCGCGGCACGAAGGAGATCCGGTCGCTGATCAGCTCGACGAGCCGGTCGTAGTCGAAGCCCGAGTCGGCAGGGTCGAAGATCTCGACCGTCGCGTTGTGCATCGGCGTCGAAGTCGACTCGGCGGCCAGGAAGGCGAGGTCGCGCGGCCGCAGTCGCTGGCTCATCGTCGTCGTCCTTCCTGATCTCGTGCCTGGTCCGTCGGGCCTCGGGCGGATCGCACCCGGACCCGCGGGTCGGGCTCTTGCTCGTCATGGGATTCTGTCAGAGGTGTCGACCACCACCCACCACCCTCCAGACGAAGGACTCAGCATGCGTCGGATCCTGGCCACCACCGCCTCCCTGATCTGCCTGCTCGCTCTCGCGGCGTGCGGCGACGAGGACACTCCCGCCAGCGGCTCGAGCGACCCGGTCACCATCGAAGTCACCTTCTCCGACGGCACCGTCACGCCGCAGGGCGAGCGGGTCGAGGTCGAGACCGGCCAGGACGTCGAGCTGCAGATCACCGCCGACGAGCCGGGCGAGATCCACGTCCACTCCACGCCCGAGCAGGAGCTCGAGTACGCCGCCGGCGAGTCCACGCTGACCATCGCGAACCTCGACGCCCCCGGTGTCGTCGACGTCGAGTCGCACACGCTCGACCAGGTCATCGTCCAGCTCGAGGTCTCCTGACGTGTCGCTCGTCGCGGTCGTCGCTCAGACGACCTCCGCTCACGGGATCGGCGGGGCCAAGGACCTCCCGATCTCGCCCGAGCTGGCGATCGCCGGTGCCGTCGCCGCACTGACCGTCTCCTTCACCGTCCTCGCGGTCGCCTGGCGCACCCCGCGCTTCGACGAGGCGACCAGCGGACTCCCCTCGAGCGGTCTGACCAGGCTGGTCGACTCCACGGCGTGGCGTCTGGGTTGGCGCGTCGTCGGCTTCGCGATCTTCGCGTGGGCGATGTTCGCGGCCGTCGCCGGCCAGGACCTGCTGACCAACCCGTTCTTCGGGATGTTCTACGTCTGGTGGTGGGTCGGCCTGGTGCCCCTCTCGCTCTTCCTCGGGCCTGTCTGGAAGGCCCTCAGCCCGGTCCGCACCATCAACGCCGCCTTCGCCAAGATCTCCGGCAGCGACCCGGAGGTCGGGGTGTTCACCTACCCCGAGCGGCTCGGACACTGGCCCGCAGCCGTCGGGTTGTTCGCGTTCGTCTGGCTCGAGCTGGTCTACCCGTTCTCCACCGAGCTCGGACCGGTGCGACTCTGGGCGGCGGCGTACCTCGCCGTGATGCTGCTCGGCGGGGCGTTGTTCGGCAACGTCTTCTACGAGCGGGCCGACCCGTTCGAGGTCTACTCCTCGCTCGTCGCGAAGATGTCGCCCTGGGGACGTCGTGACGGCCAGGTCGTCATCCGCAACCCCCTCGCCAATCTCGACACCGTCGTGGCCCGCCCCGGGCTGGTCGCCGTCGTGGCGGTGCTCTTCGGCAGCACCGGCTTCGACTCCTTCAAGGACTCGCAGCGCTGGGTGAAGTTCGTGCAGGGCAACGACTTCATCGTGTCGCACTCATGGGCCGACGACCTGGCCGACAACATCGCGCTGCTGGTCTTCTGCGCCGGGGTCGGCCTGATCTTCGCGATCGGCACCATGGCGACGGGCGTGTCCTCCGGCGAGCGCCGGATCAGCCTGCCGAACAAGTTCGCGCACTCGGTGGTGCCAATCATCGTGGGCTACATCGTCGCGCACTACCTGTCGTACCTCATCGAGGTCGGGCAGGACACCCTGATCAAGGCCAGCGACCCCCTCAGCGACGGGTCCAACTACCTCGGCACAGGCGACTGGAGCGTCAACTACTGGCTCTCCTACCACCCGACGCTGCTGGCCAACATCAAGGTCGGCGCCGTCGTGCTCGGTCACGTGCTCGGCGTGATCTCGGCCCACGACCGGGCGATCAAGCTGCTCCCGCAGCGCCATCAGCTCACGGGTCAGCTGCCGCTGCTGGTGGCGATGGTGGCCTTCACCGTCGGCGGGCTCTACCTGCTCTTCGCGGCCTGATCCGACCGGCCGCGCCCGCGGTCTCCGGCGCCAGAGCATCGACCACCGAGGAGATCGCTCGAGCCAGGCTGGAGTCCGGCGACTCCACGAGCGTCCGGCCGGCGACCAGGGCGCGGTCGACGCCTGGCCGGTCCTCGGGCAGGACGTGCAGCCCCACGGGGCGACCGAAGCCCTGCACCATCGAGAGCACGTCCGCCTCGGACCAGCCCAGGGTCGGTCGCATCCGGTTGACCACGACGCGCACCGAGCCCGGCACCCCGAGCTCCTCGAGCTCGACGAGTCCGCGAGCCAGGCGCGCGATTCCTACGGGGTCGGGCGTGCCGACGACCAGCACGTCGTCGGCCGCCCCCAGCGCCGAGATCGTCAGGTCGTTGCGTCCAGGGCGCCCGCTCAGCTCGGCGGCGAGGTCGGCCTCCAGGCTGAAGCCGGTGTCGACCACGACCCGACCCCGCTCGGCGAGCGCCGCGACCAGCTCCTCCAGTGCGCCCGGCCGGACCTCGACCCAGCGCTCCGCGCGCGGCAGACCGGTGACCACCTGGAGGTGGGCGCTCAGCTGGCGCAGGGTCGAGGACACGGCCTCGGTCAACGAACCGGCTGACGCCAGACGAGCCGCGGCGAGCAGGCCGGAGACCTCGTCGAGGATGCCGAGCTGCTGAGCCACGGCACCGCCGTAGGGGTCGGCGTCGATCAGCACCGTCGCCGTCTGACGGCGGGCGAGCTCGGCGGCGATGGCGCCGGCGACGGTGGTGCGACCCGGAGCCCCGGCGGCGCCCCAGACCACGGTCACCCGGCCCCGGGGCGATGAGGCAGGCTCCTCACCGAGCACGGACAGGAGCGGGGCGGGCGGGGCGGCTGCCCGGGCGGCGGCGAGCACGGCCTCGGCCAGGCTCTCGAGTCGCGACTCCGGGACGAGAGCGTCGAGTCCGATCCGGGTGGCCCGCAGGTGCGCCTGCTCGGGCGCGACCTTGGTCGGCACGATCGCGACCGGACGGACCCCGTGGCGGCGCAGGTGCTCGACGGCCCCCTGGTCGAGCCCGTGGGCGTCGAGCGCGGTGACCGCGACCTCGGCCTGCCCCGCCGCGGCGGTCGCGAGGAGGTCGTCGACGTCGACGCACCGCTTGAGGACCACCACGTCGGGGCGCGTGTGCAGAAGCTGCAGGGCCGGTGACTCCCAGGCTGCCCCCGCCGCCACCACGAGCACGACGACCGGTCCGGAGCCCATCGGCTCAGCCCCGCCGGACCACGGTGATCACGGGCGTGTCGAGCGAGCCGAGCAGCGCGAAGAAGTCCGCCGCGCCCTCCTCCGGCACGGCCAGCACGAGGCGCCGCTTGCCGCTCACGCCGAACCCCTCGTCGGGGGTCTGCGCATCGAGCACGGTCACCTCGGCCAGGGCCGGCCCGGCGGCGGGCGCACCGCGCGCACCAGCCGCCCCGACCAGATAGACGTCGACGACGGAGCCGGCGCCGACCGACGACGGGACCTGCTCGGGGTCGACCGCGATCGGCACCTCCACGGTGTCCGATCCCGCGCCGTCGCCCGTCGCCGCCCACGGCAGGAGCTCGCCGGCGCCGACGCCTCGCACGAGGGTCAGGTCGGCGGGCAGGACGTCGGCCACGGCGACGTACGTCGCGAGGTCGGCACCGTCGGCGAAGCGGCCGTCACGGGCGACCAGGTCGGCCTGGTCGAGCGGCTGGCCGGGCGCGAGGTCGGAGCCGGCGGCCCACACCGCGACCGTGTCGTCGGCCGAGGCGAGCACCCGGGACCCGGCCACGACCGAGCCGACGACGAGCAGCACCCCCACCCACAGCCGAGGGTCGCGCCACCCGGGGGTGCGGGCGCGCACCGCCGGTGCGACACCGGTGCCGTCGCGTCCGATCTGGCTCATCTCGACATGATGACGCGGATCGCCGGGTGGGAAACCTGCTCCTCCACAGGCTCCGGGTCGCTGCCACCGCGAGGGGGTCGGAGTGGGACCATGGAGCCATGGCCGGATCTCCGCGATTCCTGACGCTCGCCGACGTGGCGGAGGTGCTCAGCACCTCGAGCGCCCAGGTCTACGCCCTGGTGCGCCGGGGCGAGCTGCCCGCGATCAAGATCGGTGGCCGGGGTCAGTGGCGCGTCGAGTCGACCCAGCTGGAGGACTACATCCAGCGGATGTACGCCGAGACGCGCACCTTCGTCGACGAGCACCCCTACGTCGAGGCGGCCGAGCGTCCCGAGGACTGACTCGCGGGGCCCTGTGACGTCATACGGACGGGATGTCCCCTTGTGGCAGACGTATGACGTCCCGGGGCGGGTGGGCGGGTTCAGCCGACCTGAGGTCGCAGGGTGATGGAGATGGTGCGCTCGTCGCCCCCGCGCAGGACGGTGAAGTCGAGCGTCTCGCCGGGCTGGTGGGTCCGGATCGCGACGATCAGGGAGATGCCGTCGGTCACCCGCTGCCCCTCGACCGCGGTGATCACGTCGCCCTCCTCGAGCCCGGCCTCCTCGGCGGCGCTGTCGGCGGTGACCTCCTTGATCACCGCGCCGTCGCCGGTGTCCTGGCCCCCGGTCTGCACCTGGGCGCCGATCACCGGGTAGCGCGCCTCGCCCGTGCGCAGGATCTGGTCGGCGGTGACCTTGACCTGCTCGATCGGGATGGCGAACCCGACGCCGATGTTGCCCGACTCCCCGCCGGAGCTGCCCGTCGTGGCGATCGCGGAGTTGACCCCGACGACCTGACCGAGCAGGTTGACCAGCGGTCCGCCGGAGTTGCCGGGGTTGATCGCGGCGTCGGTCTGCACGGCGTTGATGTACGACGAGTCGTTGGCCGAGTCGCCCGTGGTGACCGGTCGCTGCAGCGCGCTCACGATGCCGGCGGTCACCGTCGAGGTCAGACCCAGCGGCGAGCCGAACGCGACGACCGTCTCGCCGACGCGCAGCGCGCTGGACGCCCCGAGGGACGCCGGCTGGAGACCGGTGGCGTCCTCGGCGTAGAGCACGGCCAGGTCGTAGACGGGGCTGCGGCCGACGACCGTGGCGTCGTAGCGGTTGCCGTCCTGGTCGACGATCTCGATCGGACCGTCGTCGGCGGCCGCCTCGGCGACCACGTGGTTGTTCGTGATGATGTGGCCCTGGCGGTCGAGGACGAATCCGGAGCCGGTCGCGCCGCCGTCCTGGCCGTCGTACTCCGCGGAGATCTGCACCGTGCTGGGCAGCAGGGTGGCCGCGACGTTGGCGATGGTGCCGTCGGCGGCCTTCAGGGGCGCCGCGGTGACGGTGTCGACCCCGGCGAGCCCGCCGCTGACGGACCCGGCGGCCGGGTCGTCGTCGCTGATCCGGTCGTAGGCGACAGCGCCGGCGAGCCCGCCGACCACCCCCACGACGAGGGCG
>CAEZXR010000008.1_pt1 | contig 15124 bp, 13 predicted proteins | sample 7265301 | NCBI WGS metagenome assembly CAEZXR01 (sample SAMEA6813913, study PRJEB35770) | freshwater metagenome | biome: Freshwater; feature: Freshwater reservoir; material: water | place: Czech Republic | collected 2017-04-14 | depth 30m m
AGGACCTCCTCGACGCCGCCGACCTGCTGGCCGGCGAGCTGGTGCACATCGTCGACATCACCAACGGCGCGCGCCTCGAGACCTACACGATCGCCGGCGAGCGTGGCTCCGGTGTGATCGGGATCAACGGCGCCGCCGCCCGCCTCGTGCACCCGGGGGACCTGGTGATCCTGATCGCCTACGGCCAGCTCGAGACCGCCGAGGCGCGCGAGCTCAAGCCGCACGTCGTCTTCGTCGACGCCGACAACAAGATCCTCGCGACGGGCTTCGACCCCGCCGAGGCGATCGCGGGCTCCGGCCTGGTCCGCGGCGACCTGGTCGCCGGACGCTGACCGACCTGATGCCTCCTGCCCCCGTACGCCGCGTGCCCGGCCGCCTCGCGGCGCCGGCGCCCGGCTGGAGCACGTCGGCCGACGTGGTCGTCATCGGCTCCGGGATCGCCGGCCTGACCGCCGCGCTGCGCCTCAAGGACCAGGTCGACAAGGTCCTCGTGGTCACCAAGGACGTGCTCGCCGCCGGCTCGACCCAGTGGGCTCAGGGCGGCATCGCCGCGGCCCTCGGACCGGGCGACACCCCCGACGAGCACGAGCTCGACACGCTCGTGGCCGGTGCGGGTGCCTGCGACGCCGAGGCGGTGCGGGTGCTGGTCACCGAGGGGCCGGAGGCGGTCCGCGAGCTGATCGCGCTGGGGGCGCAGTTCGACCATGACCCCGACGGCGAGCTCTCGCTGACCCGCGAGGGCGGACACCACCGCGACCGCATCGCCCACGCCGGCGGCGACGCCACGGGCGCCGAGATCCAGCGGGCCCTGATCGCCGCGGTCGCCGCGTCGCCCGAGATCGAGGTCGTGCAGCACGCCCTCGCGGTCGACCTGCTCCTCGCCGACGACGGCGGGGTGGCGGGCCTGACCCTCCACGTCATGGGGGAGGGCCAGCGCGACGGGGTCGGCGCCGTCCGGTGCCGAGCCGTCGTGCTCGCGAGCGGTGGCCTCGGACAGGTCTTCTCGCAGACCACCAACCCCGCCGTCTCGACGGGCGACGGCATGGCGGTCGCGCTGCGCGCCGGCGCGACCTTGCGCGATCTGGAGTTCGTGCAGTTCCACCCGACGGTGATGTACCTCGGCCCCGACTCGCGCGGCCAGCAGCCGCTGATCTCCGAGGCGGTGTGGGGCGAGGGTGCCTTCCTCGTCGACTTCGAGGGCGAGCGCTTCATGCAGGGGGTCCACGAGCTCGCCGACCTCGCGCCGCGCGACGTCGTCGCCAAGGCGATCATGCGCCGGATGCTCGACACGGCGCACCCGCACATGTGGCTCGACGCGACCCACCTGGGCGAGGCCTTCTGGGAGCGCCGCTTCCCGACGATCCTGGCGACCGCGCGCTCCCACGGCGTCGACCCGGTCACCGAGCTGATCCCCGTCGCCCCGGCCTGCCACTACGCCTCGGGCGGGGTCCGCACCGACCTGTGGGGCCGCTCCGACGTGCCCGGCCTCTACGCCACCGGGGAGGTCGCGTGCTCGGGCGTCCACGGCGCCAACCGGCTCGCCTCCAACTCGCTGCTCGAGGGTCTGGTCTTCTCCCGCCGCATCGCCACCGTGCTGCCCGCCGAGCTGCGCCCGTGGTCCGACCCCGCCACCGACACCCGCACGGCCGGGCTGGTGGCCGGCTCGGTGCGCCGCGAGCTGCAGGAGGTCATGACCTCGCGCGTCGGCGTCCTGCGCAACGCCGCCGGGCTCGACGAGGCCGCCGCCGTGCTCGACAAGCTCGCGGGCGTCAGCGCCGACGCGATCGAGCTGGCTGCCTGGGAGACCACGAATCTGATCACCATCGGCGCCGCCCTCGCCGACTCCGCCGCGTTGCGCGAGGAGACCCGGGGCTCGCACTGGCGCGACGACTTCCCCGAGCGCGACGACGCGCGATGGGCCGGGCACTTCGACGTCGTGATGCGCGACGGCACGACCTCGGTGAGCTTCGAGCCGGCGCCGGCCACGGACGGAGACCAGTCATGACGATCGCCCGCACGGCGTACGACGCCCTCCCCGGCGTCGTGCACGACGAGCTCGCCGCAGCCGACCTCGACGGTCGGGCGATCTACGCCGCGATCGAGTCGGCGCTGGAGGAGGACCTGCCCGCGGTGGAGGGCGGCGTCGACGTCACGAGTGCGGCGACGATCGGCGCGGCGGCGCGCGGGGTCGCCGACTTCGGCGCGCGCGACGCCGGTGTGGTCGCGGGGCTGACGGTCGCCGCGATGGTCTTCCACTACGTCATGGGCGACGACGTCGAGATCACCGCGCGGCTGGCCGACGGCACCCGGGTCGCGCCCGGTGACGTGGTCATGCGCGTGGCCGGGCCGACGCGCGGGCTGCTGACCGCGGAGCGCACCGCCCTCAACTTCGCGAGCCACCTCTCGGGAGTCGCGACCGCGACCGCCGCTTGGGTCGACGCCCTGGAGGGCACCCGGGCGCGTGTGCTCGACACCCGCAAGACGCTGCCCGGCTACCGCGCCCTGCAGAAGTACGCCGTGCGCTGCGGCGGAGGGGTCAACCACCGCTTCAGCCTCTCGGACCGCGCGATGGTCAAGGACAACCACGTCGTCGCAGCCGGCGGGGTCGTGCCGGCCTACGAGGCCGTGCGCGCGGCGTACCCGCACCTGCGGGTCGAGGTCGAGGTCACCGACCTCGACCAGCTGCGCGAGCTGCTGGCGGTCGGCTGCACCGAGATCCTGCTCGACAACATGGCGACGGAGACGATGGCCGAGGCGGTGCGCCTCACCGCGGGCCGCGCGGTCCTCGAGGCCTCGGGCGGGCTCACCTTCGACCGGGCGCGCGAGGTCGCCGAGACCGGGGTCGACTTCATCTCGGTCGGCGCGCTCACCCACTCGGTCAAGGTCTTCGACATCGGCATGGATCTGCGATGAGCCTGCTCGCCGCCGACATCGGCAACAGCCACACCGTCCTCGGCCTGCTCGACGACGGCGAGGTCGGGGCCGACTGGCGGATCGCGACCGACGAGCGGCACACCTCGGACGAGTGGGCCGTGCTGCTGCGCGGCCTGCTGGGACGTCGGCTCGACGACGTCGACGGCATCGCCGTCTGTGCGACCGTGCCGGCCGTCCTGCACGAATGGCGCGACATGCTCGCCCGCCACTTCCCGGACGTGCCGCACGTGGTCGTCGAGCCGGGTGTGCGCACCGGGGTGCCGGTGCTCATGGACAACCCGCGCGAGGTCGGCTCGGACCGCATCATCAACGCCCTGGCGGTCGCGACGACCTTCGGCGGGCCGGCGATCGTCGTCGACTTCGGCGGCACGGCGACGACCTTCGACGTGGTCAGCGACAAGGGACAGTACGTCGGCGGTGCGATCACCCCGGGTATCGAGATCTCGCTGGAGGCCCTCGGGCGACGCGGCGCCCAGCTGCGCAAGGTCGAGCTCGTCCGCCCGCGCACGGTCATCGCCAAGAACACCGTCGAAGCCCTGCAGTCCGGCATGGTCTTCGGCGTCGCGAGCCAGGTCGAGGGCATGGTGGCCCGGATGATCGCCGAGCTCGACGCCGATCCCCACGACGTGCGGGTGATCGCGACCGGATATCTCGCCGGACTCGTGCTCGACGAGTGCCGATGCTTCACCGATCACGAGCCGTGGTTGACGCTGCTCGGTCTCGAGATGGTTTTCCAGCGCAATCGAGCCTGAGTTCTTTACTATTATCGTCATGCTGATCCTGACGATAGATCGATGTCAGGCCGCGAATTGATCCGTTGTGAATTCCCGTGGCATTATCGGTATAAATTCTTTGATCTCCGCGTCTCCTTTTCGCGGCGACGGGACGACCGAGGGAATTGATCGTTATGGCGCAGAAGATCCACATCGTGCTCGAGGACGACCTCGACGGCTCCGAGGCCACCCAGACCGTCACCTTCGGTCTCGACGGCACGTCCTACGAGATCGACCTCAACGACGCTCACGCGGCCGAGCTGCGCGAGGCGCTGGCGGGTTACGTCGGCCACGCGCGCCGCGTCGGCTCGGCTCCGCGCCGCGGTGCCCGCAAGGCGGCCTCCGCCGCGGGCGGTCCCTCGGCGCGCGAGATCCGCGAGTGGGCGAGCGCCAACGGCCACGAGGTCCCCGACCGTGGTCGGATCTCCGCCGACGTGCGTGAGGCCTACGACGCAGCGCACTGACCGCCGAGGCTGCCAGCATCGGAGCCAGCATCGGAGCCGGGGTCGCGTGTTCGCTCACAGCGGATGGCCCTTCCCAGGCTTTCGGGAACGCGTAGGCTGAGCGCGGGGTTGGACACGCCGTACCCTCCCTCCACCCTGGAGCGGACGGAGCCCCCGAAGTTCAGGAGCGATGCGCATGTTCGAGCGGTTCACAGATCGAGCCCGCCGGGTGGTCGTGCTGGCCCAGGAAGAGGCCCGCATGCTCTCCCACAACTACATCGGGACCGAGCACATCCTGCTCGGCCTGATCCACGAGGGAGAGGGCGTCGCCGCCAAGGCGTTGGAGTCCCTCGACATCTCGCTCGAGGCCGTGCGCGCCCAGGTCGAGGAGATCATCGGCCAGGGTCAGCAGGCGCCGAGCGGCCACATCCCGTTCACGCCGCGGGCCAAGAAGGTCCTCGAGCTCTCGCTGCGCGAGGCGCTGCAGCTCGGCCACTCCTACATCGGCACCGAGCACATCCTGCTCGGCCTGATCCGCGAGGGCGAGGGTGTCGCCGCCCAGGTGTTGCAGAAGCTCGGCGCCGACCTCAACCGCGTCCGCCAGCAGGTCATCCAGCTGCTCTCCGGCTTCCAGGGCAAGGAGTCGTCTCAAGCCGCCGCCGCGACCGGCGCGAGCGGTGATGCACCGTCGTCGTCGCTGGTGCTCGACCAGTTCGGCCGCAACCTCACCCAGGACGCCCGTGAGGGCAAGCTCGACCCGGTCATCGGTCGCGAGCAGGAGATCGAGCGGGTCATGCAGATCCTCTCGCGCCGCACGAAGAACAACCCCGTCCTGATCGGAGAGCCCGGCGTCGGCAAGACGACGATCGTCGAGGGCCTGGCCCAGGACATCGTCAAGGGCAACGTGCCCGAGACGCTCAAGGACAAGCAGATCTACACCCTCGACCTCGGCGCTCTCGTGGCCGGCTCCCGCTACCGCGGAGACTTCGAGGAGCGGCTTAAGAAGGTGCTCAAGGAGATCCGCACCCGCGGCGACATCGTGCTGTTCATCGACGAGATCCACACCCTCGTCGGCGCCGGTGCAGCCGAGGGCGCCATCGACGCCGCCAGCATCCTCAAGCCGATGCTCGCCCGCGGCGAGCTGCAGACCGTCGGCGCCACCACCCTCGAGGAGTACCGCAAGTACCTCGAGAAGGACGCCGCCCTCGAGCGCCGCTTCCAGCCGATCCAGGTGGCCGAGCCGTCGATCGCGCACACCATCGAGATGCTCAAGGGTCTGCGTGACCGCTACGAGGCCCACCACCGCGTCACGATCACCGACGAGGCGCTGGTCTCGGCTGCGACGCTGGCCGACCGCTACATCTCCGACCGCTTCCTGCCGGACAAGGCGATCGACCTGATCGACGAGGCCGGCTCGCGCCTGCGGATCCGCCGGATGACGGCTCCCGCCGACCTGCGCGAGTACGACGACAAGATCGGCGAGGTCCGCCAGCGCAAGGAGGCCGCGATCGACGGCCAGGACTTCGAGGCCGCCGCTCGTCTGCGCGACGAGGAGAAGCAGCTGATCCTCAAGAAGTCCGAGCGCGAGAAGCAGTGGCGCGCGGGCGACATGGACGAGGTCGCCGAGGTCGACGAGGAGCTGATCGCCGAGGTGCTGGCCGTCGCGACCGGCATCCCGATCGTCAAGCTCTCCGAGGCCGAGTCCACCCGCCTGCTCAACATGGAGGACGAGCTCCACAAGCGCGTCATCGGTCAGCACGAGGCCGTCAAGGCACTCTCGCGGGCGATCCGTCGCACGCGCGCCGGACTCAAGGACCCCAAGCGCCCCGGCGGGTCGTTCATCTTCGCCGGGCCCTCGGGCGTCGGCAAGACGTGGCTATCGAAGACGCTCGCCGAGTTCCTCTTCGGTGACGAGGACTCGCTGATCCAGCTCGACATGAGCGAGTTCAGCGAGAAGCACACGGTGTCGCGGCTCTTCGGCTCGCCGCCCGGATACGTCGGTTACGAAGAGGGCGGCCAGCTCACCGAGAAGGTGCGCCGCAAGCCGTTCTCGGTCGTGCTCTTCGACGAGGTCGAGAAGGCGCACCCCGATATCTTCAACAGCCTGTTGCAGATCCTCGAAGAAGGTCGTCTGACCGATTCGCAGGGCCGGGTGGTGGACTTCAAGAACACCGTCATCATCATGACCACCAACCTCGGCACCCGCGACATCAACAAGTCGGTGCACCTGGGCTTCAACCAGAGCGGCGACGCGGCCGGCTCCTACGACCGGATGAAGAGCAAGGTGGCCGAGGAGCTCAAGCAGCACTTCCGCCCCGAGTTCCTCAACCGAGTCGACGAGATCATCGTGTTCCCGCCGCTCTCGCGCGAGCAGATCGTCCACATGGTCGACAACATGATCGCCTCGGTCGAGCTGCGCATGCGCGACCGCGACATGAAGCTCGAGCTCACCCAGGCGGCCAAGAACCTCCTGGCCGAGCGAGGCTTCGACCCGGTGCTGGGCGCGCGTCCGCTGCGGCGCACGATCCAGCGCGAGATCGAGGACGTGCTCGCCGAGAAGATGCTCTTCGGCGAGGTCGGCCCGGGTCAGATCGTCCTGGTCGACGTCGACGGCGAAGGTCCGGCTGCGTCGTTCACGTTCGAGGGCCAGCGCATCGGCGAGCTGCCCGATGTGCCGCCGTTCGAGACCGCCGACCTCGGCGCGGACCTGGGTGAGAGCGTCCGCGAGGACGACGAGCCCGGTCCGATCGACGTGCCCAAGTCCGAGGACTGACCTCGGTCCCACCCGCTCCACCACGACGGCCCCTCCCGCTCCGGGAGGGGCCGTCGTGCATCGTCGGGCACCCGACCCAGGGGAGGGCGGGGGTTGGCGGGCGAGGGTGGGCGAGTCAGGGCAGGGACCAGGTGTCGTCGGAGACCTGCACGACCAAGCCGTCGCCGACCAGCCCGGCCAGGCAGCGACCCCGCTGATCGGCGTCGGCCCAGGTGGCGTCGAGAGCGGAGCGGTGCACCGGGCCGTGCTGCTCGCGCAGCACGGCGAGCAGCCGCCCGCGGCACTGCCGGTCGGTGCCGGCCCAGGTCTGCACCTTGCGCGGGGGCCCGTCGTACGCCGGGTGCCCGGCCAGGTGCCAGCGGCAGCGATCGGCCACCGGGCAGGCTGCGCAGCGCGGGCTGGTCGCCGTGCAGACCAGGGCGCCGAGCTCCATCACCGCGACCGCCCAGGTCGCCGCCGTCGCCTCGTCGTCGGGCAGCACGGCGGTCGCCAGGTCGCGCTCGGCGCGGGTGAGCGAGGTGCCGGGCAGCTCGACGCCTGCCAGGGTGCGGGCGAAGACCCGTCGCACGTTGGTGTCGAGCACCACGTGGCGCCGGCCGAAGGCGAAGCTCGCGATCGCAGCTGCCGTGTAGTCGCCGATCCCGGGCAGGGCGATCAGGTCGTCGTAGTCGCTCGGCACCTCGCCGCCGTGGTGCGCCACGATCGCGGTCGCTGCCGCGTGCAGCCGCAGCGCCCGCCGCGGGTAGCCCAGGCGGCCCCAGCCACGCACGGCCTCGCCGGTGGGCTCGGCCGCCAAGGCGGCCGGAGTCGGCCAGCGGCGCAGCCACTCCCCGTGCACCGGCAGCACGCGCGCCACCGGCGTCTGCTGGAGCATGAACTCCGAGACCATGACCGACCACGCGCTCGCGTCCGGCGAGCGCCACGGCAGCTCGCGGGCATGGGCGTCGTACCAGTCCAGGATCGGGGCGTGCAGCTCGCTCATCGCGATCATTGTGTCCGCAGCGCCGGCTCGCCGGAGTGGCACCCGGCTGCGGAGCCTGCTGCTGGTTAGCGTGGAGCCATGACGTCGCTGACTCGGGGGCCGCTGCCTGCCTCGGTGTACTGGCGTCGTCGCGCCCTCATCGGCACCCTCGCGCTCCTGCTGGTCGTGCTGTTCGCGAAGGTGCTCGGCGCCGGCAGCGACGGCTCCTCCGACGAGGACCCGGGCGCTGCGAGCCTGGCGGCCGCGGGGCCGACCAGCTCGGGGGATGACCGTCCGCGGCGCAAGCGCACCGACCGGGCCAGCGCCTCCCCGGACGAGGGTCCGAGCGTGCGTCCCGACCGTGCGGCGTCGTCGTCGGCTCCCGTGCTGGCGATCCCCGACGGCACCTGCGACGACAGCGACATCCGGGTCACCCCGGAGGTCGGCAGCGCGGTGGCGGGACGCCCGGTCGATCTGCGGATCAACTTGCGGACCCTGGTCTCGGAGGCCTGCACCTGGCAGGTCTCACCTCGGCAGCTGACGGTCAAGATCACCTCGGGCGAGGACGACATCTGGTCGAGCCGTGAGTGCCCGCGCGCGGTGCCGACCCAGGACGTCGTGGTCCGACGCGAGGCGACGACGACGATCGACCTGATCTGGGACGGCCGTCGCTCCGACGAGGACTGCAGCCGCCTGACCGCGTGGGCGATGCCCGGCTACTACCACCTGGCCGCGTCGGCGCTGGCCGGTGAGCCCTCCGACGTGCAGTTCGAGCTGGCGACGCCGACCGCGGCCGTGATCACCCGCACCGCGGAGCCGACCAGCAAGCCCTCGCGCTAGACGTAGCGCTCGAGGATGGTCGACTCGGCCAGCCGCGAGAGGCCCTCGCGCACGCTGCGGGCTCGCAGCTCGCCGACACCCTCGACGGCCTGCAGGTCGTCGATGCCGGCGGAGAGCAGCTTCTGCAGCGTGCCGAAGTGCTCGACCAGCCGATCGACCACGGTGCTGGGCAGCCGGGGCACCTTGGCGAGCAGGCGGTAGCCGCGGGGAGCCACGGCGCCGTCGAGATGCTCGCCGTTGCCGAGGCCGAGCACCCGGGCGGTGGCGGCCGGGTCGACGAGCTCGGTCGGCGAGAGCGCCTCGAGCTTGCTGAGCAGCTCCTCGGAGCTCTTGCTGCGCCGACCGGACGGCAGGTAGTCGCGCACCACCAGCTCGCGCTCCGCGTCGACGCCGGTGATCAGCTCCTCGAGCTGCAGCGAGAGCAGGCGTCCGTCGGTGCCGAGCTCGAGCACGTAGTCCTCGATCTCGCGCGCGATCCGGATCACCATCTCGAGTCGCTGGGCTACGACGGCGACGTCGCGCACGGTGACCAGGTCCTCGATCTCGAGTGCGGACAAGGTGCTCGAGACCTCGTCGAGGCGCAGCTTGTAGCGCTCCAGGGTGGCCAGTGCCTGGTTGGCACGCGACAGGATCTGGCCGGAGTCCTCGAGCACGTGGCGGGTCTCACCGACGTAGGCCGCGATGATCTGCATCGACTGCGACACCGAGATCACCGGGAATCCGGTCTGCTTGGCGACCCGGTCGGCGGTGCGGTGCCGGGTGCCGGTCTCCTCGGAGTGGATCGTGTGGTCGGGCATCAGGTGCACAGCGGCCCGGATGATCCGGGTGATGTCCTTGTCGATGATGATGCCGCCGTCCATCTTGGCCAGCTCGCGCAGGCCGGTGGCGGTGAACGGCACGTCGAGGTGGAAGCCGCCGGTGGAGATGGCGTCGACGCTCTTGTCGTGCCCGATGACGATCAGGGCGCCGGTGCGGCCTCGCAGGATGCGCTCGAGGCCGTCGCGCAGCGACGTGCCGGGGGCGATCGAGGCGAGGGTCTCGCGCAGACGCAGCGTCTCGTCGGACCGCTCGATGGCCACGGGGACCTCCCTGTCAGCAGCGCACCCGGCCGCTGGGCCCAATCCTAAGGCTCAGACATCCTGGACCGGACGAAGACTCGGCGATGCGTCCGACGAGCCGGCGGACGCCGACGTGCGCGGCGCGAGCTGCAGCAGGCGCAGGGCGGAGGCGACGTCGGGGCAGTCGAGGACCCGCATGCCGTCGACAGTCCACGACTCGGGCGAGCGGGCCGCCGGGCGTGCGCCCGGCTCGGTGGGGACGACCGCGACCTTGAAGCCGAGACGGGCGGCCTCCGCGATGCGCTGCGGCAGGTCGCGCACCCGGCGCAGCTCCCCGGCCAGGCCGATCTCGGCCATCGCGACCACCCCGAGTGGCGGTGCCACGCCGACGGTGGCCGAGGCGAGCGCGATCGCGACCGCCAGGTCGCTGGCCGGCTCGTGCAGCCGCGCGCCGCCGACCGTCGAGGCGAAGACGTCGTGCGCGTGGAGCCGCACCCCGCAGTGCTGCTGGAGCACGGCCAGCACCATGGCGACCCGGGAGCCGTCGAGCCCCGACGTCGTGCGCCGGGGGCGCTCCATCGCCGAGGGCGTCACCAGCGCCTGCACCTCGGCGAGCATCGGGCGCCGGCCCTCCATGGTGACCGCCACGCAGGTGCCGGCGACGCGACCATGGTGCTGCTCGACGAAGAGCCCGGTCGGGTCGGCGACGGCGGTGATGCCCTCCGGCCCGAGGTCGAAGCAGCCGACCTCGTCGACCGGCCCGAAGCGATTCTTCATGGCGCGCAGCATCCGGAAGCGGGAGTTGCGGTCGCCCTCGAAGTGGAGCACGACGTCGACCAGGTGCTCGAGCACCCGCGGGCCCGCGATCGACCCGTCCTTGGTGACATGGCCGACCAGGACGGTGGTGATGTTGCGGGTCTTGGCCACCCGGATCAGGGCGGCCGCGACCTCCTTGACCTGGGTGACCCCGCCCGGCACGCCCTCGATGCCGGAGGCGCCGATCGTCTGCACCGAGTCGACGACCAGCAGGGTCGGCCGCACCTCCTCGATGTGGGTCAGCACCGCACCGAGGTCGGTCTCGGCCGCGAGGTAGAGCTCGTCGTGCACCCCGCCCGTCCGGTCGGCGCGCAGCCGGACCTGGGAGGCGGACTCCTCGCCGGTGACGTAGAGGGTGCGCTGGCGGTGTCGCGCGGTCTGGGCCGCGACCTCCAGGAGCAGGGTGCTCTTGCCGACCCCGGGCTCGCCGGCGAGCAGGATCGCGGCGCCCGGCACCAACCCGCCGCCCAGCACGCGGTCGAGCTCGGGGACGCCGCTGGGACGCGAGGTCGACTCCTCGACGCTGACCTGGCCGATCGGCACCGCCGCCCGCGTCACCGGCCCGGCGCTGGCGCGCAGGGCCGGCGCCGCCGTCTCGGCCACCGAGCCCCAGGCCTGGCACTCGCCGCACCGGCCGACCCACTTGGAGGTCTCCCAGCCGCACTCGCTGCAGCGCAGGGTGGGGCGGGACGCTGTCTTGGCCATGGCGCAGACGCTAGGCGATGGCGCCGACAGTGCGGCGCACGCCGGGCGACTTCACCCACAGGGACCGGCGACGTGGGGGCGCAGCGTCGCTATCCTGACCTTTGGATCGATCCAGGCCGCCCGTCGGGCGCCGAGCGCAGGAGGTGTCACGTGTCGCGTCTGCCCGGCCGTGCGCCCACCGCACCGCCCACCCTCGCCGATGTGGCCGAGCGCGCGGGCGTCTCGCGCCAGACGGTCTCGAACGCCGTCAACAACCCCGACCTGCTGCGCGCCGACACTCTCGAGCGGGTCCAGCTCGCGATCGCCGAGCTGGGCTATCTGCCCAACCGCGCGGCCCGCAACCTGCGCACCCGCGCCTCCCACTTGGTCGGTCTGCGGATCAACGCCGCCCAGGAGGGCACCGCCAACGCCACGATGGACCGCTTCGTGCACTCGCTGGTCGACGCCTCGCGCGAGGCGGGCTATCACGTGCTGCTCTTCACCGGCGACCCCCTCGACCCGCTGACGGGCTACGACGACCTGCTGCGCTCGACGGCGGTCGACGCCTTCGTGGTCACCGACACCTACCTCGGCAACCCCCAGGCCAGTTGGCTGCGCGAGCGGCGGGCGCCGTTCGTCGCCTTCGGCCGGCCCTGGGACAACCCGTCCGCGACCCATCCCTGGGTCGACGTCGACGGCGCCGCCGGCTGCGAGCTGGCCACCCAGCACCTGCTCGAGCGCGGGCACCGCCGGATCGCGTGGATCGGGTGGCGCAAGGACTCCTGGATCGGCGAGGATCGTCGCTCGGGCTGGCACCGCGCGATGAAGTCGCGCGACCTGCCGACCACCGGCCTCGCCTCCCGGGTCGAGGACACGGTGGCCAGCGGCCGTGGGGCCAGCGAGGTGCTGCTCGACGAGGCCCAGCCCTCCGCCTTCGTGTGCGCCTCCGACACCCTCGCGATGGGGGTGCTGCACACCCTCGCCGACCGCGGCCTGGTCGCCGGTCGCGACATCGCGGTCGTCGGCTTCGACGACTCCCAGGTGGCCCAGGTCGTGCGGCCCGGCCTGACCTCGGTGCGTCAGCCGTTGGAGGAGGTCGCCATGGAGGTCGTCAAAGGCCTCGAGGGTCTCCTCGGGCATCCCCCTGCCCCGGGTCGCGGCGTCCTGCTCACCCCGACCCTCGCCATGCGCGGATCCAGCTAGTAGCTCTTCGACCAGAGGTTGACGGCGTAGTCGACCTCGGTCCCCTCGTGCTCGGCGAGCACCTGCTCGGCCACCGGACCGGGCAGCTCGATGCGCACCACGGCCTCCAGGTCGGCCCGGCCGGCGAAGGACCAGCGGATGTCGACCGGCGTGCGGCTCCAGCCGCGGGTCGACCAGAAGCGCTCGGTCACCTCGGGAGGGTCCAGGTGCGGGTAGCCGCGGCGGAACCACCCGCCGAACGTCGAGCGGCTGGCGTCGTTGTCGATCACGAACGCCGTGCCTCCGCGGCGTACGACGCGGTCCAGCTCGACGAGCCCTGGCTCGCAGCCGCGGCCGAAGAAGTAGGCCCAGCGGGCGTGCACGACGTCGACGCTCCGGTCCGGCAGCGGCACGGCCTGGGCGGTGCCCTGGAGCACGGTGACGTGAGGAGCCGAGCGCGCACGACGGCGCGCCAGCGCGACCAGGTCGGGATGCGGCTCGACGCCGATCACGGCCGCTGCGTCTGCGGCGAAGCGCGGCAGGTGGAAGCCGGTGCCGCAGCCGAGGTCGAGCACGGTGCGCCCGGTCCAGTCGGCGAGGGCACGCATCGCCGACTCGAGCCGGCCGTCGGGGTCGACGGCGTGGTTCTCGATCTCGTAGGTGGCCGGGTGCTGCCAGATGTTGGGGCTCGGGACGGCCCCCGGCGATGGGCGGCTCAGAGGCGGACGAGGCCCGAGGGCGTCTGGACCTGCACGGCGATGATGCCCGGCGTGCCGTGCGGGGCGACCCACTCGACCTTCACGTCCTCCAGGGGCGCCTCGACCGTCTCGCCGAGCCACTCGCTGACCCGCTGCGGGTCGCCGGCGATCTCCAGGCAGGCCAGGGAGAAGGAGCCGTCCGAGCCCTGGCTGGGGTGCAGGTCGCCCGGCACCTCCCACTGGATGAAGTAGGGCAGCTGGGGGTCGGCGATCAGGCCGTTGACGCCGATCTGCTTCCAGCGCAGCTCCGTGCCGTCGGGGCGGTGCCGGCTGCCGCGGACGGCCTGGCGGCCCAGGCGCTCCTCGGCGACGCTGATGTCGTCGACGGCCACCGCCCAGCCGAGCCAGCCGCCGCCGAGGGCCGAGCGGGCGCGCACGGCCTGGCCGAACGGCGCCTTGTCGGAGGCAGGGTGGTCGAGCACCTCGACGATCTCGAGGTAGGTGCCGCCCGAGAGCGGCAGCGTCATGTTGCGGGTGCCGAAGCGGGGGTGCACACCGCCGTCGGTGAACTCTCGGCCGAGCAGTCCGCCGATCCGCTGGGCGGTGCTGGCCAGGCCGTCGGGCCCCGAGGCGTAGGAGAGATGGTCCAGGCGCATAGGACGATTCTGAACAACCCCTGAGAGCGCCCGGTCGGCGGGGTGGGGGTCTCTTGACGTCGAGATGTCGCCCGGAGCCGGGGTGCGGTCAGCGCGGGTCGGCCGGGTGCAGCGCCAGGGCCGAGCGCGAGCGCAGGTGCGCCTCGCAGTGCCGCACCAGCTCGGCGTACGCCGCGGCGCCCATCAGCTCGGTGAGCTCGGGCCGGTTGCTGACGTAGACGGGCTCGACGCCGACGTGGGCCTCGGTGTTGCCCGAGCAGTACCAGTCGAGATCGTGACCGCCGGGGCCCCAGCCGCGGCGGTCGTACTCGCCGATCGAGACCTCGGTGTACGTCGTGCCGTCGGTGCGCTCGACCTCGCGGAAGGTGCGCCGGATCGGGAGCTGCCAGCACACGTCCGGCTTCGTCTCGAGGGGGTTGCGGTCCAGCTGCAGCGCCAGTGAGTGCAGCGCGCAGCCGGCCCCGGCCGCGAAGCCCGGCCGGTTCTGGAAGACGCACGCCTGCTGACCGTCGACGACGATCGTGAGGGTCTTGCGGGCGCCTTCGTCGTCGGTCTCGATCCAGTCCGACTTGCGCACCTTGCCGCCGCCGGCGGGCTTGTGCTGCCAGGTGTCCTCGTCGAGGAGGGCGACGAAGCCGGCGACCCGCTTCTCGTCGCCCTTGTCGGCGAAGTGGGCGCCGAGCGTGCAGCACCCGACGTCGGGGGCGTCGGCGTAGATGCCGGCGCAGCCCTGGCCGAAGATGCAGGTGTAGCTCGAGGTCAGCCACGTGAGGTCGCAGCGCATCACCTCGGACTCGTCGGCCGGGTTGACGAACTCCACCCAGGCGCGCGGGAACACGAGGTCGACTTCGGGCACGGGCACACCCTACGGGCGGGTACGTTGAGCCCTATGCGCCTGGGCGTCCTCGACATCGGCTCCAACACGGGGCACCTGCTCGTGGTCGACGCTCACGGCGGGGCCGCGCCGCTGCCGGCGTTCTCCTACAAGGAGCCGCTGCGCCTGGCCGAGCACCTGATCGAGGTCGGGCCCGGCGCCGGCGCCGTCTCCCAGACCGGCATCGACGCGCTCACGTCCTTCACCGCCGAGGCGCTCGTGGTGGCCGAGGACAAGGGCTGCGAGGAGATGCTCGGCTTCGCGACGTCCGCGGTGCGCGACGCGACCAACTCCGAGGCCGTGCTCGACCACGTCCACGAGCGCACCGGCGTGCGCATCGAGGTGCTCTCCGGCGAGGACGAGGCGCGGCTGACCTTCCTCGCCGTACGCCGCTGGTTCGGCTGGTCCGCCGGCCGGCTGGCCGTCTTCGAC
>CAEZXR010000009.1_pt1 | contig 14729 bp, 7 predicted proteins | sample 7265301 | NCBI WGS metagenome assembly CAEZXR01 (sample SAMEA6813913, study PRJEB35770) | freshwater metagenome | biome: Freshwater; feature: Freshwater reservoir; material: water | place: Czech Republic | collected 2017-04-14 | depth 30m m
CGCCAGCCCTGACCGGCGTCACCACCTCCTCCGGGACCACCACGGGCAACGGCTCGATCGTCCTGCGCTACAGCCCGGTCATCGTGACGGTGCCGAGCGACCCGGCGCCGGTGCTGGTCTCCGACGTGAGCGGCCTCTTCGCTGCCTTCAACGCGACGAGCCCGGCCGACAAGAGCGCCTGCGGTCGGACGGTCCAGCTCACGCAGTCGATCACGACTGCCGGCGGCCTCACCGCCTCGTGCGGAGCGCAGCCGGTCACGCTGGATCTCAACGGACACGATCTGACGACCCTCATCCTGTCCACCTCCCCCGCCTCGGCCGACGGTCACGTGATCCTGACCAACTCCTCCACCGCGGAGGCGACCGTCAGGTCGCTGGTGAGCCTGCAGTCCAGCGACCTGCGGGTGGGTCCTCGTGTCGCGGTGGTCGCTGACAGCCTGGCCGTGGACGGCGGGACGAGGAACTCCGCCATCATCATGTCCGGGTCCGGCAGCCTGGTCGTGGACGGCGGGACGGTCACGGCGACGTCGACCGATCCGCTCGTCCCCGCGATCGGCGGACGGCTCGACGGGCAGGGCAACTCGTCCCAGGGCACCGGCTCCGTGGTCGTCAAGGCCGGCGTGCTCACCGCGTCCGGCACCGGGCAGGGCCGGACCGCGCCCGTGATCGGCGGCGCGAGCGTCTCGCCGTCGAACTCGACCCGCTTCACCAACGGACCCGTCCCGGTCACCGTGCTGGGCGGGACACTCACCCTCGACGCAGGCTCGGCCGGTGCTCCGGCGTACGGCGCCGGGGGTGGCTACGGCGGCCTCCTGTCGTCCGTGACTGCCCGGCTCGTCCTCGGTGGGACCTCGGGATCGCCTGCGAGGGTGGTCGTGTCGCAGGGCACGATCCCGTCGGTCCTCCTCGACGGCGCCGACCTGGCCCTCCCGACCTCCAACGAGCTCGCCAACGGCGGCGCGCTGCTGCCGAACCCGAGCGGCCAGGTGCTCATCCCCGAGGCGATCAAGGTCACGGGACACCACTACCGGCTGGCGTTCCCCGGTGATACATCGCGCCTGGTGGCGGCGAAGACCTTCTCTGCTGGTGGAGTGACGCTGCCGCAAGGTGCCTACGCCATCGACGGGATCGACCTGACCTCGACCACGGACCTGTCGACGTTGGGCGGCACGCCCGATGCCGAGACCGGGCAGGTGCGACTGACCGCATCGGCCGCGCCGCGCACGGTGTCCACGATCTCCGACCTCCGCGCCGCCCTCGATCCGACCGAAAAGGGCTCAGCCTGTGCGACCGGCGTGCGGCTCGGGGCCGACTTCCTGCAAGGGATGGCGACCCTGACCAACAGATGCACGGGTTCGTTCGTGCTGGACCTCAACGGCAAGAACCTGACCCTGCAGGAGCTCAAGTCGGTCTCGGGCAGCCAGGTGACCGTGCGGTCGTCAGCCGCCGGCGGCTCGATGACGGTGGGATCGGTGGACCTCAGCGCCGGCGGCACCTTCGTCCTGGGCCGGGGCGCCAGCCTGACGGCGAACGGCCGACAGTCGTTCGCGTTCAACGACAACGGCCCCACGATCACCTATCTGTACCCCGGGGTGCAGTTCGGGGCCACCCCCGCGACGTTCCGAGTCGACGGCGGCAGCGCCACGGTGCGATCCTCCAGCGATGCGGGCCCGGCGGTCGGCCCGTTCACCTTCGACGGATTCGCCAACGACGCCCGGGGGTCGGTCCAGGTGCAGTCGGGCTCGTTGTCGGTGAGCAAGGCGCGAGGAGTGGCGCCGCTCGTCGGCGGCGATGGGTACAGCCAGGCCACGATCGACCTGCAGGTGAGCGGTGGCACCGCGACCCTGGACGCGGGTGGGGCGAGCGGCACGGTGCTGGACGTCTCGCAGGGCTCGACGTACTTCGCCGCCCCACTGCAGGTCAGCGGCTCCGCCGACGTCCCGGGTCACATCGAGGTGGTGCGCGGACGGATCGTCCTCGCGAGCAAGACCACCACCGGCGACATCATGCAGGTCCGGGCGCACGGGACTCTCGAGCTCGGCGCTAGCGCGACGCTGATCGATAGCTCGGGCGTGCTCGGCTACCTCGTGAGTGGAGGCGTGATCGCGAACGCCGGCACCATCACGATGAATCCGTCCAAGTTGGCCACGACGAAGGTCACCGGCAACAACTACCTGCTGACGTTCCCGGCCCCGCAGGGACAGGACCCGGCGACGCGGCGGGTGCTGGCGCCGACCCTGGCAGCCGCAGGCGCGACGCTGCCGGACGGGCGGTGGAAGATCGGCTCGACCAAGCTGACGACGACTACGGACCTGTCCGCGCTCACGGCGGCCGGCACGACGGACGACGCGACAGGCCTGACGTCGTACGCGGTGGTGCTCGGGTCGACCGAGGTCGGCTCTCTGGCGGCGCTCGAGGCTGCGCTCGCCGGCTGCACCGAGCCGAGCACGCTCACGCTGAGCGCGTCGATCAGCGCGCCGACGACGTCGTTGCCGGTGGGTTGCGAGGTGACCCTGGATCTGGGTGGCTACGACCTGACCCTGGCGCAGCTCGCCGTGCCCGACGGCACGTCGGTGACGGTCGTCGACTCCGGTCGTGAGACCCCCGGCGGTCCGGTGAAGGGGCTGCTGACCCTGGACGGGGCGAAGGCCACGCCGGCCGGTGCGCCGTTCGCCATCGCACCTGACGGCGACGACGTCGGCCGTGTCGCCGGCTCCGTGACGATCCAGGCGGCGACGGCGATCGGAGGCGCCCAGGTGGTGCCGGCAGGCTCGACGTTCGAGGTCGGCTCTGCGGGCGTGCTGTCGAAGGTCGACGGCGTGGCTGCGTCGATCAGCGGGGGCGGTCTCCTGGCCAACAGCGGTCGGATCGGGTCGCAGATCGAGATCGGCGACATCGGGATCGAGGGCACCTTCACGCGGGTCGTGTTCACCCTGCCGAGCGGCCTGCAGGTCAGCCAGTTGGTGCTCGGCACCAGCCTGGCCTCGGTGGGCCTGGAGTTCCCGGTCATCGTGGGTCTGGCCGAGGACGAGTACGTCCGTTGGGGCACCGCCCCCGGCGGTGGCGCCCGCGTGCTGGGCAGCACGGTCCTGGGTGGACTCGAGGACGACGAGGACGCGGTCTCGCTGTACCCGACGATCGTCAGGAAGGGCACCGAGCTGGTGTCCTCGCTCGCCGAGCTGACGGCCGCGTTGGCGGCCGCCGGTGGGCCGGGCGGGTCGACGACCATCAAGCTCGCGGGCAGCCTCTCGGCGCCGAACGCCGAGCTGGTCGTCCCGGTCTCGTCGGCGCCGGCGGGTGTGCCGGTGCGCCTGGACCTGAACGGGTTCGACCTGTCGGTCGACTCGATCCGGGTCGCGCCGGGAGCGCTGGTCGTCTCCGACTCCAGCGCGGTGGAGCCGGGCGATCGCCCGGGCGTGCTGTCGGTGACGCCCGGCGGCGCCCGTCCGGGTGTCGCGCTGTCGGCCGGCGGCTCGTTCTCGGTGGCCTCGGGTGTGGTGAAGGTCAGGGCTGCAGCCGGCCAGCCGGGCATCGGTGCGACCGGTCTGGCCTCGGCCGGGTCCGTGAGCGTCACCGGTGGCGTGCTGGAGGTCGTGGCCAACCTGGCCGAGGCGGGCGAGACCGCGATCGGCTCGAGCCGCGGCGGCTCCCAGGCCGGGTCGGTGTCGGTGACCGGCGGCGAGCTGCGCGTGCGCGGCTTCTCGACCGACCACGCCTCGCTGTCGATCGGAGCGTCGGGTCGGGTGGTCGCGCTGAGCGCCGCCGAGGCCGGACAGGCCGGCGACGTGGGCGCGGCGATCGACGGTGACGACAAGGTCGTCAACAACGGCGCGATCCGCGGCGACCTCGCCGGGGTGACGGCGCCGGTGGCTCCGCACAACACGGTCGTCACCTTCGCCACCGCCGGTGGGGAGCTGCCCGCGGGCGCGACCGCCACCGTCCGTGCGTACGCCGGGTCACTCGGTGCTGCCGGCCTGGCGACGTTGCCGACCCCGACTCGTGGCCTGCCCGGTCAGTGGGTGTTCGGGGGCTGGAAGGTCGTCGGCGATGGGCCGGCGACCGACGTCGCGACCACCAGCACGCTGCCGGGTGCGAACGACGCTGGCACGGTGCCGGGTGCGCTGACGATCACCGCGCAGTGGACGCCCCAGTCCACGCAGGTGACCACGCTGGACGCTCTGCGGACGGCGCTGGCCGGCGGATGGCCGATCGTGACGGTGCCGGCCGGCACGTCGTTGGACCTCGGGTCCACGACGCTGGACCTGGGCTCGGCGCGCTTCGTGGTGTCCTCGGGTGCTGCGATCAGCGGCGGGGTTGGCGCGACCATCATCGGGGCCGCCGGCGCGGTGATCGAGAACGCCGGCGCGATCAAGGTCGCGGTGCCCGTGGGCACCGGTGCGACGGCGTACGCCGGAGCCTTCCGCGGCGACGCCTTCACGGTGATCTACTCCGGCCTGACCGGTGCCGCCGGGACGGCGCAGGTGCTGGGCGCCTCGGTGTCGGCGGTCGGCGCGAGCCTGCCCCCGGCACCCGTGGTGCCCGGGAAGCGGTTCGTGGGCTGGTCTCCGGTCGAGCAGACCGCGACCACCACGCCGGAGGTCATCGGTGGGTCGACGCGGCTGGCGGCGGCCACCACCGTCGACGGCGCGCTGTCGGGGATCACGCTGTACCCCGTCTACGCGGATCGTCCGGAGATCACCTCGGTGGCCTCGCAGGCGGCGCTGATCGAGGCGCTCACCTGCGCCAACGGGATCACGGCGCCGGTCAAGGTGCGGATCACGGGCGCGCTGTCGCTGACCGAGCCGGTCACGACCGCCTGCACGGTCGAGCTGGACCTCTCAGGCGGCTCGCTGCAGGTCGCGGACGACCTGAGCCTCGGTGCCGACCTGTCGGTCGTGGGCGGGACGCTGCAGCTGTTCGGCGACCTGGCGCTGGGTGCGCACACCCTGACCATCGGCGCCACCGGTGCGGTGAGCGGGGCTGTGCTGACCTCGCACCTGACCCGCGCCGAGGGCGGCGGCATCGTCAACAACGGCGTGCTGACCTGGCCGATGGGGCTGGTCTCGGGCACCGACACGGTGCCGGTGCGAGGCCTGCACTTCTCCGTGTCGTTCACCGTCCCGGACGGTGTCCAGGCCCCGACGGATCGCACCGTCTACGCACCGACGACCGGGGAGCTGCCCGTGCCGTCGCGACCGGGATTCTCCTTCGTGGGGTGGAGCACCCGCTCCGACGGCGCCGGGACGCTGGTGACCTCGACCACGGCTCTGGCCGAGCTGGTCGGCCTCTCGGCCGACGGTGCTCCGGTCGCGGTGGCGCTCTTCCCGGTCTGGCAGGTCCTGCCGACCGGCGGCGCCGGCCCGTCGTCACCGCCGACGAGCACACCCACGGCGGACCCGACCGGCACCCCGACGGCCGAGCCGACCCTGCCCGCGGGCGACTCCACGCTGGTGGTCGGTCCGGTCGGCACGGGCGGCTCGACCGGGGCGCCGCCTCAGGTCGGCGTGCCGGTCAGCGTCGACGTGACGCTGCCGGACGTGCCCGGTGCCGCGGTCGGCTATCAGTGGCAGGTCGTGCTCGAGGACGGGACGGTCGTGGACATCGAGGGCGCCACCGGCAGCTCCTTCGTCCCGACCGGTGCCTACGCCGGCGCGCTGCTGCAGGTGGTGATCACGATCAGCGCGCCGGGCTACGCGCCGAACGTCCAGGTCGTGGCCTTCCCGCGCAGCGCCGTCGTGCTCCCGGGTGTCATCGAGGCCTTCACGGTCGATCGCCGGGTGCGCGGCGCCGTGCGCGGGCACCCCGTGGTGGGGCGCAGCGTCCGGGCGGTCCTGCCACGCGGCATCCGGCGCACGCTGCCCGAGGGCGCGACGGTGGCCTACCGCTGGAGCAGCGGACGCAAGCCGCTGGTCCGCGGCGGCAGCGAGCGGCACCTCACGGTCCGGCGCTCGATGCTGGCCCGCAAGCTGCGGCTCACGGTCACCGTCACGGCGCCGGGCTACGAGACCCTCACCGTGAAGGCACCCGCGACCCGGGTCGTCAAGGCCCGGGGCTACACCGGCCGTCGGCACCGATAGGGGCCGCAGGGTCTCACCCTGGCCCCGCCAACGTCATACGGAGCGGACGTCCGCTTGTCCGCTCCGTATGACGTCCGGGGGGTTCAGCCGAGGCGGACGTCGACGGCCGCGGGGTGCAGGACGCCGTCGAGGGCCAGCGCTGCGCAGCCGACGAGGCCGGAGCGCTCGCCGTACGCCGTCGGCAGGAAGCGCAGGTCGCGGGTCGCGAGGGCGGCGGCGTGGGCGTAGACGCTCTCGCGGATGCCGGCGGCGACCAGGTCGTGGGCGAGCGCCATGTCGCCGCCGATGACGACCGCCTCGGGGTTGAGCAGGTTGATCGCCATCGCAAGCACCTCGCCGATCTCGCGGCCGCTGCGGCGCAGCAGCGAGCGGGCGTCGGCGTTGCCGCGGCCGGCCTGCGCGACCAGGTCGCGCACGTGGGCGACCTCGGTGCCCGAGGAGGCCAGCTCGGCGACCAGTGCCCACCCACCGGCGATCGTCTCCAGGCAGCCGGTGGCACCGCAGCGGCACGGGAGTCCGGCCGCGCGGGCGACCCGGGTGTGGCCGATCTCGCCGGCCGCGCCGAGGTGCCCCTTGAGCACCTGGCCGTCGGCGACGATGCCGAGCCCGAGACCGGTCGAGGCCTTGAGGACCAGCGCGTCGCGCAGCGAGCGCCCACGGCCGAGCAGCTCGGAGTAGGCGAGGACGTCGGCGTCGTTGCCGATCACGACGGGTGCATCGCCCAGACGGGCGAGATAGGGCGCCAGCTCGACACCGTCCCAGCCCGGGATGACGGGGGAGTCGATGCTCATCACCCGCACCTCGTCGACGGCGCCGGGCAGCGAGAGACCGGTGGCGACGAGCTCGCCGGCGCTCGGTGCCGAGGCCATCAGCGCCCGGGCCCGCGCGACGACCTGGGGCATCAAGGTGGCGGCGTCGGCGCCCGCCTCGTGCTCGACGGCGTCGCTGGCGAGCTCGGCGCCGGTCAGGTCGTAGACGCCGAGCTGCACCCGGGAGCGGCCGATCGCCAGCGCGAGCACCGACCCCGCGGCGGGATTGACCTCCAGCGAGCCCGGCGGGCGGCCCCCGGTGGAGGCCATCTCCTCACCCGGCAGCAGCAGCCCGGCCGACACCAGGGCCCCGACGCGGGCGGTCACCGCCGTGCGGGAGAGCCCGGTCAGCTCGCCGAGCTGGGTGCGGGTCGTGGCGCGGCCGCCGCGCACGAGGTCGAAGAGCATCCCCGCGGTCGGACCGACCGCGCTCCGCTCCACGAGTGCACGCATGGGCGGAGGATAGACCGACCACTTTGAACTAGAAAAGTCCGAAGTCTGCTTGTATCGATCCAAAGTCGGTGAGACCGTGGAGGCATGGACCCCGTCACCGCTCCCGCCTCGGCCACCGCCGCGCTGCCCGAGCGCTGCGACTTCACCGTCTTCGGCGGCACCGGCGACCTCGCGCTGCGCCAGCTGCTGCCGGCGCTCTACCACCGCGACCGCGAGGGTCAGCTGCCCGCCGAGCACCGCATCATCGGCGTCTCGCGCACCCCGGTCGACGACGACGGCTACCGCACGCTGGTGCGCGAGGCCCTGTCGACGTACGTCGACGCCGCCGACCTCGAGGACGCCGCGGTCGAGCGGCTGCTCGGCCGACTGCACCACCTCACCCTCGATGCCCACGAGCCCGACGACTGGCACCTGCTCGGCGGTCTGCTCAAGCTCGGCGACGAGCCGCACCACGACACGGTGCGCGTCTTCTACCTGGCCGTCGCCCCGAGTCTCTTCGGCCCGATCTGCGACCGGCTCGACCAGCTCGACGTGGTCGACGCCCGCGCCCGGGTGGTGATGGAGAAGCCGATCGGCCACGACCTCGACTCGGCCCGCGCGGTCAACGACGCCGTCGGGCGGGTCTTCGAGGAGCAGCAGGTCTTCCGCATCGACCACTACCTCGGCAAGGAGAGTGTGCAGAACCTCCTGGTCACCCGCTTCGCCAACACCTTCCTCGAGCCGCTGTGGTCCTCCCACTGGGTCGACCACGTGCAGATCACGGTCGCCGAGGAGCTCGGCGTCGGCGAGCGCGGCGGCTACTACGACCAGGCGGGCGCGCTGCGCGACATGGTGCAGAACCACCTGCTTCAACTGCTCTGCCTGGTGGCGATGGAGCCCCCGACCTACGTCGGTCGCGAGACCGTGCGCGACGAGAAGCTCAAGGTGCTCCAGGCGCTCAAGCCCATGACCGGGGCCGACGTCGACCGCGACACCGTGCGTGGGCGCTACACCGACGGCCTGGTCGACGGGCGCGCCGTGCCGGCGTACGTCGACGAGATCGGCGATCCGGACTCGACCACCGAGACCTTCGTGGCGATCCGCGCCGAGGTGCAGAACTGGCGCTGGGCCGGCGTGCCGTTCTACCTGCGCACCGGCAAGCGGATGGATCGCCGGGTCTCGGAGATCGTGGTGGTCTTCAAGGAGCCGCCGCACCCGATGTTCCCGCACGCCGAGGGCACGACCGCGGCCAACCGGCTGCACATCCTGGTCCAGCCCGACGAGGGCATGCGCCTGCACCTGACCGCCAAGGAGCCCGGGCCCGGCGGCATCCGGCTGCGTCCGGTCTCCCTCGACCTGAGCTACGCGACCGCCTTCGACCAGCGCTCGCCCGATGCCTACGAGCGGCTGCTGATGGACGTCGTGCGCGGCAACCCGCAGCTGTTCATGCGACGCGACGAGGTCGAGGCGGCCTGGTCGTGGGTCGAGCCGATCCTCGAGCGTTGGCAGGCCTCGGGCCGCCGACCTCGCCCCTACCCCGCCGGCACGTCCGGCCCCACCGCGGCCGGCACGCTCCTCGAGCGCGACGGCCGGTCCTGGCAGGAGACCGACCAGTGAGCCCCGACCAGCATCGCGAACATCGACCCGATCTGCATCCGGTCCTCGCCGCGGTGACCGCCCGGGTCGTGGCCCGCAGCGCCGTCTCCCGCGCGGCGTACCTGCGCCGCACCCGCGCCGCCGCCGACACCGGGCCGGCTCGCCACCAGCTGGCCTGCGCCAACCTGGCGCACGGCTTCGCGGCCGCCGAGCCCGACGACAAGCTGGTGCTGCGCGGGCGGACCAAGCCCAACGTCGCGATCGTGTCGAGCTACAACGACATGCTCTCCGCGCACCAGCCCTTCGAGACCTACCCGCCGGTGCTCAAGAAGGCCGTCGTGCGAGCCGGCGGCATCGCGCAGTTCGCCGGCGGTGTGCCGGCCATGTGCGACGGCATCACCCAGGGCCGCGCGGGGATGCAGCTCTCGCTCTACTCACGCGACGTGATCGCGATGTCGACGGCGATCGCGCTCTCGCACGACATGTTCGACGCGGCGCTGATGCTCGGCGTCTGCGACAAGATCGTGCCCGGCCTGCTGATCGGTGCGCTCTCCTTCGGCCACCTGCCCACCGTCTTCGTGCCCGCCGGCCCGATGGCCTCGGGCCTGCCCAATGGCGAGAAGGCCCGGATCCGCCAGCTCTACGCCGAGGGCAAGGCCACCCGCGACGAGCTGCTCGAGGCCGAGGCGGCGTCCTACCACTCCGCCGGCACCTGCACGTTCTACGGCACGGCCAACTCCAACCAGTTGCTGATGGAGGTGCTCGGTCTGCACCTGCCGGGGTCGTCGTTCGTCAACCCCGGCACGCCGCTGCGCGACGCCCTCACCCGCGCGGCAGCCGCGCGAGCCGTCGAGCTGACCGCGCAGGGTGGCGAGCTCACGCCCATCGGCGAGATCGTCGACGAGCGGGCGATCGTCAACGCGTGCGTCGCCCTGCTGGCCAGCGGCGGCTCGACCAACCACACGCTGCACCTGGTGGCGATCGCCCGGGCCGCAGGCGTCGCGCTGACCTGGCAGGACCTCTCGGACCTCTCGACGGCGGTGCCGCTGCTGAGCCGGATGTATCCCAACGGCGCGGCCGACGTGAACCACTTCCACGCCGCCGGCGGGATCGGCTTCCTGATCCGCACCCTGCTGGCGGCAGGGCTCCTGCACGAGGACGTGCTCACCGTGGCCGGGCCCGGTCTCTCCCGCTACACCCAGGAGCCGCGCCTGCTCGACGACGGCGCCCTCGTGTGGCAGGACGGCCCCGATCACAGCCTCGACCACGACGTGCTCCGCCCCGTCGAGGCGCCCTTCTCCGTGGACGGCGGGCTCAAGGTGCTCACCGGTCCGCTCGGCACCGCGGTCATCAAGGTCTCGGCCGTCCGGCCCGAGCACCAGCGGGTGAGCGCGCCGGCGGTCGTCTTCGACGACCAGGACGACTTCCTGGCCGCCTTCTCCGCAGGGACGCTCGACGGGCGCGACCTGGTGGCCGTCATCCGCTACCAGGGGCCGGCCGCCAACGGCATGCCCGAGCTGCACAAGCTCACCCCTGCCCTCGGCGTCCTGCAGGACCGCGGTCACCAGGTCGCCATCGTGACCGACGGACGGATGTCGGGCGCGTCCGGCAAGGTGCCCGCGGCCATCCACGTGACACCCGAGGCCGCTCTCGGGGGTCCGCTCGCCCGGGTGCGGGACGGCGACGTCATCACCGTCGACGCCACCACCGGGGTGCTCGACATCGACGCCGTGCTGGCCTCGCGCCCGCCGACCGGCGGCGCGCCCCAGGGCGAGGAGTGGTCCGGCACCGGACGCGAGCTCTTCGCGGCCTTCCGCGCCACGGTCGGCACGGCCGACACGGGCGCCAGCGTCTTCGCGTCGTACGACGCCCGGCCCACCGCGCGCCTGGAGGTGCCCGTTGTCTGACTCCATCCTCGACGTCTCGCCGGTGATCCCGGTGGTGGTGGTCGACGACCTCGCCGCCGCCGTGCCGATCGCGCGGGCGCTGGTGGCCGGAGGGGTGCCCGTGATCGAGCTGACCCTGCGCACACCGGTCGCCCTCGATGCGATCCGCGCGATCGCGGCCGAGGTGCCCGAGATCCTGGTCGGCGCCGGCACGGTGCTCACCCCCGCCCACGCGGCTGCCGCGGCCCGGGCCGGGGCGCAGTTCCTCGTCTCACCCGGCGCGACCCCGGACCTCTACGCCGCGCTGCGCGACAGCGGGCTCCCGTCGCTGCCCGGCACCGCCACGGTGTCCGAGGTGCTCGGCGCGCTGGAGGCGGGCTTCAGCGAGCTGAAGTTCTTCCCCGCGGAGGCCTCCGGGGGCACGGCCTACCTCTCGTCGCTGACGACCGTCGTCCCCGGGGCACGCTTCTGCCCGACCGGCGGCATCACCGCCGGGTCCGCGGCGGCGTACCTCGCGCTGCCCAACGTGGCCTGTGTCGGCGGCTCCTGGCTCACCCCGAAGGACGCCGTCGCCCGCGGCGCCTGGCACGAGATCGAGGCCGCGGCCCGCGCCGCGAGCAGCCGGTGACCTGGCGCTGAGCTAGAGGCCGCTCGTCGCCACGTGCAGCACGAAGCCGGTGAGCGCGCAGACGCCGAGAGTGCGCAGCACCCCCCAGTCGCGGACGAAGATCAGCACGCCGCCGAGCACCGCGACCAGGAGCGACACCACCTGCAGCGAGCCGAGCTCGGGCACGTCGAAGTCCAGCGGACCCCAGGTGACGGCGTCGGTGCGGGAGAAGAGCGTGTGCAGCGCGAAGTAGAGCGCGAGGCTCCCGATGACGCCGACCACCGCCGCCGTGATGCCGCTCAGCGCGGCTGAGAGCGAGCGGTTGTGCCGCAGCCGCTCGACGTAGGGCGCGCCGAGCAGGATGAACAGGAAGCACGGCACGAAGGTCACCCAGGTCACGACGAACGACGCGAGCACGGCCGCGACCCAGGGGTCCAGCGTGCCGGGGTCGCGGTAGGCGCCGAGGAACGCGACGAACTGCACCACCATCACCAGCGGCCCGGGGGTGGTCTCGGCCAGCGCCAGGCCGCGGGCCATCTCGCCCGGCGCGAGCCAGTGGTAGACGCTGACCGCCTGCTGGGCGACGAAGGCGAGCACCGCGTAGGCGCCGCCGAAGGTCACCACGGCGGTGCCGGAGAAGAACAGGCCCTGGTCGACCAGGACACTCGAGCGGCCGAGCACCACGGCTGCGATCGCGACCGGCGCCGCCCACCCGAGCAGTCCGACCGTCAGCACGATCGCGCTGCGCCGCGCCGAGGGACGGTCGGCGTGCAGGGCGTCGTCGGGGACCAGGGGAGCAGGGCCTGCATCGGCCGGGACGGGCTTCGGGTCGAACGCCGTCGGGCGGGCCCTGGCCAGCAGCCAGCCGGTCAGGGCGGCCAGCGCGATGACGACCGGGAAGGGCACCGCGAAGAAGGCCAGCGCCACGAACGACGCCACCGCGACGGCGACCAGCACCGGATGGGTCAGGCCCGTGCGGCCGACCCGCAGCACGGCCTGGGCGACGATCGCCACCACCGCCGGCGCCAGGCCGACGAAGAGCGCCTCGACGACGGTGGTGTCGCCGTAGGCCACGTAGACGGCCGACAGCGCGAGCAGCGAGACGGCCCCGGGCAGCACGAAGAGGGTGCCGGCGATCAGGGCGCCGCGCACCCCGTTGAGCAGCCACCCGACGTACGTCGCCAGCTGCTGCGCCTCGGGCCCGGGCAGCAGGGTGCAGTAGGACAGGGCGAAGAGGAACCGCTGCTGGCCGATCCAGCGCTTCTCGTCGACCAGGGTGCGCTGCATGACGGCGATCTGCCCGGCCGGGCCGCCGAAGGTCTGGAGCGAGATCGCGAACCACGCCTTCGTCGCCTCGCGCAACGGGATCACGTCACGCGTGCGGCGCCCGGCCTGCGGGTCGGTGCTCATGGGGGAACGCTGACGGTTGGGCAGCAGCAGGTCAAATGGGACCGACGGCCCTTCACGACCCGTGGTCGAGATGCGATGGTGGCGCCACCCCCGACCCCAGGAGTGCAGATGTTCGACCTGATCAACGGCATCCCCGTCCACCCGCTCGTCGTGCACGCGGTGGTCGTGCTGCTGCCCCTCGCCGTCCTCGGCACCATCGCGATCGCGCTCCGGCCGAGATGGCGGGTGACCTACGGACCGCTGGTCGTCGGCGCCGCGGCGATCGCCACCGTGCTGGTGCCGGTCGCGACCTCCAGCGGCGAGGAGCTCGAGAAGCGCGTCGGCGATCCGGGCGAGCACGCGGAGCTCGGCGAGCAGCTGCTCTTCTTCGCGATCGCGCTGCTGGTCCTCTCGGCCGCCCTCGTCTGGCTGGCCTGGCGAGCCTCCCGCGCCACGACCGCGACCCCAGACCCGACCACTGGCCCGACCACTGGCCCGACCCCTGGCCCGACCACGCTGATCAACGTCGTGGCCGGGCTCGCGGTCATCGCGGCGGTGGCCTGCGCCGTGCAGGTCTACCGGGTCGGCGACTCCGGGGCGCGCGCCGCGTGGGGCGACGTGCCCGAGCCGCGCGCGGTCTCCTCGATCACGCCCTGACTTCACCCGGACGGGTGATCTGAGCGCCGACATGGGAGCGTCGTCGGCCCAAGCGTTCCCGTTCGGGGCGCACACCGGGTAACTTCCGCACCAGATGGGCCGGACACGACCGGCTGCAGCGAGAGGCGGACCGGTGGACGAGCAGACGGTGGAGCAGGTCGGACTGCCGCTCCGGGTGGACGTGACCCGTCGCGAGCACGCGACCCTGCTGACCTGCACGGGCGAGGTCGACCTCGCGACCGTGTCGTTGCTGCGCACCGTCATGAACGACGAGGTCGTCGAGGGTCGCGTCGACCTGGTGATCGACCTGCGCGGCGTCGACTTCATGGACTCCTCGGGTCTCGGCGCGTTGATCGGCGCCCACCGCAAGACGCGTGCCTTCAAGGGCGGCCTGCGCCTGGTCGTGACGACGCCAGCGTTGCTGCGCCTGCTCGCGATCACCTCCTTGGACCGGGTGCTCGAGATCTGCTCCACCCTCGAGGAGGCGTGGCCGGCTGATGGGTGAGGGCTCCTCCACGAGGGAGTTCCTCGAGGGAGCCGGCGACCTGGGGCGCGACCTGCTCGCCGTCGACTGGTCGCGCACCCCGGTCGGACCGCCGGAGGCGTGGTCGCTCAGCCTCAGCAACGCCGTCCGCATCCTGCTCACGTCGAAGTTCTCCATGTGGATGGCCTGGGGCCCGGAGCTGACGTTCTTCTGCAACGACGCCTACCGCCGCGACACGCTCGGCACGAAGTACCCCTGGGCGCTGGGGCGCCCGGCGAGCGAGGTCTGGTCGGAGATCTGGGACGCCGTCGGCCCGCGCATCGACCGCGTGCTGGCGACGGGCGAGGCGACCTGGGACGAGGCCCTGATGCTCTTCCTCGAGCGCTCGGGCTACGTCGAGGAGACCTACCACACGTTCTCCTACAGCCCGCTGGCCGACGACGCCGGAGCGATCACCGGGATGCTGTGCGTGGTCAGCGAGGAGACCGAGCGCATGGTCTCGCTCCGCCGGATGTCGACCCTGCGCGACCTCGGCATCCGCGTCGGTCACGCCCGCACCGAGGCGGAGGCCGTCGCCGCCGCCTGCGAGCACCTCGCCGCCAACGGCCGGTCGCTGCCGTTCGCGCTCGTCTACACCTTCGACGAGGACGGCTCGCGGGCCCTGCTGCGGGGCCGGGCCGGCATCGCGGCCGACCACCCCGCGGCGCCCGCATCGATCGCCTTCGGCTCCGCCGACCAGGTCTGGCCGATGGACCGGATCTGGTCGGAGGACAGCGTCGTCGTCGACGTCGA
>CAEZXR010000010.1_pt1 | contig 13544 bp, 13 predicted proteins | sample 7265301 | NCBI WGS metagenome assembly CAEZXR01 (sample SAMEA6813913, study PRJEB35770) | freshwater metagenome | biome: Freshwater; feature: Freshwater reservoir; material: water | place: Czech Republic | collected 2017-04-14 | depth 30m m
ACGTCGCGCCGCTGGCTCGACCTGCTGGCGACTCAGTCCTGAGAGCCGCGCCCGCGGGAGCGACGTGATCGGGCGCGCAACGGACCCACGAGCCGTGGGCCGGACAGGCGGCCCTCGAGGCGCTGGGACTCGCGCTGCAGCGGCTGCGCGACGTACTCCCCCAGGATGACGCCGGAGGACAGGGCGGTGGCGACCGACGCGGCCGTGACCATCGCGAGCAGGCCCTCCGAGGTCGCCGCCCCACCCTCGGCGAGCAGCGAGAGGCCGCGGTAGATCAGCAGACCGGGCAGCAGCGGCACGACCGCGGAGACGACGACCACCAGCGGCGGCACCCGGAGCCGGGAGCAGACCGCGTAGCTGACGAAGCCCACGAAGAGCGCCGCGAACGCCACCGACCACGGCCCGCGCAGCCCCTGCGACGCAATCGACTGGGCGATCACCATGGCCACGGCCGCGATCACGCCGATCGGGGCGATGATGCGGCGCGGCGCGTACGACGCGAACGCGAACGCGCTGGCGCACACCGCGGCACCGACCGCCATCACGCTGACGCTCTTCACATCGACGGCGCCCGGCTCCAGGCGGCCGATCTCGACCCCGGCGATGTCGGCGATCGAGAGGCCGCCGCTGACCCCCGCGATGATGCCCCCGGTCGCGAGCATGGCCTCGGTCAGCCGGGCTCCCGCGGTGACGTAGAAGCCGGTCAGCGCGTCCTGCAGCGCGCCCATGAAGCCGATGCCGGCCAGCAGCATGATGATGTTCGCGGTCACGACCAGGGAGGGGTCGACGTCGAGCCCCGACGCCGCGGCCACGGCTGCGATCAGCGTCGCGACCGCGCCACCCGCGACCTGGCGATAGAAGGCCGGCAGCCGCCGCCTGCTCATGCGCAGCTGCAACCGGTCGATGATCATCGCGGCGCCGACCGCGATCGCGGCGACGGCCGGGTCGCCTCCGAGCTGCACGGCGACGCCACCGCACATCACTCCCCAGCCGAGGGTGATCGCCCACCGCGGGGTCGTGTGACCCGACGACACCAGCCGCGCCAGACGGGCGCGCGCCTCACGCAGGTCGACGCGGTCGGCCAGCAGGTCGCGCACCAGGTGATCGACCTGGGTGAGGTCCTCGTAGTCGATGTCGCGGTGCTTGACCAGGCGGGCGTAGGACACCGGCGGGTCCTCGGGCGAGCCCTGCCAGCTCATCGAGAGATTGGTGAACGTGACGTCGATGTCGGGGTTGCGCAATCCGACGTGACGCGCGACCGACTGCATCGTGGCGGTCACGTCGGCAGCCCCCGCACCCGAGGCGAGCAGCACCTCTCCGATGCGCAGGCACAGGTCGAGGGTCAGGTTGACCTCGCGCGGCTCCAGCACCGGCCCAGTCTCCCAAGTCCGGTGCGGAGCCGCCGAATCCGTCGCCCGGACCGGTGGCCGGGACGCCGAGTGTGGAACGCTGCCGGGGTGCGGATCGACTTCCGGGCCTCGGCCCGACCGACCCTCGGCGTGGAGTGGGAGCTCGCCCTCGTCGACAAACAGTCGCGCGACCTGGTCAACGCCGCCTCGGAGCTGATCGGCTCCGTCGAGACGCGGCTGCCGCACCCGGGTCGGGTGCACCGCGAGCTGCTGCGCAACACCGTCGAAGTCGTCACCGGCATCTGCGACACCGTGGGCGACGCGATGGCCGACCTGCGGGCGAGCCTGGCGGCGGTCGTGCCCGTGGCCGACGAGCTCGGCGTCGACCTCTTCGGCGGCGGGACCCACCCCTTCGCCTCCTGGACCGCCCAGCAGCTCAGCGACGGCCACCGCTACGAGGAGCTGATCAACCGCACGCAGTGGTGGGGCCGCCAGATGCTGATCTGGGGGGTGCACGTGCATGTCGGGCTGCCCGAGCCGGCGCGGGTGATGCCGGTGCTCTCGGGCCTGCTCACCTACTACCCCCATCTGCAGGCCCTGTCGGCCTCCTCCCCGATCTGGGCCGGGGTGGACACCGGCTACGCCTCCAACCGCGCGCTGATGTTCCAGCAGCTGCCGACAGCGGGGCTGCCCTTCCAGTTCGAGACATGGGCGGAGTTCGAGCGCTTCGCGCAGGACCAGCTGACCACGGGGGTGATCGACGACCTCTCGGAGATCCGGTGGGACGTCCGGCCGGCCGCCCACCTCGGCACCCTGGAGAACAGGGTGTGCGACGGCATCTCCTCCGTCGACGACCTGGCGGCCCTGGTCGCTCTGTCGCACTGCCTCGTGGTCGACCTCGACACCAGGATCGCGGCGGGCGAGCGGGTCGCGACGATGGCGCCCTGGCACGTCCAGGAGAACAAGTGGCGCGCCGCGAGGTACGGCCTCGACGCCATCGTCATCCTCGACGCCGATTGCAGCGAGCGGCTGGTCACCGACGACCTCGACGACCTCGTCGAGCGGTTGCGTCCGGTCGCCGAGCAGCTGGGCTGCGCGGCCGAGCTGGAGCTGGTCGGCCAGATCCCGGGTCGGGGAGCGTCGTACCAGCGGCAGCGAGCCGTCGCCGAGCAGAGCGGCGGCGACCTGGTGGCCGTCGTGGACTCGGTGGTCCGCGAGCTGCGCGACGGGCTCTAAGGGACGCGCAGCGACCGCTCAGCGCGGGGGCGGCGGCAGGGCGTCGGTCGACTCGAGCTGACCCATGCCGGTCAGCAACAGCAGGTCGACCACCACCGCCCGCAGCTGGGCGAGCACCACCTCGGCGGTCATCACGTCGGAGCGTTCGACGATCCCGGATCCCTCCCCCACCCTGAGCAGGGCAGGGCGGGCCGCCAACGGGGTCCGGTCGGCCATCAGCTCCTCGACGACCTCGTCGACCGCCGCCGCCAGGTCGAGCGCGAGCAGGGCGTAGGAGTGCGGGATCGGGCGACGGTGATGGGCCGCCACCGCGACGTGCCGCACCAGCACCCGCGTACTGCGCAACGCCCGGTCGAGCGGCCCGACGAGATCGGCCATCCTCCGGATCGTCGGCTTGTGCCGGACCCGGAACGGCGAGGAGGTCACGACCGCCATCCCCTCGTCCGCGGCGGCCTGCAGCTGACGGATCAGGGCGTCGGTGGCCCGTGCGTCTGCCAGCAGGTCGAGACCGTGCTCCGCGTCGCCGTCCTGCATCACCTCGGCCGCGCCGCGCAGGAGCTCGGCGACCTTGCGCATCACCACCGCCGCCTGCTCACGCGGACGGCGCAGGGGCGCCGCCGGCACGACCGTGGCGGCCACCAGGGCGACCGCTCCCCCGATCACCGCGTCGGTCCACCGCGTCAGGCTCGCGCCCGATCCCGGCACCAGGGCCGCCACGAAGATCGCCTGCACGGCGGCCTGGTTGACGAAGAGACTGCCGGCGTCCATCAGCAGCGCCGTGCTCATCGCCAAGCCGACCACCAGCCCGATCTGCCACGCACCGGTGCCGAGTTGGGCCACGAACAGGTCCCCGAGGAAGACGCCGATCGCCACGCCCGCCGTGACCTCGGCGACGCGTCGCAGCCGCTGGCCGTACGACGTGCCGAGGCTGACCACGGCAGCGATCGGTGCGAACACCGGCAGGGTGTGCCCGAGCAGGTCGTGGGCGATCAACCATGCGACACCCGCGGCCACCGCACACTGGACCAGCTGCCAGCGCTTGGCCTGCCATCGCGCGACCCGGCTGCGCACCGACGTGCGGCCGCGACTCCACGCCGCCTCGAACGCCGGGCCCTCCATGCTCGACGATCCTGCCAGAGCCGCGGGTCGCGCGTGGCGGGCGGCCGCATGCTCAGGCCGCCGGCTCGTGCGCCCAGGCCAGGGCCTGCTGCAGATCGGCGAGGTCGCGATACCAGGTCCGCACCTCGGTGCGGCAGCGCACCCGCTGCTTCATCGTGTCGTACTCCGAGCACTCGGCCGCCGCCTCCGAATCGGTCGGCGGGTAGAGCGCCGTGCCGTCGTAGTGGAAGATCGAGAAGCCGTTGGCGGCATCGCCCTCGACCCGCACGATCGTGTCGCCCGCGGGTGCGACCGAGCTGCTGGCGGTGCCGCCGAGCCCGAGGGCGACGGTCATCCCGACCAGGGTCACCCCCGCGCCGACGAGGGGCCCCCGCCAGATCCGGGACCTCACGACGCCTCGCCCTTGGCCCACTTCAGCGCCTGCTTGAGAGCGGCCAGCTCGGCGTAGCGGGTCTTGACGTGCACGCGGCACCGAGCGCGGCCGATCTTGGCCGGGAAGGTGTTGCACTCGTCGATGGCGACGCCCTGGCGTGCGGTGAACTCGGAGGTGCCGTCGTAGTGCAGGATGCCGAAGCCGTTCTGCGCGTCGCCGGTCACCCGGACGACCGTGTCGGGCGCGGGCTCGGGCGCCGTCGCCCGCACGGCCGGGCCGGCGTGGGCGACGCCGACGAGCAGCCCACCGGCCAGGAGTCCGGCGAGCGCGGACACTCCCGGGCGGGGCCGGCGGAGGACCCTCCGATGGGGCTGGTTCAAGGGCCGAGTCAAGGGCTGGGTCAAGGGCCGAGTCAAGGGCTGGGTCACGTGCATGGTCACTCCCGAGAGGTGGTGCACCGGCGAGTTCCGGTGACGCCGACGACGCTAGGCAGTGCTGCGGTCCCGGGCGTGCCCTCGACCCTCCGCTGTGGAGGCGCCTCGACGGCGGACGACCTGGGGAGGATTCGCGGGCCGCGCGCCGGTCCGATGTCCGCAGGCATGACTCGGTGGCCGCTCGGTCGTTGCCGGGGTGCATGCTTGTGGCCTACGTCACGCCCCGACGGCCTCCCCCGACCCGCCGTAGACCGGCTCCACCGAAAGGCACCCCCCGTGGTCTCACCGATCGATCCCACGTCCGCTGCGTTCCTCCTCGCCGAGAACCGCAGCATGCCGATGCACGTGGGCGGGTTGCAGCTCTTCGAGAAGCCGGCCGGGGCAGGACCCGACTACACCCGCGAGATGTACGAGGCGATGCGCGACGTCGACGACATCGCTCCCCTCTTCCTCAAGCACCCGTACCGCTCGGTCAAGACCGGAGCCCAGCTGGTCTGGCGACCCGACGAGCAGTTCGACATCGAGCACCACGTGCGCCACAGCGCCCTCCCGGCGCCGGGTCGCTACCGCGAGCTCTTCGACCTGTGCTCGCGCCTGCACTCCACCCGACTCGCCTGGGAGCGCCCCCTCTGGGAGGCCCACATCATCGAGGGCCTGGCCGACGACAAGGTCGCGATGTACACCAAGACCCACCACGCCCTCGTCGACGGCGTCTCGGCGATGCGGCTGCTGCAGAGCGTGCTCACCACCGACCCCGACCGCCGTGGCATGCCCGCTCCGTGGGGCTACCGCCCACGCGTCAAGGCCAAATCGGCCGACCCCCTGCCCGATGGCGGCGGCCTCGGCGAGGTCCCGATCCAGGCGGTGCGCACGGCGCTCGGCATGACCGCCGAGGCCGCCGGCCTGCCGGGCGCGCTCGTGCGCACGCTCACCAAGGGACTCAAGAACGAGACCTCGGCCGTGTCCTTCCACGCTCCGCGCACGATCTTCAACCAGACCATCACCGGAGCCCGCCGGTTCGCCGCCCAGGACTGGCCGGTCGAGCGTCTGCGCACGATCGGCAAGGCCACCGGGACGACCATCAACGACGTCGTGCTGGCCATGTGCAGCGGCGCGATGCGCTCCTACCTGCTCGAGCAGAACGCCCTCCCCGACGCCCCGCTGGTCGCGATGGTGCCGGTCGGGCTCAACGCGAAGCAGTCCCACGTCGCCTCGGCCGACGGGGGGAATGCCATCGGGGCCGTCATGGTCCAGCTCGCCACCGACCTGCCCGACCCGGCCAAGCGGCTGGCGTCGATCCACCGCTCGATGAAGGACGGCAAGCAGGCGCTCTCGGCGATGACGCCGATGCAGATCATGGCGATGAGTGCCATCGGTCAGGCACCTGCGATCCTCGGCCCGGTGCTGCGGATGCAGGGCATCATGCGCCCGCCGTACAACCTCATCATCAGCAACGTGCCCGGTCCGCGCACCACGCACTACTGGAACGGCGCGAAGATGACCGGCACCTACCCGCTCTCGATCCCGATCAACGGCATGGCCCTCAACATCACCTGCACGTCGTACGACGGGCAGATGGCCTTCGGCCTGATCGGCTGCCGGCGGACCGTGCCGAGCCTGCAGCGGATGCTGGTGCACCTCGAGGACGAGGTCGTCGCGCTGGAGCTGGCGGCCGGGGTCGCCTGAACGACCGGATCAGGGCAGCTCGACGAGGCCGCCGCCGACCTGGGCGGCCACCGCGCGCAGTCGCGCCCGGGTCACGTCGGCGACCGTGAGAAGCCCGCTGGCGTGGGCATTGGAGCCGACCCGGGTGGGCTCGGCGGAGTTGATGCTCACGCAGGTCCGCCGACCGCCGTCGGCGGCGTTCTGCAGAGCGACGGCATGGCCGGTGGTCCCGCTGCCGGCGAAGAAGTCGAGCACCCGGGCATCGGCCGGCATGGTGGCGAGGATGCGTCGGAGCAGACCGGTCGGCTTGGGCGACTCGAAGACGTGGCCGACGATCTCCTTGAGCTCGGCCACAGCGGTGTCGGTCGAGCCGACCTCCTCGGCCAGCCAGATGGTCGGCAGCTTCTTGCGTCGACCCGGGCTGAGCCAGTCGCGCTGGAAGACGTCGACCCGCGCGCCGTCACGGCCCTTGATGGTGCGGCACACGAGGTCGTCACCGCGCTTGTCGATGAGCGGGCGGCTCCACCGCCACACGGCCGGCTGACCGTCGCCGAAGACCGGGCTGATCTCCTCGGCGCCGTCGAACGGCGTGGTGCGCACCCGGCCGCTCACCGGGTCGCCCCAGATCGGGAAGTGCAGCGTCGGGGCCGTGACCGGGTTGAACTTCTTGTTGGTGTTGCGCAGCGGCAGGTGGCGGAAGCGCCGGCCGGACTCGTCGCGCTGCGGGAAGTCGGCCGGGTCGACGGTCTCGCTGCTGGAGGCCTGCAGCACGCTCAGGCGCGGGTCGCGGACGTAGACGAGCAGATACTCGTGGCTGGTCGCGAAGCCGTTGCCCAGCTGGCGGCCCTTGGGGTTGAGGTTGACCACGATCTGCGCGAGGAAGCCCGCCTCCCCGAAGACCTCGTCCATCAGCAGGCGCAGGTGGGCGGCCTCGTGGTCGTCGATGCTGACGTAGATCGCCCCGGTCTGCGCGAGCAGCGCGCGGGCGGCCTCCAGCCGCGGTCGCATCATCGCCACCCAGGCCTGGTGCCGGCTGGCGCCGCCGGCCCCGCGGATGTCGTCGTGATAGGCGAAGTCGTTGCCGGTGTTGTACGGCGGGTCGATGTAGACCAGGTCGAAGGGACCCTCCAGCCGGGCGAGGACCTCGAGATTGTCGCCCTCGATGAAGGTGTTCCACGGCTGCACCCGCGCACCCTAGTGCGCCGGCGCCTGTGACTGCTGTGACAAATGATTCGGATGAGACTCGCGTCAACTCCTGCGACTCCTGGGGTGAAAGCCTTAGCCTTGCACGAGTGCGCACCCGTCCCCCTTTGATCGCCGCCGCCCTGGCCTGCCTGCTGGCCGCCGGGGCGCCGGCGCTCGCCCAGGACCGGCCCGCGGGCGCGCGCGCGGACGAGCAGGCGATCCAGCCCGTCGACTCCGGTCACCTGCGCCACTCCTCGGACCGCGAGCCGGGCCTGCTGGCCCCGGCGCTCTCCCCGCGGCAGGCGCTCCTGGTGCCCGCCCGGCGTACGACGACCTCGACGCGCCAGATCGCTCCGGGCGTGCGCTACACGACCTGGGACCAGCGCGACGCCCGCGGACCGATCCGGGCCCACCTGCTCGCGATCGACTGGACGACGCCCGGCGTGCGCATCGACTACCGCAACCCCGGCTCGGTCGCCGCGACCGACGACGTCCTCGACATGGTGCGCCGCAGCGGCGGCATCGCCGGGGTCAACGGCGACTTCTACGACATCGGCAATACCGGTGCACCGCTCGGCGTCGGCATGTCAGCGGCCCGCGGGCTCTACAACGCCCGCGCCAGCGGTTGGAACTCCGCCTTCTACCTGACCCAGAAGGGCCGCCCCGAGATCGGCACCGTGCCGTTGCGCGGCGTGATCAAGCAGCACCCGCAGCTGACGATCACCAACGTCAACTCCCACTTCGTCGCGCCCGGCGGGATCGGCGTCTACACCCCCCGCTGGGGCTCGACTCCCGGCTACCAGGTCACGCAGGGCCAGGAGCAGGACATCCGGATGCTCGTCGTCCGCGACCAGGTGGTCGTCGCCAACAAGGCGAAGCTGGATCCGGGTCACCACATCGACGGGATGGTGCTGGTCGGGCGGGGCGAGGGGGCGGCCGGGCTGCGACGGCTCAAGAAGGGCACCAAGCTGCGCGCCAACTGGTGGCTCAAGGACGACCCGTCGATGGTGATCACCGGCAGCAAGTTCCTGATCGACGACGGCATCATCCAGGTCGTCGACGACACCGAGATGCACCCTCGCACGGCGATCGGCATCGACCGAGACACCCACGAGGTGCTGCTGCTGGTGATCGACGGGCGCCAGTCCTTCAGCCGTGGCTACACGATGGTCGAGCTGGCGCGGATGATGATGGACCTGGGCGCCGACGAGGCGCTCAACCTCGACGGAGGCGGCTCGACGACCATGGTCGCGCGCCAGCGCAGCGGCAGCCTCGGGGTGATGAACTCACCCTCCGACGGCTTCCTGCGTCACGTCGCCAACTCGGTCGTCGTCTCCTACCACCAGCCGTAGCCGCTCCCTGACGGCCTCGGGCCTCAGGCCGTCGACGGTCGGGGCAGGGTCAGCGGCAGGTCGAGAGACGAGACCAGCCCAGGCGGGGCAGCCACGACGTACGGCGCGGCGTTGAGCACCCGCATCGCGGTCGCGACCATGCCGTGCTCGGTCGCAGTGCTCTCGTCGCCGGGGTCGCCGAAGGCCAGCTCGCAGGTCATCGACGGCGAGCCGTCCACGAGGATCCGGTAGACGCCGTCGCGCGCGGCGTCCGGCCAGTCCGGCGCGAGGTCGGGGGCCATCCGGTTGACGTGCTCGATCACGATGGCGTCGCGACCCTCGACCACGCCGATCGTCTCCATCCGCACGGCACCGCAGGTGCCTGCCGGGATCGTGCCGGCGGCCACGACGAGCTCGCGCGGCGTCGCTCGCCGCTCGTAGGTCTCGCGGATCTCATCGAGCTCCAGTCCGAGGGCCGCGGCGACGTAGTGCACCGGCGGACCCCAGGCGTGCAGCTGGGAGCCGTCCAGCTCCATCAGCGGCGTCGAGTCGAGAGGGCGCCCGAAGCCGAAGACGTCCATCATCAAGAACTCGTTGGCGTAGGAGTCGTAGCGGAAGATCTCTTGGACCCGCACAGATCGCACGCTCTCAGAGCAGGTCGCCAACACCGCGACGAGCTGATCGGCGGCGAAGCCCGGCTCGACGCCCGACGCGTAGATCGTCGCCCCTCCCGCCTGAGCCGCCTCGGTCAGCTGATCGACCAGACCCGCGTCCCAGGCGGGCGGGTACATCAGCCCGGGCGAGCTGACCGTGACGACGTCGACCCCGGCTCGCAGGAGCGCGAGGTAGACCGGCACGTTGGTGGCGTCGAGCTCGGGCCCGGAGGCCGTGTAGACGACACAGTCGGGCCGGGAGGCCAGCACGGCGTCCAGGCTCTGAGTGGTGCGCACCCCCATCGGGCCGATGCCGACGAGCTCGCCGGCGTCGCGTCCCGCCTTGTCGTCGCCGTGCACCCAGACGGCGACGACCTCGAAGTCGGGGCGGGCGTGGGCGACGCGCAGGGCGATCGAGCCGACGGCGCCGGTCGACCAGAGTGCGATCCGGGTCGGGCGACCGGGCGACCGTGCGCGACGGCCTGAGGGACTCATGACAGGAAACCTAAAACGATCTATGGTCTTGCGCAACCACCGTCCTCCCGCACATCGAGGTGCCTCATGCCCCGTCGCGTCATCCAGTTCTCCACCGGCCACGTCGGGGTGCACGCGCTGCGCCAGATCATCGAGCGACCCGATCTGGAGCTCGTGGGCGTCCACGCCTCCTCCCCCGCGAAGATCGGCCAGGACGCCGCCGACCTCGTCGGCCTGGACGAGCCGACGGGTGTGATCGCCACCGACGACCTCGCGGCGCTGGTAGCGCTGCAGGCCGACGTGGTCGTCTACACGACCCAGGCCGAGACGCGACCGGCCGAGGCGCTGGCGGAGGTCTGCGCCTTCCTCCGGGCCGGGACCAACGTGGTCGGCAGCTCCTTCGTGTGGCTGCTCAACCCGACCACCGCCCCCACGTGGCTGACCGAGCCGATCACGGCCGCCTGCCTCGAGGGTGGGACCTCGATGTACGTCAACGGCATCGATCCAGGCTTCTCCGGCGACACGCTCGCCCTCGCCGCGCTCAGCCTGACCGGGAGCGCCACGCAGGTGCGGGTCCAGGAGGTCTGCGACTACGGGTCCTACGACGACGCCGCCTTCACCGGTGTGGCCTTCGGCTTCGGCTCCGTGCCCGGCGACGAGCCGCCGATGATGTTCCTGCCCGGAGTGCTCGACTCCATCTGGGGACCGTCCCTGCAGCTGATCGCCGGCTGCCTCGACGTCGAGGTGGAGGAGGTCCGCGAGTTCTACGAGCCGTGGGTCGCCACCGAGCCGATCGACTGCACGATGATGCGGGTCGAGCCGGGGCAGACCGCAGCGGTGCGCTTCGGGATCGAGGGGTATGTCGGCGGACGGCCCCGCATCGTGCTGGAGCACGTCAACCGGCTCACGGCCGCCGCCGGTCCCGACTGGGCCTACCCACCCGAGGGCCGGCCCGGCGTGCATCGCGTCGTCGTCTCCGGCTCCCCCGGCGTGGAGATCAACACCCATGTGGGACTCGACGGGGTCGACCACAACATCGGCGGCGTGGTCGCCACCGCAGCGCGAGTCGTCAACGCGATCGACGCCGTCTGCGACGCGGCGCCGGGGATGCTGGCCGTGACCGACCTGCCGGGCTCCTACGCCGGCCGCGTCGTGTGGTGAGCCCCCGACCGACCCGCCCGGCGGGAGGGTCGCAGGCCCGCGGCGACCGCACCCGTGCGCTCATCGTCGAGGAGATGGTGCGCTGCGTCCTGGAGGAGGGATTCGCCGCCGCCAGCGCCAACCGCGTCGCCGACCGGGCCGGGGTGACCTGGGGCGTCGTGCAGTACCACTTCGGCAATCGCACCGGGATCCTCGCGGCGGTGATCGAAGCCGGCTTCGCCTCGCTCACCGCGGAGATGGCCAGCATCACCGTCTCGGCAGGCCCCTCGCGCGAGCGCGTCGGTGAGGTGATCGACGCCGGGTGGGCGGCCTTCTCGAGCCCGCTCTCGCGTGCGGCGTTCGAGATCCTGGTCGCCACCCGCACCGATCGCGCCGCCGAGCTCGACGACCGCCTCGTCGACATCGCCCGTCACACGCGTCGTCTGGGCTCGATGCTGACGCCTGGTCACCCGGCGGTCGGCGAGGTCATCTGGTCGGCCCTGCGCGGGATGGCGCTCACCCAGATGGTCGTCCGGGAGCAGATCGACACCGCACGCGAGCGGGCGGCCCTGACGGAGGTCGTGACGGCGTTCTTGGAGGCGCAGCCGTGACCCGCGCGGTCACGACCCGATCAGGACCGCACCGCCACCAGGGCGGCCGAGGTGACCGGGGCGAAGCACTCGGGCAACGGCTCCTCGACCGGCTGCGGGTCGACCAGGACGCGCTTGCCACGCACGGTCACGTCGACCCCCGGAGGGACGTCGCAGCCGACCGACACGACGGTGACCCAGGCGCTCTCGTCCTCGCTCAGGTCGGCCGCGCGGTAGCGCTTCACCAACGTGCCCTGCATCGACTCGACCCCGGCCCCGGCCGCCCAGGCACGGATGTCGGCGGCGCCGTCGACCTGGGTCGCACGACGGGCGGGCTCGCCTCCGGCCGCGGTCCTGCTGACGACGGCGATCTCGCGGCCGGCCGAGCGGTCGGCCTGCTCTGCGACCGACGGGCTCTGGCTACCGGATACGACGACGGCAGCGAGGGCGACGGCAGCGAGCAGGGTCGGGGCGGGCACACGGAAGATCGACATGGTGCCTACGACGCTAACGCCCCGGGTGGGGTTCCGACAGGCGTTCGCCGACGTGGCAGGCTGCAGGTGTGCCAGCAGAGCGTCGCAGCTTCACCCGGGCCGAGCTGGAGTCCTTCCGCGATGCCGAGGTGCCCGACCTGCTCGGCGGCCCGCACCAGCCGGTGCGACTGCTCTTCGTCGGGATCAACCCGGGGCTCTGGACCGCGGCGACCCAGACCCACTTCGCCCACCCGGGCAACCGCTTCTATCCCGCGCTGCTGCGCGCCGGGATCATCGAGCACCCGATCGACCCGGCGGCAGGCATGAGCGAGCAGGACCGTGAGCGGCTGCGCGCGCGCGGCATCGGCATCAGCAATCTCGTGCACCGGGCCACCGCGAAGGCCTCCGAGCTGACCACCGCGGAGCAGCGCGAGGGCGGGGCGCGCCTGACCGCGCTCGTCGAGCGGGTAGGACCGCGGGTGGTCGCGGTCGCCGGCATCACGGCGTACCGCCTCGCCTTCGACCGCCCGAAGGCCGTGCCCGGCCGCCAGCTCGAGCGACTCGGCGGCGCGGAGCTCTGGGTCGTGCCCAACCCCAGCGGCCTCAACGCCCACGAGAGCGTCGCCAGCCTCGCCACGGCGTACGCCGATGCGGCGCGCGCCGCCGGGGTGCTCACCTAGGGAAGGGCTGGTCCTTGCCCAGGACCGTGAGACCGTCCTCGACGACGAAGCCGCGTGCCCGGTCGACCTCGGGGTCGACGCCGATCTCGGCGCCGGGCGGGACGACGACGTTCTTGTCCAGGATGGCGTTGCGCACGATCGCGCCGGCGCCGATCCGCACGCCGTTGAGCAGCACGGAGCCGGTCACCTCGGCACCCGACTCGACGCGCACGGCCGGCGAGAGCACCGATCGGGTCACCCGGCCCCCGGTCACGACGACTCCCGGGGAGAGCACGGCCTCGTCGGTGCGGGCGCGCGACCCGTCGGCGCCCTGGACGAGCTTGACCGGCGGCTGCGGCCCGTAGGAGGTGTAGATCGGCCAGTCGAAGTTGTAGAGGTTGAAGACCGGCAGCGGCGAGACGACGTCCATATGGGCGGCGTAGTAGGAGCCCAGCGACCCGACGTCGCGCCAGTAGCCCCGGTCGCGGTCGGTCGCACCGGGCACGACGTTGTCCTTGTAGTCGTAGACCCCCGCCTGCGAGCGGCGCACGAAGGCGGGCACGATGTCGCCGCCCATGTCGTGCTTGGAGCCGACCATGGTCGAGTCGCGGGTGACCGCCTCGACGAGGGCGTCGGCGTCGAAGACGTAGTTGCCCATCGAGGCCAGCACCTCGCCGGGGCTGTCGGGCAGACCGACCGGGGAGGTGGGCTTCTCGAGGAACTCGCGGATGCGCGACGGCTCGTCGGGCTGCACGTCGATGACCCCGAACTGGTCGGCGAGCCCGATCGGCTGGCGGATCGCCGCCACGGTGCACGCGGCGCCGCTGTCGACGTGCTGCGCGATCATCTGCGAGAAGTCCATC
>CAEZXR010000011.1_pt1 | contig 13333 bp, 13 predicted proteins | sample 7265301 | NCBI WGS metagenome assembly CAEZXR01 (sample SAMEA6813913, study PRJEB35770) | freshwater metagenome | biome: Freshwater; feature: Freshwater reservoir; material: water | place: Czech Republic | collected 2017-04-14 | depth 30m m
CTCGGCGGCGGAGAACGACGCCTTCAGCCGGAAGCGCGCGCCCATCGGCGGATAGTCGAGCGAGTCCTCGGAGCCGGCGTCGTGACGGGCCGGCCACAAGTGGTGACGCGAGCTGACATCGGTCGTGAAGCGGATCGGATGATCGATCGTGTCGTCGCGGACCTCGCTCCAGCGCAGCAGCCCGGGCAGGATCGGCAGACCGGCCGCATCGGCCGAGGTCCACCCCTCCGGGCGCAGCGCGTTCGACGTCAGGTCCCAGACCGCGCCGGAGCCGGCCTTCCACCGCGTGCCCTGCTTGCGGGTGTGCCAGGTCTCGTAGAGCCGGCAGCGGTCTTCGTCGACGATCACGGCGTGCCGGTCGCCGTCGGAGGAGCGACCGCCCTCGATCCGGGTGTCCTTGCCGAGGGGATACCTCACCCGGTCGCTCTCATCGGCGTACTGGAAGCCGACCTTGACGCGCGCGTGGCTGGCCGAGACGACGGTGATCGGGATGCCGTAGTCCGGCCCGTCGCCGTACGACGGCCCGAAGTCGGGGTGCAGGTCGACGTCGCTCGACATGTGCGAGAGCCAGGCGTCGCTGCGCGGATGCACCGGCAGCGACGAGATGTCCGCGTGCCACCAGCTGTCGTCGGGGAACGCCGTGCACGACGTCCCCGCGATCGCTGCGCCGCGTGCCACGGTGAGCGCGCGCTCCATCGGCACGGCGGCTGCCGCTCCCCCGCCGACGGCGGCTGCCGCGAGCACCACGACCAGCACCGAACGACGCACCATGGGGCTACCTCTTCCGCTTCTCCCGCGGTCGCTGCTCCAGCACGATCGGCGTGCCGACGAAGCCGAACTCCTCACGGAGCCGACGCTCGATGAATCGCTCGTACGACGCATCCAGCTTGCCGCTGGTGAACAGGATGAAGGTCGGCGGCGCCGTTGTCGCCTGGGTGCCGAAAAGGATCTTGGGCTGCTTGCCACTGCGCACGGGGTGCGGGTGCTCGGCGACCAGCCGTCCGAGGAAGGCGTTGAGGGTGCCGGTGGAGATCCGGGTCTCCCAGCCCTCGATCGCCCGTTCGAGCGCCGGGACCAGCCGGTCGACGTGCCACCCGGTGCGCGCGGTGACGTTGATCCGGGGCGCCCACTGCACCTGCACGAGCTCGCGCTCGATCTCGCGCTCGAGGTAGTAGCGGCGCTCCTCGTCGACGAGATCCCACTTGTTGAAGGCGATGACCAGCGCCCGGCCGGCGTCGCGCACCGTCTGGATGATGCGGATGTCCTGCTCGGAGATCGACTGGCCGCCGTCGATGACCAGCACCGCCACCTCGGCACGGTCGATGGCGGTCGTGGTGCGCAGCGAGGCGTAGTACTCGTGGCCCGAGACCTCCTTGACCCGCTTGCGGATGCCGGCGGTGTCGATGAAGCGCCACACCTGACCACCGAGGTCGATCAGCTCGTCGACCGGGTCGACGGTCGTGCCGGCGGCGTTGTCGACGACGACCCGCTCGGAGCCGGCGAGCCGGTTGAGCAGCGACGACTTGCCGACGTTGGGCTTGCCCACGATCGCGATCCGACGCGGGCCGCGCAGCTCGGCCTCGCGCTCGGGAGGCGGCTCGGGGAGCGCCGCGAGGATGGCGTCGAGCATGTCGCCCGACCCGCGCCCGTGCAGCGCCGAGACCGGCCACGGCTCGCCCAGCCCGAGGTTCCACAAGCCGTAGGCCTCGGCCTCGGCGCGTTGGTCGTCGACCTTGTTGGCGGCCAGGACGACAGGCTTGCCGGCCTGGCGCAGGATCTTGACGACCGCCTCGTCCGCGTCGGTGATGCCGACCGCGGCGTCGACCACGAAGAGCACGGCGTCGGCCAGCTGGACCGCGATCTCGGCCTGGGCCTTGATCGCGAGCGCGAGGCCGCGGGCGTCGGGGTCCCACCCGCCGGTGTCGACGACCGTGAAGGCGCGACCGTTCCAGTGGGCGTCGTAGGAGACGCGGTCACGGGTGACGCCGGGGACGTCCTGCACGACGGCCTCGCGCCGACCGATGATGCGGTTGACGAGGGTCGACTTGCCGACGTTGGGGCGTCCGACGACGGCCAGCACGGGGATCGGCCCGTGCGCAGCAGCGTCGAGGTCCCCGTCCGTGGCGTCGGCGTCCGGCCGATCGTGGGCGCTGGGGATCTCGGTCATGATGCTCCTTGCTCGGTGACCCCGGTGGCGGGGTCGGGATCGACGTCGTCGGGCGGCAGCGGCCCGGGCAGCTCGCGCCCGGTCGCCGCGCGCGAGGTGGCCAGGTGGGCCAGCATGTGCTCTCGCAACAACAGTGAGGAGTGGGCGACCTGTTCCTTGGTGCGCGGCCAGGGCTGCGCTCCCAGGGTGATCGGCTCTCCGAAGAGGATGTCGATGACGCCTCCCTTGGCCGGCAGAGAGCCGCTGCGACCGCCCGGCTCGCGGGTGCCGAACATGGTCACGGGCACCACCGGAGCACCGGAGACGAGCGCGAAGTAGGCGGCCCCGCGGTGGAAGCGCTGCAGCTCGCCGTCACCACGGTGCCCCTCGGGGAAGATCCCGATCGTCGCGCCGTCGCGCAGCACCCGCAGGCAGGATTTCACCGCGGCCGGGTCGCTCGCGTAGCGGTCGAGCGGGATCTGGCCGGAGTGACGCAGGAAGCCGCCCAGGCGACCCTCGAACATCTCGGCCTTGGTCAGCGCGTGCACCGGCCGCGGCGCGTAGATCGCCAGCAGCGGCCCGTCGATGATGCCGACGTGGTTGGCGGCGAAGATGACCGGTCCCTGCGCCGGCACCAGCTCGGAGCCGTGCACGAGCACGTCGTAGCGACGGCGGATCAACCAGCCCGAGAGCGGACGCAGGCCGTGCAGCAGGTACGTCCTGGGGAACGCCGTGTCCGCACTGCGCGGCAGCGCCGCATGGGCGTCGCTCACGTGGTGGCCTCCACTGCGTGTGCACGTGCCACCACCTGGGCGACGACCTCGTCGAGCGTGTACGGCGTCGTGTCGATATGGACGGCGCCCTCGGCCATCGTCAGCGGCGCGGTGGCGCGGCTGGAGTCGATCTGGTCGCGGCTGAGCAGCGAGGCCTCGGTCGCGGCGACGTCGCCGCCCTGCTCGGCGGCCCGTCGCCGCGCGCGCGCGGCGGGGTCCGCGGTGAGGTAGAGCTTGACCCGAGCCTCGGGTGCGACGACGGAGCCGATGTCGCGACCCTCGACCACGATGCCGGCACCCTGGGTGGCTGCGGCGATCACCTGTCGCTGCAGCACCAGGAGCCGGTGGCGCACCTCGGGGACCGTGCTGACCGGCGAGACCGCGCCGGTGACCTCGTCGCTGCGGATCTCGACCGCGACATCGATGCCGTCGACATGGATCGTGGGCGCCGACGGGTCGGTGCCCGAGACGATGGTCGGCTCCGCGCAACGCGTCGCGACGGCGGCGGCATCGTGCACGTCGACCTCGTGGTGGAGCAGCCACCACGTCATCGCCCGGAACATCGCCCCCGTGTCGAGGTAGGCGAGCCCGAGCTGCTGGGCCACCGCGCGGCAGGTGCTCGACTTGCCGGACCCCGAGGTGCCGTCGACGGCGATCACCAGACCCGGGCCGGGCGCGGTGGACGGCCCGGTGGACGGCGTGGCGATGGGAGGCGTCGAGGGGGTCGAGGGGGTCGTCACGGGCGCACAGCCTACCGGTGAGTCACCCACCCGCGGGATTCGAGCGAGCTGAGCAGGTGGTCGGCGCGACTCTCCTCCACCGACAGCTCCACCAGGCCGACCGGGCGACCGGGGTCGTGGTCGATGCGCACGTCCTCGATGTTGACCTCGCTCGCACCGGCGTCGGCGAAGAGCCGGGCCAGCTCGCCCGGGTGGTCGGGCACGGACACGAAGACCGCGCGCATCGGCCTGGCCGGACCGCCGTGCTTGCCCGGGATCGCCCGGGTCCCGGCCACGCCCTGGGCCAAGACGGCCTCGAGCGCGGCGCCGTCGGCCGAGCTCACGGCGTCGATCACGTCGTCGAGCTGGTCGCGCACCTCGCCGAGCAGGCTCAGGACCGCGGCGGCATTGGCGCCGACGATCTGTCGGTAGAGGGCCGGGTCGCCGCCGGCGACCCGGGTCACGTCGCGCACACCCTGCCCCGAGAGCGCCAGGTGCTCGGGCGGGGCCTGGGTCAGCCGGGCGGCGACGAGGACGGAGAGCAGGTGCGGCACGTGGGAGGTGCGGGCGACCGCCTTGTCGTGCTCCTGGGGGCTCAGGCGCACCGGCACGGCGCCGCACAGCCGCGCCAGCTCCTCGACCAGGGCCACGGCGTCGGGCGCGGAGGTCTCGTGCGGCGTGACCGCCCACGGCCGGCCGTCGAAGAGCGCCGCGGTGGCCGCCAGGGGCCCGGAGCGCTCGCTGCCGGCCATCGGGTGACCTCCGACGTACCTCTCGATGCCGGCCAACTGCGCGACGTCGGCCAGTGGCCCGGACTTGATGCTCCCCACGTCGGTCACGACCGCGTCGCCTGCGGCCAGGGCCTGCGCGATCGCCTCGCCCAGGTACGCCGGTGGGACGGCCACCACCACGAGCTGCGGACGGTCCTCGGGCAGGCGCGGGCGACCGGCACCCAGGCCCGAGGCGGTGCGCACGTGCTCGGTCGACACGTCGCTGAGCAGGACCTCGAGCCCCTGGCGCCGGCACGCGAGCCCGATGGAGGTGCCGAGCAGGCCGGTGCCGACGACCTCGATCGGACCCCGCAGAGCGGGCTGAGGCACGAGATCAGTCACCGGATCAGTCACTGGATCAGTCACCGGGGCTCGTCCGGTCCGGCACGGACCGCACCCGGGTCAGATCGCTGCGTAAGGCCGCGGCACCGTGCAGGTAGACGTGGGTGACGTCCGCACGCGGGAGCTCGGTGTCGACGTGGGCCATCATCCGCACCACGCGCGGCATCGATCCGGCGATCTCCAGCTCGCGGGCGCAGATCAGCGGGATCTCCCCGAAGCCGAGTCCGCGCGCGGCGTACGCCGGGAACTCCGAGACCAGGTCGGAGGTGGCGGTGAAGATCACCGAGATGAAGTCGTCGATCTCCAGGCCGTTGGAGGTCATCACGTCGGTGACCATCTCGGCGACCCGCTCGAGCATGTGCTCGCGGGTGTCGCTCTCGAGCTGGGTCGCGCCCCGGATGGCTCGCACCGCCACGTCTGCTCCTTCGTCGGTCTGAGGTGACCGCCCGAGCCTAGAGGACCACCCGACCCGCTGGGCCGACGGTAGGTTCGGTCTCGGCCGGGAGCACCGACCAGCCGCGCGAGGCAGGAGGATCGACCCGTGCAGAGCCTCGACCCACTCGCAGCCGGATCCGGCCGCGTCTACGTCGACATGGTCGGCGATCTGTTCCACGCCGGCCACGTCGAGCTGCTGCGCGCCGCTCGGCGCCACGGTGCCTGGCTGATGGTCGGGGTGCTCTCGGACGAGACCGCGGCGTCGTACAAGCGGCGCCCGATCATGACCCTCGCCGAGCGGGTCGCGGTGATCGAGGCGTGCCGCTACGTCGACGAGGTGGTCGCCGACGCCCCGTTGCGCCTGAGCGCGGGGTTCCTGGAGGAGCACGCGATCACCGCGGTGGTGCACGGCGACGACCTGAGCGACGAGACTGCCGAGACCGTCTACGGCGCTGCTGTCGCCGCGGGGATCCTGGTCCGGGTGCCGAGGACGCCCGGCCTGTCGACGACGGAGATCATCGACCGGGTGCGGACCCGGCCGGGAGACCGGGCTCCTCAGAGCTGAGCGCGGTCCAACAGGTCGCCCAGCTCGGCCTGGGTCAGCTCCCGCAGCTCGCCCGACGGCAGCCGGCCGAGGTCGACCGGGCCGATCGCGGTGCGCGTCAGCCGCCGCACCGGGTGGCCGACGTGGTCGAGGAGTCGCCGCACGATCCGGTTGCGGCCCTCGTGGATGACCAGCTCGATGATGCTGCGACCGGGTGAGTTGCGACCGTGCTGGCCCGAGATGAGTCGGGCCTGGCTGACCTGCACGGGACCGTCCTCGAGCGTCACCCCCTCGAGCAGCGTCTTGAGGGTGCGCTTGAAGATCTCCCCCTCGACCTCGGCGACGTAGGTCTTGTCGACCTCGTACGACGGGTGCGCCATCCGCTGCGCGAAGTCGCCGTCGTTGGTCAGCAGCAGCAGGCCCGAGGTGTCGGTGTCGAGGCGCCCGACGTGGAAGAGCCGCTCCGGACGGTCCGCGACCAGGTCGCTGATCGTGCGCCTGCCCTCGGGGTCCGACATCGTGGAGACGACACCGCGGGGCTTGTTGAGCACCAGATAGACGTGCGGCGAGACCGGTGGCAGCCGCTTGCCGTCGACGCGGATCACGGCCGTCGCCGGATCGACCTTGGTGCCCAGTCGGGTGACGATCTCGCCGTCGACCTCGACCAGCCCCTCCAGCATCACCTCCTCGCACTTGCGGCGCGAGCCGATGCCCGACTGGGCCAGCAGCTTCTGCAGCCGGATCAGGCCCTCGTCGTCGGTCTCGATGCCCATCAGGACTCCGACCCGGCCGCTGCCGGCTCGTCGACCGGCGCGCTGGTGGCCACCGAGCTGCTCATCCCGCTCAGCTCGTCCTCGAAGTCGTCCATGTCGGGCAGGTACGGCGCCAGCTCGGGCAGCTCGTCGATCGAGGTGACCCCGATCCGCTCCAGGAAGTAGCCGGTGGTCCGGTAGAGGTTGGCGCCGGTCTCGGCGTCCTGACCGGCCTCCTCGACCAGCCCGCGCGCCAGCAGGGTGCGCATCACGCCGTCGACGTTGACCCCGCGGATCGCGGAGACCCGGGCCCGCGAGACGGGCTGCTTGTAGGCGACGACGGCCAGCGTCTCCAGGGCGGCCTGGGTCAGGCGGGCCTGCTGGCCGTCGAGCACGAAGCCCTCGACCACCACGGCGTACTCCTCGCGGGTGTAGTAGCGCCAGCCGCCGGCGACGTTGCGCAGCTCGAAGCCACGACCCTGCTCGGTGTACTCCTCGGCGAGCAGCTGCAGCGCGGCGACGACCTCCTCGACGGGGTGGCCGACCGCGGTGGCCAGGCTGACGGCGTCCAGGGGCTGGTCGACGACCATGAGGACGGCCTCCAGAGAGGGGCGCAGCTCGGCGACAGGGACGTCGAGGGTGCCCTCCTCGGTGTCGGGTGCCGCAGTCGCGGCCGGGTCGTCGTTCACGATTCCTCTTCCTGCACGGGGGTGGTGGGTGCGCCGTCGAACTCGTCGGTGACCAGGTCGTCGACGTCGGCCTCGTCGTCGCCGGTCCAGCGCACGGTGAGCTCTCCGAGGGGGGTGACCTGGTCGAAGGCGACCGCGCCCTCGCGGAAGAGCTCGAGCAGCGACAGGAAGCGGGCGACGGTGGTCAGGGTGTCGGGCGAGTCGCCGCACAGCGCCCGGAAGGTCATCGTGCCGCTGCGACGCAGACGGTCGACCACGATCGCCGCCTGCTCGCGCACGCTGACCGCCGGCGCGTGGATGTGCTGCAGCGAGACCTCGGGGGCGACCTTGGGCTCGAGCGCCTTGGCGGCGAGCCCGGCGAACTGCTCGAGGCCGATCCCGATCAGCACCTCCGGCAGCAGCGAGGCGAAGCGCTCCTCCAGACCGACGACCCGCGGGTGGCGCCGGGTCTCCCCCGCGAGGCGCACCTCGAGCACGGTCGCGACCTGCTTGAAGGCGCGGTACTGCAGCAGCCGCGCGAAGAGCAGGTCGCGGGCCTCCAGCAGCGCCAGGTCCTCCTCGTCCTCGACGTCGCCCTGCGGCAGCAGCCGAGCAGCCTTGAGGTCGAGCAGCGTCGAGGCGACCAGCAGGAACGACGTCGTCTGCTCCAGGTCCCACTGACCGGGGTTCTCCGGGGTGCCTCCGGCCTTGACGAACGAGATGAACTCGTCGGTGACCTGCGAGAGGGACACCTCGGTGATGTCCATCTTGTGCTTGGAGATCAGGCTGAGGAGCAGGTCGAACGGACCCTCGAAGTTGTCGAGCCGCACCTCGAACCCCGGAGCGTGCTCCGGGGCGTCGACGACGCTCATTCCTCGGTCAGCCGCCGCACCAGCGCACTGTCCTCGCCCTGCGTCTCGAACTCCGCCAGCACCATCGCGACGGCCTCGCGGATCAGTCGGCCGCGGTCGACGACCAGGCCGTGTCCGCTGCGGAGCGCGAGACGGGCGTGCTCGATCGCCACCAGCTCGTCGGAGGTGACGTAGACGGTCATCTTCTCGTCGTGGCGCACGCGGCCGCTGGGACGCGCCGCCGGAGCGCGTCGCTCGGCCCGATCGGGCACGGCCCGCACCGGGGTCGGCTGCGTCTGCGCCACCTCGGGGATGTCGGCTGCTGCCTCGGAGGTCGGCCGGAAGAGGTCGTCGGCCGCCGGCAGACTCACCCGTCGAGCCACCGTGCGAGCACCTCCTTCGCGAGCTGGCGGTAGGAGTCGGCACCTGCGGAGGTCGACGCGTACGTCGTGATCGGCTCACCGGCGACGGTCGAGTCGGAGAACTTCACGGTGCGGCGGATGACGGTGTGGAAGACCGTGTCGCCCCACGCCTGCACCAGGCGGTCCATCACCTCGCGGCTGTGCAGCGTGCGGCCGTCGTACATGGTGCCGAGCACGCCGTCGATCTCGAGCTTGGGATTGAGCCGCTCGCGCACCTTGTCGATGGTCGTCTTGAGCAGCGCCACTCCGCGCAGCGCGAAGTACTCGCACTCGAGCGGGACGATGACGCCGTCCGAGGCCGTGAGGGCGTTGACGGTGAGCAGGCCCAGCGAGGGCTGGCAGTCGATGAGGATGACGTCGTACTGCTCCAGCGCCGGTGCGAGGACCCGCTGCAGGGTCTGCTCGCGGGCGACCTCGTGCACGAGCTGGACCTCGGCGGCCGAGAGGTCGATGTTGGAGGGCAGCAGGTCCATCCCCGGCACACCGGAGGGCACGACGACGTCCTCGAGCGCGACGTCGCGCTGCAGCAGCAGGTTGTAGACCGTCAGGTCCATCTCGTGCGGGTTCAGGCCGAGGCCGACCGAGAGCGAGCCCTGCGGGTCGAAGTCCACCAGGAGCACCTTGCGGCCGAACTCCGCCAGCGAGGCTCCGAGGTTGATGGTGGTGGTCGTCTTGCCGACGCCACCCTTCTGGTTGCACATCGAGATGACCCGGGCCTGCCCGTGGTGGACCACCGGCTCCGGCTCGGGGATGTGCGGCATCGGGCGACCGGTGGGCCCGAGCTTGACCTCGGCCGGGGGCTCGGCGGTCACGGGGCGCTCGAACGGGAGCGGGTCACTCACAGGGGTCTCATCTCCGAGGTGCTGCGCCTCGACACGGGGCGCAGGCGATGGGGTCCGGACCAGTGGCGGCATCTCGTGGGCACTGCTGCCGTCCGGTCCGGGGAACATTCCACCATCGCTCATGCAGGGCTCCTCGATGCGGGTCGGGAAATGTCGACACGACGACTTGCCGGGTGACTGCGCGCGAGCCTAGGACCGGGCTCCGGGCGCCACAACCCGAGTCGCCAGTCCCACAGGCACCGGCCTCGATCTGTTGAGGGAATGTGCACTCGGCCCCGCCTGCCGTGCACAGGCGACCCCTCCCCTGTGCACCAACCTGTGGAGGACCATCCACCGAGCTCGGGCGTGATTTCTCAGCCCGGCTCGGCGACGAGGTCGGCGTAGTCCGGGTGCTTGTCGATCCAGCCGCGGATGAACGGGCACTGGGGCACCACGCGGTGCGTGCCCCGGGCACGTACGTCGTCGAGCGCGGCGCGGGCGATCGCACCGCCGACGCCCTGGCCGCCGAAGGCGTCGCCCACCTCGGTGTGCACGAAGGTGATCAGGGCCGGCTCCGCCGTCACGACGTACTCGGTGAAGCCGGCCAGCTCTGCCGCGACGTAGGCGGCGTAGCGCTGCTGCTCCGGCTCGTGGACGACCTCGACGCTCATGCGTCCAGCCTAGGACCGTCACCGAGGCGACGCATGGCGGTGGTGACGAGCACCAGCTCGCCGAGCTCGTCGGTCAGGTCGAGGTCGGCGACCGCCTCGATCACCCAGTCGTGGTGGCTCGCGGGGTCGTGGATCGTCTGGCGCACCTGGAGCAGCCGGCCCGGCGACGCATCCTCAGGTGCTCCTGCGGGCACACCGGACGCCGGCGTGGCCACCAGCAGCCGCGGGCCACGGGCGTCGGCGTCGAGGACGACGGCGTCGTGCTCGGCGTAGTACTCCTCGATCGCGCCATCCCACGCCGAGCGCGTCATGACGACCTCGCGCGCCGGCTCCACCCGGTCGGCGGCAGCACGCTCCAGGCGCATCAGGGCGTCGAGGTCGTCGCGCGCCACCAGCTCGACGCGGTGGAACATCGCGTTGCGCACCATCACCGCGAAAGCCCGCTCCTGCCTCGACAGGGGCCGCGGGGGCGGCGGCGGCTCGTGGTGGGCGACGTCGCGGCGCACGTGTGCCGGGTCGGCCAGCGCCTCCCACTCGTCGAGCAGGGAGGAGTCGGTCTGACGCACGGTCTCCCCCAACCACTCGATCAGCTCGTCGAGCTCGGGGGTGCGGTGGTGCTCGGGCACGGTCTGGCGCAGGGTCCGGTAGGCGTCGGTGAGGTAGCGCAGCACCAGGCCCTCCGAACGGGCCAGCTCGTAGCGCCCGACGAAGTCGGTGAACGTCATCCCCTGCTCGTACATCTCACGCACCACCGACTTCGGGCCGAGCGCGTCCTCGCGCAGCCAGGGGTGACGCTGGCGATAGATCTCGTACGTCGCCTCGAGCAGCTCGGCCAGCGGCTGCGGCCAGGTGATCTTGTCGAGCAGCGCCATCCGCTCGTCGTACTCCAACCCGTCGGCCTTCATCTCGGCCATCGCCTCGCCCCGGGCCTGCCACTGCTGGGCGGCCAGGATCTGTCGGGGCGCCTCCAGCACCGACTCCACGACCGAGACCACGTCGAGCAGGTGGTCGGGAGACTCAGGGTCGAGCACGTCGAGGGCTGCGAGGGCGAAGTGTGCGAGCGGCTGGTTGAGGGCGAAGTCGAAGGGCAGGTCCTCGGTCAGCACGAAGCGACGCCCGAAGCCGTCGGGCACCTCGAGCCGGGTGAGCACTCCGGAGTGCAGCAGCGAGCGGGCCAGGCGCAGGGCGCGGCGGGCGAGCCGCAGTTGCGATCGCCGTGGCTCGTGGTTGTCCATCAACAGGTCGCGCAGGACGACGAAGGCGTCCTCCTCGCGCGCGATGACGTTGAGGATCATCGAGTTGTCCACCCGCATCCGCGACACCAGCGGCTCCGGCTCACCGCCGACGAGCTTGTCGAAGGTCTGCTCGGTCCACACCACCGCCCCGTCGGGCGGCTTGCGGAGCTGGGCCTTGCTCTTGCGTTTGGCCTGCTTCTCCGCGCTCATGGCGGCGTTCTTGGCCTCCGACTTGAGCCGGGCCTTCTCGTTCTCGATGGTGTGCTCGGGAGCCTGGACGACGACGTAGCCGGCCACGTCGTAGCCGGCCCGGCCGGCGCGCCCGGCGATCTGGTGGAACTCGCGCTGACGGAGCACCCGTTGCCGGCTGCCGTCGAACTTCGCGAGCCCGGTGAAGAGCACCGTGCGGATCGGCACGTTGATGCCGACGCCGAGGGTGTCGGTGCCGCAGATGACCGTCAGCAGGCCGCCCTGGGCCAGCTGCTCGACGAGGCGGCGGTAGCGCGGCAGCATCCCGGCGTGGTGCACGCCGATCCCTCGTTTGAGGAGCTTCGCCAGGGTCTTGCCGAAGCCCGCACCGAAGCGGAAGCCCTCGAGGCGCTCGTTGACGCCGGTCGGCTTGGGCACCCAGGTGGCGTTGAGCAGGCCGGTCGCGTGCTCGACGGCCGCGGCCTGGGTGAAGTGCACGACGTAGACCGGCGCCTGCCCGGTCGTGACCAGCTCCTCGAGCGTGTCGGCCACCGGCTCCAGCGACCAGCTGAAGGTCAACGGCACCGGCCGCTCGGCGTCGTCGACCACGACCGTCTCGCGACCGTTGCGCCGGGTCAGGTCGGCACCCAGCGCGGTGAGGTCGCCCAGGGTCGCCGACATCAGCAGGAACTGCGCCTGCGGCAGGGTCAGCAGCGGCACCTGCCAGGCCCAGCCGCGGTCGGGCTCGGCGTAGAAGTGGAACTCGTCCATCACGACCAGGCCGACATCGGCGCCGGCGCCCTCGCGCAGTGCGATGTTCGCGAGTACTTCGGCCGTGCAGCAGATGATCGGTGCGTCGGCGTTGACCGAGGCGTCGCCGGTGAGCATGCCGACGTTGTCGGCTCCGAAGACCTCGCACAGGGCGAAGAACTTCTCGCTGACCAGCGCCTTGATCGGGGCGGTGTAGAACGACACTCGGTCGGTGGCCAGCGCTGCGGCATGGGCTCCGATCGCGACCAGTGACTTGCCCGACCCGGTCGGCGTCGCGAGCACGACGTTCGCGCCGCCGAGGAGCTCGATCACCGCCTCGTCCTGGTGCGGGTAGAGCTCGACACCGTCGTCGGCGGCCCAGTCCACGACGGCGGCGTACACGTCGTCGGCGGAGGCACCCGACGGGGGTGGCCAGACCACGGCCATCAGTCCCTCGCCCGGGGATGGGCCGTGGCGAAGACCTCGCGGAGGTTCTCGACCGTCACCAGGGTGTACACCTGGGTGGTCGTGACCGAGGCGTGCCCGAGGAGCTCCTGCACGACACGGACGTCGGCGCCGCCGTCGAGCAGGTGGGTCGCGAAGGAGTGACGCAGGGTGTGCGGCGACACGTCGCGGGTGACGCCGGCCCGCTCGGCCGCTCGGGTCAGGACGGTCCAGGCCGACTGGCGCGAGAGCCGGCCGCCGCGTGCGTTGAGGAAGAGGGCTCCCCCATTGCCGGGCCGGGACGAGGCAACCGCGAGCTCGGGACGGCCGCGGACCAGGTAGGCCTGGACCGCCTCGCGGGCGTAGGAGCCGACCGGCACGATCCGCTGCTTGCCGCCCTTGCCGCGCAGCAGCACCGTGCCGTCGGCGCCGCCCGCGATCGAGGGGTCGCCCCAGTCGAGGTCGTCGACGTCGAGCCCGACCGCCTCCGAGATCCGGGCTCCGGTGCCGTAGAGCACCTCGAGCAGCGCGCGGTCGCGCAACGCCAGGGTGGTGCCGGGAGCGCCGGCCGCCTCGAGTATCGCCTCGACGTCGGCGAGCGGGAGCGCCTTGGGCAGCCGCTTGGCGGGGGTGGGCGGCTTGACTCCGCCGGCAGGATCGAGCGTGGCCAGCCCGTCGGCGACGGCGAACTTGTGGAAGCCGCGCACGGCGACGACGGTGCGAGCAGCCGACGTCGACGACAGCGGCGGGTGCTCGGCATCGCCCTCGCGCAGCCCGACCAGGAACGCCGCCACCGTGGGC
>CAEZXR010000012.1_pt1 | contig 13193 bp, 13 predicted proteins | sample 7265301 | NCBI WGS metagenome assembly CAEZXR01 (sample SAMEA6813913, study PRJEB35770) | freshwater metagenome | biome: Freshwater; feature: Freshwater reservoir; material: water | place: Czech Republic | collected 2017-04-14 | depth 30m m
CTCGTTCGGCATCACGGTGACGATCCCGGAGCTCGACGAGTGGGACAAGATGACCCTGCTCGGCCACGAGCGGGACATGCTCGGTCTCTACGTCTCCGACCACCCGCTGCTCGGCCTGGAGCACGTGCTGGCCAACACCAGCGACTGCACGATCGGTCAGCTGATGCTCGACGAGGAGCGCACCGACGGCTCGCCGATCACCATCAGCGGCCTGGTCACGTCGGTGCAGCGCAAGATCACCAAGCGCGGTGACGCGTGGGCGATGATCACGCTCGAGGATCTCGACGGTGCGATCGACGTGCTGCTCTTCCCCAGCTCCTACCAGCTGGCCAGCCCGCACCTGATCGAGGACGCGATCCTCACGGTCAAGGGCAGGCTCTCCAAGAGCAAGGACCAACCCGAGATCCACGGTCAGGAGGTCAGCCTGCCCGACATCTCCGATGGCCCCTCCGGCCCCGTGGTGATCAGCCTTCCGTCCACCCGGTGTACTGGTCCCATGGTCGAGCAGCTCAAGGACGTCCTGTCCACCCATCCCGGCATGACCGAAGTGCGGCTGCGGCTGCTCACCCGCGACGCCACCAAGGTGATGCGGCTCGACGACCGACTGCGCGTGACGCCGTCCTCGGCGCTCTTCGCCGACCTCAAGGCGCTGCTGGGGCCAGGATGTCTGAGCAGCTGACGCCGACGCTGCCGGCAGCAGGGGAGCGCACGCTGCGACCGAGCCTGCTGCAGGGCGCCGTCGTGATCGTGCTCTTCGCCGTCGCCGGGCTCGGCTGCGGATGGCTGTGGCATCACCTCTACGACGCGCCGCAGGGCATCGCCTACGACGGTCGCTGGATCGGGCTCGACGCGGAGCAGGTACGCCGCGACTTCTCCGGCACGGCCAGCTACGTCCTGATCGGCTTCGCCGCCGCCGTCGTCCTGGGGCTCGTCAGCGCCGTCGTCCTCGACCGTGACGAGCTGGTCACCCTCGCGGCGGTGGCCGCTGGCGCCGTGCTCGCCTCGGTGCTGATGGCCTGGCTCGGCTCCCATCTGGGTCACCCCGACCCGGACATGGTGGCCGCCGGCGCGAAGGACGGCACCAAGATCCCCGGCGACCTGCACGTCGCCGGGCTCTCGGTCTACTTCGTCTGGCCGGCCGGCGCCTTGCTGAGCCTGCTCGTCGTCTTCTTCAGCCTGGGCCGACGCCAGCGCGACTGATCCGCACGACAGAGGAGCCCCCGTGACCAGCTCGACCCCTCCTGGACCGCCTCCGGCCGGCCCTGCGCCGGAGTACCTCGAGTCCGGCGGCGGCGGCCCGCTGACCCCCGGACCCCCGCGGCCGGGCCGACGCAGGCTGGTCGTGATCGGTATCGGCGGCGGGCTCGCACTCGGCGTCGCCGCAGCGGCCGCCTGGGCTGCCACCTGGTACTTCGCCGACGGGCCGCAGGCGGCCGAGGCGCTGCCGGCCGACACCATCGCCTACGCCGGACTGACCCTCGACCCCAGCGGCGAGCAGAAGCTCGATGCCCTGCGCACGCTCGACAAGTTCCCGACCGTCTCCGACGCGTTCGACCTCGACGGCGACCTGCGCGACATCGACATCAAGGAGCGGATCTTCGAGTTCGTCCTGACCGACGCCGCCTGCGAGGGTCTCGACTACGCCGATGACATCGAGCCGTGGCTGGGCGATCGGGTCGCGCTGGCGCTGGTGGCCGACGTCGACGACCAGCCGCAACCGGTCGCGGCGATCGAGGTCACCGACGAGGCCGCGGCCGAAGACGGACTGAGCGCCTTCCGTGAGTGCGCCGGAGGCGAGGACGACTTCGGCGGCTGGGTGATCGACGACGGCTGGGCGGTGCTCGCCGACTCGGAGGACTTCGCCACCGAGGTCGCCCGGGCCACCCGCGACGGCTCGCTGGCCGACGACGAGGACTTCCGCTCGTGGACCGAGCGGGCCGGCGACCCCGGCATCGTCACGTTGTACGCCGCGCCCGCGGCCGGTGCCTACCTGGGACGGGCGCTCGAGGACATCGGGCAGCAGGGCTTCGGGATGCCGATGGGCCAGGTCTCGGCGTACGACGACGCACCGTCCTCGGTGGACTGGGCGATCGGGTCGGCGTTCGCCGACTTCCAGGGCATGGCCGCGGTGGTGCGCTTCGACGACGGCGCGCTCGAGGTGGAGATCGCCGGTGGCCCCAACGGAGCAGGCCGGGTGACCGGCGAGTCCGCCGCCGGATCCGCTCTGGTGGAGTCACTGCCGAGCGACACCGCAGCGGCCTTCGGCACCGGCTGGGAGCCGGGCTGGTTCGACGCCGTCACCGGGGCCATCGGCGGCGACGAGTTCTTCGACCCGATGGCGATGCTCGAGGAGTTCGCCGCGACCTACGGCCTCGATCTGCCCGACGATGCCGAGACGCTGCTCGGCGAGGCCACGGCGGTCGCTGTCGGGCCGGACTTCGACCCCGACCGGTTCCTCAGCGAGGGCGACACGGCCGGACTGCCGCTCGGCATCAAGGTCGAGGGTGACACCGCAGGCATCGAGGAGGTGCTGGGCAAGCTGCGCGCCGGCCTGCTGCCCGAGGAGCAGGCGCTGCTCGAGAGCGACTCCGAGGGCGACGTCGTCGCCGTCGGGCCCGACGCCGACTACCGCGCCGCGCTCCTCGAGGACGGTGACCTTGGCGGCTCCGAGACCTATCGCGACGTGGTCCGCGAGGACGACGCGTCGTCGGTGCTCTTCGTCGACCTCAACGCCTTCGAGGCGCTGTTCAGCTCCGACGTCTTCGGCGAGGACGACGACGTCCTGCGCGACGTCGAGCCGCTGGCCGGGCTCGGGCTGATCACCTGGACCGACGACGACGTGTCCCACACCGTCCTGCGGATCACGACCGACTGACCCGAGGCGCCTAGCGCCCGACGTCCGCGACGACGGCACCGGTCACGCGGATCAGGTCCTGCGGGGCGATGCCCAGGTCGAGCCCGCGCCGACCGGCCGAGACGTAGACGGCCGGGTGGGTCAGAGCGGAGGCGTCGACGACGGTCGGGTGCGCCCGCTTCTGGCCCACCGGGGAGATGCCTCCCGCGACGTACCCCGTGGCGCGCTCGGCGGCGGCCCGCTCGGCCATCGTGGCCTTCGAGGCGCCGAGCGCCCGGGCGCAGGCCTTGAGGTCGAGTTGGCCGGAGACCGGCACGACCGCCACGCTGAGGCGTCCGTCGGCGCTGACCATCAGCGTCTTGAACACCTGCGTCGGGTCGAGCCCGAGGGCCTGGGCCGCCTCGAGGCCGTAGGACTCCGCACGCGGGTCGTGGGCGTACTCGTGCACCGTGAAATCCACCCCCGCCGCGCTCAGCGCGACGGTGGCCGGCGTCGCGCCGCTCGACTTCCTCGCCACGGACCCCATCCTCCCCGGTAGCTCAGTTCGGGGACCAGCGGGTGCGGGCGACCTCGGTCGCCGGCAGGGAGGGGATCACGTTCATCGCGCGCAGCTCGGCGCGCAGCAGGTCGGTGACCAGCACCAGGCGCTCGCCGGCGTCCTCGGCCTCGAGCAGTGCCTGCCGCTCGGCCATCGGGAGCGGAGCGCAGGCGGCCAGGGTCCAGGAGAGGTACGTCGGGTCACGCGGCAGGCTGCCGGAGTAGGGGTCCGATCGGATCGCGGTGAGGGCCGCGCGATAGGCCGTGAACGTCGCCCGCGACTGCTCGAGCACCTCCTCGGAGACCTGGGAGGTCGCCTCGGGCAGCTCGCGCACGTGACCGACCGGGAAGAGGCCCGTCGTGTCGAGGCGCTGCAGCTCGATCCGGTCCAGACCGACGGCGACGATGCTGAAGGTCCCGTCGGCGTGCGGCTCGACCTCGGTCAGCTGGACGCGCACCCCGACCTTGTAGAGCGACTGGGCGCCGTGGTCGCCGACCTCGTAGCCCTCCCGGATGCCCACCGAGCCGAACACCCGTTGCGCCGGGTCCGGCACCCGCAGCAGGTGATGCACGAGGGCGCGGTAGCGGTCCTCGAAGACCGTGAGCGGCACGCTCACCCCGGGATAGAGCACCGAGTTCAGCGGGAACATCGGGAGGGTGTCGGTCACCCCCTCAACCTAGAGGACCCCGCCCAGTGCGAGGTCCACTCCCCGTCACCGATCCCGGGTCGACCGGCGGCAGATCGTAGGATCGACGCATGATCCGTCGTATCGACCTCCGTGGAGCCGAGGCTCCCGTCGACTACCGTGCCGCGGTCCCGCGCGCCGAGTTCGACGTCGAGGCTGCGACGCATGCCGTCATCCCGATCATCGAGGCCGTCCGCGAGCGGGGGGTCGAGGCGATCCTCGAGTTCTCCGAGCGCTTCGACGGCGTCGTCCAGGACGACATCCGGGTCGACCCGGCGACCGCTCGCGCCGCCCTGGCCGACCTCGACCCCGAGATCCGGGCCGGCCTCGAGGAGTCGATCCGCCGGCTGCGGATCACCTGCGCCGCCGAGCTGGAGCAGGACGCCGTCAGCGAGCTCGGCCCGGGCGCCCGGGTGACCCACCGCAAGGTGCCGGTCGACCGCGTCGGCCTCTATGTGCCCGGCGGCCTCGCGCCCCTGGTCTCCAGCGTGCTGATGAACGTCGTGCCGGCCCAGACGGCCGGAGTGCCCTCGATCGCGCTGGCCAGCCCGCCGCAGCGCGAGTTCGGTGGCGGCATCCACCCGACCATCCTCGCGGCGTGCGCGCTGCTGGAGGTCGAGGAGATCTACGCCGTCGGCGGCGCGCAGGCGATCGCGATGTTCGCCTACGGCACCGGCCCGTGCCGTCGCGTCGACCTGGTCACCGGGCCCGGCAACATCTACGTCGTGACGGCCAAGCGCCTGCTCAAGGGCCAGGTCGGCATCGACTCCGAGGCCGGCCCGACCGAGATCGCGGTGCTCGCCGACGACACCGCCGACGCGTCGTTCATCGCGGCCGACCTGATCAGCCAGGCCGAGCACGACCCGCTCGCCGCGGCCGTGCTGGTCACGACCTCGGAGCGTCTGGCCGACGACGTCGACGCCGAGCTCGACAAGCAGATCTCGCTGACCAAGCACGTCGAGCGGATCCGCACCAGCCTCACCGGCGAGCAGTCGGGCATCGTCTTCGTCGACGACCTCGAGCAGGGCCTCGAGGTGATCAACGCGTACGCCGCCGAGCACCTCGAGATCCAGACCGTCGACGCTGCCGCCTGGGCCGCCCGGGTGCGCAACGCCGGCGCCATCTTCGTCGGCGCCCACGCGCCGGTCAGCCTCGGCGACTACTGCGCCGGCTCCAATCACGTGCTGCCGACCGGCGGCTGCGCCTGCCACTCCTCGGGTCTGTCGGTGCGGGCCTTCACCAAGTCCATCCACGTCGTCGACTACACCCGGGAGGCGCTTGCCGCGGTCGCCGACCACGTGGTCACGCTCGCCGAGGCCGAGGACCTGCCCGGTCACGGGGCTGCGGTGCGGGTGCGGTTCGCCGACGGCTCCGCCGGCTGATGTTCCCCCCGATCCGGGAGGAGCTGCGCGGCCTGGAGCCGTACGGCGCCCCGCAGCTCGACGTGCCCGTCCAGCTCAACGTCAACGAGAACCCCTACGGTCCCTCGCCCGCCTGCATCGCCGACATCGCGACCTCGGTCGCGCACGCCGCGACGACGCTCAACCGCTATCCGGACCGCGAGTTCATCGAGCTCCGCGCCGGCCTGGCGACCTACCTGTCGCGCGACACTCCGCACGGGATCGTGCCCGCCCAGGTGTGGGCCGCCAACGGGTCCAACGAGGTGATGCTCCAGCTGCTGCAGGCCTTCGGCGGCCCCGGGCGGACGGCGCTGAGCTTCGCGCCGACGTACTCGATGTATCCCGAGTACGCCCGGGACACGGTGACCGCCTGGGTCCAGGGGCGTCGTGCGGACGACTTCTCGCTCGACCTCGACGCAGCTCGGGAGCTGGTCGAGCGGGAGCGGCCCAGCGTCGTGCTGCTGCCCAGCCCGAACAACCCCACCGGCACCGCGCTGCCGCCGGAGGCGGTCGCGATGCTGTGCGACGCGGTGGGAGAGAGCGGGCTGCTGGTCGTCGACGAGGCGTACGGCGAGTTCCGCCGAGCCGGCACGCCGAGCGCGCTCGAGCTGCTGCCCGAGCACCGCAATCTGGTCGTCAGCCGCACCATGAGCAAGGCCTTCGCCGGTGCCGGACTGCGGCTGGGCTACCTCGCCGCCGACCCCGCGATCTGCGACGCGATCCGCGTCGTGCGCCTGCCCTACCACCTCTCCTCGGTCACCCAGGCGACCGCGCTCGCTGCGCTGCGCCACACCGACGAGCTGCTCGGACAGGTCGACCGGCTGCGCGCTGAGCGCGACCGCACGGTCGAGTGGCTGCGCGGGCAGGGACTGGCCGTGGCCGACAGCGACGCCAATTTCTGTTTGTTCGGCACGTTCGCGGACCGTCATGCTGTCTGGCAGGGTCTGCTCGACCGGGGCGTGCTGATCCGCGAGGTCGGCCCGGACGGGTGGCTCCGGGTCTCGATCGGCACGACCGAGGAGATGACGGCGTTCCGGGACGCCCTGACGCAGGTGCTGGCCGAGCAGTCATGAACCACCACACGGAAGAGAGCACGCCATGAGCAGGACAGCGCGGATCGAGCGCCAGACGAGCGAGTCGAAGGTGCTCGTCGAGGTCGACCTCGACGGCTCGGGTCGTCACGACATCTCCACCGGCGTCGGCTTCTACGACCACATGCTCACCGCGTTCGCGCGCCACTCCCTGGTCGACCTCACGGTCCAGGTCGAGGGCGACGTGCACATCGACGCCCACCACACGGTCGAGGACGCGGCGATCGCGCTCGGCCAGGCGCTGCGCGCCGCTCTCGGCGACAAGATCGGCATCCGCCGCTTCGGCGACGCGACCGTCCCCCTCGACGAGGCGCTGGTCCAGGCCGTCGTCGACGTCTCCGGTCGCCCCTACTGCGTGCACACCGGCGAGCCCGCGGGCCAGGAGTACGTCGTGCTCGGCGGCTCCGGCGTCGGCTACCTCGGATCGCTGACGCGCCACGTCTTCGAGACGATCGCCTTCCACGGCCACCTCGCCCTGCACGTGCGGGTGCTGTCGGGTCGCGAGCCGCACCACATCGTCGAGACCCAGTTCAAGGCGTTCGCCCGGGCCTTCCGCGACGCCGTCGCGATCGACCCGCGCGAGAGCGGCATCCCCTCGACCAAGGGCGCCCTCTGAACGCCGCAGGACCCCGCACCAGCCGCAGGCCGAGCGGGCCGGTGCCGAGGTCACCCTGACCGGCGACCTGGCGACGGCGATGGAGGCCGACGGACTGCTGGTGCCGGGTGTCGGGGCCTACGCCGCCTGCATGGCCGGCCTGCGCGAGATCCACGGCCCGCGGCTGATCGCCCGGCGGCTCTCGGGTGGACGGCCGGTGCTGGGGATCTGCGTCGGCATGCAGGTGCTCTTCGAGCGCGGTGTCGAGCACGGCGTGGAGACCGACGGCTGCGACGAGTGGCCCGGGGTCGTCGAGCGGCTCCAGGCGCCGGTCGTGCCGCACATGGGGTGGAACACCGTCGAGGTGCCGAGCGGGACCAGCCTCTTCGCCGGGGTCGAGGACCAGCGCTTCTACTTCGTGCACTCCTACGGCGTGCGCGACTGGAGTCTGGTGACCAACAGCCGCACCCGCGCCCCGCTCGTCACCTGGGCCGAGCACGGCGGCGACCGCTTCGTCGCCGCCGTCGAGAACGGCCCGCTCACGGCCACCCAGTTCCACCCCGAGAAGTCCGGCGACGCCGGAGCAGCGCTGCTGCGCAACTGGGTGCTGGGACTGTGATCCGGTGAGCAAGGAGCGGGCCCGGCGGCGCGAGGCACGCGAGCGCGAGGCCGCGATCGTGGCCGCCTCCCGAGCGGCCGAGGCCGAGCGGCGCGAGCGGCGAGCGGCGCGCAGCCGCGCCCTCACCGGCTGGCTGCCTCGGCGTACGCCCCGGCCCACGGGCATCCTCGCCGAGCGGCGGCGCAAGCAGCTCGGTGCGACCGTCGCCGTCTTGGTCGTCCTCAACGTGCTCGCCTGGACCCTGGCCGACCCCGCCGTCGCCGCCCTGCTCACGGTCGCCACCCCGCTCGCCGCACCCGTCCTCCACACCCTGCTCTTCCGCCGGGCCTGACCCACCGATCACGAAGATGAGACCCATGACCTACCTCGAGCTCCTCCCCGCCGTCGACATCACCGAGGGCCGCGCTGTCCAGCTCACCCAGGGCATCGCCGGCTCCGAGCGGATGTACGGCGACCCGGTGGCCGCCGCCAAGCGCTGGCAGGACGCCGGCGCCGAGTGGCTGCACCTGGTCGACCTCGACGCGGCGTTCGGCCGCGGCAGCAACCGTGAGCTCCAGGCAGAGATCGTCGGGGCCCTCGACATCAAGGTCGAGATGAGCGGAGGCATCCGCGACGACGAGTCGCTCGAGGCCGCGCTGGCGACCGGCTGCCGGCGGGTCAACATCGGCACCGCCGCCCTGGAGCAGCCGGAGTGGTGCGCCAAGATCATCGCCGAGCACGGCGACCGGGTCGCCATCGGTCTCGACGTGCGCGGGCGCACGCTCGCCGCCCGCGGCTGGACCCGCGACGGCGGCGACCTCTACGACGTGCTGGCCCGCCTGGACGCCGAAGGGTGTGCTCGCTACGTCGTCACCGACGTCAACAAGGACGGCATGCTCCAGGGCCCGAACCTGCAGCTGCTGCGCGAGGTCTGCGCCGTGACCGACAGGCCGGTCGTGGCATCGGGCGGGATCACCGAGCTGGCGGACCTGGAGGCGCTGATGGGCCTGGTCGGGTCCGGCGTCGAGGGTGCGATCGTCGGCACGGCGCTCTACGAGGGTCGCTTCACCCTCGAGGACGCCCTGGCCCTGACGCTGCCGGAGCAGCGATGAGCCTCGCCGTCCGGGTCATCGCGTGCCTGGACGTCGACGGCGGTCGCGTCGTCAAGGGCATCAACTTCCAGGAGCTCCGCGACGCGGGCGACCCGGTCGAGCTGGCTCGTGCCTACGACGCCGAGGGCGCGGACGAGCTCACGTTCCTCGACATCTCGGCCTCCCACGAGGGTCGGGCCACCACCATGGAGATCGTCTCGCGCACGGCCGAGGAGGTCTTCATCCCGCTCACGGTCGGCGGAGGAGTGTCCTCGATCGCCGACGTCGACCGGCTGCTGCGGGCCGGCGCCGACAAGATCGCGGTCAACACCGCGGCGATCCGCCGACCGGAGCTGGTCGCCGAGATCGCCGACCGGTTCGGCAACCAGGTGCTCGTGCTCTCGGTCGACGCCCGTCGCGCCCCTGGCACCGACTCCGGCTTCGAGGTTACGACCCACGGAGGTCGCGAGTCCGCCGGGATCGACGCGATCGCCTGGGCGGTGCGGGCCGCCGAGCTGGGTGCGGGCGAGATCCTGCTCAACGCCATGGACGCCGACGGCACCCAGGACGGCTTCGACCTCGAGCTGATCCGCGCCGTACGCCGCGAGGTGTCGATCCCGGTCATCGCCTCGGGTGGTGCGGGTGCCACCGAGCACTTCGCCCCGGCCGTCGACGCAGGTGCCGACGCCGTGCTGGCGGCCACCGTCTTCCACTTCGGCACCCTGCGGATCGCCGACGTCAAGCAGTCCCTGTCGGCCGCCGGCCACCCGGTGCGCTGACCCCGCCGACGCAGGTCACGGGACCAGGAGGGTGAGGGGCACGTCGTAGAGCCGGCGGAGCTCGGGGTGGGAGACGACGACGGTGTCCTCCACGGCCACGAGGTCGACGTTCTCCCGCACGGCGCCGCCCGAGTCCAGCACCACGGGCGCGCCGGCTTCGCGGGTCGCGGCGTCGATCGCGACCACGGTCGGGCCGACCTGGCCCACTGCGAGGACGGTGTCGCCGAGGGTGAACACGGCGTCAGCCCCGTCGAGCGGCACGGTGACGACCACCCGGTCGCGCGCCACGTCGACGCCGTAGACAGCATCCGAGGTCGTGCACGCCACCCAGAGCAGCCCGCCGGCGAAGGTCACCCCTTGGGGTCCGAAGCAGTCCGGGAGTGAGAGGTCGCGGCGGTCGGTCGGCGCGGGACAGCTGGCGGCGCACGGCGCGACGGTGAAGACGGTGACCGTGCCGGCGACGAACGCGCTCACGGCGATGTGTCGGCCCTCGCGCGTGACCAGCCGGGGACCGTCGGCGACCGGCACGGTGCGCCGGCGCTGCCCGGTCGCGGCATCGATCTCGAGGATCCGGTCGCCGGCCTGGTCGACGATCCACAGGCTGCTCCCGTCGGCCACCAGGCCCTCCGGCTCGCTGCCGCGAGGCAGCCGGACGGTGCGGGTGATCTCGTCGGTGTCGGGATCGATCTGCGCGACCGCGCCGTCTCGGATGAGGCTCACCCACACCCCCGACGCCGTCTGGGCCAGCCGCAGGGGAGTCGACCCGACCGGCACCTGGACCCCGCCCTCCGTGCGCACCGCGTCCGCGAGCGGCAGGGTCGCCCAGACCTCGTCACCGACGCGGAGCAGCCCGACCGGCGACTCCTCGAGCTGGGTCACGTCCACCCCGTCGGGCGCGACCGCGGCCGAGGACGCCGACGCCGACGGTGTCGCTGCGGGCGGGCTGCTGTCGGTGTCGCCGGCACAGGCCGACACGGTGGTCGCCACGAGCAGCGCCAGGCCCATCAGCGTCGTGCCACGCAGGATTCGCATGCGCGACGGTATCGGCGTACACCTCTCCTGACGAGGCGTCAGGGCGCGCGGGGAATACGCTGCCCGGTCGGGGAGGTTCGGCCCCCGGCGCAACAGGGTGCGAGACGACGGGACGGCGACGGGTGACGGAGCAGGCACGGGCCTCCACGACCAAGGACGGGTTCGCCGTCCTGTGGGTCGCGATCAAGCGCGAGCCGGTCATCTTCACGCTCTCGACGGTCGGCAGCCTGCTCTTCGGCGCCCTGACGGTCGCCGACGCGTGGGTGCTCGGCTGGTCGACCGATCACGTGGTGCTGCCGGCGTTCCGTGACGGCGAGATCGACGCGAGCCTGCTCTGGGCGATCCTGGCGCTCTTCCTCGGCGTCGCGATCCTGCGGGCGGTCGGCATCGTGGCGCGGCGCCTCGGCGCCGGGATCATGCAGTACCGCATGCAGGCCCACTCGCGCCGCGCGGTCACCCGCCAGTACCTCTCGCTGCCGATGGAGTGGCACCAGCGCCATCCCACCGGCCAGCTGCTCTCCAACGCCAACTCCGACGTCGAGGCCGCCTGGGGCCCGATCGCGCCGCTCCCGATGGCGGTCGGCACCGTCGCGATGATGGTGATCGCGGTCGTCCAGATGCTCGTCGCGGACCTGGTGCTCGCGGTCGTCGGCCTGCTGATCTTCCCGTGCGTCATCGCCGCCAACGTCGCCTTCCAACGACTCGCCTCCCCGCTGATGACCCGGGCCCAGCAGCTGCGGGCGGAGGTCAGCGAGATCGCCCACGAGTCCTTCGACGGCGCGATGGTCGTCAAGACGCTGGGCCGCGAGCCGGAGGAGACGGCCCGCTTCGCGGCCAGGGCCGAGGAGCTGCGCGACGTCAACATCCGCGCCGGGCGCATCCGTGCGGCGTTCGACCCCACGCTGGCTGCGCTGCCCAATCTCGGTGTGCTGATCGTGCTGGCCGTCGGCGCCGAGCGGGTGCTCAGCGGCGCCACCGATGCGGGCGACGTCGTCACGGTCGCCTACCTGCTGACCATCGTGTCGTTCCCGATCCGCTCGATCGGCTGGCTGCTGGGGGAGTTCCCGCGCAGCGTCGTCGGCTTCCGCCGGGTCTCGTCGGTCCTCGAGGCGACCGGCGACATGGCCTACGGCGAGCGCCGGACCGATCCCGCGGGCCAGGGAGCGCGCCTGAGCGTCGAGCACCTCGCCTATGCGTACGACGCCGAGCAGCCCGTGCTGGCCGACGTCACCTTCACCGTCGAGCCCGGTCGCACGGTCGCCCTGGTCGGCGCGACGGCCTCGGGCAAGAGCACGCTCACCGCGCTGGTCTCGCGGCTCGTCGACCCCGACGCCGGTCGGATCGCCCTCGACGGCACCGACCTGCGCGAGCTGGCCCGCGGCGAGCTCGCTCGCTCGGTGGCTCTGGTGCCCCAGACGGCGTTCCTCTTCGACGACACGGTCCGCGGCAACGTCACGCTCGGCGCCGACGTCAGCGACGAGGCCGTGTGGGAGGCGCTGCGCGCAGCACAGGCCGACGGCTTCGTCGCCGCCCTGCCCGACGGCCTCGACGCGCGGCTCGGCGAGCGCGGCACGTCGCTCTCCGGTGGGCAGCGCCAGCGCATCTCGCTGGCCCGCGCGCTGGTGCGCCGTCCCCGCCTGATGGTGCTCGACGACGCGACCTCGGCCGTCGACCCCGAGGTCGAGGCGCGGATCCTGGCCGCCCTGCGCGCGGGGGCGGGTGGCGCCAGCCTCCTGGTGGTCGCCTACCGCAAGGCCACGATCAGCCTGGCCGACGAGGTGGTCCACCTCGAGGACGGCCGGGTCGCCGACCGGGGCACCCACGCCGAGCTGCTCGGCCGCAGCCCGGCGTACGCGCGCCTGGTCAACGCCTACGAGCAGCAGCCCGAGCTGAGCGGGGGCCACGCATGAGCACGACGCAGACCGACCCGTCGGCCTCCGGCACGGTGCTCGACAGCGGCGAAGAGATCGGGGCGCTGGCGACGATCCGCCGCGGCGTCCACTTCTCGCCCGAGCTGACCGAGGGCATCGGCCGCACATTGCTCCTGGCCGTCATCGCGTCGGTCGGCCAGGTGGTCGTGCCGGTCGCGGTCCAGCAGGCGCTCGATCGCGGCATCAACGCCGACGGCGGACCCGACGTCTCGTTCACGGTGTGGGTCGGCCTCGCTGCCGCCGCGGCGATCGTGCTCACCAGCTGGGCGTCGTTCGCCATGACCAGCCGCCTCTTCACCACCGCCGAGCGCGGTCTGGCGACGCTGCGGATCAAGGCCTTCCGGCACGTGCACGACCTCCCGCTCCTCACGCAGAACACCGAGCGGCGCGGCGCGCTGGTCTCGCGCGTGACCAGCGACGTCGACCAGGTCAGCCAGTTCCTGGTCTTCGGCGGTCTGCTCTTCGTGGTCAGCGTCGGCCAGGTCGTCATCGCGACGATCGTGATGCTGTTCTACAGCTGGCAGCTCGCCGTGGTCGTGTGGCTGTGCTTCGCGCCGCTGTTCCTCTCGCTGCGGTTCTTCCAGCGCAAGCTCTCCGAC
>CAEZXR010000013.1_pt1 | contig 13148 bp, 9 predicted proteins | sample 7265301 | NCBI WGS metagenome assembly CAEZXR01 (sample SAMEA6813913, study PRJEB35770) | freshwater metagenome | biome: Freshwater; feature: Freshwater reservoir; material: water | place: Czech Republic | collected 2017-04-14 | depth 30m m
CCTGGTCAACCGGATGCACGCCGGGGTGCGCTCGCCGGGGCGCTACTCGGCGTACGACACCGACCTGCAGCTCTGGGTGGCGGCGACGCTGGCCCACAACGGCGAGTGGTTCTACGAGCGCGTCCTCGGACCGCTGGACGCCGCATCGCGCGAGCAGATCTATCGCGACTCCTGGATCTTCGGCACGGCGCTGCAGGTCACGGCCGACGACTGGCCGCAGACGCGGGCGGCCTTCGACGACTACTGGGCCGACGCCCTGACCCGCCTCGAGCCCGACCCGATCGTGCAGGACTACTGCCGTCGACTCCTCTCGGGCGAGGACTCGCCCCTGGTCGCCCGGCCCGTGCTGGCCCTCCAGAGCCTGATGACGCGCGGCAACCTGGAGCCCCAGGTGCGCGAGGTGCTGGCCCTGCCGTGGACGCCCCGCGAGCAGCGGCTCTACGACCTGTTCTGGCGGGTCTTCCCTCGCGTCTACCGTCTGGTCCCGCGCCCGTTGCGGCAGCTGCACACCACGATCATCCTGCGCGACCTGCGCCGCCGCCTGCGCACCGGCAAGCGCGTGATCTGAGCCGGCCGCGCCGGCCGGCTCAGATCCTCAGGAGTACAGGCGGTCCAGGACGTCGGCGTACTTCTGGTGCACGACGCGGCGCTTGAGCTTGAGGGTGGGGGTCAGCTCCTCCGACTCGGCCGTCCACTCGACGGGGAGCAGCTCGAAGGCCTTGACCTGCTCCGGCCGCGACAGCCGTGCGTTGGCCTTGTCGACGGCGTCCTGAGCGATCGCCAGGATCGCCGGGTGCTGGGCGAGCTCGGCGAGGGAGGCGCCCTCGATCCCGAGCTGGGCGGCCACGAGCGGCGCGATCTCCGCGTCGAGGGTCAGCACGGCGACGACGTAGGGCCGCGCCTCCCCGAAGACCAGGGCGTGGCCGACGACGGGGGACTCCTTGAGGTAGTTCTCGATGTTGGAGGGCGCGATGTTCTTGCCCGAGGAGGTGATGATCATCTCCTTCTTGCGGTCGACGACCTTGAGGAAGCCGTCGTCGTCGATCTCGCCGATGTCGCCGGTGTGCACCCAGCCGTCGGCGTCGAGCAGCGCTGCCGTCGCCTCGGGCTGCTGGTGGTAGCCGGGCGTCGCGACCGGGCCGCGGGCCAGGATCTCGCCGTCCTCGGCGAGGCTGATCTCGATGCCCGGCAGGGCGCGCCCGACCGTGCCGAGGCGGAAGTGGTCCGGCCCGCACGCCGTCACGGCCGCGGTGGTCTCTGTCATCCCGTAGACGTCGTAGATGCGCATCCCGAGCCCGGCGAAGAAGCGCGCGACCTCCAGCGGCATCGGGGCCGCCGCTGACGCCGCCCACTCGCAGCGGTCGAGTCCGAGCAGCATCCGCAGGATCGAGAGCAGGGTGGCGTCGGCTTGCTCGTACGCCGCCTGCAGCTCCGCCGACGGGGTGGCGCCGTGCTGCTGCGCCTCGACGTACTGCAGCCCGACGGCCATCACGGCCTCGACGCCGGCCCGCTTCTCCGCGTCCGGCTCGGCCGCGAGCTTGGCGGCGATGCCGGTGCGGATCTTCTCCCACACCCGCGGCACGCCGAAGAAGCGCGTCGGCCGCACCTCGCCGAGCGCGCCGAGCAGGAGAGCGGGGTCGGCGATCAGATGGATGTGGCCGCCGTTGACCTGGGGGGAGTACATGCCCAGCATCCGCTCGGCGATGTGGGCGAAGGGCAGGTAGGAGATGAAGACGTTCTCACCCTCGAAGCCGGCCATCCGCTGCGACGACTCGACCTCGAAGAGGACGTTGTGGTGGGTCAGCACCACGCCCTTGGGCGGCCCGGTCGTGCCGGAGGTGTAGAGGATCGTGATCGGGTCGTCGGGCCGCACGGCCGCCACCCGCGCCGCCAGCTCGTCGGCGAGCTCGGCGCGACGGGCCGCGCCGGTGGCCAGCAGGCTCGCCCAGGACACGTAGCGCTCGCCCGTGGGCAGCGCCGACTCGTCGAGCACGACGACCGTGCTGACCGCGTCGGAGCCGTCCAGGGCCTGCTGCCAGCGGGCCAGCTGGTCGCCGCCCTCGAGCACCACGACCCGGGGCAGGGCGTGCTGCGCGACGTAGCTGATCTGCTCCGGGGCCAGCGTCGCGTAGATCGACATCGGCACCGCGCCGGCGTGCAGTGCGCCGAGGTCGGCGACGACGTGCTCGATGCGGTTGCTCGCCATCATCGCGACCTTGTCGCCGGCCGCGACGCCGTATGCCGCCAGCCCGGCCGCGACGTCGAGGACCTGCTCGTGGAGCTCGGTCCAGGTCAGCGTGCGCCAGCCGGGGGTGTAGTCCGCGCCGGCCTGCTGGATGCCGACCTTGTCGGAGTACGCCGGGTGGTCGCCGTGGGCGGCGACGGTCCGGGCGAACGCCGCCGGGAGCGTCTGCCCCGCGATGGCGTCCTCGATCTGCTGGCGGACGGTGAGCACGTCGGTGTGCGCGGTCATGCTGGTCTCCTGGCTGGGCGGACGGCCGTACGGACGGGCTGAAGGGGTCAGATGCCCAGACTGCGGCCGATGATCTCCTTCTGGATCTCCGTCGTGCCGCCGTAGATGGTCTGGATCCGGCTGTCGACGTAGGCCTTCGCGATGGGGTACTCCATCATGTAGCCGTAGCCGCCGTGGAGCTGGACGCCGTGGTCGACGAGCTTCTTCTGCAGCTCGGTGGTCCACCACTTCGCCATCGAGGCGAGCGAGGTGTCGACCTCGCCGGCGTTGAGCTTGAGGATGCAGTCGTTGATGAACGTGCGCGCGATGTAGACCTCGGTGGCCATCTCGGCGAGCATGAAGCGGTTGTGCTGGAACTTGCCGATCGGCTTGCCGAAGGCCTCGCGCTCCTTGGCGTAGGTCAGGCAGAGCTCGAGCACGTGCTCGCAGGCCGCGACCGCGATCGCCGCGATCGAGATCCGCTCCTGCGGCAGGTTGACCATCAGGTTGATGAAGCCGGAGCCCTCCTCGCCGAGCAGGTTGGCCTTGGGCACGATGACGTTGTCGAAGAACAGCTCGGCGGTGTCCTGGGCCTTGAGGCCCATCTTGTCGAGGTTGCGCCCACGCTCGAAGCCCTCCATGCCGCGCTCGACGACCAGCAGGCTGATGCCCATGTGGCCGGCGTCGGGGTCGGTGCGGGCCACGACGATCACCAGGTCGGCCATGATGCCGTTGCTGATGAACGTCTTGGAGCCGTTGAGGACGTAGTGGTCGCCCTTGTCGACGGCGCTGGTCTTGATGCCCTGCAGGTCGGAGCCGGCGCCCGGCTCGGTCATCGCGATCGCCGAGATCAGGTCGCCGGAGACCAGACCGGGCAGCCAGCGCTGCTTCTGCTCGTCGTTCCCGATGGTGCTGATGTAGGGGACGATGATGTCGGTATGGACCGGGAAGCCGAGTCCGCTGGCGCCGACCTTGGAGATCTCCTCGGCGACGACCGCGTTGTAGCGGAAGTCCTTGGCGCCCATCCCGCCGTACTCCTCGTCGACGTCGAAGCTGAGGATCCCCTGGGCGCCGGCCTTGCGCCACACCTCGCGGTCGACCTGGCCGTCCTTCTCCCACTGCTCGTGGAAGGGCACGACCTCCTTCTCCAGGAAGGAGCGGACCATGCCGCGGAAGTCCTCGTGCTCCTGCTCGTAGATGGACGTGGGCTTGGCCATGGGGATTCCTTCGAGACGGTGGTCAGGTCGTAAACAGCACTACTGTTACAGCAAGACTGTCACGATACAAGGTAGCGTGACCCGCATGTCCGCAGAAGCCTCCGAGGCCACCGACGCCGCTCTGCTCACGATCGACGAGCTCTCGGCCCAGGTCGGCCTCACCGTGCGCACCACGCGCTACTACGCGAGCCTCGGCCTGCTGCCGGCGCCGCTGCGCCGGGGTCGGGTCGCCTACTACGACCGGGTGCACCTGGCTCGACTCGAGCTCGTCCGGGCGCTGCAGGACCACGGCTTCACCCTGCAGGCCATCGAGCGCTTCCTGGCGACGGTCCCGCTCGAGGCGAGTGTCGAGGACCTCGCGCTGCAGCGGGCCATGCTCACCTCGTGGTCGCCGCGGCCGGTCGAGAAGCTGACCCGGCGCCAGCTGGAGAAGAAGGCCGCCCGCAAGCTCTCCGACCGCGACGTCGAGCTGCTCGTCGTGATGGGCAGCCTCGAGCGCGACGGCGAGGCGTACGTCGCCCTCCCGAGCCTGTCGGTCGGTGTCGAGCTGCTGGCGGTCGACGTCCCGGAGGCAGCGCTCGGCGAGGCCAGCGATGCGATCACCCGGCACATGGAGTCGCTGGCCGCCGAACTGACCGACATCCTGCGCTCGCAGGTGCTCGAGCCCTACCGGCGCGAGGCGCACTCGCCCGAGGACGCCGAGCGGCTCGAGCAGACGATGGCGCGGCTGCGCCAGCTCACCCTCGAGGCGGTGGTGACCGGCTTCCAGCGGGCGGCGAACGCCGTGATCACCCGGTCCCTGGCGCGCAGCTGACGCTCGCGCATCAGGCGTGGGTCAGGAGACCCACTCCTTGATCTGGGCGATCGTCGCGGCGGGGTCCTCGGTGGCCGGGGAGACCGACAGGTTGGTGACGCCGGCCTCGCGGAAGGCGGCGATCCGCTCCTGGACGTACGACGCGGGGCCGACCAGGTTGCCGGCCTCGAGCCACTCCAGCGGCACCAGCGCCTCGGCCTCCTTCTTCTTGCCCGAGAGATAGAGGTCCTGGATCTCCTCGGCCTCCTTCTCGTAGCCGTACTGACGGGCGAGCTCGTTGTAGAAGTTCTTGCCGCGCGCACCCATGCCGCCGATGTAGAGGGCGTACATCGGACGCATGAAGTCGAGCATCCCCTTGACGTCCTCGCCGATCGCGACCATGCCGCCGGCGGAGATCTCCAGCGGGGCGAGGTCGGCGGAGCGCTTGGCGGCGCCGGCGGCGAGCGCGTCGCCCCACACGCCGTGCGCCTTGTCGGGGTGGAAGAGGAACGGCAGCCAGCCGTCGGCCACCTCGGCGGTCATCTTGACGTTGTTGTCGCCGAGGGCGGCGACCCACAGCGGCACGACGGGGCGCTCGGGCTTGTTGAGCAGCTTCAGCGGCTTGCCGAGCCCGAGGCCCTGGTCGGCCGGCAGCGGCACGGTGTGGATCCCGTCCATGACCAGGCGCTCGCCGCGCAGGCCCATCCGGATCAGCTCGATCACCTCGCGGGTGCGACCCAGCGGCTTGTCGTAGGGGAGGCCGTGGAAGCCCTCGATCACCTGCGGACCGGAGGCGCCGAGTCCGATCACGGCACGACCGCCGGACACGTTGTCGAGGCCGGCAGCGGTCTGCAGCAGCGCGCCCGGGGTGCGGGAGTAGACGTTGAGGATGCCGGCGCCGATCTCGACCGTCTCGGTCTTGGCCGCGAGGTAGCCCATCAGGGTCGGCGCGTCGAAGCCGTAGGGCTCGGCGACCCAGATGGTGTCCAGTCCGGCCTTCTCGAGGCCCGCGACCTGGTCGGCGGTCTCGCGGGGGTTGCCGGCGTACACGAGGGGCATGGAGAGCTTCATGACCGTGACAGTATCAGTGTCACAGTGCGCGGTGGAGCCCCTCAGGGTGTGATGCCGAGCGCCCGGCCCAGGGCGCCGGCGAGGGTGGCGGAGTACTCCGCCGTGATGTGGTCGGTGTCGCGGTAGGCCAACGTGCCGCCGATGACGACGGGGCACTCGTCCTTCCAGCACAGCCACGGCGTGGGGTCCACGACCTCGGCTCCGGCCAGCAGCGCCGACTTCACGGCGACGTCGCCCAGGATGACCGAGCGCTCCACCGGGCGGAACATGCAGTCGCCCAGGCTGGGGCTGCCGGTGGTGAGGCACTCAGCCGGGTCGATCGCCGACTTGGGCACGTCCTTGATCAGCACGACGCGGTCGGCCGAGGCTCTGAGCTGGTCGAAGAGCTCGTCGTAGCCCGACTCCAGCAGGGGAGCGACCTCCTCGATCGCCTCGACCCGGTCGCCGCCGGTCCACACGCCGTTGACCGGGGGCGAGGACGCCACCACCACCAGGTCGGGTGAGAGCGCGTCGACCTGGTCGACGACCCAGTCGTGGAAGTCGTCGCAGGCACTGAAGACGATGTCCTCCTGGACCGGCGCGACCGTCACGTGGGCGGCCGGGCACTGCGGCTTGACGAGGTAGAAGACGCGCCAGTCGCTGTCGGCCGTGATCCGGTCGAACGCCGGGATCCAGGCCCGAGCGTGCGAGTCTCCGGTCACCACGATCGTGTGGGTGCCCTCGGGGTTGCCGCGGGCGCACAGCTCACGGACGTCGTGCTCGTAGTCGCACTCGCCGACGTCGGCGACGCTGTCGCGCAGCTCGAGCAGGTCGGGGCTCAGGTCGCTCGGCACCGCCATCCGGTCACGCGCGGCATTGACCGAGGCCCGCACGAGCGCGACCGTGTCGTCGCCGCTGGCACCGCTCGCCGTGATCGGCGGGTTGTCGCCGAACTCCCCGCCCCGCCACGAGGTGTAGGACCAGCTGCCCAGACAGGCGCCGGCCACCAGGGCCACGCTGAGGGGGTAGAGCACCAGTGCGCGCGGCACCCGCAGTGCGCGCGCCGGACGACCGGAGCGGAACGGCATCTCGACGAAGCGGTAGGTCAGGGCCGCCAACGCGAAGACCGCGAGCACGACGACGCCGGCCTCGAGTCCGGTCAGGTGCCGCTCGAGGCGGTGCTCGACCAGGATCAGCGCCGGCCAGTGCCACAGGTACAGCGAGTACGACCAGTCGCCGATCGTCCGCATCGGCCGCACGCTCAGCAGCCAGCGCACCGGTCCGACGAGTCCGGTCGGCGTGGCTCCGACCAGGAGCAGCGCGGCGGCGCCGAGCACCGGCAGCAGGGCGGCGACTCCCGGGAACGGCGTCGAGGCGGAGTAGGCCAGGCAGGCGACGACGATCGCGGTGAGACCGGCGACCTGGAGGGGTACGCCGATCCAGCGCGGCAGTCGGGGGGCGACCCAGGGGGCGACGAGAGCGGTCAGCGCGCCGATGCCGAGCTCCCAGGCCCGGGTCGACGTGGAGAAGTACGCCGTCGCCGGCTCGCTCTGCGTGTGGACGATCGACCACGCCAGGGACGCCCCGGTCGCGAGGACCAGCACCACGAAGATGGTCCGCCGCGGCAGGCGGGCCTGGCGGCCGCGCCGCGTGATCACCCGGGCCGCGGCGGTGACGGCGATGAGCAGGAGCGGCCAGACGACGTAGAACTGCTCCTCGACCGCCAGCGACCAGTAGTGCTGGAGCGCCGAGGGCCCGGTGTCGGTGGCGAAGTAGTAGACGCCCTGCTGGGAGAAGTGCACGTTGGCCGCGAACAGGGTCGCCCAGATCGCGTCGGTCACCAGGCTGCGCGCAGAGACCAGGCTCATCCAGGCCAGCGAGACCGCCAGGGTCACCACGGTGACGAAGGTCGCGGCCGGCAGGATCCGGCGCGCACGGCGCGACCAGAACTCCACCAGCGAGAAGCGGCCCGACTCGCGCAGCTCGCCGTAGAGCAGGCCCGAGATCAGGAAGCCGGAGATCACGAAGAAGACGTCGACCCCGACGAATCCGCCCGGCAGGAAGGGCACTCCGGCGTGGGCAGCGATGACCGTGAGCACTGCGATGGCGCGCAGTCCCTGGACATCGCTGCGATGCTCGGTCGCCACCCCTGCTCTCCTGGTCGCCGTGTGCGCAAGATATCAAAGAGTGACCGCTGCGAGCGGTCGCCGCGGACACGGTGACAGGATCGCAGCCGCGCTCGCGTCGCTCGCCGGCCGAGCATCCACCACCAGCACCCTTCAGGAGCACTCTCGTGACGACGTACCGCATCGCCGTGATCGGCGGCACCGGCCCGCAGGGCAAGGGTCTGGGCTACCGCTTCGCCCGCGCCGGGCACACCGTGATCCTCGGCTCGCGTGCGGCCGAGAAGGCCGTGCCGGTGGCCGAGGAGGTCACCGAGCGGCTCGTCGGCGTCGACGGCGCCGGCACCGTCACCGGGGCCGCCAACGCCCACGCCTGCGAGCAGGCCGACGTCGTGCTGTTGGCCGTGCCGTACGACGGCCACGACGAGCTGGTCGCGGCCCTGCCGCTGGCCGGCAGGACGGTCGTCTCGTGCGTCAACCCGCTGGCCTTCGACAAGCGCGGCGCCCACGGCCTGGTCGTCGACGGCGGCGAGGGCTCGGCGGCCGAGTCGGCCCAGCGTCTGCAGCCCGACGCGACCGTGGTCGGTGCCTTCCACAACGTCTCCGCGGTGACGCTGTGGGGCGAGCAGGACTTCCTCGACGAGGAGGACATCCTCGTGGTCGGCGACTCGCCGGAGGGCAAGGAGGTCGCGATCGAGCTGGCGGCCGCTGTCACCGGCCGACCGGGCATCGACGCCGGCAAGCTGCGCCTGGCCCGCCAGGTCGAGCCGCTCACCGCGGTGCTGATCTCGATCAACCGCAAGTACAAGATCCACTCGAGCATCCGGATCACCGGCTTCGACCACTGAGCCGCCCCGTCTGACGGCCCCGTCCGACAGCCCCGTCCGACGCCCGCGACGTCATACGTCGGCGATAAGGGGACGTCCCCACCGTATGACGTCGCGGGGGTGGCGGGTGGGTCAGTCGCCCTGGTGGCGACCGTTCCAGCTGTCCCAGAGCGCGGCGTAGGAGCCACGGGCGGCGACCAGCTCGTCGTGCGAGCCGAGCTCGGAGATGACGCCGTCCTCGACCACCGCGACCCGGTCGGCGTCGTGGGCCGAGAAGAGCCGGTGGGCGATGGCGATGACGGTGCGTCCCTCGAGCACCGCTGCGAGGCTGCGCTCGAGGTGGCGCGCCGCGCGCGGGTCGATGAGGGCGGTCGCCTCGTCGAGCACCAGCGTGTGCGGGTCGGCCAGCACCAGCCGCGCCAGCGCGACCTGCTGGGCCTGGGCCGCGCTGAGCGCCCATCCGCCCGAGCCGACCACCGTGTCGAGTCCGTCGCCCAGGGCGTCGGCCCACTCGAGCGCGTCGACCACGTCGAGGGCGGCGCGGATGTCGTCGTCGGTGGAGCCGGGCTGGGCGGCCAGGGCGAGGTTCTCCCGCAGCGTGCCGACGAAGACGTGGTGCTCCTGGGTGACCAGGGCGACGTGGCCGCGCAGGTCGCCGAGCGGCAGGTCGACCAGGCCGACCCCGCCGACCGTGACGGCGCCCGTGCGCGGCGGGTGGATGCCGGCCAGGAGCCGTCCGAGGGTCGACTTGCCGGCGCCGGACGGGCCGACCATGGCGATCCGCTCGCCGACGGCCACGCCGATGTCGACGCCGTGCAGCACGTCGCGCCCCTCGACGTAGGAGAAGCGCACGTCGCGCACGTCGATCTGCTCGCCGTCGGGCTGCTCCCCGGTCGCGACCCGGTCGTCGGGCACCTGCGCGACGCCGAGCAGGCGCGAGAGCGATGCGGCGCCGAGCTGCAGCTCGTCGAGGATGGAGACGATGCGGTCGACGGGGTCGATCAGCATCTGCACGTAGAGCGTCGCAGCGGTCACGTCGCCGAGGGAGGCGTGACCCTGCGTGTAGAGCCAGCCGCCGAAGAGCAGGGTCGCCACCGTCGGGATCAGGTAGGACAGCTCCATGCTCGGGAAGAACACCGTGCGCAGGTAGAGCGTGTAGCGCTCGGCGTCGTACGACTCGCGGATGTCGTCGTCGATGCGGCGCACCTGCTCGTCCTGGAGTCCGAGCGCCTCCACGGTGCGGGCGCCCTCGACGGTCTCGGTCAGGGTCGCGTTGATGGCGGAGTACGTCGCGCTCTCGCGCAGGTAGCCGTCCTTGGCGCGGGCGAGATACCACCGCAGCCCGATCACCAGCGGTGGCACGCCGAGGACGCACGGCAGCGCCACCCACCAGCCGACGCTGATGGCGGCGATGAACGTGACGATCGCGGTCAGCACGGCGATCGTCCACTCTGGCAGCGCCATCCGGATCGACCAGCCGAGCTGGTCGACATCGCGGCTGGTGCGGGTCAGCAGGTCGCCCGAGCCGGCGGACTCGACGACACCGACGGGCAGGGCCAGCGCATTGCCGACGAAGTCCTCGCGCAGGTCGGCGAGCACCTGCTCGCCGAGCACCTGGCTGACGTAGCGGGCGTAGCGGGTGAGCACGGTCTGAGCGACCAGGAAGCCGGCCAGCACCATCATGATCCGGTCGACGTGGCCCAGCGTGGTGCCGGTCTCGACGGCCTCGACGAGGTCGCCGAGCAGGCGCGGCGCGGCCAGCGCCGCGACCGCGGCGAGCAGGTGCAGGCCGAGCGCGCCGAAGAGCATGCGCGGGTGCTGGCGGGCCAGGTCGCGCACGTAACGGCGCACCTCGCGCGTGTCGGCGATCGGCAGCCGGGTGGTCACGCTCATCGCTGTGCCACCTCCTCGCTCTCCCGGGCCACGACGCGGCGGTAGTCCGCGTCGTCGGCGAGCAGCTGGCTGTGCGTCCCGGTGGCGACCACGACGCCGTTGCTCAGCAGCACCACCTCGTCGGCGACGTCAAGCACCAGGGGGCTCGACGTCGTCACCAGGGTGGTGCGCCCGGCCCGGTGCGTGCGCAGCCGGGCCGCGATCCGCGCCTCGGTGTGCGCGTCGACGGCGCTGGTCGGCTCGACGAGCACCAGCACCTCGGGGTCGAGGGCGAGGGCGCGGGCGAGCACGAGGCGTTGGCGCTGCCCGCCGGAGAAGCTGCGGCCGCGCTCGGTGACCGTGGCGTCGAGGCCCTCGGGCAGGGCATCGAGGATGTCGCTTGCCGAGGCGGTCGCGATCGCGCGCTCCACCTCGCCGGTGCCGCGGACGTCGATCCGGTCGCCGAGGCGCCCGGAGAAGAGCACGGCGCCGCTGTCGGAGACGACGATGCGGCGGCGTACCTCGGCGAGGTCGAGGTCCTCGAGCGGGATGCCGCCCCAGGTCACCCCGGTGGTGGTGTCGGCCCCGCATCGGCCGATCCGATCGGCCAGCGCGGCGGACTCGTCGGGCTGCTCGCAGACCAGGGCGACGAGCCGGCCGCCCCGGACCCGCAGTCCCGAGCGTGCGTCGTACAGCTCCGAGCCCGGAGCCGGCGCAGGCGCCGCCGCGGCCGGCTGGGCGAGATCGGGATCGAGGGCGAGCACGTGGCAGACGCGCTTGGCCGAGACGTGCCCCCGGATGAGCTTGTTGGCGTACTCCGTCGCCGTGCGCAGCGGGATCATCAGGAACGCCGCGTAGCCGTAGAACGACACCAGCTCGCCGGCCGAGAGGTCGCCCTGCACGGCCGAGCGGGCGCCGATCCAGACGACGAGGACGACGAACACCCCGGGCAGGAAGACCTGCAGCGCGTCGAGGACCGACTGCAGCCGCGCCACCTGGACGCCCGCCTGCCGGGTCTCCTGCGACTCACGGCGGTAGCGGTCGTGGAAGACCTGCTCGCCGCCGATCCCGCGCAGCACCCGCAGGCCGCCGACGATGTCGGTCGCGGTGTTGGAGAGGCGCCCCATCAGGTGGCGCTGGTGGGTGCTGCGCACCTGCAGCGGCCGCAGCACGGGCGTGATCAGCAGCATCAGCAGCGGCACGCCGATCAGCACGATCAGCCCCAGCGACACCGACGTGCGCAGCAGGATCACCGCCACCAGCAGGAACGACACGACCGCGCCGGCGAAGCGCGCCGAGACGTCCATGACCTGGCCGAGGTGGGACAGGTCGCTGGTGCCGATCGCGACGACCTCTCCGGTCGAGACCTGCCGGGGCAGGCTCCCGCCGAGGCGCACGCTCTGGCGCGAGACCAGCTGCACCGTGCGGTACGCCGTCGTGAGCCAGTTGGTGACCGCGTAGCGGTGCCGCATGATGCCGCTGCCGGCCTGGACGAGCCCGACGGCGAACAGCAGCCCCGCCCAGCCCAGCAGGGCGCGTCCGTCGCGGTCGGCGACCCCGTGGTCGATGGCCTTGCCGATGATCATCGGCAAGAAGGCCTGCGAGGACATCCAGACGATGCCGAAGAACATCCCCATCACCAGCGTGCGCCACTGACCCGTGGCCAGCCACCACAGGAACCGGCCGGGGGTGCGGTGGTCGGCCGTCCCGGGATGGTCCAAAGGCAGCACGCGCACCCGACGAGGCTACGGAGCGCGCACGGCCGGCGCGAATCGTTATCCGGCGGGGCGGGCCAGACCCTCGACCGATTCGGCGCCCGGCAGCGACGCGACCAGCCGACCCGGCAGCAGCAGCTTGCTGCGGCGTACGCCGGAGCCGATCACCGCCACGTCGATGTCAGCCACGCGCGAGTCGACCAGCAGCCGCCACCCCTCCGGCAGACCCACCGGGGTGATGCCCCCGTGCTCCATGGCGGACTCGGCCACGGCGCGCTCCATCGGCAGGAACGACGCCTTGCGGACGTCGAGCAGGCGCTTGACGGTGGTGTTGACGTCGGCGCGGGTGTCGGCGCGCACGACGCAGGCGGCGATCCGCTCCTCGCCGTCGCGGCGCCCCGCGACGAGCACGCAGTTGGCGCCGGTGTCGTCGGGCAGCCCGTAGGCGGCGTTCATGGCCGCGGTGTCGGCGACGGCCGGGTCGATCTCGACCACGCCGACCTCGTGCGCGTGCGGCCAGCCGGTGAGGGCGGCCACGACGGACGGGGCGAGCAGATCGGGGCGCTCCAGCGCGGCGACGGTCACCAGGGAGCCGAGGGAGGGGGTGCTCATGGGCACCATGGTGGCCGCTCGACCCACATCTGCTGTTCACGTGTCCGTCGTCGTCTGCTCGGACGGGCGTCGCACCGTGACAGGTGTGACCCTGCAGCCCACCGCTCGTCGCGCTCCGTCGCTGGAGGTGACCCCGGCGGTCGTCGCCCACCGGGGTGCGAGCGGCCACCGGCCCGAGCACACCCTCGAGGCGTTCCGCGTCGCGATCGCGATGGGCGCCGACAGCATCGAGCTCGACGTGGTCAGCACCGCGGACGGCGTGCTGGTCGTGCGCCACGAGTCGGACCTGACGATCACGACCGACGTCGCCGACCACCGCGAGCTCGGTGGCCGGACCCTCGTGGAGGAGCTGAGCCTCGACGAGGTCCGCACGCTGCGCGTCCGGGAGCGGATGCCCGACCTGCGGCCCGGGGCGGCGGCGTACGACGGGCGGCTCGCCGTGGCCAGCCTCGACGACGTGCTCGCGCTGGTGACCTCGGAGTCCGCC
>CAEZXR010000014.1_pt1 | contig 13077 bp, 10 predicted proteins | sample 7265301 | NCBI WGS metagenome assembly CAEZXR01 (sample SAMEA6813913, study PRJEB35770) | freshwater metagenome | biome: Freshwater; feature: Freshwater reservoir; material: water | place: Czech Republic | collected 2017-04-14 | depth 30m m
ACCCGTTCGGGTGGTGCCGAGTAGCCCATCCTGACCACGCGGCGACAGCCACGGGACGGTGTCGCCACGGCCACAGCCGATCCACACTGGATCCACCGGTCGACGATCGAGATGAGGGCCAGGACTCCATGGGGGGCGTCCTGGACGGATGCTCATCCGCTCCCGATCGGCAGCCACCCCGTGCTCGACGAGCTCCCCCCAGCCGGCCACCGCCGGCCGAGGTCGTCAGCATCCACGGAAGGAGGGGTCGTGGTCACCCTTATCATCGTCGTCGCGATCGTCGCGACCACCTGGTACGTCGCCTGCGGGGCCTCCGTGCCGTCCACGGCGCGCAGCCGCCGGCACGACGACGAGCGCCGCCTGCGGCTGCTCGAGCGCGAGCCGGAGCGCGTGCACACCGGCGATCTGGAGCGCCTGATGCGCGCCCACGAGCTGCCCGAGGACGAGATCCGGATGGTCGCCGACAAGGCGCACCGTCAGGGCATCAAGCCGTTCACGATGTGGATGTGGGCCAAGCGCTTCGACGTGCACACCCTGACCGTCGTGATCGCGGCCGACCTCTCGCACGACGAGCTGCTCGGCCACCTCGGCAACGGCACCCTTCCCGACCTGGAGGAGCTGCGGGTCTTCGCGGCCCTCAACGGCCTGACCACCACCCACGTCGCCCGCGCCGGCCGCACCCCGCGCCGGGTCTCGCCCCGCGCCGTACCTCCCGCCGCCTTCGGCTCCTCGGTCAGTGCCCGGATCCGCACCGAGCCGGTCATCCACGAGCCTGGCACCTGGCCGCTCGCCGGCTGACCTACCAGCCGCGCTCGCGCCACTCGGCGACGTGGGGGCGCTCGACTCCGAGCGTCGAGTCGCCGCCGTGGCCGGGGTAGAACCACGTGTCGTCGGGCAGCGTGGCGAAGATCTTGGTGTCGACCTCCTCGACGAGCTGGGCGAACGCCGCGGCGTCGCCGAAGGTCGCGCCCACCCCGCCGGGGAACAGCGTGTCTCCGGTGAAGAGGTGGGGGTGCCCCTCGGGGTCGCGGTAGACCAGGGCCACCGAGCCAGGGGTGTGGCCGGCGATCGCGATGACCTCCAGCTCGCACGAGCCCACCGTCACGACGTCGCCGTCCTTGACGGCACGGGTGACGGGCACGCCGGTCTGAGCCGTGATCGCGTCGGCGTCCGGGATGCCGGCGATCACGTCGGCTCCCGTCGCCGCGACCACGTCGGCCAACGCCCGGTGGTGATCCCAGTGCTGGTGGGTCGTGACGACCGCCCTCAGGCCCGCCGACCCGATGAGCGGGAGCAGCGTCTCGGTCTCGGCCGCGGCATCGATGAGCACCTGCTCCCCGGTGGCGGCGCAGCGCAGCAGATAGCAGTTGTTCGACATCTTCTCGTCGACCGCGACCTTGGTGATACTCAGGCAGCCGAGGTCGCGGACGTCCGGCCCACCGCCGACTGTCACGTCTCCGGTGTAGGTCATGGTCACCATGCTCCGATCTGCGGCAGGACGCCGCTGTCCGTGGTCAGGTCGTGTCCCTCGCCGCGTCCGGTCAGCCACCAGCCGAGGCTGCTCGCGGTGCCGGTGACGACGGGGGTCTCGGCGCCGAACGTCCAGGTCCGTCCGAGGTCGGCGGCGTGGACGGCGAAGCCGTCGGAGGAGGCGTCGGAGGAGCCGCGCGCCCGGTCGACCATCCCGTCGATCAGGGCGGTCGCGAAGGCCGGGCTCCAGTCCGCGTGGGTGTACGCCGTGCCGAGGTCGGCGTGGTGGATCTCGACCTCGCGCCAGCGCATGCCGGCGACGGCGCCGAGTGCGAACGTCGGCCCGCCCGGCACCCGCTCGGCGCTCGCATCCCACTGCTCGGGAGGCACAGCCGCGATGGCGTCGTGGACGCGGGTCGTCCCGGCGAGCAGCCGGTCGCGGAGCTCGGCGTGGCCGGCGACCGCCAGCTCGTCGATGTCGCGGTCGCGAGCGTCCTGGGAGGCGTACATCGGCGCCGGGTCGCCGGCCACCGCCCCGTGCAGCGCCCGGGTCAGGGCCTCGGCGTTGAGCGCCAGGTGCGCGACGACGTACGCCCGCGACCAGCCGGGCAGCAGGCTCGGCGCCGCCCAGTCGTCGGTCGTCAGGGCGTCGACGGTGCGGGTGAGGTGGGCGCTGGACTCGTGGAGCAGCGGGAGGACGGCGTGCGGATCGCTCACCCGACCATCCTGTCGGGTGACCGGCTGCCGGGCCAGGGGACCGGGCGTCGACCGGACTGTCAGGGCCTCGTGAGATCGTGCTGGAGTCACCGTGGGTGGCGCGACGGCGCGGTCGCCCGGCTACGATGACGAACACGTGTTCGAAGGCTCCATCGGCCCACCCACGACCTCCAGGGGACGCATCCGTGATCGACCAGCTCATCATCCGTGGCGCGCGCGAGCACAACCTCAAGGACGTCTCGCTGGACCTGCCGCGCGACTCGCTCATCGTCTTCACGGGTCTCTCGGGCTCCGGCAAGTCGTCGCTCGCCTTCGACACGATCTTCGCCGAGGGCCAGCGACGCTATGTGGAGTCGCTCTCGGCCTACGCGCGCCAGTTCCTCGGTCAGATGGACAAGCCCGACGTCGACTTCATCGAGGGCCTGTCGCCGGCTGTCTCGATCGACCAGAAGTCCACCTCGAAGAACCCCCGCTCCACGGTCGGCACGATCACGGAGGTCTACGACTACCTTCGCCTGCTGTTCGCCCGCGCCGGCCGCCCGCACTGCCCCACGTGCGGATCGCCGATCGAGCGGCAGACGCCGCAGCAGATCGTCGACCGGGTCCTCGCCCTGGAGGAGGGCCGCCGCTTCCAGGTGCTCGCGCCGGTGATCCGCGGCCGCAAGGGGGAGTACCTCGAGCTCTTCCGCCAGCTGCAGACGCAAGGCTTCTCGCGCGCCCGCGTGGACGGCGAGATCCACACGCTCGATGCGCTCCTGGGCGACGGGCCTAAGCTCGACAAGCAGAAGAAGCACACGATCGAGGTCGTCGTCGACCGGCTCGCGGTCAAGGAGAGTGCCAAGCGCCGGCTCACCGACTCGGTCGAGACCGCGCTCGTCCTCGCGGGCGGTCTGGTGGTGCTCGACTTCGTCGACCTCGATGCGTCGGACCCGGCCCGCGAGCTGCGCTTCTCCGAGAAGATGGCCTGCCCCAACGACCACCCGATCGACACCGACGAGCTCGAGCCCCGCTCGTTCTCGTTCAACTCGCCCTTCGGCGCGTGCCCGGCCTGCAGCGGCCTCGGCACCCGGATGGAGGTCGACCCGGAGCTGGTCGTCCCCAATCCCCACGCCACCCTCGGCGAGGGCGCGATCCAGCCGTGGAGCCAGGCCCACGTCGCCGACTACTTCCTGCGCCTGATGGCCGCCCTCGGCGAGGAGCTCGGCTTCGACCTCAACACGCCGTGGCAGAAGCTTCCCGCGATCGGTCGGGAGTCCCTGCTCGAGGGTCACCGCACCAAGGTGCACGTCGTCACCCGCAACCGCTACGGCCGCGAGCGGGCCTACTACGCCGACTTCGAGGGCGTGCGTCCCTACGTCGAGCGCCGCCACCGCGAGGCCGAGTCCGACACCAGCCGCGAGCGCTTCGAGGGCTTCATGCGCGAGGTGCCGTGCCCGACCTGTCGCGGCAGCCGTCTCAAGCCCGTGTCGCTGGCCGTGACCCTCGGTGGACGCAACATCGCGGAGATCTGCCGGCTCCCGATCAACGAGGCCGCCGACTTCCTCGACGGCCTCGAGCTGACGGCCCGCGAGCGCCAGATCGGCGAGCGCGTGCTCAAGGAGATCCAGGAGCGACTCCGCTTCCTGCTCGACGTGGGTCTCGACTACCTCTCGCTCGACCGGCCGACGGGCTCGCTCTCGGGCGGCGAGGCGCAGCGGATCAGGCTCGCGACCCAGATCGGCGCCGGCCTGGTCGGCGTCCTCTACGTCCTCGACGAGCCGTCCATCGGCCTGCACCAGCGTGACAATCAGCGCCTCATCGAGACCCTCGTGCGTCTCAAGGACCTCGGCAACACGCTCATCGTCGTGGAGCACGACGAGGACACCATCAAGGTCGCCGACTGGGTCGTCGACATCGGCCCGGGTGCCGGCGAGCACGGCGGCCAGGTCGTGCACAGCGGCACCGTCGCCGACCTCTACACCCATCCGGACTCCATCACCGGGCAGTACCTCTCCGGGCGGCGCGAGATCCCGGTCCCCGCCGTACGCCGTCCGCGCACGACCGGGCGCGAGCTCAAGGTCCTCGGTGCGCGAGAGCACAACCTGCGCGAGGTCGACGTCGCCTTCCCCCTCGGTCTCTTCGTCGCCGTGACGGGCGTGTCCGGCTCGGGCAAGTCGACCCTGGTCAACGACATCCTCTACACGTCGTTGGCCAAGCAGATCTACAACGCCCGTGCGGTCCCCGGACGGCACCGGGCGATCACGGGTCTCGAGCACGTCGACAAGGTCATCCACGTCGACCAGTCGCCGATCGGCCGCACCCCGCGCTCCAACCCGGCGACCTACACGGGCGTCTTCGATCATGTGCGCAAGCTCTTCGCCTCGACCGCCGAGGCCAAGATGCGCGGCTATCTCCAGGGGCGCTTCTCGTTCAACGTCAAGGGCGGCCGCTGTGAAGCCTGTGCCGGCGACGGCACGATCAAGATCGAGATGAACTTCCTGCCCGACGTCTACGTCCCGTGCGAGGTCTGCCACGGCGCGCGCTACAACCGCGAGACGCTCGAGGTGCACTACAAGGGCAAGACGATCGCCGAAGTGCTCGATATGCCGATCGAGGAGGCGCTGGACTTCTTCGCCGCCGTGCCGGCGATCGCCCGGCACATGCAGACCCTGGTCGAGGTCGGCCTGGGCTACGTGCGCCTGGGCCAGCCGGCCACCACCCTGTCGGGCGGCGAGGCCCAGCGGGTCAAGCTCTCCTCGGAGCTCCAGAAGCGCTCGACCGGGCGCACCGTCTACGTGCTCGACGAGCCGACGACCGGCCTGCACTTCGAGGACATCCGCAAGCTGCTGCTCGTCTTGGGGCGTCTCGTCGACCAGGGCAACACGGTGCTGGTCATCGAGCACAACCTCGACGTCATCAAGACCGCCGACTGGCTCGTCGACATGGGACCCGACGGCGGCTCGCGCGGGGGACTGGTCGTCGCCGAAGGCACACCGGAGCAGGTCGCCGCTCACCCGGAGAGCCACACCGGGCGCTTCCTGGCCCCGCTGCTCGAAGGCCGCGAGGCGAAGCAGCCGCGCGGCAAGCTCGCCGCCGACACCGCACCCGGGCCGGCCCGCGCGACCCGTCGCCAGGCCGCCAGCCAGTCGGCCGCCAATCGGGCCGCCGCGACGGCACCGGCTGCCGAGGCCACCACCAAGAAGGCCGCCGCGAAGAAGGCGAGCACGAAGAGGGCCACCACGAAGGCGACCCCGACGAAGGCCACCGCGAAGGCCAGCACGAAGAAGACCGCCACCAAGGCGGCGGCCACCAAGAAGCGCGCAGCGTCCTGACAGCCGACTCGCAGGTGACGCTCAGGTCTGATCAGTAGTCTCATCTTCAACCACGATCGGCCTCCGAAGGGACGACCATGACCAACGAGACCACCAGCACCGACGGCCTGACCCGTCGAGGTGCCCTCACCGGGATCGCCGGGGTCGGCGTGGCCCTGCCGGTCCTCGCCGCCTGCGGCAGCGACGCGAGCACGGCGAGCGACCCGGCTCCGGCGGCCTCCACCACGGCGGGCGGCGCCTCGACGAGCGGGGCACCCGAGGCCGCGACGCCTCTCACCACCACCGCCGACGTGCCGGTCGGCAGCGGCACCATCTTCGCCGACGAGGGTGTCGTCGTGACCCAGCCCTCCGAGGGCGAGTTCAAGGCGTTCTCGACGACCTGCACGCACACGGGCTGCCCGGTCACCGAGGTGCGCGACGCCGAGATCGTGTGCCCCTGCCACGGGTCGCACTTCTCGATCACGGACGGTTCGCCGATCTCGGGTCCGGCTCCGGCCCCGCTCGCGACCCGCGAGATCACCGTGTCAGGTCAGGACATCAGCCTGGCGTAGCGCGGCCTGCTCGAGGGTGAGCCGGCGCCAGTCCTCGTCACGCCGACAGGTCCGCCGGTCGAGGCGACGGTCGATCAGCGAGCGGGCGTCGTCCCACCGACCAGCGCGCAGCAGAGCGGCGATCCGGGTCTCCTCGACGACCTCGCGCTGCGCGTCCGAGCCGCCGAGGCGACCGCAGGCGCGGCTGAGCGCTGCGAGCGCATCGGCCCCCGCGCTGTGCTCGTCGTGGGCGAGCAGGCTCATCGCGGAGGCGAGCGGCGCGACCACCTCCCGCTGCACGTCGTCGCGGCTGCGGCTCGCGTGCGCCCGCAGCGCTTCGAGGCCGTCGACGTCACCGACCGAGAGCAGGGCGACGGCGGCGTGCATCGCCAGGAACGGCGTCGACGGGCGCTCGAGGACGTCGCGTCCCGTCACGCCGATCACGTCTTCCATGCCGGGCACGTCCGCGGCTCCCGGCGTCAGCGCCCACCGCCACAGCAGCGAGCCGGTGTCGACGAGGGCCCGGCAGCCGATCGAGTCCTGCGGCCGCAGCTGGGTCTCGTAGCGGCGGCGTACGCCGTCGAGGTCGCCCATCGACAGCTCGTGCAGGGCGGCGTGCCACGAGAAGTGGCTGAGCGAGTCGATCGATGCGCCGTCTCCCGCGACCCACGCATCCATCCAGCGCAGTCCAGCCTGGTGGTCGCCGGTCTCGTAGTGCGCGTGCGCACGGGCGTGGGCCGAGTGACCCGCCCCCGGCTCCTCGGCCAGCGAGCGGCACGACAGCTCCATCGCCTCGTCGAAGCGGCCCTGCTCCTGGCGGACGAAGGCCAGCAGCCCGGTGAACCACCAGTCGTCGCCGTACGCCGGACCTGCCGACTCGACCAGCGACCACGCCTCGTCCGGCACCGAGGTGACCCCGGCGAAGGCGATCGTCGGCACCGCCGTCGAGAGCAGCATCGCGTCCAGGGGGAAGTCGCCGAGGTGTCGCAGGAGCGGCTGGGAGTCGCCTCGCAGGTGGGCCAGCACGGCGCCGATGTGGCTGCGCTCGCGCTCGGTGGCGGTGGGGGCGTGCCGCTCGGCGTCGCGCATCCGGCCAGCGATGTCGACGCGGGCACAGCTCTCGTGGCCGAGCAGCGCCAGCGCGGCGTGACCGAGAGCGAAGGCGGGATCGAGCGCGATCGCGGTCGCGAAGCCCTCGACGGCGCCGCTGCGCAGCCGGAGCAGGTCGTCGAGAGCGGCGTCGTAGGCGCGGGCGGCAGCGGGCGCGGCCGTGATGCGCAGGCCGTAGCGATCTCTCGAGGTCACGCAATCCATAGTAAGTCACTGCAGTCACTCGCTCGGGGACCTGCCGGCTGGTCCGACTGTCGGCGCCGGACCGTAGGGTTGAGGGGTGGGAGAGCAGACGAGGCGGCGCACTGGTCGGGGACCGCTGTCCTACCGTCCCGAGCCCGGCTCGATCCCCACCCAGCCGGGCGTCTACCGCTTCCGCGACGCGGGCGGGCGCGTGATCTACGTCGGCAAGGCCAAGAGCCTGCGCCCACGCCTGTCGTCGTACTTCCAGGACATCGCCCAGCTGCACCCCCGCACCGCATCGATGGTGACGACGGCGGCGAGCGTGGAGTGGACGGTGGTCAACACCGAGGTCGAGGCCCTGCAGTTGGAGTACTCCTGGATCAAGGAGTTCGATCCCCGCTTCAACGTGAAGTACCGCGACGACAAGTCGTATCCCTGGCTCGCGGTCACCGTCGGCGAGGAGTTCCCCCGGGTGATGGTCGGGCGCGGCGCCAAGCGCAAGGGCACCCGCTACTTCGGGCCCTACGGTCATGCCTGGGCGATCCGCGAGACCGTCGACATCCTGCTGCGCGTCTTCCCGATGCGCTCGTGCAGCAACGGCGTGTTCAAGCGCTCGGCGCAGATCGGCCGGCCCTGCCTGCTCGGCTACATCGAGAAGTGCGCGGCCCCGTGCGTCGGCAACGTCAGCGCCGAGGAGCACCGCCGCATCGTCGAGGACTTCTGCGACTTCATGGGCGGCCAGACCCGTCCCTTCGTCCGGCGCATCGAGAAGCAGATGTACGCCGCCTCCGAGGAGCTGGAGTTCGAGCGGGCCGCCCGCCTGCGAGACGATCTCGGCGCCCTCGAGCGGGCGCTCGAGAAGCAGGCGGTCGTGCTCGGCGACGGAGCCGACGCCGACGTGATCGCCCTCGCCGAGGATCCCCTCGAGGTGGCCGTGCAGATCTTCTACGTCCGCGGCGGCCGGATCCGAGGCCAGCGCGGCTGGGTCGCCGACCGGATGGACGACGGGGGCACGCCCGAGCTGGTCGAGGACTTCCTACTCCAGCTCTACGCCGGCGAGCCCGAGGCGATCCCGCGCGAGATCCTGGTGCCCTCGCTGCCGCCCGACGTGGCGACGTTCGAGCAGCTGCTCGGCGACCTGCGCGGCGCCAAGGTGCAGATCAGGGTGCCGCAGCGCGGCGACAAGAAGACCCTCCAGGAGACCGTCGCCAGCAACGCCGCCCAGGCCCTCGTGCTGCACAAGACGAAGCGGGCCAGCGACCTGACCACCCGCAACCGTGCGCTCGAGGAGATCCAGGAGGCGCTCGAGCTCGACGACGTCCCACTGCGGATCGAGTGCTACGACATCTCCAACCTACAAGGCACCGAGGTCGTCGCGTCGATGGTGGTCTTCGAGGACGGTCTGGCCCGCAAGGGCGAGTACCGCCGGTTCGTGATCAAGGGCGTCGACGGCCAGAACGACGTCGCCTCGATGCACGAGGTGATCACCCGGCGCTTCCGCCGCCTGCTCGACGAGCAGGCCAAGTCCCAGCAGGTCGAGGGCGAGTCCGGACCGATGCTGGTCGACCCCGAGACCGGGCGCCCGCGCAAGTTCGCCTACGCGCCCGGGCTCGTGGTCGTCGACGGCGGACCGCCGCAGGTGGCCGCTGCCCAGCGGGCGCTGGACGAGCTCGGCATCGACGACATCCCGGTCTGCGGCCTGGCCAAGCGCCTCGAGGAGGTCTGGCTGCCGCGCCAGGAGGATCCCGTCATCCTGGCCCGCTCGTCGGAGGGGCTCTACCTGCTCCAGCGGGTGCGCGACGAGGCGCACCGGTTCGCGATCACCCACCACCGCTCGCGCCGCTCCAAGACGATGGTCGAGAGCGCGCTGGACGACGTGCCCGGTCTCGGCGAGGTGCGCCGCAAGACGCTGCTCGTGCACTTCGGGTCGCTGAAGAAGCTGCGCGAGGCCAGCATCGAGGAGCTCACCCAGGTGCCCGGCATCGGACCGGGCACGGCCGCGGCGATCAAGGACGCGGTGGCCCGGGCGAGCCCGAGCGGCAAGACTGTCTCTGTGAACACGGCGACCGGCGAGATCGAGGAGTCATGACCGAGACGAGTGGGCCGCTGGTCGTCGTCACCGGGATGACGGGCGCCGGGCGCAGCACCGCGGCCAAGGAGCTCGAGGACCTCGGCTACTACGTCGTCGACAACCTCCCGCCGAGCCTGCTGCGCGACGTCGTGCGCCTGGTCGACGAGAGCCGGGGCACGAGCCAGCCGATCGCGGTCGTCGTCGACGTGCGCTCCGGCTCCTTCTTCCAGTCGCTGCGCGCCAACCTGGCTGCGGGCGCCACCGGGCGCGACGCGACGCTGGTCTTCCTCGAGGCCACCGACGAGGTGCTGGTCCGTCGCCAGGAGGCCGCCCGCCGCCCGCACCCGCTCCAGGGCAGCGGGCGGCTCCTCGACGGTCTCGAGCGGGAGCGCAGCGTGCTCGCCGACCTCCGCGGCGATGCCGATCTCGTCATCGACACGACGTCGCTCAACGTGCACCAGCTGACCGAGCGGATCGCCGAGGCCTTCGGCTCGGCCGACACGACCAGCCTGCGCATCCGGGTGCTCAGCTTCGGCTTCAAGTACGGCATCCCGGTCGACGCCGACTTCGTCGCCGACATGCGCTTCCTGCCCAATCCGTTCTGGATCCCCGAGCTGCGCGACGGCACCGGTCGCGATGAGGAGGTCGCCGACTACGTGAAGTCCCGCGACGGAGCCGCCGAGTTCCTCGACGGCTACGTGCCGGTGCTCGCCGGCGTCGCCGAGGGCTACCTCCGCGAGGGCAAGCGCTTCATGCGGGTGGCGATCGGGTGCACCGGCGGCAAGCACCGCAGCGTCGCGATGACCGAGGAGATCGTGCGGCGCCTCGTCGACCAGGGCTTCCAGGCCACCGCCACCCACCGCGACCTGGGTCGGGAGTGAGCGCGCCCCACGACCCCCGCGCCGACCGTGCGCAGTCCGTCGTGGCCCTCGGGGGAGGGCACGGCCTGTCCGCCTCCTTGCAGGCGCTGCGCCGGCTGGTCGACGACCTGGTCGTCGACGAGCTGACCGCGGTGGTGACGGTCGCCGACAACGGGGGATCCTCCGGTCGCCTGCGGGGCGAGTTCGGCGTCCTGCCCCCCGGTGACCTGCGGATGGCGCTGGCCGCCCTCTGCGGTGCCGACGAGTGGGGTGCGACCTGGTCGCAGGTCCTGCAGCACCGCTTCGCCGGTCAGGGCGAGATGAACGGTCACGTCGTGGGCAACCTCCTGATCGTCGCGTTGTGGGAGCAGCTCGGCGATCACGTGCAGGCCCTCGACCTCGTCGGCAGGCTGCTGGGCGCGAGCGGGCGGGTCCTGCCGATGGCGCTGACTCCGCTCGACATCACCGCCGAGGTCCGGGGCCTGGACCCCGCCGACCCCGACTCGCTGGTGGCGGTCCGCGGCCAGGTCGAGGTGGCGACCACCGACGGCGTGATCTCCTCGATCGCCCTCGTGCCCGACGACCCGCAGCCGTGTCCGGAGGCGGTGGCGGCCGTGCTCGCGGCCGACTGGGTCGTGCTCGGGCCGGGCTCGTGGTTCACCTCCGTCATCCCGCACCTCCTGGTCCCCGATCTGCGCCGCGCGCTGGTGACGACCTCAGCCAAGGTCGTGGTGGTGCTCAATCTCGACGAGCAGCCGGGGGAGACCCACGGCTTCGGTCCGCAGGACCACCTGGCGGTGCTGGCCGAGCACGCCCCCGACCTGCGGGTGCACTCCGTGCTCGCCGATCGTCGCCGGGTCGGCGAGGAGACCGCCGAGCTGGCCGACCTGGCGGCGGCGTACGGCGCCCACCTGGTGCTCGACGACATCGCCCGTGACGACGGCAGCCCGCGCCACGACCTCGCTCTGTTGGCGGCGGCCTACGAGCGGATCTTCACCGGCAGCTGACGTCGATACCGTCCGGATCGGCGTGGCGGTGCGACCCGACCGGGGGTCGCCGGTGATTGACGCGCATGGAAGGATCGCCCCATGGCGATGACGGCACAGGTGAAGGCCGAGCTGGCCAACACCCAGATCACCAAGACCTGCTGTCGCAAGGCCGAGGTCGCGTCCATGCTCCGCTTCGCAGGCGGTCTCCACATCGTGAGCGGTCGCATCGTGGTCGAGGCGGAGCTCGACACCGGTGCAGCGGCGCGACGGCTGCGCAAGGACATCGCCGAGGTCTACGGCCACCAGTCCGACGTGGTGATGGTGCAGGGCAACGGCATCCGCAAGGGCAGCCGCTACATCGTCCGCGTCGTCAAGGACGGCGAGGCCCTCGCCCGCCAGACCGGCCTGCTCGACCAGCGGGGACGGCCCGTCCGCGGTCTGCCTCCGGCGGTCGTCTCCGGCGGCGCCTGCGACGCGGTCGCGGCCTGGCGGGGCGCGTTCCTGGCCCACGGTTCGCTGACCGAGCCCGGGCGGTCGTCGTCGCTCGAGGTCACCTGTCCGGGCTCCGAGGCCGCCCTCGCGCTGGTCGGTGTCGCCCGACGCCTCGGCATCCAGGCGAAGGCCCGCGAGGTCCGTGGCGTCGACCGTGTCGTGATCCGCGACGGCGACGCGATCGGCCAGCTGCTCACCCGCCTGGGAGCCCACGAGTCGCTGATGGCGTGGGAGGAGCGCCGGATGCGGCGCGAGGTGCGTGCCACCGCCAACCGGCTGGCCAACTTCGACGACGCCAACCTGCGTCGGTCCGCGCGCGCCGCCGTCGCCGCCGGCGCCCGGGTCGACCGCGCCATGGAGATCCTCGGCGACGAGGTGCCCGACCACCTCAAGATGGCCGGCGAGCTGCGTCTCGAGCACAAGCAGGCCAGCCTCGAGGAGCTCGGCCAGCTGCACGAGCCGGTGCTGACCAAGGACGCGATCGCCGGGCGGATCCGCCGACTCCTGGCGATGGCCGACAAGCGCGCCGAGGAGCTCGGCATCCCGGACACGGAGGCATCGCTCACTCCCGACATGCTCGTCGACGAGGACTGAGTGGCTCGTCCGGGGCGCCCGGACGAGGTGTGTCGTTGGTTACCGGGCCGTACGCCGGGATGGCGGATGGATCGGACGGCCGCTCGGGATAGGGTCGGCGTCGGCGCGGCCCCGACCGGCGGCCGCCCACGCAGGCTCATCGTCCACCCAGAGCAGGAGCACCAGCAGTGACCGTTCGTGTAGGGATCAACGGCTTCGGCCGGATCGGCCGCAACTTCTTCCGCGCAGCGCGTGCCTCGGGCGCCGACATCGAGATCGTCGGCGTCAACGACCTGACCGACACCGCCGTGCTCGCGCACCTGCTCAAGTACGACTCGATCCTGGGCCGACTCGACGCCGACGTGCGTGCCGAGGGTGGCTCGATCTTCGTGGGCGACCAGGAGATCAAGGTCTCGGCCGAGCGCGAGCCGGGCAACCTCGGCTGGGGCGACCTCGGCGTCGACGTCGTCGTCGAGTCGACGGGCTTCTTCACCGATGCGACCAAGGCGAAGGCCCACGTCGACGCCGGCGCGAAGAAGGTCATCATCTCGGCGCCGGCCTCCAACGAGGACATCACCGTCGTGATGGGCGTCAACCACACGTCGTACGACCCGAGCGCCCACACGGTGATCTCGAACGCGTCGTGCACGACCAACTGCCTCGCACCCATCGCCAAGGTGCTGAACGAGCAGTTCGGCCTCATCAAGGGCCAGATGACGACGGTGCACTCCTACACCAACGACCAGCAGTTGCTCGACCTGCCCCACAAGG
>CAEZXR010000015.1_pt1 | contig 12835 bp, 9 predicted proteins | sample 7265301 | NCBI WGS metagenome assembly CAEZXR01 (sample SAMEA6813913, study PRJEB35770) | freshwater metagenome | biome: Freshwater; feature: Freshwater reservoir; material: water | place: Czech Republic | collected 2017-04-14 | depth 30m m
CGACTAACGCAGCGAATACCGGATCCACCGCAACCCCATCTCTGGCCATAACCCAGCCTGAGTCACAACCGATCAGGTGTTACCGATGTCCTGAGACTTAATCCGTTACCGATGTCCTGAGACTCAGCACGACGTCCCCTTGTGCGCAACGTATGACGTCCCAGAAGGAGAGGGGAGAGTGGAGGCGCCGGGCGGTGCGGCTCAGGCGTCGAAGGAGACCGGGACGACGAGGTCGCCGATGATCAGCACGACGCCCATGACCAGCATCGCCGAGGCGACGACGTAGGCGACCGGGAGCAGCTTGGCGGCGTCGACGTAGCCGGGGTCGGGGCGCCCGCGCAGCCGGGCCAGGCCGCGCCGGACGGCCTCCCACAGGGCGCTGGCGATGTGGCCGCCGTCGAGGGGCAGCAGCGGGATGAAGTTGAAGACGCCGATGAAGAAGTTGAAGCCCGCGATCAGGGTCAGCAGGAACATCGTCTTCTCGAGCAGCGGGAACTCCTCGGCGGAGACCGTCTCCCCCGCGATCCGCCCGCCACCGACGATGGAGACCGGACTGTCCTGCGCACGGTCCTCGAGACCGACGATCGCCTTGGCGACGCCCCAGACCTTCACGGGCAGGTGACCGAGCGCGCTGACGGTGTCGACCGTCATCGTGCCCATCTGGTCGAGGGTGTAGAGCGGACCACCCTTGGTGGTCTCGATGTGAGCGGTCGGGGTGACGCCGAGGAAGCCCACCTGGCGCAGCGTCAGGTCCGTGTCGGACGACGGCCGGGCTTCGACGGTCGTGCTCGTGGTGCCGACCAGGGGCTCGCCGTCGCGCTCGTAGCCGATGACGGCGGTGCCGTCGTCGTTGTCGCGGATCAGCTCGCGCAGCTGGTCCCAGTCGGTCACGGGCGTGCCGTTGAACGTCGTGATCAGGTCGCCCGGCTCCAGGCCGGCCTCGACGGCCGGGGTGGCCGGGTCGTCGGAGGTGCAGGCGCGCCCCTCCTCGGCGTACGGGATGACGCACTCGGAGACCGTGTCGAGCACGGGTGGGCCGGCGTCGGCCTCGACGCTCTTGGTGCCGTAGGCGCCGAAGACCAACCAGAACAGGAAGAACGCGATCAGGATGTTGACGGTCGGTCCGCCCGCCATCACGACGACCTTCTGCCACCACGGCAGCTTGTAGAAGAGGCGGTCGTTGTCGGCGGGCGTGATCAGCTCCCACTCTGCGGCCCGGGCGTCGGAGATGAGCTGGGTGAACATCCCGGTGTTGGACTTGCGCACCCGAGTGACCTGCTCGCCCTGCTCGTCGTAGGTGACCTCGCCGAGCTGGTCGGCGCCCGGCGGCAGCATCCCGACGATCTTGACGTAGCCACCGAGCGGGATCGCCTTGATGCCGTACTCCGTCTCGCCGACCTGCTTGCTCCAGACGGTCGGCCCGAAGCCGATGAAGTACTGCGTGACCTTCCCGCCGAACTTCTTCGCCGGGATCATGTGGCCGAGCTCGTGCAGGCCGATGGAGACCAGGATGGCGCCGACGAACAGCACCACTCCGAGCAGGTAGAGCAGGGCGGTCATGCGGGTCCTCGGGTCGAGATCGTCGAGATCGTGCGGGCGGCGGCCTCACGGGCCCAGGCGTCGGCCGCGAGGACGTCGTCGAGGGTGAGGTGCTCCGTCGAGCCTACGTCGTGGGCGTGCACGACCGAGGTGATCACGTCGACGATCCCGGTGAAGGACAGGCGCCCGGTGCGGAACGCCTCCACGCAGACCTCGTTGGCGGCGTTGTAGACCGCCGGAGCCGTGCCACCCACCGAGCCCGCGTGCCGGGCGAGCGCGACCGCCGGGAAGGCCTCGTCGTCGAGTGGGAAGAACTCCCAGGTCTGAGCCTGGGTCCAGTCGACGGGCGGCGCGGCGTCGCTCACCCGGTCGGGCCAGCTCAGGCCGAGGGCGATCGGGATCATCATGGTCGGCGGGCTGGCCTGAGCGATCGTCGAGCCGTCGACGAACTCGACCATCGAGTGCACGACGCTCGTCGGGTGCACCACCACGTCGATGCGGTCGTAGGGGATGTCGAAGAGCAGGTGCGCCTCGATCACCTCCAAGCCCTTGTTGACCAGGGTGGCGGAGTTGATCGTGATCACCGGCCCCATCGCCCAGGTGGGGTGCGCCATCGCCTGCTCGGGCGTGACGGCGGCGAGCCCGCTGCGATCGCGCCCGCGGAAGGGACCGCCGCTGGCGGTCAGCACCAGCCGGCGCACCTCGTCGGGTGTCCCGCTGCGCAGGCACTGCGCCAGGGCGGAGTGCTCGGAGTCGACGGGGACCAGCTGACCGGGCGCGGCTCGCTCCAGGACGAGCGGGCCGGCCATGATCAGCGACTCCTTGTTGGCCAGTGCGAGGGTCGTGCCGGCCTCGAGGGCGGCCAGGGTCGGCCGCAGTCCCACTGCGCCGGTGATGCCGTTGAGGACGACGTCGCACTGCCGGGAGGCGGCCTCGATGGAGGCCTCCTCCCCCAGCCCGGAGAACGCCGGCGCGAACTCCTCGACCTGGGCGGCGAAGAGATCGGGGTTGCTGCCGCCGGCGGTGAGCCCGACGACCCGGAAGCGTTGCGGCGCCTGGCGCACCAGGTCGAGCGCCTGGGTGCCGATCGAGCCGGTCGAGCCGAGGACGACGACGTCGCGGCGTGCGCTCACGGGCTGACTCACGGGCTGACTCACGTGGTGGCCGCGAACGCCTCGGCGACCACGTCGAAGGCCTCGCGCAGGAGCTCGTCGGAGATCGACAGCGGCGGCAGGAACCGGACGACGTTGCCCCACGTGCCGCAGGTGAGGGTGACGACGCCGTGCGCGTGGCAGTACGCCGACACGGCCGCCGTGCGGGCGGCATCCGGCTCGGTCGTGCCGGGGCGGCACAGCTCGATCGCGAGCATCGCGCCGCGTCCGCGCAGGTCGGCGATCACGGCGTGCTGCTCCTGCAGCGCGCTCAACCGGTCGCGCATGATCGCCTCGATCTCGCGAGCGCGGCGGTCCAGCTCGTGCTCGCGCATCTCCGCCATGGCCCCCAGCGCAGCGGCACAGGCGATCGGGTTGCCGCCGTAGGTGCCGCCGAGACCGCCGGCGTGCACGGCGTCCATGAGGTCGGCCCGGCCGGTGACCGCGGCGAGCGGCAGACCGCCGGCGATGCCCTTCGCGGTCGTGACCAGGTCCGGCACGACGCCCTCGTCGTCGCAGGCGAACCACGCACCGGTGCGGCAGAAGCCGGACTGGATCTCGTCGGCGATGAAGACGACGTCGTTGGCCGAGCACCAGGCGGAGATCGCCGGCAGGAAGCCGGGAGCCGGCACGATGAATCCGCCCTCACCCTGGATCGGCTCGATGACGACGCAGGCGAGGTTGCCGGCGCCGACCTGCTTGTCGATCACGTCGATCGCACGGGCGGCCGCCTCCTCGCCGGTGAGCCCGTCGCGGAACGGGTAGGACATCGGCGCACGGTAGACCTCGCCGGCGAACGGCCCGAAGCCGTGCTTGTAGGGCATGTTCTTCGCCGTCATCGCCATCGTGAGGTTGGTGCGACCGTGATAGGCGTGGTCGAAGACGACCACGGCGTCCTTGCCGGTCGCGACGCGCGCGATCTTGACGGCGTTCTCGACCGCCTCGGCGCCGGAGTTGAAGAGCGCGGACTTCTTCGCGTGGTCTCCGGGGGTCAGCTGCGCGAGCTGCTCGCACACGTCGACGTAGCCGTCGTACGGCGTGACCATGAAGCACGTGTGGGTGAAGGCGGCCACCTGCTCCTGGACCCGGCTCACGACACCGGGCGCGGCGTTGCCCACCGAGGCGACGGCGATGCCCGAGCCGAGGTCGATCAGGGAGTTGCCGTCGACGTCGACGATCACGCCCCCGCCGGCCGCCACCACGAACACCGGCAGGGTGGTGCCGACGCCGTCGGCGACGAACGCCTTCTTGCGATCGAGGCGCTCGAGCGAGCCCGGACCCGGGATCGCCGTGACGAGCTTGCGCTCCTGCGGCAGGGCAGGTCCACCGGGTCTGGTCGCGTCGGTCATGGACCCAGCCTAGAAGGCCCGACGACGTCCCTTGACGCGCGTCAACGGCTCGCCGACGATGCCCTCATGACCTACGACGTGATCATCAAGGGCGGCCGCTGGTTCGACGGGACCGGCGCTCCCTCGGCCGTGCGCCACCTCGGGCTGCGCGAGGGTCGCGTCGCCGCCATCTCGGTCGACCCGCTCGACGAGACGGGCTGCCCCGAGGTGCTCGACGCGACCGGGCAGTGGGTGCTGCCGGGCATGGTCGACATCCACACGCACTACGACGTGGAGGTCCTCGCCGACCCGCACCTGCCCGAGTCGCTGCGCCACGGCGTGACCACGATCCTGCTCGGCTCGTGCTCGCTGTCGACCGTGCACGTGGGCGGCGTCGACGCCGGCGACCTCTTCGGTCGGGTCGAGGCCATCCCGCGCCAGCACGTCATCTCCGCGGTCGACGGCGCCAAGGACTGGTCCACCGCCGCCGAGTACGCCGCCGCGCTGGAGGCGCTGCCCCTCGGCCCCAACCTCGCCGCGTTCATCGGCCACTCCGACATGCGCACCGCGACGATGGGCCTGGACCGGGCGACCCGCAAGGAGGTGCGCCCCACCCGCGCGGAGCAGGCCCGGATGGAGTCGATGCTCGACGAGGCGCTCGACGCGGGCTTCGTCGGCATGTCGGCCCAGCAGCTGCTCTTCGACAAGCTCGACGGCGACCTGTGCCGCTCGCGCACCCTCCCGTCGACGTACGCCAAGGCCCGCGAGATGCGCGGCCTGCGCTCGATCCTGCGCCGACGTGAGCGGGTGCTGCAGGCTGGTCCCGACGCGACCCACCCGCACACGATCTTCACCCAGGCGATCGGCTCGATCGGGCTGCGCGGCAAGGCGCTGAAGACCAGCCTGCTCTCCGCCGCCGACATCAAGGCGATCCCCTTCGTCATCCACCTGATGCCGGCGCTGGCGGGGGCGGTCAACAAGCTCGGCGCCGACTTCCGCTGGCAGCACCTGCCGGTGCCGTTCGAGGTGTACGCCGACGGGATCGACCTGGTGATCTTCGAGGAGTTCGGCTCGGGGGCCGCAGCGCTGCACCTGCAGGAGAAGATCGCCCGCGACGAGCTGATGCGCGATCCGGCGTACCGCGCCGGCTTCCGCAAGGACTACGAGTCGAAGTACGGCCCGCGGGTCTGGCACCGCGACTTCTTCGACGCCGACATCGTCGCGTGCCCCGACGCGTCGGTCATCGGCAAGTCGTTCGGTCAGGTCGGTGTCGAGCGCGGCACGCCGGGACACCCCGTGCACCCGGTCGACGCCTTCCTCGACCTGGTGCTGGAGCACGGCACCGCACTGCGCTGGCGCACGACCATCTCCAACCACCGCCCGAAGGTGCTGCAGCGCCTCGCCCAGAGCCCGGGCGTGCAGATGGGCTTCTCCGACGCGGGCGCCCACCTGCGCAACATGGCGTTCTACAACTTCGGCCTCCGACTGCTCAAGCACGTGCACGACGCCGAGCGCGCCGGTCGCCCGTTCATGTCGATGGAGCAGGGCGTGCACCGTCTGACCGGGGAGCTGGCCGACTGGTACGGCCTCGACGCCGGGCGGTTGCGCGTCGGCGACCGGGCCGACCTGTTCCTGCTCGACCCCGCACACCTGGACGCCTCGCTGGAGGAGTACGCCGAGGCGCCCGTCGAGCAGTACGACGGCCTGCAGCGGATGGTCAACCGCAACGATGCGACCGTGCCTGCCGTGCTCGTCAGCGGCCGGGTCGTGTGGCGCGACGGGGCTGCCGCACCGACCCTCGGCGTCGAGCGGACCGGTCAGTTCCTGCGCGCCGGCGTCCCCGGGGCGCCCGTGGCATCCCCAGCGCCCGCGGTGGCGCCGCTCGCGGAGCCGGTCACAGCTCCTTGATCCCCCACGGACTGCCGTAGGCGGTCAGCAGGTCGAGGAACGGCACCGCGTCGAACGCCTCCGGGCCGAGCACGCCGGCGCCGCTCCAGGTGCCGTCGGCGATCAGTTCGAGGGCGACGACCGGGTTGATCGCGGTCTGCCAGACCACGCACTGGTGGCCGTACTCCTGCATCGACCACTCGTTGTCCACCACGTGGTAGAGGTAGGTCGAGCGCGGCTGCCCGTCCTTGCCGGTGCCGGTGACCCATAGGCCGGCGCAGGTCTTGCCCTTCATCAACGGACCCAGCGTGGCCGGGTTGGGCAGGCTCGCCGCGACCACGTCGCGCGGGCTGACCTCGACCCCGCCGACGGCGAGCTTGTCCGTCCTGTCGAGGCCGAGCTTGTGCAGCACCTTGAGCACCTCGATGAACTCGTCGCCGAGGCCGTACTTGAAGGTCGCCCGCTTGCAGTCGACCCAGCGCGGCATCAGGAGCACCTCCTCGTGCTCGACGTTGACGCACTCCACCGGACCGATGCCCTCGGGGAAGTCGAAGATCTCCGGCTCGCTGAACGGCTCGGTGGTGAACCACGCACCGTCCTGCCAGATCACCGGCGGATTGAGGCACTCCTCGATGGTCGTCCAGATCGAGAACGACGGCGCGAAGTCGTAGCCCTCGACGCTCAGGTTGGAGCCGTCGCGGGTGCCGAGCTCGTCGATCTCGCTGAACAGGTGGTCGGCGGCATACCTCGCGAAGACGTCGGACAGGCCGGGCTCGACACCGATCCCGACCAGGGCCAACCGTCCGTCGGCCTCCCACTCGTCGGCGACCGCGAACTGCTCGTCACCGAGCTTGACCCCGCACTTCTCGTACGGCGCGTCGGGGTGCGGGCGGCTCAGGCTCATCGCCATGTCGAGATAGTCGGCGCCGCCGGCGCGGGCGCCCTCGAAGATCGGCATCACGAAGCGTGGATCGACGGCGTTCATCACATGGGTGATGGCGTGCTCGCGCACCAGCGCGGCGACGCTGTCGGCGCTGGACGCATCGATGCGGGCCGCCGTGAATCGAGGGTCGACCGCGGCCGCCCGCTCGGCGCTCGCGATGTCGTAGTCGGCGATCACGACGGCGTCGTAGAAGTCGCGTCGCGCAGCGATCGCGGCGAACGCCGACCCGACGCCGCCGGCGCCGACCAGGAGGATCTTCACGTCTTGTTGCCTTTCAACTCGATGGGTCTCGACCCGGGTATCGCGGCCCTTGCTCGACCCTCCTTCGCTACGCTGCCCGCTCGTGCCTCGCGGCCTGCTGCTCAGTCGCCGATGTAGGACATGACGTGCTTGATGCGCGTGTAGTCCTCGAGGCCGTACATGGACAGGTCCTTGCCGTAGCCGGAGTGCTTGAAGCCGCCGTGCGGCATCTCGGCGACGATCGGGATGTGGGTGTTGATCCACACCGCGCCGAAGTCGAGCCGCTTGGCCATCCGCATCGCCCGGCCGTGGTCGGTGGTCCACACGCTGGAGGCCAGGCCGTACTTCACGCCGTTGGCCCAGCGCAGCGCCTCCGCCTCGTCGGCGAACTTCTGCACCGTGATCACCGGGCCGAAGATCTCGTCCTGGATCTGCTCGTCGTCCTGCCGCAGACCTGCGAGGACGGTGGGCTCGTAGAAGTAGCCCCGCTCGCCCTGACGGCGCCCCCCGGTCTCGAGCGAGGCGTGGTCGGGCAACCGGTCGACCATCGCGCTGACGCGGGCCAGTTGGTCGGCGTTGTTGAGCGCGCCGTACATCGCGTCGTCGTCGTCGGGCAGCCCGGTGTGCATGCCGCGGGCGGCCTCGGCGAGCGCCGCCACGAAGTCGTCGTAGACGCCGGGGCCGGCGAGCACACGGGTCGCCGCGGTGCAGTCCTGTCCGGCGTTGAAGTAGCCGGCCTCGGAGATGCCGGCCACTGCTTTCTCGATGTCGGCGTCGTCGAAGACGATGACCGGCGCCTTACCGCCGAGCTCCAGGTGGGCGCGCTTGAGGTCCGCGGCGGCCGACGCCGCGACCTGCATGCCGGCCCGCACGGAGCCCGTGATCGACACCAGCTGCGGCGTCGGGTGCTCGACCACGGCGCGGCCGGTGTCGCGGTCGCCGCACACGACGTTGAGCACGCCGGGCGGCAGGAACTCCTGCGCGAGCTCGGCCAGCAGCGTGGACGTCGCGGGCGTGGTGTCGCTGGGCTTGAGGACCACCGTGTTGCCCGCGGCGATGGCCGGCGCGATCTTCCAGACCATCATCATCAGCGGGTAGTTCCACGGCGTCACCTGGCCGACGACACCGATCGGCTCGCGGCGCACGAAGCTGGTGTGGTCGGTCATGTACTCACCGGCGGAGCGGCCCTCGAGCACCCGCGCGGCGCCGGCGAAGAAGCGGATCTGGTCGACGCTCGGAGGCAGCTCCTCGCTGGCCGTCAGGCCGAGCGGCTTGCCGGTGTCGCGCGACTCGACCTGCACGAACTCCTCGGCGCGGGCCTCGAGCGCGTCGGCGATCCGGAGCAGGGCGCGCTGCCGCTCCGAGGGAGTCGTCTCCCCCCAGGTCTCGAACGCCGTCGCCGCAGCCCGGTAGGCGCGCTCGACGTCCTCGGGTCCCGACAGGGGCGCCTGGGCGTAGACCTCACCGGTGGTGGGATCGACGACGTCGTAGGTCGCTCCCGAGACGGAGGCGACGAGCTCGCCGTTGACGACGTTGCGGAAAGTCTGGTCGGCCATGCGACGAGACTAGTGAGCCCACGATGGAATCTGTAGGGGTTGAGGCCTGTTGCATGCGGAATCCGTCGTGAGAGACCCTACCGACATGCGATTGACGCTGACCACCCCCGCTCTGCCCGTGCGCGACGTCCGGACGGCGGCCGGCTTCTACGCCGAGCGGCTCGGCTTCGCGACCGGCTATCTCGAGGACGGCTTCGCCCGGCTCTTGCGCGACGAGGCGGAGATCCAACTCTGGCAGGCCGGCGACGACTCGTGGCGCACGGTCGGTGAGCCGGGTGCGTCTCCGGTGCGCAGTGGGGCCGAGTCGTTCCTGGCCGGGACGGCGAGCTGCCGCGTGCAGGTCGAGGACGGCATCGACGCGCTGCACGTCGAGCTCGCGGCCGCCGCCGTGCTGCACCCGAGCGGTCACGGGACCCCCACCGACACCGACTGGGCCACGCGCGAGTTCGCGGCGCTCGACCTCGACGGCAACCTGATCACGTTCTGGCAGCGCCGCTAGCCGGCCTCGAAGACCGGGGCGCCGTCGACCCACGTGCTGACCACCCGCGCAGCACCGATCTCGGCGCCCGGCCCGACGAACGGGTCCCGGTCGAGGACGACCAGGTCGGCCACGGCACCCGGCCGGACCACGCCGGCGTCGTCGCGGTGGTTGATCCAGGCGCTGCCGGAGGTGTACGCCGCGAACGCCGCCTCCAGGGCGATCGCCTGCTCGGGCAGGAAGGCCTCGCTGCCCGCGCGACCCTCCTCGCCGTACGCCCAGCGGTTGACCGCCACGTGGATCGCCTGGAGCGGGTCGGGCGTGCTGACGGGCCAGTCGCTGCCCGCGACCAGGCGGGCGCCGGCGCGGTGCAGCGATCCGAAGGGGTACTGCCAGGACGCGCGCTCCGCACCGATGAAGGGCAGCGTGAGGTCGATCATCTGGTCGTCGAGGCAGGCCCAGAGCGCCTGCATGTTGGCGGCCACGCCCAGCTGCGCGAAACGGGCCACGTCGTCGGGGTGGACGAGCTGGAGGTGCGCGATGTGGTGGCGCCCGCCCGGCACGGCGGCCAGTGCACCGGCCAGTGCATCGAGCGCCTCGCGCACGCCGCGGTCGCCGATGCCGTGGACGTGCACCTGGAAGTCCTCGGCAGCCAGCGCGACGACGGCTGCGCGCAGGGCACCCGGCTCGACGAAGGAGTGGCCGGTGTTGGCGGTGGGGTGGCCGCAGCGGTCGAGGTAGGGCTCGAGCAGCGCGGCCGTGCCGTTCTCCGCCACGCCGTCCTGCATGATCTTGACGCTGGTGGCCCGGAACCGGCCGTGGGAGTAGGCCTCGCGCCGCGCGACGAGGTCGGCCACCTGCTCGAGGCCCCGCTCGCGGTCCCACCACAGCGCGCCGACGACGTCGCCGGTCAGGGTGCCGGCCCGGGCCGCGCGACGGTACGTCGGGCCGGGGTCGTCCATGCCGGCGTACGCCCCCACGATCGCGTCCTGCCACCCCGTGACACCCAGGGAGTGCAGGTAGGCCTGGCCCGCCAGCAGGGCGGCGTCGTAGTCGGCCTCGGGCACGTCGGGCACGTGCCGAGCGACGACCGCCATCGCTGCCTCGTGCAGCGTGCCGGTCGGGCGCCCGTCGGCGTCGCGCTCGAACCGGCCGTGCTCCGGGTCGGGGGTGTCGCGGGTGATGCCGGCGATCTCGAGGGCGCGGGAGTTGACCCAGGCGCCGTGGTGGTCGCGGTTGGGCAGGATCACCGGGCGGTCGGGCACCACGGCGTCGAGGTCGGCGGCGGTCGGAGTGCCGCCCGGGAAGGCCGACATGGCCCAGCCGCCGCCCAGGATCCACGGCAGGTCCGGGTGGCGCTCGGCGTACGCCCTGATCTCGGCGAGGTACTCCTCCCGGGTGCGCAGCCCGGACAGGTCGCAGCGGATCCGCTCCAGGCCGCCCTGCACGGTGTGCACGTGCGCGTCGACGAAGCCGGGCGCGAGCAGGCCGCCGGCCAGATCGACCTCGGCGACGTCGGCACCGAGGTCCGCTCCGAGGTCGCGGTCGAGCGAGCCCGGCTCGCCCACGGCGAGCACGCGACCCGCGCGCACGGCCACGTCGGCCCGGCCCCGGTGGCGGTGGCCGTCGAAGAGGGTGCCGTGGCGGAAGACCGTCGTGCGCATGACAGATTCCTATCAGGATCACGCCTATTAGTCCTGACAACTGATTCCGCACCAATTGCGACGATCTGCCACGGAATCCATCGCGTCGGCTTGCCGGAGACGCCCTGATCGCGCACCATGGGCATATGTACCCGGACTACGACCACCTCCAGCAGGCCGCCAAGGACCACCTCTGGATGCACTTCACCCGCCACGGCTCCTACGCCGACCACGACGTCCCGATCATCGTGAAGGGCGAGGGCGCCTACATCTGGGACGCCCAGGGCAAGAAGTACCTCGACGGCCTGGCCGGCCTCTTCGTGTCGCAGCTGGGTCACGGCCGCACCGAACTGGTCGAGGCGGCGGCGAAGCAGGCCGGCGAGCTCGCCTTCCACCCGCTGTGGTCCTACGCGCATCCCGCGGCGATCCAGCTCGCCGAGAAGGTGGCGTCGTACGCCCCCGGCGACCTGAACCGCGTCTTCTTCACCAGCGGCGGCGGCGAGGCCGTCGAGACCGCGTGGAAGCTGGCCAAGAACTACTTCAAGCTCACCGGCAAGCCGATGAAGCACAAGGTGATCAGCCGGGCCATCGCCTACCACGGCACCACCCAGGGAGCGCTGTCGATCACGGGGCTGCCGTTGCTCAAGCAGCAGTTCGAGCCGCTGGTGCCGTCGACGTTCCGGGTGCCGAACACCAACATCTACCGCGCCGAGCTGCACGCCGACGACCCCGAGGCCTTCGGTCGCTGGGCCGCCGACCAGATCGCGGTCGCGATCGAGAACGAAGGCCCTGACACGGTCGCCGCCGTCTTCCTCGAGCCGGTGCAGAACGCCGGCGGTTGCTTCCCGCCCCCGCCCGGCTACTTCCAGCGGGTGCGCGAGATCTGCGACGAGTACGACGTGCTGCTCGTCTCCGACGAGGTCATCTGCGCGTTCGGCCGCCTGGGCCACATGTTCGGAGCCGAGCGCTACGGCTACCAGCCGGACATGATCACCTGCGCCAAGGGCCTGACCTCGGGCTACTCCCCGCTGGGCGCCATGATCGCCTCGGATCGGCTGATGGAGCCGTTCCTGTCGGGCCAGGGCTCCTTCGCCCACGGCTACACGTTCGGCGGACACCCGGTCTCGTGCGCGGTCGGTCTGCGCAACCTCGAGCTCTTCGAGTCCGAGCAGATCAACGAGCACGTCCGCGCCAACGAGAGCGGCTTCCGCGCCACGCTCGAGCGGCTCAAGGACCTCCCGATCGTCGGCGACGTCCGCGGCGACGGCTACTTCTACGGGATCGAGCTGGTCAAGGACAAGGACACCAAGGAGTCCTTCACCTCCGAGGAGAGCGAGCGCCTGCTCTACGGCTTCGTCTCCAAGGGCCTCTACAACGAGGGCCTCTACTGCCGCGCCGACGACCGGGGCGACCCCGTCGTCCAGCTCGCTCCCCCGCTGATCTGCGACCAGTCGCACTTCGACGAGATGGAGCAGATCCTCCGCGTGGTGCTCGACAAGGCCTACACCCTCATCTGACGCGACCCGGCTCTAGTTTCCCGCAAACACCCGGTGAGTCGGCTCTAGTTTCCCGCCAACACCCGGTGAGCCGGCTCTAGTTTCCAGCCCTTCACCTGAGCGCAACTGGTCTGTGGAGGACCGCCCAACAGGCACGGAGCGCGGGCATACGGGATGGATGAATCCCGACACTCCAGCTCTCCTCGACCGATCCTTTCCGCTTCCGATCGACGTCCCGTTCACTCGGCGAGACGCCCGCGCAGCAGGCATCTCCGACAAGCTCCTCCACCACCTCTCGCACGTCGGACTCCTGCGCCGCCCGGTCAAGGGCGTCTACGTCGCGGCCCAGGTGCCCGACTCACTGGCGCTGCGCTGCCGCCTGCTCAGGCTGGTCGTGCCTCCGGGCGCCTTCGTGTGTGATCGGACGGCAGCCTGGCTCCACCGAGGCGACGCCGCCTTGGCTCCCAACGAGCACCTCGAACCGCCTCCAGTGTCCTGTTTCCTACCCAGCGACCGAGGTCGACTTCGCAACCCGCTCGCCTCCAGCGGGGAGCGCGCCGTCGTTGCTCGCGAC
>CAEZXR010000016.1_pt1 | contig 12717 bp, 6 predicted proteins | sample 7265301 | NCBI WGS metagenome assembly CAEZXR01 (sample SAMEA6813913, study PRJEB35770) | freshwater metagenome | biome: Freshwater; feature: Freshwater reservoir; material: water | place: Czech Republic | collected 2017-04-14 | depth 30m m
TCGACGATGAGGATCTGCCACCGGCGACCGACCGGGGCGAGCGCGGCCCGACGCACCAGGTCGCGGACCTCGTCGACGCCGATCGAGAGCTTCTCGGTGCGGATGACGGAGACGTCGGCGTGCGAGCCGGCCAGCACGGTGCGGCACGAGTGGCACTCACCGCAGCCGGCCTCGTCGCACTCGAGCGCAGCAGCGAAGGCGACGGCGGCGTTGGAGCGCCCCGAGCCCGGAGGGCCGGTGATCAGCCAGGCGTGGCTCATCCCGTGACCGCGGGCGGCCTCGCCGAGCGCCTCGATCGCGCGCGGCTGGCCGACCAGACGCTCCCAGACGGTCGTCATCGGCGAGCCCGCTCGAGCAGGGGCTCGACGCGCTGCCGGATGGCGGCCGCGAGCTCGTCGATGCTGGCGCGGGCGTCGAGCACCAGATAGTGCTCGGGGTCGGCCGACGCCATCGTGACGAACGCCGAGCGCACCCGCTGGTGGAACTCCAGCGACTCGCCCTCGATCCGGTCGCGCCCCTCGAAGCGACCCAGCCCCGCGGCCGGCTCGAGGTCGAGCACCACGGTGAGGTGGGGGCGCAGGTCGCCGGTGGCCCAGCGGGCGACGGCCTCGACCTCGGCGACCGGCAGCGTGCGGCCGGCGCCCTGGTAGGCCAGGGTGGAGTCCACGTAACGATCGGTCACGACCACCGCGCCACGCGTCAACGCCGGCCGCACGAGCGTGTCGACGTGCTCGGCCTTGTCGGCGGCGTAGAGCAGCACCTCGGTGCGATCGGACAGCGCGCCCGTCTCCGGGCTCAGCACGATGCGCCGCAGCTCCTGGCCGACCGGGGTGTCGCCCGGCTCGAAGGTGAGGACGACGGCGTAGCCATCGGCCTCGAGCCACTCGCGCAGCAGCCGCGACTGCGTCGACTTGCCCGAGCCCTCGCCGCCCTCAAAGCACACGAAGACGCCGCTGTCGGCGTACACCCCCGGGCTGCTCACGCGCCCGAACCTACGGCCCGGCGCCGACAGCCACCAGCCGGGGGTCGCGCGGGCCGTCCATGACCAAGTGACGACCGTCTCGTTGTCCTCTCGTGCGTCGACTCCCCAGCCTGCTCGCGGCCCTGCTCACCGTCCCGGCCGCCCTGTCCACCCTGACCTCCGCGCCCGCCCAGGCGCAGCCGGAGGCGGGAGTGCGCGCGGCGGCGTACACCGTGACGCCGCTGTGGTTCTCGGTGAGCGTCGGCGCGGCCGACGACGAGACCTGCACGATCGACGCCGACCTCTACCTCCCGACCGCCGCGTCCGCCAAGCGACCGGTGCCGGCCGTCCTCACCACCAACGGATTCGGCGGCAGCAAGGCCGACCAGGCCGGTCTCGGCGCGATGTACGCCGCCCGCGGCTACGCCCTGCTCTCCTACTCCGGCCTGGGCTTCGGCGGCTCCAGCTGCCCGATCACCCTCGACGACCCCGACCACGACGGCAAGGCCGCCCGCCAGCTGGTGAGCTATCTCGGCGGTGAGACCGGGCGGGCCTTCCTCGACGCCGGCCTCACCCAGCCCGCTCCCCGCCTGGTGGGCATCCAGCGCGACCGACGAGACCACCTCGGCAAGGTCAGCGCCTTCGACCCGCGCGTCGGCATGGTCGGCGGGTCCTACGGCGGCGGCGCGCAGTTCGCCGCCGCGTCGGTCGACCCGCGCATCGACACCCTGGTCCCGATCATCACGTGGAGCGATCTGTCCTACTCGCTGGCGCCGAACAACACCGACCAGGAGTACGGCGTCAGCACCACGACCCCCGGATCGGCCAAGACCAACTGGGCGGCCGGCTTCTCCGCGCTCGGTGTCGCCGGCGGCCTCACCAACTCCTCCGTCGACCAGACCCGCCTGATCGGCTGCCCGAACTTCCAGCCGTGGGTCTGCACCTCCCTGGTGAGCGCGGCCGCCACCGGCACCCTCGACGCCAGCACCCAGGCGATGCTCCACGACCGATCGGTCGCGGCGTTCTCCGACAGGATCCGGATCCCCACCCTGCTGATCCAGGGCCAGGGCGACACCCTGTTCAACCTCAACGAGGCGGTCGCCAACTACGACGCCCTGCGCGCCAACGGCGTGCCGGTCTCGATGATCTGGGGCAACGGCGGCCACTCGGAGGACTTCCTGCCCGGCGAGATCGACTACACGACACCCGACCCGCGCACGCAGTACCTCACCGGCCGGGTGCTCACGTGGTTCGACCACTACCTCAAGGACCGCAAGGTCAGCACCGGCCCGCGCTTCGCGTTCTACCGCGACTGGGTCGACTTCACCGGCAACGCGCGTCCGGCGTACGCCGCCTCGAAGGTGTACCCGCTGCCCGGCTCGCGCACCTTCTACCTCTCCGGCGCCGACCTGGTGACCGACCGTGGCGCGATCGCGACCGGATCGAGCACCTTCCTCACGCCGCCCGCCGGTGCCCCCACGTCGTTCGACCCGCTCGACGTGGTCGGCTCGGCCCTGCCGGTGCCCGTGCCGGAGCAGGACCTGCCGGGCACCACGGCCAGCTACACGACCGCCGCGCTGACCGCGCCGCTCGACGTCGCGGGCATCCCCCTGCTCGACCTGACCATCTCGGCGCCGGCCGGAGCCCTCGGAGCGCCGACCCTCTTCATCAAGATCCTCGACGTCGACGGGGCCGGCGACGCGACCCTGGTGCGCAACCTCATCGCCCCGGTCCGCGTGCCCGACCCGAGCCAGCCCTTCACCGTGCGGATGCCCGGCATCGTGCACCGCTTCGACACCGGCCACCAGCTCCGGCTCGTCGTCGCCGGCGGGTCCACCAACTACCGCGGGGCACCGCTGCCCGGTGTCGTCACCATCGCCACCGGTGACGCCGGCCAGGCTCTGCGCCTGCCCGTCGCCCGCTGAGTCGGTCTCGCCGGGTCCGCCCGTCGTTGGTCGAGTAGGCGCGCCAGCGCCGTACCGAGACTTGGCACCCCGCCCGCCCGAGGCGGTCTCGATACACCACCTCGCTAGCTCTCGGCGGCACTCGACCAACGAAGGACCCGCCCTCCTCGTTGGTCGAGTAGGCGCGCCAGCACCGTATCGAGACCCGGCGACCCCCGCCCGAGATGGTCTCGATACACCACCTCGCTAGCGCTCGGCGGCACTCGACCAACGAAGGACCGGCCCCCTCGTTGGTCGAGTTGGCGCGCCAGCGCCGTATCGAGACCCAGCACCTCGACCAACGAGAGCCACCCTCCGCCGTGGCGGCAGGATCAGGCCTTCTTGGCCGTGGCCTTCTTCGCGGCGGTCTTCTTGGCGGTCGCCTTCTTCGTGGTCGTCTTCTTCGCGGTCGCCTTCTTGGCCGGGGCCTTCTTCGCGCCCTTCTTGGCCGCCTTCTTCGCCGGGCCGCGCTCGCGCCGCTCGGCCAGCAGCTCGGCGGCGCGCTCGAGGGTGAGGCCCTCGACGGTGTCGTCCTTGCGCAGGGTGGCGTTGTACTCGCCGTCGGTGACGTACTCCCCGAAGCGCCCGGACTTCACGACGACCGGCTGACCGGAGACCGGGTCGTTGCCGAGCTCCTTGAGCGGCGGCGCCGCGGCGGCGCGCCCACGCTGCTTGGGCTGGGCGTAGATCTTGAGCGCCTCGTCGAGACTGATGGTCAGCAGCTGGTCCTCGGCGGTCAACGACCGCGAGTCGGTGCCCTTCTTGAGGTAGGGCCCGTAGCGACCGTTCTGGGCGGTGATCTCCTCGCCGTCCTCGGCGACGCCCACGACCCGCGGCAGCGAGAGCAGCTTGACCGCGTCCTCGAGCGAGATGGTGTCGAGCGACATCGACTTAAAGAGCGAGCCGGTGCGCGGCTTGGCGTTCTTCTTCGCGTCCTCGGGCAGCAGCTCGGTGACGTACGGACCGTAGCGGCCGTTCTTCGCGACGACCTGGAGGCCGGTGTCGGGGTGCACGCCGAGCTGGATCTCTTCGCCGGCGGGATTGGCGAAGAGCTCGGTCGCCTTCTCGATCGTCAGCTCGTCGGGCGGCAGGTCGTCGGGCACGTTGGCGCGTCGACCGACCGGGTTGCCCTCGTCGTCGGGACCCTCGAGGTAGGGGCCGTAGCGCCCGACCCGGAGGTTGATGCCCGACTCGGGACCGCCGATCGGGAAGGTCGCGAGCTCCTTGGCGTCGATGTCGCCGAGCTCGTTGACCAGCGGGTGCAGGCCCTTGACCTTGTCCGAGCCGTAGTAGAACTCGGCGAGCTCGGTGATCCGGTCCTTGCGGCCGCCGGCGATCTCGTCGAGCACGTCCTCGAGGCGCGCGGTGAACTCGTAGGAGATCTGGCGCGGGAAGTGCTCCTCGAGCAGCCGGGTCACCGAGAAGGCCAGCCAGGCCGGGACGAGCGCGGTGCCCTTCTTGTAGACGTAGCCGCGGTTGAGGATGGTGCCGATGATCGAGGCGTACGTCGACGGGCGGCCGATCTCGCGGTCCTCGAGCTCCTTGATCAGCGTCGCCTCCGTGTAGCGCGAGGGCGGCTTGGTCTCGTGGCCGGCGGCCGTCACGCTCGCGGCGGTCACCGCGTCGCCCTCGAGCACGTTGGGCAGCCGCGTCTCGGCGTCGTCCTTCTGCGCACCCTCGTCGGTGCCCTCGACGTAGGCCTTGAGGAAGCCGTGGAAGGTGATCACGCGACCACTGGCGGAGAAGACGACGTCCTCGCCCGAGGATGCCCCGCCACCGAGGCGGATCGTGACCGAGTTGCCGACGGCGTCCTTCATCTGGGAGGCGACCGTGCGCATCCAGATCAACTCGTAGACCCGGAACTGGTCGCCGCTGAGACCGGTCTGCGCCGGGGTGCGGAAGGACTCGCCGGCGGGCCGGATCGCCTCGTGGGCCTCCTGGGCGTTCTTGACCTTGGAGGCGTAGGTGCGCGGCGCGTCGGGGAGGTACTCCGCGCCGTAGAGCTCGCGCACCTGCGAGCGGGCCGCGTCGACCGCGCCGCCCGAGAGGGTGGTGGAGTCGGTGCGCATGTAGGTGATGTAGCCGTTCTCGTAGAGCCGCTGCGCGACCGACATGGTCACCGAGGCGCTCATGCCGAGCTTGCGGCTGGCCTCCTGCTGCAGCGTGGTCGTGCGGAACGGCGCGTACGGCGAGCGGCGGTAGGGCTTGGACTCGACCGAGCGCACGTCGTACGTCGCGTCCTGCAGCGCACTCGCGAGGCTCTCGGCCCGCGATCGGTCGAGGTGCACGACCTTGCCCTCGGAGCCCGCCTTGAGCAGGCCGTCCTGGCCGAAGTCGGAGCCGCGGGCGACCCGGGCGCCGTCGACCGAGTGCAGCTTGGCGGGGAACATCCGCTGCTCGTGCTTGCTGCCGGCGTCGAAGGTGCCCTCGAGGTCCCAGTACGACGCCATCCGGAAGGCGATCCGCTCACGCTCGCGGTCGACGACCAGGCGGGTGGCGACGGACTGCACGCGACCGGCGGACAAGCCCGACATGACCTTGCGCCACAGCACCGGCGAGACCTCGTAGCCGTAGAGGCGGTCCAGGATGCGGCGCGCCTCCTGGGCCTCGACGAGGTCCATGTCGAGCTCGCGGGGGTTGTCGGCGGCGGCGAGGATCGCGGCCTTGGTGATCTCGTGGAAGACCATCCGCTTGACCGGGATGCCCTTCGGCTTCAGCTCGTCGAGCAGATGCCAGGCGATCGCCTCGCCCTCGCGGTCCTCGTCGGTGGCGAGGAAGAGCTCGTCGGCGTCCTTGAGCAGGGACTTGAGCTTGGAGATGTGGGCCTTCTTGTCGCGCGGCACCACGTAGTAGGGCTGGAAGTCGTTGTCGACGTCGACCGCGAGGCGCCCCCACGGCTTGTCCTTGATCTTGGCGGGGGTCTCGGCGGCGCTCTGCGGAAGGTCGCGGATGTGGCCGATGGAGGACTCGACGACGTACCCCGAACCGAGGTACCCGCCGATCGTGCGGGCCTTCGCCGGGGACTCGACGATCACCAACTTGTGTGCCACTGGACGCTCATTCCTCCGCATCAGGGGGTGTGGGCCCGTCAACGAGGAGGCTCACGGCCGAACACGGTAGCGCGTGCACGGACCGGTTGATTCCACGTGTCACGTGCCACGGCTCCCACAGCACGGTACGGGGCACCTGACCGGGCGCCCTGCCGAGCACCCTGTGGAGAGCGTCCGCGGACTGTCGGGAGCCGCTGTCAGCGTGGTCCCACCGACCCCGACGACCCAGGAGCCCCGATGCCCATCGACCCCTTCCCCTACGGCCCCTTCCCGACCACGCGGGAGTGGTACGACGACGATCCGCGCGACGCGACCACCCTCGACCGGCTGACGCATCTCGTCCTGGTGGACGGTCGGCTGGTCGACACCTGGAGCGAGCCGGTCGACGGCACCCGGTGGCAGAGTCATGCCGACCGCTTCGACCGCGAGCTGCGCCGTCCCGAGCCCACGCCGCCGCCCCCGGCGCCGTACGTCCAGGCACTCGACTGGCTCAGCGAGGTGTGCGGCGGGCCCCAGGCCGTCGCGACGCTCTCCTCCGACGCCCTCACCGACGACGCGATCGACCTCCCGACGGAGTACGCCACCCCCGGCGAGCGCACCCGCACCGAAGCCGTCGCCGAGCTGCTCGACGCCGTGGCCGCCCGCAGTTTCGACCCCGAGACGTCGTACGCCTTCCGCCACGCCCTGCTCGCCCTGCAGCGACTCGACCCCGACACGCTGAGCCGTGCCCGCTCGGCAGCCCAGGTCGCCGGCGGCATCTGCTGGGCGGTCGGCAAGGCCAACGGCCTGCTCGCTCCGACCGGGCCGGTGCGGGTCGGCGGCATCCGCGACGCCCTCGGGTGCTCGGCGACCCTGTCGACCAGCGGGGAGATCGTCCGGGCCGGGCTGGTGGGCTTCCGCCGGCGCAGCGATCGATCCCATCTTCTGCCGCGCGGCCTCCCCGATCTGCTACCGCTCGGCCGCGTCGACGTGCTGCTGGGCAGCACCCGGGAGCGCCTGGTCCGGGTGCGCGACCGGGCCGAGGAGGCGCGGACGGCGGCCTGACCACGCGCCGGGTGTGGCGTTGCTCAGACGGAGAGGAAGCCCTCGCGCACCAGGTCGGCCACCACGGGGAGGTAGTCCTCCCTCGTCGCGGCCGGATCCAGGTCGAGCAGCTCGGCCAGCGCGTCGAGGATCTGACCGACCGTCAGCTCCCCGTCGCAGGCTCCCACGAGGCCCGCGACGACGGTGTCGGCCTGGCGGGCACGGCGCAGACCGCGCTGCTGACGCAGCACGATCGTCGACGGGTCCTCGGCCCCGGGAGCACCGAGGCTCTCCTGCTGGACGTCGGAGCGCAGCACCAGCCGGGACTCCGGCCCGACCGGCACCCGCACGGCCTCGCTCCACTCGCCCAGGGCAGGGGCGATGGGCTGTTCGACGTCGTAGGGCCAGGCGAGCAGCTCGCGGGCCGAGCCGCCTCGGCGCAGGTTGATCCAGCCGAAGCCGATCGCCTCGATGCCCTGCTCCTCGAACCACGACAGCCAGGTGTCGTAGCGGTACGCGTAGTCACGGGTCTGCCCGCCCGTGGTGGGGTGCTGGCCGGCGTCCTTGAGCCAGAGCTCGACGTAGGCCGCCGGGTCGATCACCTCGCGCTGCACGACGAGCGCATCGCAGTCGGGGGCGATCCAGGACGCCAGCCGCTCGTCCCAGGGCGTGTCACGGGCGATCACCCAGTTCGCCAGGATCTGGCAGCGCCCACCTTCGGTGAGATGCCGGGGTGCGGCACGCACGATGTCCTCGACCACCCGGTCGCCGGGCAGACCGGAGTCGCGGTAGACCAGGCGCTCCCCGGTCGCGGGTGAGATGACGAACGGCGGGTTGGTCGCGATCAGGTCGAAGCGCTCGCCGCGCACCGGCTCGAAGAACGAGCCGTCGCGCACCTCGACCCGGTCGGCGACGTCGTTCAGCTCGGCGTTGAAGCGGGTCAGCCGCAGGGCGCGCTGGTTGACGTCGGTCGCGACGACGCGCCCGCTGTGCCGCGCGAGGTGCAGCGCCTGCACCCCGCACCCGGTGCCGAGGTCGAGCGAGGTCGCGACCTCGTCGCGCACGGTGAGTTGGGCCAGGGAGGTCGAGGCGGGGCTGATCCCGAGCACGTGATCGGTGCCGACCCTGTTCGCGGAGCCGTCGAGGCCGGGGGTCAGGTCGCTGACGACCCACAGGTGCTCGTCGCCCTCGGCCTGGGCCGTGGCGTAGGGCCGGACGTCGAGGCGGGCGGCGACCTCGCCGACCGACTGCTCGACTAGACCCTCGACCGCCAGTCGGTCGACCAGCCCCGGCAGCGCCGCCTCGGCCGCCGCGAGCGGCACCGGCGTCTGGAGCAGGAAGAGTCGGGCCAGGGTCTCGAGGGGCGTGCCACCGCGGGTGCGACGCAGGCCCGGTGTCGTCTCGTTGCGCGCCAGCGCGTCGTGGGCCAGCGGCCCGAGCAGCTCGGCGACCGCGTCGTAGGTGAAGTCGGCCTGCTGCAGCGCGGCCCGGAGGCGGTGGGGGAGCTCGCTCACGTGCCGAGGGTACGGCCGGACGTCATACGGGCGGGACGTCCCCTTGTCCCATCCGTATGACGTCCGCATCCGCCGCGTGGCCCGATCGGACTAGCCCGTTCGGACTAGGCGGCGAGATCTTCGGTCAGCCTTGCGTCGGTTCCATGGCCCCACCCGTATCGGTGGACCTACGTTGGCTGGTGCACCACGAGCGCGGGGTTGGGAGGCCCCGCCGCTCCTCACCGGTGCACCAACATGGGGAGGGAACCCAGTGAAGAAGTATCAGCGCGCCCTCGGCGCAGCCGTCACCGTCGCAGTGGTCGGCACCGGCATGACCCTTGGCACGGCGAGCACCGCGCAGGCCTCTGCGCCCTCGTCCTCGGCGCCCGCTCACGGCTCCTCCGCCGCTGAGGGCGACCTGCTCGGCAGCCTGCTGCTGAGCCCCACCAGCCTGCCCCTGATCTCGGGTACGCCGGGCGTCGACTCGCTGCTCAGCCTGACCGCCCCGCTGTGGAACCTCGTCGGCGTCACCAACTCGGTCCAGTGGCTGAGCAACGGTGTGCCGATCCCCGGCGCGACGAGCATGAGCTACCTGCCGCAGCTCGGCGATGCCGGCGCCACCCTCCAGGCCGTCGTCACCGGCAGCCTGCTCGGTCTGGTGCCCGTGCAGGCCTTCAGCAACGTGCTCCAGATCCCCGGCCTCGGTGGCGGCGGCACGACGGGCAACCCGCTCGAGGTGCTCCAGCTCGGCACGCTGCTCGGCACCGGCGAGCTGGGCTCGCTGCTCCAGATCCTCGACCCGGTGTGGAGCCTGCCCGGCGTCTCGATGGCCTACCAGTGGTTCAGCAACGGCGTGGCGATCCCGGGCGCGACCGGCGCGACCTACATCCCCGAGCTGAGCGACGCGGGTGCCCAGATCTGGGCCACGATCACCGGCACCCTGGCCGGCGTCCCGGTGGTCAACACCGTGACCGCGGCTCTCAAGCTCCCGACGGCCACGACGTCGAAGCAGCTCGCCGCCACCTCGGCCGCCACCGTGCCGACCACCGCCCAGGTGGGCAAGTCGGTCTCGGCGACCGACCCGACGTGGGACCAGAGCGGCGTCACGAACAGCTACCAGTGGCTGCGCGACGGCGCCCCGATCGCCACCGGCAAGGCCAAGGCCTACACCCTGACGCCCGAGGACCTCGGCCACACGGTGTCCGTCAAGGTCACCGGCACCAAGGAGGGCTTCACCAGCAGCACCGTCGACAGCAACAAGGCGACGGTCGAGCTCGGTGACGCCCCGGCGTTCACGACCCAGCCCTCGGTCGACGGCATCTACGGCCTCGGCCAGACGCTGACCGCCGCCCCGGGTGCGTGGGGCACCGGCACCACGCCGACCTTCACCTACCAGTGGAAGCGCAACGGCGTCGCCATCGTCGGGGCCACGGCCGCGACGTACGTCGTCACGGTCGCCGACATCGGCTCCACGCTCGCTGCCACCGTCACCGCGACCCGCGCGGCCTACAAGCCAGCGACCTTCACGACCTCTGCGCTCGCGGTCAACAAGGTCGCGTCCACCACGGCTGCGCGGATGCAGGCTCGCAAGGTCGTGCTCGGCAAGCGTGGACTGGTGCAGGTGACGCTCGCCGCCACCGGCCTGACGCCCAGCGGCACGGTCGAGATCTACGAGGGCACCAAGCTGGTCAAGGCGTACGACGTCGACGGCGACCGCCTGCTGACCCTGCCGAAGATGAAGGCCGGTCGGCACCAGCTGACGGCCGTCTACACCGGCTCGACCACGACCGCCGGGTCGACCTCCAAGGTCGTCACCCTGGTCGTCAAGAAGGCCAAGAAGCACCGCTGACCCGCGACACACGAGCGCCCCCGAGGAGACTCCTCGGGGGCGCTCGTGTCCGTGGACGGATCTGTGGACCTGCCTCAGATCTGCGCGGTCGGCGCCGGGTCGACGACCGAGGCCGGCGGAGTGCCGGAGTCCTCGCCCATCGAGACCTCGCGCTGCTTGGAGATGTAGATCGCGACCGCGATGATCGCGACCGCGACCAGGGCGATCACGATCCGCAGCACGTCGTGCTGGTCCTCGCCGACGCTCATGGAGACGACAGCGCTGGCGATCAGCAGCGAGACCAGGTTCATCACCTTGATGAGCGGGTTGATCGCCGGGCCGGCGGTGTCCTTGAACGGGTCGCCCACCGTGTCGCCGATGACCGTCGCCGCGTGCGCCTCGGAGCCCTTGCCACCGTGACTGCCGTCCTCGACGAGCTTCTTGGCGTTGTCCCATGCCCCGCCGGCGTTCGCGAGGAACACCGCCATCAGCGTGCCGGTGCCGATCGCACCGGCGAGGAAGCCTGCCAGCGCCGTCGCGCCCAGACCGAAGCCCACGGCGATCGGAGCGAGCACGGCGAGGATGCCCGGCGTGACCAGCTCCCGCAGCGAGTCCTTGGTGACGATGTCGACGACCTTGCCGTACTCCGGGCGGCCGGTGCCCTCCATGATCCCGGGGATCTCGCGGAACTGGCGTCGCACCTCGTAGACGACGGCGCCCGCAGCGCGCGCCACGGCGTTGATCGCCAGGCCCGAGAAGAGGAACACCACGCCGGCGCCGAGCAGCACGCCGACGATGACAGCGGGGTTGAAGACGCTGAAGTCGAGCAGGTAGACCTCGTCCGCGTCGACGTTGGCCTCGGAGAGGGACTCGAACACCGAGGTGGCGTAGGAGCCGAAGAGCGCCGTCGCCGCGAGCACCGCCGTGGCGATGGCGATGCCCTTGGTGATCGCCTTCGTGGTGTTGCCGACCGCGTCGAGCTCGGTCAGGATCTGCGCGCCCTCGGGGCTCACGTCACCCGACATCTCGGCGATGCCCTGTGCGTTGTCTGAGACCGGACCGAAGGTGTCCATGGCCACGATCACCCCCACCGTGGTCAGCAAGCCGCAACCGGCCAGCGCGACGGCGAAGAGCGACACGGTCAGGGCCGCGCCGCCCAGCAGGTAGGCACCGAAGACGGCCGCGCCGATGACCAGGGTCGTGTAGACGGCCGACTCGAAGCCGACCGACAGACCAGCCAGGATCACGGTCGCGGCACCGGTGAGCGACGACTTGCCGACGTCCTTGACCGGGCGGTACTCCGTGCCCGTGTAGTAGCCGGTCAGCGCGAGGATCCCGGCCGACATCACGATGCCGATCACGACCGCGGCTGCCGCGATGAAGCGGGGGTCGCCCTCGGAGCCGGCGAGCTCGGCCGAGATGTTGGTGAACTCCGAGAAGCTCCCCGGGAGGTAGACGTAGGACAGCACGACGCTGGCCACGGCCGCGATGCCGGAGGAGAGGTAGAAGGAGCGGTTGATCGTGGTCAGACCGTTCTCCCCGGCCTTGGGTCGCGTCAGGTAGACGCCGGCCACGGCGGTCAGCGCCCCGATCGCCGGGATCAGGAGCGGGAAGACCAGGCCCTTGTCGCCGAAGGCCTGCGAGCCGAGGATCAGTGCGGCGACCAGGGTGACGGCGTACGACTCGAAGAGGTCCGCGGCCATGCCGGCGCAGTCGCCCACGTTGTCGCCGACGTTGTCGGCGATGGTGGCGGCGTTGCGCGGGTCGTCCTCGGGGATGTTGTTCTCCACCTTGCCGACCAGGTCGGCGCCGACGTCGGCGGCCTTGGTGAAGATGCCGCCGCCCACGCGCATGAACATCGCGAGCAGCGCGGCACCGAAGCCGAAGCCCTCGAGCACGTCGGGTGCCGTGTCCTGGAAGAGCAGGACGACGACGCTGGCGCCGAGCAGGCCGAGGCCGACGGTCAGCATGCCGACCATGGCGCCGGTGCGCAGACCGATCCGCATCGCCGGCTCGCGACCGACCTCGTTGGCGGCAGCGGCGACGCGCAGGTTTGCCCGCACGGCGAGGTTCATGCCGAGGTACCCGACGGCCGCCGAGAAGCCGGCACCCACCAGGAAGAAGACCGATCGGAAGATCCGGACCGTGGTGTCGTCGGCCGGCAGGGCCATCAGCAGGAAGAACGCCAGCGCCGCGAAGATCCCGAGCGTGCGGAACTGCCGGGTCAGGTAGGCGTTCGCGCCCTCCTGGACGGCCTGGGCGATGTTCTTCATGTTGTCGGTGCCTTCGCCGGCAGCAAGGACCTCCTGGCGGAACATCGCGGCCATGACCAGCGCGCCGAGCGCGATCAGACCGACGATGACGACCAGGACGAGATTGCCGCCGGAGACGTCCACGACTGCGGGAGAGATCCCCGTCA
>CAEZXR010000017.1_pt1 | contig 12510 bp, 13 predicted proteins | sample 7265301 | NCBI WGS metagenome assembly CAEZXR01 (sample SAMEA6813913, study PRJEB35770) | freshwater metagenome | biome: Freshwater; feature: Freshwater reservoir; material: water | place: Czech Republic | collected 2017-04-14 | depth 30m m
CGCGGGCTCAAGCGCAGCTATGCGGTGCTGGTCGTGATCGTCGCGTTCCTCACGGCGCTCACGCTCTTCCTGGTGGCCATCGTGCCGGTCATCACCGACCAGGTCGCGGCCATCACCCGCAACGCACCCGGCTGGCTCGACGAGCTGCAGCGCAACCAGCGCATCCAGCAGCTCGACGACGAGTACCAGATCATCGACAAGATCCGCGACTACGTCGCCGGGGGCGACTTCGTCAGCGGCATCTTCGGCGGCGTGCTCGGCGTCGGGCTCGCGGTGGTCGGCGCGCTGTTCAACGTCTTCATCGTGCTGGTCCTGACCCTCTACTTCCTCTCCTCCATGGAGATGACCAAGCACGCGCTCTACCAGCTGGCGCCCTCCTCGCGTCGAGACCGCGTCGGCCGGCTGGGCGACCGGATCATCGCGAGCATCGGCGGCTACGTCTCGGGGGCGTTCCTGGTCGCCCTGTGCGCCGGCCTGTCGTCGCTGATCTTCCTGTTCGCGATCGGCCTGGGCGAGTACGCCGTCGCCCTGGCCTTCACCGTGGCGCTGCTCGACGTGATCCCGATGATCGGCGCCACCATCGGCGCCGTCATCGTCACGGCGATCGCCTTCGCCACCGACGTGCGCACCGGCATCATCTGCGCGATCTTCTACCTCGTCTATCAGCAGGTCGAGAACTACCTGATCTATCCGCGCGTGATGTCGAAGTCCGTCGACATCCCGGGCTCGGTCACCGTGATCGCCGCCCTCGTCGGCGCGGCACTGCTCGGTGTCGTCGGCGCACTGCTGGCCATCCCCACCGCCGCCGCGATCCTGATGCTGGTCCGCGAGGTCTTCGTCCGCCGTCAGAACGCGCGCTGAGGCTCAGGCGGGGGTCGGCTCCCGGCGTACGACGGTGCGCTCGCCGAGCTTGACCGCGACCACACCGGCGAGGATGAGCAGCCCGCCCAGCAGCTGGACACCGCGGGGCAGCTCGTCGAGGAGCAGCCAGGCGAACCCGACACCGGCGACGACCTCGAGCAGCGCGACGAACGACGCGAGGCGCGATCCGAGGCGGCGACCGGCCGCGATCCCCGTGACGTAGGCCAAGGCGGCGGTGACCAGGCCGAGCACCGCGAGCGGCACCCACCAGGTGACCGTGGAGCCGGCGTAGGTCACGTCTCCGGTCGACGCCCGCATCGGCAGCACGCCGACCAGCCCGAGCAGACCCAGGCCGAGCGTGCCGACGCTGAGACCACCGGCGGCCAGCACCAGCGGCGGCAGACCGTTGGTCTCGTCGGCGGAGATCAGGAAGTAGGACGCCGCGCCGACCATCGCACCGAGCGACCAGAGCACGCCGACCAGGCTCAGGTCGGCACCGGAGAGCAGGTCGAGGACCAGCACCAGGCCCAACGCCGCGAGGCCCGCCCCGACGAGCGTCGTCGGCCCGGGACGCTGGCCGTGGCGCAGCCACAACCACACGACGACGGCCGCCGGTGCGGTGTACTCGATCAGCAGCGCCGGTCCGACCTGCATGTGCTGCACGGCGGAGAAGTAGCAGAACTGCGCCCCGGCGACGGCGAGGACGCCGTAGAGCACCACCACCCCGGCGTTGCCGCGCAGCAGGGTCCAGCGACCGGCCAGGGCGCGCAGCCCGAAAGGCAGCACGACCGCGGCCGCGAGCCCGACCCGCACGAGCACGACCGCGCCAGGGGTCCATCCGGTGTCGAGCAGTCCGCGGGCGAGCGCACCGGACATGCCGAAGGTGAGCGCCGAGACGACGGCGAAGACCAGGCCGACCGCGACCCGCGAGGTCGCAGCAGCCGTGTCGTCATGTGTCATCGTCGTCATGGGTCATGACGCTACGCACCATCCGGTAACCTGTCAACGTGCCGTTCACCCATGACACCGAGGTGTCCCTCCAGGCTGCCGTCGTGCTGGCCAACTCGGCCGAGACGCCCGACACGCTGACCTCGGTCGCCGACCTCGACGACTTCTACGAGCGCTTCGAGTTCACCGGTCGCCACGAGCGCACCCGCGCCGAGCTCGACGAGGTCCGGGCCCTGCGCGCGGACCTGCGCCGACTGCTGACGGCGAGTCGCGAGGAGGCCGTCGACATCGTCAACGCCATGCTCCTCGAGGCCCGGGCGCTGCCCCAGCTGATGCGACACGACCGCTTCGACTGGCACCTGCACGCGGTCTCGACCGACGCCCCGCTGGCCACCCGGATCACGGTCGAGGCAGCGATGGCGATGGTCGACGTGATCCGCGAGGACGAGATGTCGCGCCTGGGCGTGTGCGCCGACGACGACTGCGACGGCGTCGTGCTCGACCTGTCGCGCAACCGCTCGCGACGCTTCTGCTCGACCGCCTGCGGCAACCGCAACGCTGTCGCCGCCTACCGGGCCCGCCAGTCCGGCTCGGCCGATTGAGCGCACGTCATGAGGTCTGGGCGGGCCCGGGCACCGGCACGTCCCGGTAGGCCGCCAGGTTGTGCGCGTTGTACGCCGACGTGTCGGCGATCGTCATCTCGCCCTCCCACTCGGTGGGCAGCGGCACCGCCACACCCGGGGCGACCCGGCGTACGACCTGGTCCAGGACGGTCTCCGCGTCCCCCACCCACAGGTGCTTGGCGCCGGGGAAGGCGACCACCTCGGCCTGCGGCACCGCAGCGAACCGCTCACGCGCGGCCTCCGGCTGGAGGTAGTCGTCGTGCTCGGGCACGAACGCATGCACCGGCTTGCCGGACTCGGCCCACGCGGTGAGGTCGGAGGGCTGGGAGAAGCGCAGCGGTGGGCTGAGCAGGATCGCTCCTCGCACCGCCGGGTCCAAGCCGTGCATCAGGGCCAGATCGGTGCCGAACGACCAGCCGAGCAGCCAGATCTCGGGCAGGTCGGCGAACTCGGCGTACTCGATGGCGGCGGCGACGTCGAAGCGCTCCCCCACCCCGTTGTCGAAGCTGCCCTCGGAGGTGCCCTGCTCCGACCAGGTGCCCCGGGTGTTGAACCGGAGCACGGCGATCCCGGCCAGGGCCGGCAGCCGGAAGGCGGCCTTGCGGTAGACGTGGCTGTCCATCATGCCGCCGTGGGTCGGCAGCGGGTGCAGGCAGACCAGGGTCGCCACCGGCGCTCGGTCGAGCGGCACGGCGAGCTCGCCGACCAGGGACAGCCCGTCGGCCGTGTGCAGGGTCAGCGGGGTGCGGGTGGCGGGCAGGACGGAGTTGGCGCGGATCTTGTGGCTCAACACCAGTCGTGCACGCCGTCCGGGCTCAGCGAGCGGTCGCGCAGCACGACCGGGACCTGGTCGCCGTAGGCCTCGCAGGACTCGTCGAAGTCCTGACGGCGGTACTCGATCATCAGCACCTGGTCGCCGAAGTGCTCGATGTAGCCGCCGCACTCGTCGTAGCGCGAGCACGATTCGGACACGGCGTAGTCGAAGCCGATGCTCGTGCCGTCGAAGCCGACGAGGTTCTTCTGACCGACCGCGAGCCCGGCGGTGTGCGAGGCGTCGATCAGCAGCCGGGCGAAGGCCAGCGCCTGCTTGCGCGTCAGCAGGCCCTCGCTGCGGGTGAAGGAGTCGAGGTTGTCGAACTCGACGGCGTCGAACCCGTCGTCGGCGCACTGTCCGGCCCACCCGCCCACGATCTCGGCGAGCGCCGAGCGCTTGGCGGGCGTGCGCAGGTCGAGCAGCCACTCGCCCCAGTTGGCGTCGACCACGGGGCGGCCGTCGCGGTCCTTCAGCACCAGCGACCAGTGCTTCTTCCAGAACTTCTTCTCGTTGTCCTGGGTCTGGTAGCCGTTGACGTAGCAGATGTTGTAACGCCCCTCGACCGGGTCGGAGGTGCGGTCGCGCACGACGATGCCGACGTTGTCGGGCGGCGCCGCGTCACCGCCGAGCTGGTAGTCGACGTCGGTGTCCGAGGGCAGCGGCGAGACGTCGACCCGGGCGTACGCCGACGGGGCCGGCCCGAGCCCGAGCAGCAGGGCCGCCAGCACCATCGCACACCACTTCGCCATGGCGACGACGGTAGAGCATCCGGCTGCGGCAGCCCAGTGGTCCACTCCACGCCCGGGCGACGTAACCGTCGCGCCCGCCCGGCGTTGATCGGTCACCATCACGAAAGGCCCACCATGTCGCCCCTGCGTCACCGTCTCGTCGCACTCACGTGTGCGGCCGCGGCCACCCTCGCGCTGACCGGAGTCGCCACCGCCGACGCCGTCACCAGCGAGTCAGCCCGTCCCTCCGCCGCCGCCCTCGCCGCGACCCACCCCGGCCTGGCCCGGCTGCTGGCCGCCGGCACCCCGACCCAGAAGGCGATCGTCCGCCTGCCGTCGGTCCCGACGGCCGCCGACGTGATTGCCCTGCGCGGTCTCGGCCTGACCGTGCAGCCGCTGCACTCGCTGCCGTTCGCCCTGGTCGCCGGGCCGCTCGCCGCGCTGACGGAGACCGTCACCGAGGGCCTCGGGCTCGACGTCTACCCCGACGAGCGGCTCCAGTACTTCGACACCGCCTCGACCGACTCGATGTCGAAGGGCAAGGGCGCCGGCGCCGCGCTGCGCAAGCGGGGCTTCACCGGCAAGGGCGTCACCGTCGGCATCATCGACTCCGGCTGCGACGCCACGCACCCCGACCTGGCCGACCACGTGACCACCAACGTCAAGCTGCTCAGCCCGGAGTACGTCAACGCCGGCAGCACGCCGACGCTGGTCATCCCGGTCGACGCCGGCCCGTACGACAACTCCGACATCGGCGGCGGACACGGCACGCACGTCGCCGGCATCGTCGCGGCCGACTCCAGCTCGGTCACCGACGGCAGCCGCTTCGGCGTCGCCCCCGACGCCGACCTGGCGTGCTTCTCGATCGGCGAGGGCCTGTTCACCACCGCCGTCGTGACGGCGTTCGACTACATCCTCTCCGACCCGGACATGTTCGACATCGACGTCATCAACAACTCCTGGGGCAACACCTTCCGCCAGTTCGACCCGCAGGACCCGGTGGCTGTGGCGTCGAAGGCCGTCGTCGACAAGGGCGTGACGGTCGTCTTCGCCGCCGGCAACGCCGGCTCGGGCGCCGTGCCGATGAGTCTGAACCCGTTCTCCCAGTCGCCCTGGGTGATCTCGGTCGCGGCCGCCGGCGTCGACCGCGTGCGGGGAGACTTCTCCTCCAACGGCCTGGTGCACGACAACTCCACCGCGGTCCCGATCGCCGACGACGGTCACACCGTCTTCACCGGTGACCGGATCGGCGTCTACCACCCCGACATCACCGCGCCGGGTGTCGACATCTCGTCGACCTGCGACAGCATCGGCGCCGTCATCGGTCCGTGCGCCCCCGGCGACAACGCCAGCGCCTCGGGCACCTCGATGGCCTCGCCGCACATCGCGGGCGCGGCCGCCGTCCTGCTGCAGGCGCAGCCGAAGCTCACCCCGACCCAGGTCCGCCTCGCCCTGCAGGCCACGGCCACCCCGGTCGGCGCGACCGACGGCACCGGCACCGCGCCGTTCTGGCAGGTCGGCTACGGCTTCGCCAATCTCGACCGGGCGGTCACGCTGGTCCGCTCGCCGGGATGGGCCGCCAAGCTCGCGCGGCTCGCGCGCAAGGCCGACGCCCGGGTCCTGAAGGCCGACGGCACCACCGTCGTGCGCTCCGACCTCTTCACCTACGAGCCGCTCCCGGTGACCGTCGGCGGCATCGATGGCGGCACGTTCGAAGTGCCGGTCGGCAAGAGCACGCGCTCGCTGGACATCTCGCTGTCCTTCCCCTCGGGCGGCAGCCTCGCGGCCTCGGTGTTCAGCTACACCGTCGAGGTCCTCGACCCCGCGGGCACCGTCGTCGCCACGAGCACGACCGACCCGCTGGGTGGGGCGGGCACGGCGGTCGCGACCGTCGAGGGCGTCAAGGCCGGCACCTACACGTTCGAGGTCAGCGGCGACTACGCGGTCTCCGACCCGGACACGATCGACAGCGACTCGGTCTTCGGTCGCTTCGTCACCCTCGCGGTGGCGCAGCTCAAGCCGTCGCCGGTGATCACGTGCGGGCGGGTCGCGGCGCGCTGCTGAGCACCACGACCGCCTGACAGATCCGGCCGGGAAGTCCCTCACATCCGGGGCCTCCCGGCCGATCTACGTCTCGACGGCACGCCGCCACCCGGCTCGGCGACCGGCGAGGAGGTCTGATCGATGCGCGTCCTGGTGGTCGACGACGACCCCGACCTGAGCCTGCTGATGGAGATCTTCCTGACGCGGCGCGGGCACGAGGTGCTGCTCGCCTCCGACGGGCGTGACGGCCTCGACGTCCTCGGTCGCGAGGGTGTCGACCTCGTCGTGCTCGACTGGATGATGCCCACGCTCGACGGCATCGCGATGACCCGCGCGATCCGCGCCGACCCGCGGGTGCGACACCTTCCGCTGCTGATGGTCACCGCGCGCCACGATCACGGCGAGGCGGTCGCCGCCGGGGTGGACGAGGTGCTCGGCAAGCCGTTCACCGGCACCGTGCTGGTCGCGACCGTCGAGGACCTCGGCGGACGCAGCCTCCCGACAGGAGCCTCGGCCTGATGACGGTCGAGGCGAACCCGCTGGCCGAGACGCCCCGCTCGGCGCTCTCCCAGGCCGAGGAGCGTTGGCGGCTCACGCTCGACCACTCCCCCCTCGGCATGGCGCTGGTCAGCCCGGCCGGCGCCTTCCTCCGGGTCAACCCCGCGCTGTGCGAGATCGTCGGCCACAGCGCCGAGATCCTGATCGGCCTGACCTTCCAGGACATCACCCATCCCGAGGACCTCGAGATGGACCTCGCGCTGGTCGACGAGTGCTTGCTGGGCCAGCGGACGTCGTACCGGCTGCTCAAGCGCTACCTGCACGCCGACGGGCGCCAGGTGTGGGTCGAGATCTCGGTGGCGCTGGTCCGCGACGAGGACGACGTGCCGCTGCACTTCGTGGTGCACGTCGAGGACGTCGGCGAGCAGATGGTCGCTCAGGCGCAGGTGCAGGCCCTGGTCTCCGAGCTGGCTGCCCGCACCGCCGAGCTGCAGCGCTCCAACGGCGAGCTGGAGCACTTCGCCGCCGTCGCGAGCCACGACCTGCGCTCGCCGCTGTCGGTGATCAGCGGCTACCTCGAACTGCTCGCCGCCGACCACGGCGACACCCTGGACGCTCGCGGACGCGGCTACCTCGACCGCGCGCAGGATGCCGCCGGGCGGATGATGGGGCTGCTCGACGCCCTGCTGGGCTACGCCCGTCTCGACGGCGATGTGCTCCGCCGCAGTCCGGTCGACATCGACCTCCTGCTCGACGAGGTCCTGGCCGACCTCAGTGCCGACGCCTGCCAGCTTGCGGCACACGTCGTACGCCGGATCGCACCGGGCGGTCTGCACGCCGACCCCGAGCTGGTGCGCCAGCTCCTGCAGAACCTCGTCGCCAATGCGGTGAAGTACCGCGCCCCCGAACGCGCTCTGGAGATCCTGGTCGAGCTGGAGCCGTCGGGCGGCGACTGGTGCCTCTCGGTCGTCGACAACGGCCGCGGCATCGCACCGGACCTGATCGAGCGGGCCTTCGACATGTTCACCCGTGATGAGGCGGACCCCACGCCCGGCGCCGGGATCGGTCTGGCGACGTGTCGTCGCATCGTGGCTCGACACGGCGGGCGGATCTGGGCGGAGCCCGTCGTCGGCGGCGGGACCGCCGTACGCTGCCTGCTCCCCGGGCGTCGGGTGCTCGCCTGACAGGATGCGGGTCATGCCCGACCTCACCACGCGCATCGAGACCTCGCGGACCATCGCCGCGCCCGCCTCCGCGATCTTCGCCCTGCTCAGCGACCCCCACGGCCACGTCGCGATCGACGCGACCGGGATGCTGCAGGATGCGACGGGCGAGCCGGTCACCGCAGCCGGCGAGTCCTTCGCGATCCACATGGACCGCGAGTCCCTCGGCGACATCCCCGAGATGGGCAGGTACGACGTCACCGTCACGATCCGCGACCACGAGCCCGACCGGCTGATCTCCTGGACGATCCTGGGTCGGATCCGCCCGCAGATCGGACACGTCTTCGGCTACCGACTCGAGCCGGGTGCCGAGGACGGCACCACGCTCGTCACGTCCTTCTACGACTGGAGCGACATCCACGAGGACTGGAAGGCGATGGACATGTTCCCCGTCGTCCCTCCCGACGCCCTGCGCCAGACGCTCGGCATCCTCGACCGCACCGTCCGCCGCGGCTACCCGCGGGGCTGAGCCGGGTGGTCCGGATGGTCAGGGACCTTCGGCACACGGACGCCGCCGGACGTCCGTGCCGAAGGTCCCTGACTATCTCCGCAGTGCCTGCTCGGCGGACGGCTCAGCGAGCCGAGTAGTCGTGGAAGCCGCGCTTGGTCTTGCGACCGAGGTAGCCGTCGGCAACGACCTTCTTGAGGCTCGCGGCCGGAGCGAAACCAGGCTCGCGGAACTCCCGCAGCAGCTCCTCCTGGATCGCGAGCGACACGTCGTTGCCCACGACGTCGAAGAGCTCGAAGGGACCCATGGGGAACGACGCCTGCTCCTTGATCGCCGCGTCGATCTCGCTCAGCTCGACACCGCCCTCGGAGAGCGTCGCCGCGTCGTTGAGGTAGGGGAAGAGCAGGGCGTTGACGATGAAGCCGGCCCGGTCGCCGCACGACACGGCGACCTTGCCGACCTTGGCGCAGAGCGCACGCACGGTCTCGTCGACGTCGACCGCGGTCTGCTGCGTCGTGACGACCTCGACCAGCTTCATGACGGGCGCCGGGTTGAAGAAGTGCATGCCGATGACGGCCTCGGGGCGCGAGGTCGCGTCGGCGCAGGAGGTGATCGGCAGCGAGGAGGTCGTCGTGGCGAGGATGGCTCCGGGCTTGCAGATGCGGTCGAGGTCACCGAAGAGCTCGGTCTTGATCGCGAGGTCCTCGGCGATGGCCTCGACGACGAGGTCGACCTCGGCCAGCGCGTCGCGCGAGGTCGCGCCGGTCAACCGACCCAGCACCTCGGCCTTGGTCGCCTCGTCGAGCTTGCCGCGCGAGATCGCCTTGTCGAGCGACCTCGTGATCGCCGCGGTGACGCCGTCGACCTTGTCCTGACCGCGCCCGACGTAGACGACGTCGTAGCCGCTCTTGGCGAACACCTCGACGATGCCCGAGGCCATCGTGCCGGTGCCGACGACGCCGACCGTGCGGATCTCGTGGCGCAGCTGCGGCGCGTCGTCGGCCGACGGGGTCTCGCCGTCGGCGACGACCGCTCCGTCGGCGTACGCGTAGAAGCCGCGACCGGCGCCCTGGCCGGTGTGACCCTGGGCGATCAGCGACTCGAGCAGGTCCGCCGGCTGGTGCAGGTGGTCGCCGGTCTCGGCGTAGCGCGCGGCGAGCGCGTCGCGCACGACGTCGAGGCCGATCTCGTCGAGAGTCGTCAGCGGACCCTTCGGATAGCCGCAGCCGAAGCGCATCGCCGCGTCGATGTCGGCGCGCGAGGCGTACTTCTCCTCGTACATCCGGACGGCGTGGTTCAGGTACGGGTAGACCAGGGTCTGCGCGATCTGCTCGTTCGTGGAAGTCATGGCGCAGATGATCGCACGAAATCTACTGGCGGGTAATCACCCGTTCCGCAGGGCGATCCGCATGGCCACCCGGACGCCGTTCTCGTGCAGCCCGAGCTCGCGCTCGTGGGCCAGCAACGCCGCCAGCCACCGCGCGGGCTCGTCGACCTCGGTGAAGCCGAGAGCGCGGTAGAAGGGACCGTTCCACGCCACGTCTCGGTAGGTGCACAGGGTCAGCTCGCCGTGACCAGACCAGCGCGCCTCCTCCATCGCGGCCCGCACGAGCGCCGCCCCGTGTCCCTGACGTTGCCGGGCGGGATGCACCGACAGCTGCTCGAGGTGCGCGGCCCCGTCGTGGAGCACCACATGGGCGAAGCCGTACGCCGGCTCCCCCACCACCAGCACGAAGCCGGGCTGCAGCGCCCGATCCAGCCCGGACGGCGCGGGTGCCAGCAGTGCCGGCACCGCCGCAGACCCGAACAGCTCGACGAACTGCGCCGCCCCCGAGTCCTCGAGCGCGGCCAGGTGCCTCAGCTCCGAGGGGCGGGCGTGGCGCACGGTCGTGCCGCTGCGGCGTTCCATGTCGCAGACTGTAGATTCACCGACCGTGAGAATCGTCGTGGCTCGCTGTCAGATCGACTACGCCGGACGCCTGAGTGCCCACCTGCCGTTGGCGACCCGGGTGCTGATGATCAAGGCCGACGGGTCGGTGCTCGTGCACTCCGACGGGGGCTCCTACAAGCCGCTCAACTGGATGTCTCCGCCGTGCACCCTGCGGGAGGGCACCACCGACGACGGCCAGATCGAGTGGACCGTCACCTCGCGTGCCAGCGGCAAGGGCCCGGAGGACACCCTGCGCATCCTCATCGAGGAGGTCGTCCACGACACCTCCCACGATCTCGGCATCGACCCCGGCCTGCAGAAGGACGGTGTCGAGAAGCACCTGCAGGAGCTGCTCGCGGACCACCCGGCCACCCTGGCCGACGGGCTGACGCTCGTGCGCCGGGAGTACCCGACCGCCATCGGCCCGGTCGATCTGATGTGTCGCGATGCCGGCGGCGCCAGCGTCGCCGTCGAGATCAAGCGCCGAGGCGACATCGACGGCGTCGAGCAGCTCACCCGCTACCTCGAGCTCCTCAACCGCGATCCGCTGCTGACCGGCAAGGGCGCCGTGCGCGGCATCTTCGCCGCGCAGGAGATCAAGCCGCAGGCCCGCGTGCTCGCCACCGACCGCGGCATCACCTGCGCCGTGGTCGACTACGACGCCCTGCGCGGCCTCGACGACCCGAGCCACCGGCTGTTCTAGCGCCTCCGACTCAGAGGGGCAGCCCGGGGATGATCCCGCCGAGCAGCCCGCCTCCGCCGGTCGCGGTGCGCATCGTGACGATGGCGGCCGAGCGATAGATGCAGTGGTCGGAGGTCGACGCGGCGCAGGAGGCTCGGACGTCGGAGGCGTCCGCCGCGTTGTCGGAGTAGAAGATGTAGTCCAGCTTGTGCTGGAACGACGTGAGGTCGGCCTTGCTGGCGTGGGTGAACTCCCCCGAGCGGCACCAGGTCGCCGAGCAGGCGACCGGTCGGCCGTCCTCGTCGAGAGCGTTGCCGAAGAAGCGGGTGTCGGACTGGTCCCCCTCGACGAACTGCCCGAGACCGCTGAGCTCGCCCCGGCGGTCGAGCTCGTAGAGGTTGTCCATCTCGCGACGCGCCGCGCCGGCGTTGAAGTCGCCGGCGACGACGACGGCCTGAGCACCGTCGCTGATGCGCTGACGGAACAGCTCCTGGATGACGGCGGTCTGCTCGGTGCGGATGCGTGAGTTGCCGCGCTCGGAGCGCAGGTGCGTCGAGCAGGCGCGCAGCGCGTCGGAGGCGAAGCCCTTGACGACGATGTCGGCGCAGGTGATGTGGTTCGTCTTGTCGCTGATGTGGTGGTAGGTGTCGCCCAGCTGGGTGACCGTGATGTCGCGCATCGGCCAGCGCGAGGCGAGCACCTCGCCGAGCTGGCCGGGGCCGCCGAACAACGACGGGCAGCCGGGGTGGTTCTTCGTCATCGGGGTGAAGACGACGCGCCACCCGCGCAGCCGGCTGCGCAGTGCACTCGCCTGGGTCGCGCAGACCTCCTGCAGGGCGACGACGTCGGGGTTGCTCTTCTGCACCTGCAGGACGACCCGATCGACGGCCGCCCCGTCGCCGTGGAAGAGCATCGCGCCGGCGATGTTGTGCGACACCACCTCGAGCTCGTACGTCGACGTGGCCGGCGCCTCCGCGCGGGACTGGTCGTCGGCGGCGCCCGCCGGCGCCGGCACCCAGGTCAGCCCCAGAGCGAGCATCAGCGCACCCACGAGCCCCGATCCGCGACGTCCCATGTCCCCTGCTCCCACTCGATGGCGACCACTACCGTGGTGCACCGTGAACAACGACGCCGACGACCAGGGGTCTCGCATCTTCCACGTCGCCCTGGAGCAGGACTGGACAGCCGCGCGGCTGGCCGGATCGTATCGAGTCTCGACGCTCGGCGTGACGCTTGAGACCGAAGGGTTCATCCACGCGAGTCGAGCCGACCAGTGGCGAGGAGTGCTGGCCCGCTTCTATGCCGACGTGACCGAGCCGATGGTGCTGCTGGAGATCGATCCGAGCCGGCTCCGCAGCCCCGTGGTCGACGAGCCGCCCGCTCCCGGTCTCGTCGAGACCTTCCCGCACGTCTACGGCCCGATCGACCTCGACGCCGTGGTCGGCGTACGCCCGATCAGACGGGACCAGCCACCGTCGCCGCCGGGAGGGTGACCCGCATGGTCGTGCCTTCCCCGACGACGCTGTCCGCGGAGATCGTCCCCCCGTGGGCCTCGACGATCGAGCGCGCGATCGACAGCCCGAGACCGACGCCCGGCACCTGATCCTGCACGGCGCGCGATGCGCGGTAGAGGCGGTCGAAGATCAAGGGGAGCTCACCCGCAGCGATGCCCTGCCCGGTGTCGCGGACCTCGACCGTCACCGTGGCATCGC
>CAEZXR010000018.1_pt1 | contig 12421 bp, 13 predicted proteins | sample 7265301 | NCBI WGS metagenome assembly CAEZXR01 (sample SAMEA6813913, study PRJEB35770) | freshwater metagenome | biome: Freshwater; feature: Freshwater reservoir; material: water | place: Czech Republic | collected 2017-04-14 | depth 30m m
CCGGCACCGCCGGCGCTCGGGCCGAGGTGGTCTAGATCGGCGATCGCCGCGCGGCGATCGCCGAGGCCGTGCGCCGCGCGCGGCCCGGCGACATCGTGCTGATCGCCGGCAAGGGCCACGAGACCGGCCAGGAGGTCGCCGGCACTGTGCATCCCTTCGACGACCGCGACGTCGCCCGCGACGCCCTCCGCGCCTCCCGCTGAGGCCGAGCCGGGCCGTCATGGTGGCCCGGCTCGACCGATGGGGGTGATGAATCCCACGACCACGGCGGGGCGTGGCCCCCGGGCGCCGGCCGTGCGGAACAATCCCCTCGGTGCCGCGTCCGGCGTACGCCGTGGGCGGGCGCCGTGCACGAGGACCGGCACCCGTCGGTACGAATCGGCACGAGTCGGGAGGCGAGGCGAGATGAGAGCGATCCTGCTGGGCGGGGGAGTGTCCCTGCTGATCTCGCTGCTCGGCACCCGGGTGGCGATCAAGAAGTTCACCCAGTGGGGCTACGGCCAGGAGATCCGCGACGACGGACCCACCAGCCACCACACCAAGCGGGGCACGCCGACCATGGGCGGCGTCGTGATCATCCTCGCCGCGGTGGTCGGATACTTCGCGGCCAAGCTGATCACCCAGACCGTGCCGACGGCGTCGGCGATGCTGCTGCTCTTCCTGTTCGTCGGCATGGGGCTGGTCGGCTTCCTCGACGACTTCATCAAGATCTACAAGCAGCGCAGCCTCGGTCTGCGAAGCAAGGCCAAGATGATCGGCCAGACCGTGGTCGGCCTCGTCTTCGGCGCGCTCGCGCTGAGCCCGATGCTCGAGGACGACCGCGGCCAAGCGCCGGCGTCGCACTCGATCTCCTTCATCCGCGACTTCGACAGCTTCGTGCTGCCCACGGTCGTGGTGCTGCTGCTGATCTGGCTGGTGGTGACCGCCACCTCCAACGCGGTCAACCTCGCCGACGGCCTCGACGGCCTCGCGACCGGCAGCTGCATCCTGGTCTTCGGCGCCTACACGATCGTCAACATCTGGCAGAACAACCAGTGGTGCGGCCAGAGCGACATCACCTACGGCAAGTGCTACGAGGTGCGCGACCCACTCGACCTGGCGATCATCGCCGCCGCCATCACCGGCGCGTGCTTCGGGTTCTTGTGGTGGAACGCCTCGCCCGCCCAGATCTTCATGGGCGACACCGGCTCACTGGCCCTCGGTGGTGCGCTGGCCGGGCTCGCCATCCTGACCCGCACCGAGCTGCTCCTGATCGTCATCGGCGGCATCTTCGTCGTCGAGACGCTCTCGGTCATGATGCAGGTCAGCTGGTTCAAGGCGACCAAGCGCTTCACCGGCACCGGCCGGCGGATCTTCCGGATCGCCCCGATCCACCACCACTTCGAGATGCTCGGGTGGGAGCAGGTCACCGTCGTGATCCGCTTCTGGATCATCACCGGACTCTGCGTCGCCGGTGGTCTGGGCATCTTCTACGCCGAGTGGGTCGCGGGCACGTGACGGCCGTGGACGACTTCGACCGCACCAGCCCTTGGGAGAGCGTGCGGGCGGTGGTGGCGGGCTTCGGCGTGTCCGGCTTCGCGGCGGCCGACAACCTGACCCACCTCGGCGCGCGCGTCACGGCCCTCGACGAGTCGTCGAGCGGCAAGGAGGAGAAGGCCGAGCTGCTCGAGGTGCTCGGCGCGACCGTCCGCCTCGGCGAGGGCGCGACCGCGACGCTCCCAGACGAGGTCGACGTCGTCGTCACCAGCCCCGGGTGGCGCCCGGACTCGGCGCTGCTCGCGCAGGCGCGCGCCCGCGGCATCCCCGTCTGGGGCGAGGTCGAGCTGGCGTGGCGCCTGCGCGATCCGGCTCACCCCGTGCCGTGGCTCGCGGTGACGGGCACCAACGGCAAGACCACCACCGTGCAGATGCTGGACTCGATCCTGCGCGCCGCCGGCCTGCGCTCGGTGCCGGTCGGCAACGTCGGGCTGCCGATCGTCGAGGCGGTCATGGACCCCACGCCGTACGACGTCCTGGCCGTGGAGCTCTCCAGCTTCCAGCTGCACTACACGAGCTCGATGAGCGCCCAGGCCGCCGCGGTGCTCAACGTCGCCGAGGACCACCTGGACTGGTATCCCTCGATGGCGGAGTACGCCGCCGACAAGGGCCGCATCTACGAGCAGGTGCAGCGGGCCTGCATCTACAACGTCGCCGACCCGGCGACGGAGGCGCTGGTGCGCGAGGCCGACGTCGTCGACGGCGCTCGCGCGGTCGGGTTCACCCTGGGCATGCCGTCGGTCGGGATGCTCGGCGTCGTCGAGGACATCCTGGTCGACCGGGCCTTCATCGAGGAGCGTCAGTCGAGCGCTGCCGAGCTCTGCACGATCTCCGACCTGGCCACCGACGCACCCCACTTCGTCGCCAACGCGTTGGCCGCGGCGGCGCTCGCCCGCGCGCACGGCGTCTCCCAGCAGGCGGTGCGCGACGGGCTGCGCGCCTTCCGCCCCGACGGCCACCGGATCGCGGTGGTCGGTGAGCGCGACGGCGTGCGCTGGGTCGACGACTCCAAGGCCACCAACCCGCACGCCGCCCTGGCCTCGCTGCAGGCCTACGACTCCGTCGTGTGGGTGGCCGGCGGCCTGGCCAAGGGTGCGCGCTTCGACGACCTGGTCGAGACCGTCCGCGACCGGTTGCGCGCCGCGGTGCTGATCGGCCGCGACGCCCACGTCGTCGCCGAGGCTCTTGCGCGACACGCACCGGATGTCCGCGTCATCACGCTCGGGTCCCCTGAGACTGGTGTGACTGATGGTGAAGATGATCCGATGACCTGGGTCGTGGCAACCGCAGCCGAGCTCGCCCAGCCGGGCGACACCGTGCTGCTGGCGCCGGGATGCGCGTCGATGGACATGTTCGCCAACTACGCAGCACGAGGTGACGCCTTCGCCGCCGCCGTGCGCGCCAGGATCGGCTGACACGACGCACGGAAGGCCAGGGGACCCCCAGCGATGACCACCGCGAACCCCGAGGACACCCAGATCCTGGCCCCGCCGCCGCGCCCCGGCACGCTGCGCAGCGGTCTGCTCGCCCTGCGCGACGCGCTCGACCGGCCGCTGACGGCCTACTACCTGCTGCTCGGCGCGTCCGCGCTGCTGCTCACCATCGGCCTGATCATGGTGCTGAGCGCCTCGAGCGTGTACTCCTATGAGACCCACGACGGCGACTCGTACGCCGTCGTGAAGCGTCAGCTGATGTGGGTGCTGCTCGGCCTGCCGTTCGCGTGGATCGCCAGCCGGATGCCGCTGCGCCTGCTGCGCGCCCTGGCCTACCCCGGCTACATCCTCTCGCTGACGCTGCTGCTGCTGACCGCCTTCATCGGCGTCCGGATCAACGGCAACCAGAACTGGCTGGCGCTCGGCCCGCTGCAGATCCAGCCGTCCGAGATCGCCAAGCTCGCGCTGATCGTCTGGGCCGCCCACATCTATGCCAACAAGGAGCGTCGCCTCGACAGCCTCCACCACATGCTGGTGCCGGTGGTGCCGGGGCTGCTGCTGGCCACCCTGCTCGTCGTCGTCGGCCACGACCTCGGCACGGCCCTGGTCTTCGCCGCGATCATGGCCGGGCTGCTGTGGGTGGTCGGCGTGCCGGGACGGATCTTCGGCTTCCTGATCCTGGTGGTGAGCGTGTTGGCCTTCGGCATGGCCACCCTCGACCAGGAGCGCGTCGACCGGCTCACCAACTTCGTCGACCCGTTCAAGGACTTCCACGACGCCGGCTGGCAGCCGGCCCACGGGCTCTACGCCCTCTCGACCGGCGGCTGGTTCGGCCAGGGCATCGGTGCCTCGCAGCAGAAGTGGGGCCAGCTCCCCGAGGCTCACACCGACTTCATCTTCGCCGTCCTCGGCGAGGAGCTCGGCCTGGTCGGCACGCTGCTGGTCATCGGTCTCTTCCTCACGATCGCCTACGCCGCCCTGCGCATCGCACGTCAGAGCGCCGACCCGTTCGTGCGCTACGCGTCGTTCGGCATCGTGGTGTGGCTGATCGGTCAGATGATCATCAACGTCGGCATGGTGCTCGCCCTGCTGCCGGTCGTCGGCATCCCGCTGCCGCTGGTCTCCTACGGCGGCTCGGCGCTGATGCCGTCGCTGGTCGCGCTCGGGCTGCTGATCGGCTTCGCCCGTCGAGAGCCGGAGGCCGCCCGCGCGCTGGCCCAGCGCAAGAAGGCCCGCTCCGCCGGGCTCGCGGCCGGCCGCATCTGACACGCTGAGCCCGATGCGCGTCCTCCTCGCCGGCGGTGGCACCGCCGGACACACCTCGCCCCTGCTCGCGACCGCCGATGCCCTGCGCCGGCTGGTCCCGGACGTCGAGATCACCTGCCTCGGCACGCCCCGCGGACTGGAGAACACCGTCGTGCCGGCCGCGGGCTATCCCCTCGAGCTCGTGTCACCGGTGCCGATGCCTCGCAAGCCGGGGCCCGACCTGGCGCGCTTCCCCGCGCGGCTGCGCGGGTCCGTGCGCGAGACGGTGGCGGTGCTCGACCGGATCGCGCCCGACGTCGTCGTCGGCTACGGCGGCTACGTCTCCATCCCCGCCTACCTCGCCGCCCGTCGCCGGGTGCCGATCGTGGTCCACGAGCAGAACGCCGTGCCCGGTCTGGCCAACAAGGTCGGCGCCCGCATCGCCGCACGCCGGGGCGGCCGTGTCGCGGTCAGCTTCCCCGACACCGAGCTGCCGGGTGCGGAGTACGTCGGCCTCCCGATCCGCCGGATGATCTCCACCCTCGACCGCGTGGCCAGCCGCGCCGAGGCCCGCGCCTACTTCGGGCTCGACCCGGACCTGCCGACCCTGGTGGTGACCGGGGGCTCGCAGGGTGCCCGTCGCCTCAACCAGTCGATCTCCGCCGCCTCGGCCGCACTCGGCGCCGCGGGAGTGCAGGTGCTGCACGTCGTCGGGCCGCAGGGCGAGGCCACCCCGGTCGAGAGCGGCACGCCGTACGTCGTCGTGCACTACGTCGACCGGATGGATCTCGCGCTCGCGGCCGCCGACCTGATGGTCTGCCGTGCCGGGGCGTCCAGCGTCACCGAGGCCGCCGCCGTCGGCGTGCCCGCGATCTTCGTGCCGCTGCCCATCGGCAACGGCGAGCAGCCGGCCAACGCCCGCCCCGTGGTCGAGGCGGGCGGGGCGATCCTGGTCGCCGACGCCGACTTCACCAGCGACTGGGTCGCCTCGACCGTGCCCGCGCTGGCCACGGACCCGCACCGCCTGGCGGCGATGTCGGCGGCGGCCTCCGGGCTGATCCGTCGCGACGCCGACGATGCGCTGGCCCGGATCATCGCCGAGGTCGCAGGAGCGGGCGCGTGAGGATCGAGGTCCCCGACGAGATCCTGGCGGCCGAGCAGCTCGGACGGGTCCACTTCGTCGGCATCGGGGGCGCCGGCCTCTCGGCGATCGCGCGGATCATGGCCGCGCGCGGGATCAGCGTCTCCGGCAGCGACGACCAGGACACGCCGTTCCTGCCGTCGCTGCGCGAGCTCGGGGTGACCTGCCATCTGGGCTACGCCGCCGAGCACCTCGGTCAGGCCGACACGGTCGTCGTCACCACGGCGGCGCGCGAGGACAATCCCGAGGTGCTCGAGGCGCGACGCCGCGGCCTGCGCGTGCTGCCCCGCAGTGCCGGCTTGGCCTCGGTGATGCTCGCGGAGCGGGTGCTGGCCGTCGCCGGCACGCACGGCAAGACCACCACCACCTCCCTGCTGACGGTCGCGCTGCTGGCCGCCGGTGCCGACCCGTCGTACGCCGTCGGGGGAGTGCTCTCGGCCACCGGGCGCAACGCCGACTCCGGCTCCGGCGGTCTCTTCGTCGCCGAGGCCGACGAGAGCGACGGCGCGTTCCTCGTCTACCGGCCCTACGCCGCCCTGGTCACCAACGTCGCCGCCGACCACCTCGACGTCTGGGGCACCCCGGAGGCGTACGCCGCCGCGTTCGACGAGTTCGCCAGCCACGTCGCGCCCGACGGCTTCCTCGTGTGCTGCGTCGACGACCCCGGGGCGGCCGCCCTGGCGACCGGTCAGGCCGCGCTCGGCCGCAGCGTCGTGCGGATCGGCACCGGCCCCGACGCCGACGTGCGGGCCGTCGACGTCGCCCTGGTCGGCACCACGTCGGCCTTCACCGTCGTCGACGGGGATCGTGAGCTCGGTCGGATCACGCTGCAGATCCCCGGCCACCACTACGTCCTCGACGCGCTCGCGGCCCTCGCCGTCGGTCTGCGTCTCGGGCTCGACTTCGCCGCCCTGCGCGCCGGGCTGGAGTCCTTCACGGGCACCCGTCGCCGGATGGAGCGCAAGGGCGAGGCCGGCGGGGTCCTGGTCTACGACTCCTACGCCCACCACCCCGCGGAGATCGCGGGCGACCTGCGAGCGGCTCGCGCGGTCGCGGGCAGCGGCCGTGTGGTCGTCGCCTTCCAGCCCCACCTGGTCTCCCGCACGCGGATCTTCGGCGCGGCGATGGGACAGGCTCTCGCTGCGGCCGACCAGGTCGTCGTGCTCGACGTCTACCTCGCCCGCGAGGAGGCCGACCCGGCCGTGACCGGAGCACTGGTCGCGCGCGCCGTGCCGCTGCCGGACGAGCAGGTCGCGTTCGTGCCCGACCTGGTCGACGTGGCGGCCGAGCTGGTCGCCCGCAGCCGGCCCGGCGACCTGGTGCTGACCCTGGGCGCCGGCAGCGTCACCGACGTCGGGCCGCAGGTGCTGGAGCTGCTCGGTGGCTGAGCGGCGCAGTGGGGTCGACCCGGCGACCGCCCGGAGCCGGCAGCGCTTCGCACGACGGCAGTGGGCACGCCGCTTCCTCACCCTGCGTCGGGTCGGTGCGGCGGTGCTGGCCGTGCTCGTGGTCGTGGCGCTGGTGTGGACCGTGTGGTTCTCCTCGCTGCTCGCCGTCGACGAGGTGAGCGTCGTCGGCACCCGGGACCTGAGCGTCGAGGAGGTCCGCGCGGCCGCGGCCGTCCCCGACGGTGAGCCGTTGGCGACCGTCGACCTCGCCGCCATCCGCACCCGGGTCGAGTCGCTGGCCGCGGTCCGCAGCGCCGATGTCACGCGCGCCTGGCCGCACGGCGTGCGGATCGAGATCGAGGAGCGGGTCGCGATCGCCGTCGTACGCATCGGGGGAGCGCTGCGCGGCATGGACGAGAGCGGTGTCGTCTTCCGCTCCTACGCCCACGCCCCGCCCGGCCTGCCCCGCGTCGACATCCTCGTCGGCACCACCGCCGAGGCGCTCTCGGAGTCGGCGCGCGTGATCGCAGCGCTGCCCGAGGACCTGGCCACGCGCGTCGACCACGTCGAGGTGCAGACGGTCGACGAGATCTCCCTGGTGCTGCGCGACGGGCGCACCGTCGTGTGGGGGAGTGCGGACGACTCCGCCGCGAAGGCCGAGGTGCTCGACGTGCTGCTCGGCCAGGAAGCCGAGGTCTACGACGTCTCGGTGCCGGGCCAGCCCACCACGCGCTGAGGTCCGAAGAAAGTTCGCCCGGGCGCTGTCGCTCGGGCGTGTCTGCGCGATCTCGCGACTCGCGGTGCCTACTGTCGTGACCACGGCGAGGTTGACATAACTATAACCCTCAGGTTGAGGGTCACAGTTCCTCGACACGCCGCTTCCCCAGACTTCGCAGCACACCCGACACCAGCGACACCGACAGCGAGAGGCGAGCCGCCGTGGCAGCAGCGCAGAACTACCTGGCCATCATCAAGGTCGTGGGCATCGGCGGCGGTGGCGTCAACGCCGTCAACCGGATGATCGAGGTCGGCCTCAAGGGCGTCGAGTTCATCGCGATCAACACCGACGCGCAGGCGCTCCTGATGAGCGACGCCGACGTCAAGCTCGACATCGGTCGCGAGCTCACCCGGGGCCTCGGCGCCGGCGCCAACCCCGACGTGGGCGGCCGTGCCGCCGAGGATCACGCCGACGAGATCGAAGAGGTCATCAAGGGCGCCGACATGGTGTTCGTGACCGCCGGCGAAGGCGGCGGCACCGGCACCGGCGGCGCACCGGTCGTGGCCCGGATCGCCCGCTCGCTCGGTGCGCTCACCATCGGCGTCGTTACCCGCCCGTTCGCGTTCGAGGGTCGCCGCCGCGCCAACTCCGCCGAGGAGGGCATCGCCGCGCTCCGCGAGGAGGTCGACACCCTCATCGTCATCCCCAACGACCGGCTGCTCTCGATCAGCGACCGCAACGTGTCGGTCCTCGACGCCTTCCGCCAGGCCGACCAGGTCCTGTGGCAGGGCGTCTCGGGCATCACCGACCTGATCACCACCCCGGGCCTGATCAACCTCGACTTCGCCGACGTGAAGTCCGTGATGGCCAACGCCGGCTCGGCCCTGATGGGCATCGGCTCGGCCCGCGGCGAGGACCGGTCTGTGGCTGCCGCCGAGATGGCCGTCTCCAGCCCGCTGCTCGAGGCGAGCATCGACGGAGCCCACGGCGTGCTGCTCTCCATCGCCGGTGGCTCGGACCTCGGACTCTTCGAGATCAACGAGGCTGCGGCGCTGGTCGCCCAGGCCGTGCACCCCGAGGCCAACATCATCTTCGGTGCCACGATCGACGACGCCCTCGGCGACGAGGTGCGGGTGACCGTCATCGCGGCCGGGTTCGACGGAGGCACGCCCAAGCGTCGCGACGAGGGCACGGTGCTGCGCCGCGAGCCCAAGGTGCAGCAGACCCAGGAGGAGACCCGCGCCGCGGCCGGCCTCCCGGTCCGCGACGAGCAGCGCGAGCCCGTCTCCGCCGGTGCCCGACCGGCGACCTCGGCCCAGCAGGTCACCGCGCCCCGGCCGGCGCCGCGGCAGGTGCAGTTCGACGACGACGACCTGGACGTGCCCGACTTCCTGAAGTGACGTGTACTTCCACCGCGCGTCTCTCGGCCCCGTCGACCTGGCCTTCACGGACAGGTTCGGCGGGGTCAGCCGCATGCCGTACGACGCCCTCAATCTCGCCCTCGGCGGAGGCGACGACCCCGAGCACTGTCGCACCAACGTGCGCCTGCTCCTCGACGACTTCGCGCCGGGCGACCGGCTGGCCGACCTGCACCAGGTGCACGGCTGCACGGTCGAGGTCGTCGACGCCGAGCCGGGGCAGCGCCCCGACGCCGATGCCCTGGTGAGCGCCAGCGCCGGCGTGGTGCTGATGGTCCGGGCCGCCGACTGCGTGCCGGTGCTGCTGGCCGACCAGACGGCCGGCGTCATCGGAGCCGCCCACTGCGGCCGGCCCGGCCTCGCGGCCGGCGTCGTGCCCGCCACGGTGGAGCGGATGCGCGAGCTGGGCGCCGAGCGGGTCGCTGCGTGGATCGGGCCCCACGTGTGCGGCTCCTGCTACGAGGTGCCGATCGAGCTGCGCGCCGAGGTCGGCGCGATCGTGCCGGCGGCCGTCGCGACGACATCGTGGGGCACGCCGTCCCTCGACCTGGGCGCCGGGGTGCACGCGCAGCTCGAGGCGCTCGGCGTCGAGGTCGTCGACGTGTCGGCCTGCACCAAGGAGCGCTCCGACCTCTACTCCTTCCGGCGCGACGGCGACGAGGCCGGCCGGCTCGCCGGCCTCATCCGGCGGCGGGCCGGATGAGTCTCGACCGCGCGGACCAGCTCGCCCGGCGGCTCGGCGAGGTGCGTGCACGCATCGCCCGGGCCTGCGCGGCCGCCGGCCGCGCCGACGACGTCACGCTGGTCGTGGTGACCAAGTACTTCCCTGCCTCCGACGTCCGGCTGCTCGCCGACCTCGGGGTGCGCGACGTGGGGGAGAACAGGCACCAGGAGGCCGAGGCCAAGGTCGCCGACTGCGCCGGCCTCGACCTGCGCTGGCACTTCATCGGCGCGCTGCAGAGCAACAAGGCGGCCGCGGTGGCGGCGTACGCCGACCTCGTCGAGTCGCTCGACCGGACCAAGCTGGTGGCGGCGCTGGATCGTGGTGCGAGCCAGCGCGGCCGACCGCTCGACGTCCTGCTCCAGGTGAGCCTGGATCCACCGGGCAGCGAGCACCGCGCCGGCGTCGACCCGGCAGACCTCGCCGCTCTGGCCGACGCGGTCGCCGCCACGTCGTCGCTGCGGCTGCGCGGGCTGATGGCGGTGGCGCCCCTGGGCGAGGAGCCGGCGGGGGCGTTCGCCCGGCTCGCGGAGATCCGCGCCGGGCTCGTGCTCCGGCACCCGCAGGCGACCTGGCTCTCGGCCGGCATGAGCGGCGACCTCGAGGAGGCCGTCGCCGCCGGCGCGACACACGTGCGCGTCGGGTCCGCAATCCTCGGATCGAGGCCTGCGGTCCAGTAGGTTCAGACCATCCAGCGGCGTCCCTGATCAGGGCGTCCATCTTCCGGAGGGCAACACTCATGAGCGGCGCGATGCGCAAGATCGGCGAGTACCTCGGCCTGCTCGAGGACACGGGTCGTTACGACGACTACGACGGCAGCGACGACTACACGCAGGAGACGCAGGCCGTCGCCACGACCCGTGCCGAGCGCCACCGTGAGGCCCGCCCTGCCCCCGTGTCCGACCTCGCCGAGCGCCGTCGTCCGGCCGCCGGCCCCACCGGAGTGGTTGCCGAGATGTCCCGTATCACCACGCTGCACCCCAGCACCTACAACGAGGCGCGCACCGTCGGCGAGAACTTCCGCGAGGGCACGCCGGTGATCATGAACCTCTCCGAGATGGACGACGCCGACGCCAAGCGCCTGGTCGACTTCGCGGCCGGTCTGGTCTTCGCGACCCGCGGCACGATCGAGCGGGTCACCAGCAAGGTGTTCCTGCTCTCTCCGCCCAACGTCACGGTCACCGCCGAGGACAAGGTCCGCATCGCCGAGGGCGGCTTCTTCAACCAGAGCTGACGCACCCGCGCAGCCGTCATTGCCGGACGTAGGGAAGACTGGTCCACGTGCTCGCCGGTTGGATCCTCTACTACGCCCTGACGGTCTTCTGGATCTTCTTGTGGGTCCGCTTCGTCGTGGACTGGGTGATGGTCTTCGCTCGCTCGTGGAGCCCACGTGGTCCGCTGCTCCTCCTGCTGGAGGCGGTCTACTCTGTGACCGACCCGCCGATCAAGGCGCTGCGCCGGTTGATCCCGCCGTTGCGCATCGGCAACTTCGCGCTCGACCTCAGCTTCCTGCTGGTCTTCGTCATCGTGTGGATCCTGCGCAGCGTCGTCGCCAGCACCCTGCTCTGAGCCGTGCGCCCCGCGGGGTGCCGGGTGCCGTCACACCGCATGTCACATGCGTCCCACCCATAGCGCTATTGTTCGACCCGACAGTTCGTGGCCGTCGTTGTCGACGGCCACGAAGTACGCAGACTGAGATTGGGTGAGGTCATGCCGCTGACGCCTGAGGACGTGAGCAACAAGCGCTTTACTCCTGTCCGGCTCCGTGAGGGCTACGACATGGGGGAGGTCGACCAGTTCCTCGACGAGGTGGAGGCCGAGCTCGCGCGGCTCACGAAGGAGAACGACGACCTGCGGGCCGCGCTCTCCTCGGCTCAGACCGGTGCTCCTGCCCCGGTCGAGGTCGCGGCTCCCGAGCCGACGCCGGTGGCTGCTGCTCCCGAGCCCACGCCCGTCGCGGCGCCGGTCGAGGCTGCTGCGCCGGTCGAGACGATCCGGGTCGAGACCGTGCCGCAGGCCTCCAACGCTGCCGCCCGCCTGCTCGAGATCGCGACGCGCAACGCCGACGAGCTCGTCGAGGACGCGAAGAACCAGGCCGACAAGATCGTGGGCGAGGCCCGCACCAAGGCCGAGCGCCTCGAGTCGGAGTCGAAGAGCAAGGCCGACCGCGTCGAGGCGGACGCGCGCACCCGCGCGCAAATGCTCGACTCGGAGACCTCCGAGCGTCGCCAGCAGATGTTCGGCGACCTCGAGCGCGATCGCGACAAGCTCAACGCCGAGGTCGAGAACCTCCGCTCCTTCGAGCGCGAGTACCGCTCGCGCCTGAAGAGCTACTTCGCCCAGCAGCTCGAGGCTCTCTCGGGTCAGGGCGAGGGCTCGGCCCAGGGTGAGGAGACCCCGGCGCCCAAGCGGCTCCGGTCGATCCTCGGCGAGGACGAGGCCTGATCCAGGCCCGCAACGCCAGCACGACGTACGACGAAGCCGGTCTCCCTGGGGGACCGGCTTCGTCGCGTCCCGGCCCGGTGCCGGCCGACATGCCGGGGACGGGTGAGGTTTGGAAGCGACTCGGCGAGCCGATACCCTCCGTGCACGTCGTGGGGCCCGCACGAGGGCGCCGGCCGAGGAAGGCTTGGTTCGATGGCTCGAGGCACCCGCACATCGCTGGCAGGGCAGGCGGCTTCTGCTGCCCGCCGCGTGATCTCCCGCCGCACGTCGGACGACAAGCCGGTCGCGAAGAAGGCTGCACCGGTCAAGAAGGCTGCACCGGTCAAGAAGGCTGCACCGGTCAAGAAGGCTGCACCGGTCAAGAAGGCTGCACCGG
>CAEZXR010000019.1_pt1 | contig 12388 bp, 8 predicted proteins | sample 7265301 | NCBI WGS metagenome assembly CAEZXR01 (sample SAMEA6813913, study PRJEB35770) | freshwater metagenome | biome: Freshwater; feature: Freshwater reservoir; material: water | place: Czech Republic | collected 2017-04-14 | depth 30m m
CGCGGTCGCCCGCGCGGCCGGCGCCGACGAGGCCGTGGTCATCGACGGCTTCCGCGACGCCATCAAGGAGCTGACCGGCGGGGTCGGGGTCGACGTGGTCGTCGACGTCGTCGGGGGAGACCTCTTCACCGACTCGCTGCGCAGCCTGGCGCCGCAGGGACGGCTGATGGTCGTCGGGTTCGCCGCCGGCCAGGGCATCCCCGAGGTCAAGGTCAACCGGCTGCTGCTCAACAACGTCGACGTGCGCGGCGTCGGCTGGGGTGCCTACGCGATGGCGCAGGCGACCTACATGCAGGAGCAATGGTCGCGGCTGGTGCCGATGATGGAGAGCGGCGTGGTGAAGCCGCCGATCGGAGCGACGTACGCCATGGAGGACTTCGGGCAGGCACTGGTCGACATGGACGAGCGGCGCACGCTCGGCAAGTCGGTCGTGCGCATCCGCGACTGACGGCGAGCCGGTCGTGGACCCCGCACACCGACAGTCGAGCCACCAGGTCCGCCTCGAGTGGGGGCCGACAGGAGCCGACGCGATCGCCGAGGGCGCCGACATCGCCGTGGTCGTCGACGTGCTGTCCTTCACGACGACGCTCTGCGTGGCGCTCGAGCAGGGCATCCGGGTGCTGCCGTTCGCGTGGCGCGATGAGCGGGCAGCGGCCTACGCCGACGCCCACGACGCCGTGCTCGCCGTCGGTCGTCACGAGGCGCGTCGCGACGGTGCGCGGGGCGTCAGCCTCTCCCCGGAGACCCTGCTGGGCGCGAGGGGGATCGAGCGCCTGGTGCTGCCCTCGCCCAACGGATCGGCCCTGTGCGCCCGTCTCGCCGACCGTGGCGTCCAGGTCGTCGGGGCGTGCCTGCGCAACCGCTCCGCCGTCGCCGCCTGGCTCGCGCCGCAGCTGGCCGAGGGCGCCGTGGTGGCAGTGCTGCCGGCCGGCGAGCGGTGGCCGGACGGCACGCTGCGGCCGGCGATCGAGGACCTCTGGGGCGCCGGGGCGGTGCTCGACGCACTCCCGACCGGGCGACGCTCCGCGGAGGCCGCGGCCGCGTCGCGGGCCTTCGTCGCCGTGGGCGACGATCTGGCCGCCCAGCTGCTCGACTGCGCCAGCGGACGCGAACTGGTCGAGGCGTCGTACGCCGCCGACGTCCGGATCGCGGCCGAGCTCGACGTCGCCGACGTGGTGCCGCTGCTCGGTGCCGACGGGTTCGCCCCGGCCCCGGAGCGGTCATGATGGGCGCATGAGCGACGACCACGACCACGGGCACGACCACGGGCACGGGCACGGCCACGACCACGGGGACATGAGCGAGGACGAGCGGGCCCGACGCGCGGGGCACATCATCCTCGACGGCGTGACGGCCGCCGACGCCGATCGCGACGGCGGCGTCGACCCAATGGAGCTGGCCTTCGCCCAGCTGCTCGAGATCGAGGCGATCGAGCTGCTCCTCGACGAGGAGGCCGACGAGATCGAGCTGGACATCTCCCCGCTGATGGGCGGCGTGATGATGGTGGTCAACCGGTTGGTGACCGAGCTCGCGCAGCGCGACGGGGTCAGCCCCGAGGCGGTCGTGATGTCGATCCGGGCCGGCATCGACGAGTCCGCCTGACGCCGGGACGACCCGCGGCTACGGGTCGGCCCGGCGATCGGTCATAGCGGCGAGAGGGTGTGGATCGCGACGTCTCCGGCAAGCAGCGGGCCGACGACGGTGAACGCCTCGGCGACGTGCGGCGCCGACATGTGGGCGTCCATGGCCGCCTGGGTCGTCCAGGCCTCGACGGTCACCAGGGTGCCGGGCACCGTGCCGGACTCGAAGGCGTCGTACTGCAGGCATCCCTCGTCCTGGGCGAGGGAGACGGCGGCCAGGGCCGCGAGCGCCGTCCGGGCGGCGGCGACGTGCTCGGGCTGGACGGGCAGGGTGGCGACGACGCGCAGGGCGTCGGCAGGCAGGTCGGTCATGTCGCCGAACGTAGCGCCCGTCCGTGCGCGACGTCACCACCTGCACCCGGCGGCCATTGGCTAGGGTCGCGGGGTGAGCATCCTGGACGACGCCCGCGAGGGCATGAATCTCGACATCCGCCCGCAGGACGATCTCTTCGGCCACGTCAACGGCCGCTGGCTCGCCGAGACCGAGATCCCCTCCGACCGGTCGAGCTGGGGTCCGTTCGTGCAGCTGGCCGACGCAGCCGAGGAGCACGTGCGGGCGATCATCGAGGACCTGGCCAGCCAGAGCACCGACGACGCCGGCGTGATCGACCCCGACGCCCGCAAGGTCGGCGACCTGTTCGCGTCGTTCATGGACACCGAGGCGATCAACCGCGCCGGCGTCCGCCCCGTGCGCCCGCTGATCGACGCCGTCGGCTCGCTGCGCGACACCCGCGACCTGGCGGCATTCCTCGGCGAGTTCGAGCGGATCGGCGGGCACGGCCTCTTCGGCTCCTACGTCGACACCGACGACCGCAACTCCGACCGCTACCTCTTCCACCTGGTCCAGGGCGGCCTCGGCCTGCCCGACGAGTCGTACTACCGCGACGACAAGTTCGCCGACACCCGCACGGCCTACGTCGCCTACCTCACCCGCCTGCTCGCCCTGGGCCGTCACGAGGACGCGCCCGACGCCGCGGCGACCGTGCTCGCGATCGACACCCGTCTCGCGGCCGGCCACTGGGAGCGCGCGGAGACGCGCGACGTGCAGAAGACCTACAACCTGCTGACCCACGAGGAGCTCAAGGCGCTCTGCCCGGCCTTCGACTGGGACGCCTACCTGACCAACCTCGGTGGCCGCGACATCGACGGCGACACCGTGCTGGCCGAGGTGTGCGTGCGCCAGCCGTCGTACTTCGAGCACCTCTCCGCCGTGCTCGACGAGGTGCCGATCGAGGACTGGAAGACCTGGCTGCTCACCCACGTCCTGCGCGCAGCCGCGCCGTACCTCACCGACGACTTCGTCGAGACCAACTTCGACTTCTACGGCCGCACCCTCAACGGCACGCCCGAGCTGCGCGCCCGGTGGAAGCGCGGCGTCGCGCTCGTCGAGGGTGCGCTCGGCGAGGCCGTCGGCAAGGTCTACGTCGCCCGCCACTTCCCGCCCACCTCCAAGGCGATGATGGACGAGCTGGTGACCAACCTGCTCGCGGCCTACCGCCAGTCGATCTCGGTGCTCGACTGGATGACCGAGGCCACGAAGGAGCGCGCCTACGAGAAGCTGGCGACCTTCCGCCCCAAGATCGGCTACCCCGAGACCTTCCGCGACTACTCCGCCCTCGAGGTGCGCGCCGACGACCTGATGGGCAACGTCGCCGCCGCGTCGTCGTTCGAGACCGACCGCCAGCTCGGCAAGATCGGCGGTCCGGTCGACCGCGACGAGTGGTTCATGCTGCCGCAGACCGTCAACGCCTACTACAACCCCGGCACCAACGAGATCTGCTTCCCCGCGGGGATCCTGCAGAAGCCGTTCTTCAGCCCGGACGCCGAGCCGGCCGAGAACTACGGCGGCATCGGCGCGGTCATCGGCCACGAGATCGGGCACGGCTTCGACGACCAGGGCGCGCAGTACGACGGCGCCGGCAACCTCAACGACTGGTGGACCGCGGCCGACAAGGCGGCCTTCGAGCTGAAGTCGAAGGCCCTCATCGAGCAGTACGACGCCTTCGAGCCGCGCGACCTGCCGGGCGAGTCGGTCAACGGCGCGCTGACGGTCGGCGAGAACATCGGCGACCTGGGCGGGCTGACCATCGGCCACAAGGCGTTCGTGATCGCGCAGGGCGGCGCCGCGACGGTCGAGGACCGACGCAAGCTGTTCATGAACTGGAGCTTCTGCTGGCGCACCAAGCGCCGCGAAGAGCAGGCCCGTCAGTTCCTGACCATCGACCCGCACAGCCCGGCGGAGTTCCGCGCCAACATCGTGCGCAACCTCGACGAGTTCCACGAGGTCTTCGAGACCGCGCCGGGCGACGCCCTGTGGATCGAGCCCGAGGAGCGGGTCAGGATCTGGTGATCAGGACGCGGCGCGCAGCCGCCGGGCGAGCGCGGCCGCAATCTGCCGCGAGACCCGGGGGTAGCGGGTCAGCAGCTGCTCGAAGGAGCGGGGGTCGACGACGAACGCCGTCACGTCGGTGCGCGCGGTGACCGTGGCCGAGCGGGGCTGACTGCGGTCGAGCAGCGCCATCTCCCCCACGAGGTCGCCGGCTCCGAGCGTGGCGACGTACTCGCCGCTGGTGCTGACGTCGGCGGTGCCGTCGATGAGGATGAAGGCCTGGTCGCCCAGCTCGCCCTCGGTGACCAGCACGGTGCCTGCCGGCACGGCGGTCTCGTCGAAGAGCGCCGCGATCTGGCGTCGCTCGCGGTCGGTGCAGGCGGCGAAGAGCGGCATCTGCGCGAGCGTGGTGCTGTGGTGCCTGGACGCCATGACGGTGCTCCTCGATGGGGGATGGACCCGTGTCCCATCCTTCCCCATCGACCATACCGTGGGTATGTCTGGCTCGCCGTGGGCCCGGTCACTGGTCCACACCACGTCACCCGTCAGAAGGTCGGGGCGTGCTCTGCTGCCCGCAGCCGCCGCGCGAGGGCGATCGCCATCTGCTTGCTGACGCCGGGGTGCTCGTCGAGCAGCTTGTTGAAGGAGCGCGGCTCCAGCACGAACACGGCCAGCTCGGTGTCGGCGGTGACGGTGGCCGAGCGCGGTCCTTGTCGGTCGAGCAAAGACATCTCGCCGACCGCGTCGCCGGGCCCGAGGGCGCCGACCCGTTCGCCGGCCAGGGTCACGGTGGCCGTGCCTGTGACGATGACGTAGGCCTCGACCCCGACCTCGCCCTCGCGGATCAGCACGGTGCCGGCCGGCACGGTGGCCTCGTCGACCAGCGACTCGAGTCGCTTCAGCTCCTTGTCGGAGCACAGGGCGAACAGGTTGACCTCGCGCAGCAGGTCGAGCTTGGTCTTGCGGCTCATGGCGCTCCTCGGTGCGATGCCCCCGGGGGAAGGGCGGCCAGCGCAACGTAGCAGCGCGCGGGGCCTTCCGTCATCGGCCGGCGGGCCACACCAGAGCGAGCGCGATGCCGAGGCGCTCGACCAGCACTGGTCTCAGCGCCTCCAAGGCGCTCCGGTCGTCGTCCCTCAGCGCGCCTGCCTCGTCCAGGGTCACCAAAGCCCGCCACTCGTCGTACGGCGAGCCCTCGGCCCGCGCCGCGTCCAGACTCGCGCGCACGGCGGCCAGTCCGGCATCGCGCTCCCCGGTCGCGATCAAAGCCTGGCCCCGCAGCCGTGCCAGGTAGTCCAACGGAGCACCGATCTTGCGGTTGCGCTCCAGCGTGTCGTCGATCTGTGCGAGGGCTGCTGCGGCGTCACCGGCCAGCAGACGGGCCTCGGCGATGAGCGCGTCGAGCACGACGACCTCGTAGTGCTCGCCGATCTCGTCCTGGGTGGTGCGCGCGGTCATGAAGAGGCGCTGGGCCTCGGGGAGGTCCCCGCGGGCCATCGCGACCCGGCCCAGCTGGCCGCGAGCGAAGGCCTGCTCACCGAGCGCCCGGCTGCCGTGCAGCAGTCGCAGTGCCTCCGTGAGCTGTTCGCTCGCCCGGCTCAGCTGGCCCTGGAAGATCAGGACCTCGGCGGTGTTCGCGAGTTGGAGCGCCACGTCGAGATGACGGCCCATCCGTTCGTAGGCCTCGGCGGACGCCTCGTAGTGGCGCAGGCCGCGCAACCAGTCGCCCTGACCGACGGCGATCACGCCGATGACGTTGTGGGTGCGAGCCAGGCCCAGGTCGTTGTGCTCGGTCTCGTAGATGTGGACGGCGTCGAGCAGGCTGGCGATGTCGACCGCGAGACCGAGCATGCTCTGCGAGGCGGCGCGGATCTCGATGCTCGCGGCTTGCAACCTGCGATCACCGGCCTGAGTCGCCTCGACCAGAGCGGTGTCGGCCCACGCGATGGCCTCCTGCAGGCGACCCTGGTTCATCTTGTTCTGCGCGTAGCGCTCGGCGAGCTTGGCGCGCAGCGATTGGGCCTCCTTCGTGGAGATGCCCTCCAGGGCACGCCGACCCAGCGTGGCCCAGCGCAGGGATCCCGTGTAGTCCCCGCCCATCCTGCGCTGGATGGACGTCAGCAGGGCCAGCCTCGCGCGGGCGATCGGGTCGTCGCGCAGCAGACGACGCGCTTCCTGCAGCGCCGTCCCCATGGCGTCGACGTCGCCGAGCTCCTCGTAGACATCGGCCAACGCCTCCCACACCAGGCTCAGATCAAGCTCCTGGTGGCGAGCTCGAGGCAGCTTGCGCGCGGCCGCGAGCGCGCGGCGATACGACTCGATCGCCTCGGCGTTGGCGTACCGCTTCCGGGACGACTCGGCGGCTCGCCGTGCGTAGCGATAGGCGTCCTGGTACCTGCCACCGTGGAAGCTGTGCATCGAGAGCAGCTCGGACTGATCGGTGCGGGCGTCTGCCCGTTGGGCGAGCAGGTCGGCAGCCATGGCGTGCAGTCGCCGCCGGTGGGTGAAGGGCAGTCCGGCGTAGGCCGTGTCGCGCACCAGGTGGTGGTGGAACCGGAGGCCGTCCCGGCTCGGACCGAGGAACTCCGACAGCGAGGCCATCGATGCATCCTCCGGGTCGAGGCCGGAGCGCAGGACGAGGACGTCGAGCAGGTTCGCCTCGAAGGTCATGCCGAGCACCGCGGCCGTGCGCAGGAGGGTGCGCTGCGGCGGTGTCAGCTGATCGATGCGGGCGGCGATCACCCCCTCGACCGTGTCCGGCACCGCGTCGGCGTCGACGCCGGATCCGAGGCCGCTGGCCAGCTCGGTCAGGTAGAGCGGGTTGCCTCCGGAGCGCTCGACCAGGGCGGCGCGTCGATGCGCGGGCAGCGCCGCGTCGCCCATCGCCGCGGAGAGCAGGGTGTCAGCGTCGTCGGGCGCCAGCGGAGCCAGCGCGATGGCCGCCCCGTGCTCGACACGGGGCAGCGACCACAGCGACGTCGGACGACGGGTGGCGACGATCAGCCACGGCCTGGTCGCGACGTCGCGGACCAGGCGGTCGAGCAGGTCGGTGCTCGCCTCGTCCATGAAGTGCACGTCGTTGAAGACCAGCAGGGTCGGCTCCAGCAGGATCTCGGCGAGCAGCGCGCTCGTGACCTCCTCGAGCCGGGCCTTGCGCACGGTCGGGTCGAGGGCACCCACCTCGGCCGTCTCCGGCAGGTCGATGCCGGTCACGACCCCGATCAGCGGCAGCCAGGGCACCAGGTCGGGCCGCAGGCCGGCCACCAGCGCCTGCAGGTCGTCGGCGGCCTCGGGGAGCCGGTGGTCGATGCCGAGCCGGGTGGCGAAGAGCCGCTGGAAGGGTTCGTACGGGGTGCGGGTCGCGTAGATGTCGCCGTTGAGCCACCACGGCTGACCGCCGCTGACGGCAGCCAGCTCGCTGAGCAGGCGCGACTTCCCGACGCCCGCCTCGCCCACCAGCTCCGTGGCGCTCCCGTGGCCGGCCTGGGCCGCCGTCCAGGCCGACACCAGAGCGGCGAGCTCCGGGACGCGACCGACGAGGGGCAGCTGGGCGCCGGCCGGCTGGTCGCTCGCGGTCTCGACGGCGCCGACCAGGCACGCCTCGACGGGCTCGCTCTTGCCCTTCACCGCGAACGGCGGCAGCGACTCGGTGCTGAAGCGGGTCCGCGAGGCGGCGACCGCGGCGGTGCTCGCCACCAGCTGACCCGGACCGGCTGCGCCCATCAGACGCGCCGCGAGGTTGACGCAGTCGCCGGTCACCGAGTAGACCCGCCGCGACGGCGGCCCGTAGTCGCCCGCGAAGACCCGTCCGACGTTGCACCCGGCCCGCAGCGAGAGTCGATGGTCGCCGTCCAGCGCGTCCCGCGCCGCGCTCAGGACCCGAGCAGCATCGTCGCCGGTCGTGCGTGGTGCACCGGCGACCAGGATGACCTTGCCGCCGTCGGGATAGATGTCGGAGGACAGGAAGGTCACATCGTGTGCCTGCGCGGCGACCTGGCACGCACTGATCACGTCGGCGACGGCCGACGCCGCCGCGCCCAGACCCTCGCCCTCGCGCAGGGCGTCGACGCCGGAGAACTCCACGAAGCACACGGCGATCACCCGATGCTCGGAGGCGACCTCGCCGGCCAGCAGGTGGTCGACCAGGTGCGCCGGCAGGGCCACGCGCAGATCGGTGCTGGGAGTCGTCAGCGCAGCGGCGGCCAGCGGGGCGACGGCCGGCGCCCGCTCCAGCAGGATGCCCGGCCCCTTCTGCTCCCCGAGCACCCCGCCCGCCGCGGCCAGGATCTCGGCGCTGGCCGCGCTGACCACGATCTCGCCGGCGTCGGCGGCCGTCTCCATCCTCGCCACCGCGGTGGCGCCCGGACCGGTGACGATCAGCTCGCGGAAGACCTCTCCCACCAGCAGGAAGTCCAGGTCCCCCGAGTGCAAGCCGATCGACATGCGCAACCGGACGCGACCCGACGCCGTGCCGACCCGCCCGACGCGGGCCATCACCCGCTGCATCTCCTGGGCGGCCCGGGCGGCGCGCAAGGCGTGGCCCGCTCCGTCGAACAGCAGCAGGACGGCGTCCCCACCCCACTTCACGAGACCGGCGCCGTAGGCGTACGCCGCCGCGAGCAGCTCGCCGAAGACGGCGTTGAGGATGTCGCCCATCTCCTCGGCGCCGACCTGGCCGCGCCGGGCCAGCAGCTCGGTGAGAGCCGTGAAGCCGGAGATGTCGGCGAAGACGCCGGTGCCGTCGACGGTGCGGAAGGTCTGCTCCGGAGCGTGGGTCAGCCAGTCGACGACCAGGCGTGGCACGTACGGCGCGAGCAGGCTCCCGCCCTGGGCCGGATCGACGTGGGACTGCTCTGGGGTCAACGGGGACCTCGGGGGGTCGTGGCGGGTCGTCGCGGGGGGACCTCGTCGTCGCGACGGCATCGGCGCGGCAACAGTGCGGTCACAGGATGCACCCCGACCGCTGCCGTGCGTGCGCAGTGGTCTGGACATCCGCCATCTGGCGGATGCGACGGGGGGTGTCAGGGCTGACAGTGGGGGCACCGGCGACCCTCCACCCGCCGGATCCCGCCTCCCCCCGAAGGTGCTCTCCCGATGAAGACTGCTCCCTCCTCCGTCCGGCGGCGTGCCGGCCTGCTGCTGGCCGCTGCCGGCCTGATCGCCGGGTCGCTCACCGCCCTGGTCCCGACCGCCGCCGAGGCGGCAGGGCCGCTGCCGACCTCGACGACGCTCGCGTCGTCGGCGTCCGTCATCACCGCCGGAAGTCCGGTGACCCTGACGGCCAACGTCTCCGCTCTGGGATTGGGAGGGCTGCTGCTCACTCCCTCCGGCGCCGTGCGCTTCGACGCCGTCACCGCCTCCGGCACCACGCTGCTCGGCAGCGCCAACCTGGGTGCGCTCTGCTTCCTGACGCCCTGCACGGCTGCGCTGACGACCTCGACGCTGCCCGTGGGCAACGTCTCGGTCGTCGCGAGCTACGCCGGCGACACCCTGACCGCTGCGAGCTCGGGATCCACCGCGGTGACGGTGAACCAGCCGCCGCGTGCGCCCGTCCTGACGGCGGCCACCGCCGGCGACTCCAAGGTCACCGTGAGTTGGAACCAGCCGACCGACCCGGGCTCCTCGGCCGTGGTGAGCTACCAGATCTTCCGCTCGACGACCGCGGGTCAGCTCGGCACCACGATCGGCCAGATCAACGCCCCGACGACCACCTACGTCGACACGACGGTCAGCAACGGCACGACGTACTGGTACTCCGTGGTCGCGAGCAACGCGACCAACGCGAGCCCGCCGTCCAACCAGCTCTCCGCCTCACCCGCCGCCGGCGTCCCCGGCGCACCGGTGCTCTCCGGACCGACGTCCGCGCTGGACAAGCTCACGATCAGCTGGACGGCCCCGGCGTCCACCTCGGCCATCACCGGCTACCAGGTGTACCGGGCGACGGCTGCCGGGGTGACCACCGGAGCGCCGCTGGCGAGCGTGGCCGCCGGCACCACGACCTATGTCGACACGACGGTCACCGCCCCGACCCGCTACTACTACACCGTCGTCGCGACCAACGTCGCCGGGGCGGGAGCGCGGTCCAACGAGGTCAACGGGGTGCCGGTGCCGCCGACCGTGCCGGGCGCGCCGACCCTCACCGCCACGCAGCAGATCGGCAGCATCCAGCTGTCGTGGGCCAGCGCCTCGAGCGGTGGTCGGGCCATCACGTCGTACCGCCTCTACCGGAGCACGACGGCGACCGGCACCTACACGCTCATCGCGACCGACCTGCCGACGGGTCGCTACCAGGAGACGACCGTCCCGGTCGGCACGACCTACTACTACCGCGCTACCAGCGTGAACTCGGTCGGTGAGTCCCCCGTGTCGAACACGGCGAGCTCGTCGGCAGCGGCGTACAGCGGAGCGAGCAGCTACAGCACGACTCCGTGCGCCCCGGGAGTCGCCTGCAACACCGCCACGGCGTCCGGCACCAGCGGGGCCGGTTGGGTCAGCTCGGGCCGGGTCGACGTCGAGAGCTCCACGGGCAGCCACACGGCCACGGTCGCCGTCGGCGGCCCGATCCTCACCGGCTGCGGCGCTCTGCCCGTCGCGGGGCTGAGCGTGACCTTCAACGACACGTCCACCGATGCCTACAAGACGGTGACGGTCACCTACCGCGGCCAGGAGGCCGACGACTGGCACAACTTCTACGCCGTGACCACCGGCTTCGAGGGCTGCCTCGGCCTCGGGACGCCGTGGTTCGCCGGGTCGCTGTCCAACCCGGCGGTCTGGAACGCCGCCGACGGCCTCTACGAGGCAGCACCCCCGAGCTGCGCCAACAACGGTGCGTTCTTCGTCAGCGCCGGTCACTACTCGCAGCCGTGCTTCACCAGCAGCTACGGCCCGCCGGGACCGGTGGCCAACCGGGTGTTGACCCTCGTGTACCGCTTCCCGCCGGGTGACGGTCGCATCAGCGGCGGCAAGTGCTGCTGAGCCCGACCCGCTGACAGCCACGACGGCGTCCTCCCGGTGGAGGGCGCCGTCGGTCTGTCCGGGGGCGCTGGTAGACAGACGGGCATGACAGCCGACGCGACCACCGCCCGCGCCGACGTACGCCGCGAGGCCGAGGCCCATCTGCAGGCGCTCGTCGGGCGCGACGACGCGGTGCTGCGCGAGGACCAGTGGTCGGCGATCGAGGCGCTGGCCGTCGATCGGCGGCGCGCGCTGGTCGTGCAGCGCACCGGCTGGGGCAAGTCGGCCGTCTACTTCGTCGCCACCCTGCTGCTGCGCGCGCACGGAGCCGGCCCGACGGTCATCGTCTCCCCGCTTCTCGCCCTGATGCGCAACCAGATCGCCGCCGCGGAGCGCGCCGGCATCCGCGCGGTCACCATCAACTCCACCAACGTCGAGGACTGGCAGCCGATCCACGACGCGATCAACGCCGGCGAGATCGACGTGCTGCTGGTCAGCCCGGAGCGGCTCAACAACCCCGGCTTCCGCGACGAGGTGCTGCCGCGGCTGGCCGCCACCTGCGGGCTGCTCGTGGTCGACGAGGCGCACTGCATCTCCGACTGGGGCCACGACTTCCGTCCCGACTACCGCCGGATCCGCACCCTGCTCGAGGACCTCCCGACCGGCATCCCGGTCCTTGCCACCACCGCCACCGCCAACGCCCGGGTGACTTCCGACGTCGCCGAGCAGCTCGGCACCAGCTCGTCGGGAGGCGCGCTCGACGACGTGCTCGTGCTGCGCGGGTCGCTCGACCGCGAGTCCCTGCGGCTCGGGGTGGTCCGGCTGAAGACCCCCGACCAGCGGCTGGCGTGGCTGGCCGACCATCTGGCCGAGCAGCCGGGCTCCGGCATCGTCTACTGCCTGACCGTGGCCGCCACGCAGGAGATCGCCGACTACCTGCGCAGCCGCGGGCACGTCGTGGCGGCCTACTCCGGCCAGACCGACCCGACCGAGCGGCAGGCCCTGGAGGCCGATCTGATCGCCGGTCGGGTCAAGGCGTTGATCGCGACCAGCGCGCTCGGGATGGGCTTCGACGCGACCCTCGGCTTCGTGGTCAACATGGGGGCGCCGGCGTCCCCGGTCTCCTACTACCAGCAGGTCGGTCGCGCCGGGCGCGGCACCGACGAGGCGACCGTCGTCCTGCTGCCGGCCATCGAGGACCGCGACATCTGGGCCTACTTCGCCTCGCTGGCCTTCCCGCGCGAGGAGCTGGTGCGGCAGACCCTCGACGTGCTCGCCCAGGAGGGGAGGTCGATGAGCACCGCTGCCCTCGAGACCCAGGTCGAGCTCAACCGCACCCGGCTCGAGACGATGCTCAAGGTGCTCGACGTCGACGGCGCCGTGCGCCGAGTGCGCGGCGGTTGGGAGTCGACGGGGCAGCCGTGGAGCTACGACGCCGAGCGCTACGACCGGGTCCGGGAGGCCC
>CAEZXR010000020.1_pt1 | contig 12385 bp, 10 predicted proteins | sample 7265301 | NCBI WGS metagenome assembly CAEZXR01 (sample SAMEA6813913, study PRJEB35770) | freshwater metagenome | biome: Freshwater; feature: Freshwater reservoir; material: water | place: Czech Republic | collected 2017-04-14 | depth 30m m
CTCCTACGACAGCCGCACCGACGCCGGGGCCGACCAGCAGGCCTACACCAAGGGCTGCGAGGAGGTCTTCGCGATGGTCGGCTCGATGTCGGGCTTCGACTCCGGGGGCGCCGGCGCCTCCGAGTCGTGCGGGCTTCCCGACGTGCGCGCCATCTCGGTGACCGAGGCGCGCACGGCCTGCACGGTCTGCTTCGCCGCCCAGCCCGCCGGCCCCAACGAGTTCGAGAACGCCGTCCCCGACTTCATCATGGACAACTACGACGGCGGCCAGAAGGCCGCGATGCTCTACCTCAACGGCGGCGCCGCGGCGGAGAACGGGCCGAGCCAGGCCCGTCTCGAGACCAAGCGCGGGATGAAGTTCGTCTACATCCAGGCCGTCGACCTCGCCGAGTTCAACTACGCGCCCTACGTCCAGGCGATGAAGGACAAGGGGGTCGAGACCGTGCAGTTCGTCGGCGCCAATCCCCAGTTCGTCCGGCTCGCGCAGGCCATGCAGCAGCAGGGGTTCACGCCCAGGCTCTACCTGCTCGACCCCACGGCGTACAGCCCGGAGTACACCGACGGCGCCGGCGAGGCGGCCGTCGGCACGGTGTCGTTCCTCAACTTCACGCCGTTCGAGGAGGCCGACCGCAATGCCGAGCTCGGCCTCTACCTGCAGTACCTCCAGCAGGTCAGCCCCGGAGCCGACCCCGGATTCTTCGGCCTCTTCGCCTGGTCGGCGGCACGCCTGTTCGTCGAGCAGGCCAGCCGTCTCGGTGGCGGCTTGGACCGCGAGTCGCTGATCGGCTCGGTCTCCAAGGTCAACGCCTGGACCGCCAACGGCCTGCACGCCCCGCAGCGGGTCTCCGAGAAGCGCGTCGCCGAGTGCTGGCGCTTCGTGCAGTGGAGCGGCAGCACCTGGAAGCCGATCGACGGCACGCAGTACCACTGCAACGGCACCACCTCCGACTGACCCTCGGCGACCCTCGGCGCTCAGTCGAGGGCGGGGCGCACCTGCTCCAGCGCGCGCTCGGTCAGCGCCACGAGGGTGCGGACGTCGTGGGGTCGCGGCGACTCGGTCCAGACGGCGAGTGCGGCGAAGACGGCGCCGGCGAGCGTCTCGGCGCGCACGGCCGCGGCGAGCTCGTCCGTCCCGCGCTCGCTGAGGACCCGGCGCAGCTCGGCGGCCATCGCGCCCTGACGGTCGCGGAAGACGCGCTCGATGCGCGCGGGGCTGAGCAGCTCGCTGCGCAGCCGCGCGATCTCGACCATCAGCTGCGGGTCGATCGGCGCCGACGACATCGACGACAGCACCGACACGATGAGGTCCTCGTCGCGCGGGCGGGCCCGCAGGGCGCGGCTGAACCACTCGAGCCGGGTGGCGAGGTCGCCGAAGAGCACCTCGTCCTTGGTCGCGAAGTGGCGGTAGAAGGTGCGCTCGGTGACGCCCACCTCGGCGGCGATCGCCGGCACGCTCGAGGCCTCGAAGCCGTCGGCGACGAAGTGGCGCAGCGCCGCGTCGCGCAGCGCGGCACGCGTGCGCTCCGCCTTGGTGCCCGTCAGGGCGGTCGTGGTCGCCACGGGGGTGAATCTACTGGCTCCGACCACGGACCGGACATCTTTAGTCAGTCCTGACATTTCGGCCGATTTCGCTGGTACGGTCGCGACGATCTCAGCCAGGGCCCGCGATCCCGTCGGGCCCGGCCGACCCCCGGAGGAGGGCGGATGTCGGAGCACCCCGTCGCGACAGCGGCGCAGCACGAGCAGGAGCTGGCGGCGCTCGAGCTCGTCCAGCACCCCACGGTCAAGGCGGCGTACGCCGGCGTGGCTGAGACCTGGCTCGGGCGGGCCAAGGCGTCGGAGGCGATGCGCGCGCGCTTCGAGCCGGCCTTCGAGGAGGTCATGTTCTCGGCGGCGTTGTGGTCGTCCAACCAGGACCCGCTGCGTCCGAAGGTCAGCTGCATCACGCGGCTGGCCCACGAGGTCGAGGGGCGCCGGATCCCGGGCAGTCGCTGGGGCATCGACAACCCCGACACCGTCTACCGCGTCATCCCGATCTCGGGCGACGAGCGCTACGAGCTCCACGGCCGCGTCGGCGAGCACCGGATGACGGAGAACTACTTCACCCTGTGGAACGCCCACATGGGCACCGTCGACGTGCTCAACGGGCGCACGATGGAGGTCGGCAGCGACGGCACCTTCACCATCACCGTCGACTCCTCGCCGGCCGGTGGACGTCCCAACCACGTCCAGTCCTCGCCGGAGGCGCACGAGTTCTACGTGCGCGATGTGCTGCTCGACTGGAGCAAGGACGACCCGAACCACCTCACCGTCGAGCGCCTCGGCGGCGCTCCGTCACGACCGGCCCTGACGCTGGACGAGCAGGCCGAGGCGACCGCGAAGATGATGGCCCACTTCGCCGACTTCACCGGCAAGCTCAGCCACGGCATGTACAAGACGCAGCCCAACCATTTCTCCCTGGCGTGGGAGGCCGACCACACCGGCGCGATGCGCAACCAGGTCTACGTCGCCGGTCGCTTCGACCTCGCGCCCGACGAGGCCTTCGTCGTGGACGTCAGCGACGGGGGAGCGGAGTACTTCACCGTGCCGCTCGGCAACATCTGGGGCACGACCCTCGACATCTACCACCGCACCGGCAGCCTCAACAAGGCGCAGTCGCGCGCCAACGACGACGGCACCTACACGTTCGTGATCTCCGCGCAGGACCCGGGCGTGCACAACTGGATCGACACCGACGGCCTGCCCGAGGGCATCCTCACGCTGCGGATGGCGGAGTTCCCCGAGGGTGGGCCGCGCTCCGACCTCGCCGCCACCGGCCGGGTCGTCAAGCTCGACGACCTCGACACCGAGCTGCCCGACGCTGCGCGAGTCACCACCGACGAGCGGGCCGCCCAGCTCGTGACCCGCCAGCAGGGCTACCTGCACCGACTCCCCGAGGGCGTGCTCTGACATGGCTCGTTGGTTCATCACCGGCTGCTCCACCGGCATCGGCCGCGAGATCTCACGGGCGGCCCTCGAGGCCGGCCACCAGGTCGTCGTCACCGCTCGCCGGGTCGAGACGGTCCAGGACTTCGTCGACGACTTCGGCGACCGGGCCCTCGCGCTGTCCCTCGACGTCACCGACCGGGCGCAGATCGACGCGGCCGTCGCGGCCGCCCACGCGGCGTACGGCGGCATCGACGTGCTGGTCAACAACGCCGGCTACGGCTACCTCGCGGCCGTCGAGGAGGGCGACGACGAGCAGGTGCGTCGGCTCTTCGACACCAACTACTTCGGCGTGGTCGACACGCTCAAGGCGGTGCTACCGGGGATGCGCGCCCAGGGCAGCGGGCACGTCGTCAACATCTCGTCGATGACCGGGCTGGTCGCCAACCCCCCGAACGCCTACTACTCCTCGACCAAGTTCGCGCTCGAGGGCCTGACCGAGGCGCTGTCCAAGGAGGTCGCGCCGCTCGGCATCAAGGTGACCGCGATCGAGCCCGGCGGCTTCCAGACCGACTACGTCACCCGCTCGCTGCACGAGGCGACGACCGCGCTGGCCGACTACGCGGCGGTGACCGAGCGCAAGGAGCTGATCAAAGCGTTCGGCGAGCACCTGCCCGGCGATCCGCGCAAGGTCGGTGAGGCGGTGCTGATGATCGCCGGTCTCGACGAGCCGCCGCTGCGGCTGCTGCTCGGCCACGACGTGCTCAAAGCGACCCGCGACAAGCTGGCCGAGATGTCGGCCTCGATCGACGAGTGGGAGTCCGTGACCCGCGACGTCGACTTCCCCGCGGGCGCACGATGAACGGTCAGCACCCGATCGCGTCGGGCTTCGGTGCCCACACCACCGCGTCCGAGGTGCTCGAGGGCATCGACCTGACCGGCCGACTCGCGCTGGTCACGGGTGGCTACTCCGGTCTCGGGCTCGAGATCGTGCGGGCCCTCAGTGCGGCCGGGGCCGACGTGCTCGCCCCGGCCCGACGCCCCGAGGTGGCCGCGGAGGCGCTGGCCGGGGTCGATCGGGTCAGTGTCGGAGCGCTCGACCTCGCCGACCAGGACAGCGTCGCGGCGTACGCCGCCGGAGTCCTCGCCGCCGGCCGTCACCTCGATCTGGTGATCAACAACGCGGGCATCATGGCGTGCCCCGAGGAGCACGTCGGCCCGGGCTGGGAGTTGCAGCTGGCGACCAACCACCTGGGCCACTACGCGCTGGTCAACCGTCTGTGGCCGCTGATCAGCGGCGGCGCCCGGGTGGTCAGCGTGTCGTCGGGCGGGCACCACTTCTCGGGCATCCGGTGGGACGACCCGTCGTTCGCCGGCGGCTACGACAAGTGGCTGGCCTACGGGCAGTCCAAGACGGCCAACGTGCTCTTCGCCGTGCATCTCGACCGGGTCGGGCGCGACCGAGGCGTGCGGGCCTTCTCTCTGCATCCCGGTGCGATCCTGACCCCGCTCGGTCGTCACCTGACCCACGACGACATGGCAGACCTGCTCAGCTACGGCACCGACGGCGAGCCGGTGCTGCCGGACTTCAAGTCACCCGAGGCAGGTGCCTCGACGGCCGTCTGGGCCGCGACCTCGCCGCAGCTCGACGGGCTCGGTGGCCTCTACCTCGAGGACTGCGACGTCGCCCCCATGGCCGCGGACGGACCGGTCACGGTCGAGACGCAGGGCGTCAAGCCGCATGCCGTGGACCCGGCCGAGGCCGCGCGGCTGTGGGCCTGGTCGGCCGAGCAGACGGGGCTCGACGCGCTCAGCTGAGGGACGGGTCGGCGTCCGCGGCATAGCGCACCCCGATCTGGGCGCGCACCGCGTCGAGCTGGCGCATCAGGGTCAGGGTCTGCTCGTGGGGCACCCACGGGCTCTCGCGCAGGCCGGCGCGCAGGCAACGACCGACCTCGGCGAGCTCGTTGCCGTAGCCGACCCCGATGACCGGCTCGCGGCCGGTGATCCGCACCGGTGCGGCCGCGTCGTCGTACGCCGTGAACTCCGCGTGCGTCGGGTGGTGGAACTGTCCTCGCACCTCGATCCGGCCGCGATCCGTCGCGATGGCGGCCGAGCGGTCCGACCAGGAGGTCATCGAGGCGAGCATCGTCGCAAGCGCGCCGCCCGGGTAGCGCCCGGCGATCGCGACGTCGAGGTCGATCCCCGCGTCGGACAGGTCCGCGGTGGCCGTCAGCTCCTCGGCCGGGCCGAGCATCAGGTGCGCGAAGGTCAGCGGGTAGATGCCCATGTCCAGCAGTGCCGAGGCCCCGAGGGCGGGGTCGAGCATCCGGTCGGTCGGGGGTGCGTCGACGCGGAAGCCGAGCTCGGCGCGCAGCTGTCGAGGCGCGCCGAACTCGCCGGCGGCCAGGCGCTCGCGCAGCTCGCGCACGACGGGGTGGCACGCCGTCCACATCGCCTCCATGAGGAAGCGGTCGTGCTGGCGCGCCAGGGCGACCATCTCCTCGGCTTGCGCGAGGTTGAGGGTCAGCGGCTTCTCGCAGAGCACGTGCTTGCCGGCCTCGAAGGCGAGTCGGGCGTGAGCGAGGTGCAGCGAGTGCGGTGAGGCGATGTAGACCGCGTCGACGTCGGGATCGGCGACCAGCTCCTCGTAGGAGCCGTACGCCGTCACGGGGCCGTCGTCGTTCGCGTGCTCCTCGGCGAAGGCCTGCGCGGAGGCCAGGCGGCGCGATCCGACCGCCTGGAGCCGGGCCCCCGGGACCAGGGCGAGGTCGGTGGCGACGGTGCGGGCGATCTTGCCGGTGGCGAGGAATCCCCACCTGATGGTGTCCATGGCACGACGTTACGACGCGACGCGCCGCCGGAGTTCCCCACCCGAATGACATCGGTGTGGTTCCTTGACTAGAGTGGTGGCCGCATCACATCCAGATCCTCCCGGGAGACCCAGCATGGAGCCTCAGCGCGACCCCCAGCACGACGCTGCGGACGCTCACGGCCAGGCCCTCGACACCTCGAGCCTGAGCGAGCGCGACCGGGAGATCCTCGAGTTCGAGCGGCAGTGGTGGAAGTACGCCGGTGCCAAGGAGACCGCGGTCCGCGAGAAGTTCGACATGAGCTCCACGCGCTACTACCAGGTCCTCAACGCCCTGATCGACCGGCCCGAGGCGCTCGAGTCCGACCCGCTGCTGGTGCGTCGCCTGCGTCGCTTGCGCGCGGCTCGTCAGCGTCAGCGCTCGGCACGCCGCCTCGGCTTCGACGTCTGAGCTGCTGATGCGCACCCGGGACCAGCGCGGGGTCGTCTTCCCCTCGCCCGTCGTGATCTTGAGCATCGTCGCGGTCGCGATGGCGGCGATCGCGTTCGTCGCGACCCGCGGCAGCGCCCCCGAGGAGCGCGAGATCACCCCGGCGGCCCGCACCGAGACCTCGACGAACGCGCCGAGTGCGTCGGCGACGACCCCCACCGCGCCGCCCAAGCCCACCAAGCCCCCGGTCGATCGCAGCAAGGTCTACGTCGAGGTCTACAACAACTCGCCGATCACCGGGCTCGCCAGCCGCGCGGCCACCAGCACCACCGACGCCGGTTGGCAGGTCGTCGGCGCCGACAACTGGTACGGCACGATCCCCGCGACCACGGTCTACTTCCCGCCCAAGCTGGCCCGCGCCGCCAAGCTGCTCGCCCTCGATCTGGGCGTCCAGCGCACCGCTCCCGCCGTCGCGCCGATGAAGCTCGACCGCCTCACGCTGATCCTCACCGGCGAGCTCTCCTAGCCGGTCTCGACGGTCGGCGAGGGTGCTTCGTTGATCGAGTAGCCGACGAGCGCCAGCGAGGAGGCGTATCGAGATCCCACCGGTCAGCGCAGGGAAGCGGCAGATCACGACCCGGCCGTGACGACCACCACGTCGGGGTCTCTGGTTGGCTGAGGGCATGGAGTTCACCTCGGTCCGGGCTGAGCAGCGTTACGCGGCTCTGGTGCGTGCCGCGGCCGAAACGGTCGTCGGGTTGGACTTCGACGGCACCCTGTCGCCGATCGTCGACGACCCGGAGCAGGCGCACATCCACCCCGGTGCGAGGGAGGTGCTCGTCGACCTGGCGGCTCAGGTCGCAGCGGTCGCCGTCGTCACCGGTCGCCCCGCGCGGCAGGCCCTCGACCTGGGTGGGCTCGAGGAGGTCGGCAACGCCATCGGCGCGAGCGGCAAGGAGCTCTACCTGTTCGGCCAGTACGGCAACGAGCGCTGGAGCTCCAGCAACCACCGGGTGATCGGCCCGCGTCCGCCGCACGGGCTCGCGACCTTCCTGCGAGACCTCGCGCGCACGCTGCGCCAGGCCGGTGCCGCCGGCGCCTTCGTGGAGGAGAAGGGGTTGGCGGTCGCGGTGCACACCCGGCGCCTGGCCGAGCCGGAGGCGGCGTTCGAGCGGCTCCTCCCCGCACTGCGCACGCTGGCCAGCCAGCACGACCTCGTCGTCGAGCCGGGTCGCAACGTGATCGAGGTGCGCTCCGCCGGGATGCACAAGGGCCTGGTGGTGGAGCGGTTGGCCGAGGAGCTGGGGGCCGGCGGTTTCCTGTTCGCGGGCGACGACCTCGGTGACGTGGAGGCGTTCGAGGCGGTGGCCGTCCTCGATCGCGCCGGTCTCGCGACCCTGCGCGTCTGCTCGGCCTCCGATGAGGAGAGCGCGCTGGTGCCCCTGTCGGACGTGCTGGTCAAGGGTCCCGAGGGGGTCCTCGGGCTGCTCGCCCAGCTCACCGCCGATGCACGCGATCTGCGGGCTTGACGCGACTGAGCCGCCCGACCCCAAGGGTCGGGCGGCTCAGTGCGTCGTCGTTCGGACTCAGCCCACGATGCGGTGGGGACCCGTGGGCGGGTTGACGACACCGCCGCCGCCACCGCCGGACGTCACCGTGACGCTGAAGGTCCGCGAGGTCGCGGCGGAGTTCTGACGGTTGCCGGGCACCAGCACGCGGTACTGCTGGCGGCCCGTGGCATTGGTCGGGACCGCGATGGAGAAGCCACCCGACTTGCTGCTGCTGCCCGACGTGACGATGCTCCAGGAGCCGCCGGTCTTGCGCTGCACGCGGACGGCGGTGCGCCCGCGGGGGCTGACCTTGCCGCTCACCGCGAAGGCGTTGCCGCTGGCGACGCGAGACGCGGTGCTGCGGGCGGAGACGGCGTAGCGGACGGTGAAGTTCACCCAGTCAGACGAGCTGCTCTGGAGATCGTCGGTGCCCAGCACCCGCAGGCGGTAGGCGCCGGAGCCGCTCGGGCGGCGGGTGAAGGTCACCGTGCCCTGGTCGTCGAGCCGGCCCGTGGCGATCTGCTTCACACCGCGCCCTGCACGCTGCGCCTCCAGGGCCACCGCGGCGCCGGCGAGAGAGCCGAAGTCGGAGGTGGCGCTGCCGGAGATCTTGAGCTGGTCGCCGATGGTGATGCTGCGATCGGCGATCGACATGGAGCTGACGGTCTTGAATCCCTCGAGGTCGAATCGACGGTCGGTCTTCGCCGTCGTGATCCGCATGTCGTCCATGAGGAAGGCCGCACTGTTGCACCCGAAGAGGAAGCCGACCTCGGCGCCGTCGCCGTTGCCGCCGTTGCCCTCGGTGAAGGCCGCCAACGTCGCCAGACGAGCGCCGCCGGTCTCCGCGTCCTCGACGCCCTCGGCGCTGAAGTGGCGCCAGGAGAAGCTCAGCTCGGTCGCGTCGATCCGCGTCCACTTCTTCGGGTTGTCGGACACGATCTCGGCCGTCCCGCGCCACACGCCGGTGTCGTCGGGCGCGTGGTAGCGGGCGAAGGCGAGCCCCTCCACGACGCTGGTGGAGTAGACCGCCGTCGTGATCTTCGAGGTCGTCGTCGGGTCGGGGACGTGGGCGATCGGGCCGACCGCGCCGGTGGTGTCCTTCATCAGCCAGCCGCTCGAGCGGTAGCCGAGCGGCGCCTCGCCCGGACCCTGGACGCTGCGGAAGACCGGCGTCCCTTCGGGCGTGACGGTGGTGTCGGTGCAGTCGAGACGGACGGCTTCGAGATCGGCAGGGCCGAAGCGGTTGCCGTCGACGCGCACGATCGTGGCGCCGGCCGCCGTCGACGGCGAGGCGACGAGGGGGACGAGGGCTGCTGGTGCGAGCAGCCCGACGAGGGCGAGTCGCGCGATGTGGGTCATGGTCTCTCTCAGTTCGTACGGCGGCTGGGGTTGCCGCGTGTCTTACCCAGCCCGACGGCGGCTAATCTCTGCGCAGCGGTCACGGGATCCGCAGAGGGGACGGACATGGGCTACCCCAAGGTCGACGACGAGTACGCCGGTCGCTACCTGATCGTTCGCCAGATCGGGTACGGCGGCATGGGCGTCGTGTTCGAGGCGATCGACAAGGTGCTCAACCGCGCCGTCGCGATCAAGGTCGTGATGCCCTCACTGCCCGATCGTGAGGACTACGCCGCGCGATTCGCCAACGAGGCGTCCGTGCTGGCGAGGATCCGCTCGCGCAACATCGTGCAGATTCACGAGTACGGCGAGGACGACGACACCGTCTACTTCGTCACCGAGCTCTTCCCCGACGGCGACCTGCGCTCCTGGCTCGACCACCACGACCCCTTCGGCCGCCGCGAGGCGCTGGCACTCGTGGCCGACCTGTGCGGAGCCCTCGCCGACGCGCACGCCGCCGGGGTCGTGCACCGCGACGTCAAGCCGGCCAACGTCCTTCTCTGGCAGCGCGACGACGGCCTCTTCCCCTACCTCGCCGACTTCGGCATCGCCGTCGAGGGTCCGGCCGAGGAGCGCCAGGGTCTGACGCGACCGGGCGGACTGGTCGGCAGTCCGGCCTACATGGCTCCGGAGCGGCACCGCGGCCAGCCGGCCGACGAGGTCGGTGACGTCTACTCCGCCGGATGCGTGCTGTGGGCCGTGCTGACCGGTCAGGCGCCGTACTCCGGCACGGACTTCGAGGTGATCTCCTCCCACGTCAACGGCCCGGTGCCCCAGCTCGGCACCGGCGCACCGGTCGATCGGCGCATCGACGAGGTGCTCGCGGGCGCGCTTCACAAGGACCCGGCCCAGCGGATCGCGACGGCCGGCGAGCTGCGCGAGCGGCTGCTGCGGATCGTCGCCGACCTCGACTCGGGCGCGCTGCCGCTGACGGCGCCGCCGCCGGCACGCAAGCCCGATCGGAAGTCGTCGCGCAAGGCCGAGCGCAAGGCCGAGCACCAGGCCGGGCACAAGCCGGTGGACCCGCCGTCGGTCCCGCCCCCGCCGCCCGAGTCGACCCGGATGCGATCGGCCGAGCCCGCCGCGGAGCCGGCCACGGACGGCACCTCCCTGAGGTCGGTCCCGCCCGTGCCCGTGCCCGTCCCCGTCCCCGTCTCTGGGCCCGTGCCCGTGTCGGTGCCCGTGCCCGGGCCCGGGCCGACACCGGCGCCGCAGCGCGACGACCAGACGCCGTCGGCGCGACGCTGGTTCGTGCCGGCCCTGGTCCTGCTGCTGGTCCTGGTCCTCGGTGGCGCCGCGATCGCGACGCTCGGCGGCGACGACGACCCCGCGCCATCGGCCGACCCGTCCGCGAGCCCGAGCATCAGCGACAGCCCGTCGGTGCCGGTCGACCCGACGGCTGCCGGGGAGCCGCAGGTCGCCGCCGAGCCGGGCTACCGGCAGGTGACCTTCACCGTCCGACCCGGCGTGGTCTCACCCGACGCGCCCGAGGGCGCCACCGTGACCACCGAGGTCCGCGACGGCGACGACTGGGTCGCCGTCGACGGCCCGCTGCGGCGCCCGACGCCGCGTGGCGGCGAGCGCGCCTGCGTGACGCTGCGCTCGCTGACGTCGTACGCCGCCACCTCGGTGCCGGGAGAGCCGACGACGACCTGCGCGCAGTCGCAGCCACCGACGGTGTCGCTGGTGCGCTCCGACAAGCGCTGCGTGCGCACCGTCGGCGGCACGACCTATCCGTGCACGAGCTACAGCGTCCGGGTGGCCGGCTTCGAGACCGGCACCCGGCCGCTCGCCGAGATCCTGCCGGTCGACGGTGAGCCGTGGTGTCGCGACGACTCCCTGAGCAAGCGCTACTGCCGCACGATGCGCGTCGACGCCGACGGGCGAGCCTCGATCGACGACTACTTCGCGATCCTGGTCGAGTCCGGAGAGGCGCGACTGCGCGTCTCGGGGGTGCTCTCCGAACCGGTCCGGCTCTACTGCGGTCAGCCCTGCCGCTGACCGCGGGCGAGCGGTCCACATCGCGGAATCGATGTGCACATCGTGAGACGCCGCCGTAGAGTTGCCGACAGCTCATCAAGAGGGACTGAGGGTACGGCCCAGTGAAGTCCCGGCAACCGCCGCGAGCCCCCTGCTCGGTCCATGACCGTCGCAGTCGCGGAAACGGTGCTAATTCCGGCCCGGTGCGAAGGACGCGCCGGGGAAGATGAGAAGGAGGATCACATGAGCGCCGTCATCACCGAGCAGGTCCCGTCCGCCGACGCGACGAGCACCGAGCCGGCCACCCCCGGTCTGCGTGCCGGCGCCTTCGGGCACGCCACCTCGCTGACCTGCCGCGAGTGCGGGCACGAGCTCGCACTCGGGCCGCACTACGCATGTCCGGAGTGCTTCGGTCCGCTCGAGATCGCCTACGACTTCCCGGCGGTCACCCGTGAGCAGATCGAGGCCGGCCCCGCGAACATCTGGCGCTACAAGGCGCTGTTGCCGGTGCCCGACGACATCGAGCAGAGCCCCAACATGGAGCCTGGCTTCACGCGGCTGCTCAAGGCCGACAACCTCGCTCGGACCCTCGGCATCGACAACCTGTGGGTCAAGGACGACAGCACCAACCCCACCAACTCCTTCAAGGACCGGGTCGTGGCCTGCGCCCTGAGCGCCGCCACGGAGTTCCACGCCAAGGTCTTCGCCTGCCCCTCCACCGGCAACCTGGCCAACGCGGTCGCCGCAGCCGGTGCCCGGGCCGGGATCAAGACGGTCGTCTTCATCCCGAGCAACCTCGAGCAGCCCAAGCAGGTCAACTCCGCGATCTTCACCGAGTCGCTGGTCGCCGTCGAGGGCAACTACGACGACGTCAACAAGCTGGCCTCCGAGATCGCCGGCGAGGAGGACGGCTGGGCGTTCGTCAACGTCAACGTCCGTCCCTACTACGCCGAGGGCTCCAAGACCCTGGGCTACGAGATCGCCGAGCAGCTCGGCTGGCGCCTGCCCGACCAGATCGTCATCCCGGTGGCCTCCGGCTCCCAGCTGACCAAGGTGCACAAGGCCTTCCAGGAGCTGATCAAGCTCGGGCTGGTCGAGGACAAGCCCTACAAGGTCTACGGCGCGCAGGCGACCGGCTGCTCCCCGGTCTCGGTCGCCTACAAGGCCGGCGTCGACGCGATCCGCCCGGTCAAGCCCGACACGATCGCCAAGAGTCTCGCGATCGGCAACCCCGCCGACGGCATCTACGTGCTCGACATCTGCCGTGAGACCGGTGGCGCCGTCGAGGAC
>CAEZXR010000021.1_pt1 | contig 12360 bp, 14 predicted proteins | sample 7265301 | NCBI WGS metagenome assembly CAEZXR01 (sample SAMEA6813913, study PRJEB35770) | freshwater metagenome | biome: Freshwater; feature: Freshwater reservoir; material: water | place: Czech Republic | collected 2017-04-14 | depth 30m m
AGCGTCCAGGTCGAGGCCGGGCTCTTCGTGTGCGGCGACCACCGCGACACCGCCTCCATCCAGGGGGCTCTGGTGAGCGGGCACCGCGCTGCCGGCGCCGTCGTGGCCCACCTCGCGTGACACCGGCCACCGCCTTCGCGCTGGCGACCTGCGCGCACCTCGGCTTCCAGCTGAGCGTGACCGCGCTGGTCTACCCGGCACTGGCCCGGGTCGGCCCGGAGGGCTGGCCGATCGCCCACGTGCGCCACAGCCGCTCGATCACCCCGCTCGTCGTCGCGACGTACGCCGCCCTCGTCGTCACCGGCGGCGCCGTGCTGCTCGACCGCCCCTCCCCGGCGTCGGCGCTCGGACTCGTCGCCGCGGCCGCGACCATCGCCGTCACGGCGCTCTGGGCCGCGCCCACCCATGGTCGGCTCACCCGTGCCGAGCCCGACCTGCTGCGCCGACTGCTGCTGGCCGACCGGGTGCGGGCGGCGCTGGCGGTGGTGGCGGCCGTCGCCGCGGTCGGCGGCGTGCCGGCCGGCTGAACCGATCAGGGAGCGAGTCGCTCGGTCGTCCAGACCTCCCCGGCTCGCCGGTAGACCAGCCGGTCGTGCATCCGCCCCGGCCGCCCCTGCCAGAACTCCACCGTCTCCGGCCGCACGAGGTAGCCGCCCCACTCCTCGGGCACCGGCACGTCCTGCCCGTCGTAGCGCGCCTCGACGGCGTCGTACGACGCCGCGAGCTCGGCGCGGTCGGCGACCACGCTCGACTGGTGCGAGGCCCAGGCGCCGAGCTGCGAGCGCCGTGGACGCACCGCGAAGTAGTCGGCCACGGCCTGGCGCGAGAGCAGGGACACCGTGCCGTCGACCCGCACCTGGCGCTCGAGCGGGTGCCACGGGAACAGCAACGCGCACCGCGGGTTGGCGGCGAGCTCGGCGCCCTTGCGCGAGGCGGTGTTCGTGAAGAAGACGAAGCCGTCGCCGGAGACGCCCTTGAGCAGCACGAAGCGCGACGAGGGCACGCCGTCGGGGGTGGCGGTCGCCACCACCATCGCGTTGGGCTCGTGGACGCCGGCCGCGCGTGCCTCCTCGAACCACCTGCCGAACATGGTGATCGGGTCGGCCGCGAGGTCGCCCTCGACGAGCCCGGAGCGCGAGTAGTCCTCCCGCAGCGAGCGGAGGTCGAGGTCCGCGGATCCGGCGGCGACACGGTCAGCGGGCTCGGCCATGGTCCGACAGTAGGACACCACCCGTGCACATCCCGGGGCAGAGGTGCAGAATGCCCGGGGCGCCCACACCCGGGAGCCCTGCGGTGCGTCGCACCGAACCCCCGACGTACACCTGACGAAGGAGTCGCACGCCCATGACCGAGGTACACCACGGACTGGAGGGCGTCGTCGCCTTCGAGACAGAGATCGCCGAGCCCGACAAGGAGGGCTCAGCGCTTCGCTACCGCGGTGTCGACATCGAGGACATCGTCGGGCGCGTGCCGTTCGAGAACGTCTGGGGCCTGCTGATCGACGGCACCTACGACCCCGGCCTGGCGCCGGCCGAGCCGTACAACCTCCCCGTCCACACCGGCGACGTCCGCGTCGACGTGCAGGCCGCGGTCGCGATGCTCGCGCCGGCCTTCGGCTTCGGGCAGACCTACGACATCACCGACGAGCAGGCCCGTGAAGACATCGGTCGCCTCGCCGTCATGGTCCTCTCGTACGCCGCCCAGTCGGCGCGCGGCCTGACCCAGGCCGTCGTCCCGCAGCGCGCGGTCGACGAGGGCAAGACCCTCGCCGAGAAGTTCCTGATCCGCTGGAAGGGCGAGGCCGACCCGAAGCACGCCCACGCCATCGACGCCTACTGGAGCAGCGCGGCCGAGCACGGCATGAACGCCTCCACCTTCACCGCGCGGGTGATCACCTCCACGGGTGCCGACGTCGCGGCCGCCTTCTCCGGCGCCATCGGCGCGATGAGCGGTCCGCTGCACGGCGGCGCCCCGGCCCGCGTGCTCACGATGATCGAGGAGGTCGAGAAGTCCGGCGACGCGACGGCCTACGTCAAGGGCCTGCTCGACTCCGGCGAGCGCCTGATGGGCTTCGGTCACCGCGTCTACCGTGCCGAGGATCCCCGCGCCCGCGTGCTGCGCCGCACCGCGAAGGAGCTCGACGCGCCCCGGTACGCCGTCGCGGAGGCACTGGAGCAGGCCGCACTGAAGGAGCTGCGCGAGCGCCGTCCCGACCGCGTGCTCGAGACCAACGTGGAGTTCTGGGCCGCCATCGTGCTCGACTTCGCCGAGGTGCCGGCCAACATGTTCACCTCGATGTTCACCTGCGCGCGCACCGGCGGCTGGTCGGCCCACATCCTCGAGCAGAAGCGCACCGGCCGCCTGATCCGCCCCTCGGCGATCTACACCGGTCCGGCCGCACGCAGCGCCGACCAGGTCGACGGGTGGAAGGCCGAGTGGGCGGGCTGAGCTCCTTCGCCGACCGCTCCGCGATCGTCACCGGGGCGGGCTCGGGCATCGGGCTCGCCCTGAGCCACGCCCTGGCCCGCGCCGGTGCCCACGTCGTCTGCGCGGACCTGGACGGCGACGCTGCAGCAGCGACGGCGTCGTCCGCGACCGGATCGGGGTCGGCACGCGCTGTCCGTCTCGACGTCACCGACGCCGCGGCGTTCCAGGCGATCGTCGACGGCGTCGTCGCCGAGCACGGCCGCCTCGACCTGCTCTTCAACAACGCCGGCATCACCTTCGGCGGCGAGACCGAGGAGCTCTCGCTGGCCCAGTGGGACGCGATCATCGACGTCAACATCCGCGGCGTCGTGCACGGCGTCGCGGCGGCCTACCCCCTGATGGTGCGCCAGGGCGCCGACGGCGGCCGGGGCGGCCAGATCGTCAACACCGCCTCGATGGGCGGCCTGATGGCAGCCGGGCTGATCACCAGCTACGTCATGACCAAGCACGCCGTCGTCGGGCTCTCGCTCGCCCTGCGCTCCGAGGCCGCCGGCAAGGGCGTCGGGGTCACGGTCGTCTGCCCGTCGGCGGTCGAGACGCCGATCCTCGACAAGGGACACCTCGGCCGCTTCCACGGCCGCGACTACTACCTCAAGGGCCAAGGAATCCGGCGACCGCTCGAGGCCGCCGTCTTCGCCGACCAGGTGCTGGCCGCCGTCGCCGCCGACCGCGCCATGCTCGTCACGCCGCGCACCGCGCGGATCGCGTGGCGGATCGGCCGGTTCGCGCCCGGCTTCACCCAGCGCGCCTCGATCCGCTTCGTCGACAAGCAGCGGGGCCTGCAGGCCGACCGGGCCGCCCAGACCCGCTGACGTCATACGGACGCGACGAGCGGACGTCCCGTCCGTATGACGTCCCGCCGGGTCAGGGCCTGACGAGCCGGTCGACGAACCAGCTGGTGAGGCCGAATCCTGCACGCCGGCTCAGCGACATGTGCACGTGGTTGCGGTGGCGCAGCGTCGCCGAGCACTTCTTGCGACTCGGGCACGACGAGCTCAGGTAGGGCTTCGGCTCGAAGCCGTCCCACGCGGCGTACATGTGGTCGTCCCAGATGAGGTACATGATCCCCATCCGGCGCGCCCATACGTCGCTCTCGTCGCCGCGGTCGGCGAGGATCCGGTCGAAGAACCGGTCCACGGCGCGACGACCCGTCCGGCTCGCGGCACTGACCATCCAGTCGAAGGCGCGACCCTCCTGGTGCTCGGAGGTGCCCGCGTCGCAGTGCTCCCCGATCCGGCCGAAACCGCCGCCGTAGGTCGTCACGATCCAGTGACCGAGGAACGCGGTGCCGGGCTTCGCCCGGGGCGAGCACCTCGACTCGGGAGCGTACGACGCGTAGTCCTCGAGCGGTTCGGCGTGCGCCGCCACCGTCGTTGAGAGCAGCATCGCGGCTGCCAGCAGCGGCGCCAGGGCGCGCAGGATCCGTCGTGCCGTCATATGGGTTCCCTCCCCGAAGAGTGACCGGACGACGGTAGGTCGGGCGTGGCGACGGCACGCGGCGAACCGGCTAGCGTGGCCCGGATGGACAACGAGGACGACCCGATCGGGCAGGCCGCCGTCGCGCTGTGGGACGCCGAGGCGGCGGCGTTCGACGATCCTCCCGACCACGGCCTGCGCGACCCGGCGGTGCGAGCCGCCTGGCGCGACCTGCTGCTGTCGCTGCTGCCGCCGGCACCGGCACGCGTCGCGGACCTGGGCTGTGGCACCGGCTCCCTGGCACTGCTGCTCGCCGAGGAGGGCTACGCGGTCGACGGGGTCGACCTCTCGCCGCAGATGATCCTGCGGGCCGAGGCCAAGGCCGGCCACGTCGCGACCTTCACCCGCGGCGACGCCTGGCAGGTGCCGCTCGAGGCCGAGCACTACGACGTGGTGCTGTGCCGCCACGTGCTGTGGGCGCTGCCGGATGCGACCGAGGCCGTACGCCGCTGGGACCGGCTGCTGCGACCCGGCGGCACGATGGTGCTGGTCGAGGGGTCCTGGAGCACCGGGGCCGGGCTCACCGGTGCGCAGACCCTGGACGCCGTGACGGCGGCGGGTCGTCGCGGCGAGCTCCTGCCGCTGCCGGATCCCGCCCTGTGGGGGCGGGCGATCGACGACGAGCGCTACGCCGTGACGAGCAGCTCGCGGGTGGCGTCGGCCGGCTGAGTGCCGTCGAAGAGCTCGAAGCGCCACTGACCGCGGTGGCGACGCAGGATGCCGGAGATCCGGAACGGCACGTGCTCCATCAGTCCGACCTCGTAGGACATGACCGCGCGCACCTCGGCGACGAACCACAGCACGTCGCCGTGGCGCCGGGCCCACGTGTCGCGGACGTCCCACCCGATCGTGTAGGCCTCCTCGAACATCTCCGCGAGGAACGACCGCAGGTCGTCGGCGCCGTGCGCGTGCTCGACCAGGTCGTCGCCGTAGAAGGCACCCTCGGGCGAGAAGCACGCCACCGCGGCATCGACGTCGCGGTCACGGAAGGCGTCGTCGAGACGTCGGATCGCGTCGAGGACGACCTGGTGGGTGTCCGGGGACTGGCGGAGGTTCTTCACGCACCCCTAACGACGCTGGGTGCGCGCGAGATACGCCCGACCTCGCGGCGAGATCTCGTAGCCGACCTCGAAGCTGCGCGTCAGGCCGAGGTTCTTGAGCTTGCGCACGTCGATCTTGAACGGGTCCCGCTCACGTCCGAGCTCGGCCGCCAGGTCGGGCGCCCGGCGCCGCGGATGGGCGTCGATGATCGCCAGTGTCGCCATCGTCCACGGGCCGTGCGAGCTGGCCCGGTCGAGACGCGCGAGGCGCGTGTCGAGGTCGGCGACGTCGGCCTCGCTCAGGTCGGCGGACTCGCGCAGCGCGACCCGGGGGTCCGGGCCGTCCCAGGCCAACGTGATCCGGTACGTCGTCAGGGTCACGTCCGGCGCCAGCCGCAACCGGAGCCGGTCGGCGTCGGGGTGTCCGGCCAGGGCGGCGTCGGCGTCGGTGATCGAGGCGGGATCGACCACCTCGACCGCGTCGACGCGGATCACGCCCGCGGCGGTGCGGAAGCGCGACCCCGGCTGCACGTCGGGCTTGCGCCAGCGCCGGAAGGCGAGGCTGAGCGATCCGTCGGCGACACCGAGGGCGACCTTGGGCGGCAGGAGCACCCGTCCATCCTGTCAGGCGCGCTCGGCCGGCGGCGTCAGCGAGCGAGCGAAGCAGCGCGACTCGGGCTGGTCGCGGTAGTAGCCGAAGCCGGGCACCGGCGTGTAGCCCGCCGAGACGTAGAGCGCGATCGCCTCCGGCTGGGCGGTGCCCGTCTCGAGCACGAGCGAGCGGGCGCCCGACGCGGCCGCGGTGCGCTCGAGGTGAGCCAGCATCCGGCGGGCCAGGCCGCGGCGCTGGGCCGGCGGGGCGACGTACATCCGCTTGATCTCGGCGCTCTCGGTGCTGCCGAAGGCCTCGACGGTCGAGCGGCGCCAGGCGCCGGTCGCCACCGGATGGCCGGCGAGGTAGCCGACGAAGAAGCTGCCCGAGGGCGGCTCGAACATCAGGGGGTCGAGCGGCGTCTCGTCGCGGCTGCCGTAGCGCGCGACGTACTCCTCCTGCACCTGCTCGATGAGCAGGGCGGCATCGGGATGGCCGTAGCCGACCCGGACGATCTCGAAGTCCCCGGCAGCCCCCGGGTCAGGCGAGCGTGCTCCCGCAGCCGTCACAGAACTTGGCGTCCTCGTCGTTGCGCACGCCGCAGCCGCGGCAGTACGGGCCTCCGGCGCCCGGCGCCCGGGCGGCTCCGTCGTCGACCGTGCGGCCGACGCCCATGATGCCCTCACCATCGGACAGGTAGGCAGCGGACCGCTTGAGCGTGGGCATCGTCTCGCCGGCGACGTAGCGCGACTGGGCGCCCAGGAAGCCGATGTTGAGCGCCATCAACCCGATGCCGATCAGCGGGAGACCGCCGATGAAGGCCACGATCCGCACCCCCTCGGGCTCGAACACGTCGCTGGCGAACACCCCCGTGACTCCCCAGCCGAAGACGACGATCCCGACCGGGAGCAGGACCGCCCCGATCACGCGGAAGGTCGTCCGCGTCGTACTCGTCGCGGGCAGCTCGGGCTCGGTCACAGGGTCTCCTCGGCGGGGGTCGGTGTCTCAGGCGGATCGGTCGTCCCTACCCGCTCCGGGCCCGGCTGACACAATGACGCGGTGGACGACGCCCTCCGGATCCCCGCCGACCTGCTGCCTGCCGACGGCCGCTTCGGCTCCGGTCCCTCGCGCGTCGCGGTCGCCGCGCTCGACGCCCTCGCCTCGACCGGCACCGCCCTGATGGGCACCTCCCACCGTCAGGCCCCGGTCAAGCACCTGGTCGGCGAGGTCCGGGCCCGGCTGGGCGAGCTGTTCTCCCTGCCTGCCGGCTACGAGGTGCTCTGGGGTCTGGGTGGGTCGACGACGTTCTGGGACATCGCGACCTACGGCCTGATCCGCAAGCGGAGCCAGCACCTCACCTTCGGCGAGTTCGGGGCGAAGTTCGCCACGGCCGCCGATCAGGCGCCCTGGTTGGCGACACCGTCGGTCCGCAGCGCAGCTCCCGGCTCGAGCACCACCCCGCTCGCCGAGAGCGGAGTCGACGTGTATGCCTGGCCGCACAACGAGACCTCGACCGGTGTGATGACCTCAGTGGTCCGCCCCGACGGGATCGACCCCGACGCGCTGGTGGTGATCGACGCGACCTCGGCCGCAGGCGGGCTGCCGGTCGACGTGGCCGAGACCGACGTCTACTACTTCGCTCCCCAGAAGGGCTTCGCCTCCGACGGCGGGCTGTGGTTCGCCCTGGCCTCGCCGGCCGCGATCGAGCGGATCGCCGCGATCGACGCCAGCGGCCGCCACGTGCCGGCGTCGCTGTCGCTGGCCACCGCCGTCGAGCAGTCGCGAGCCGACCAGACCTACAACACGCCCGCGCTCGCGACGCTGTTCCTGATGCACCACCAGCTCGGCTGGATGCTCGAGCACGGTGGCCTCGCCGCCATGGTGGCGCGCACGAGCGAGTCGTCGCGCACGCTCTACGACTGGGCCGAGGCGAGCGCCTTCGCCACGCCGTACGTCGCCGATCCCGCCGACCGCTCGCTGGTGGTCGGCACCATCGACTTCGCCACCAAGGGTCCGGACGCGGTCGACGCCGCCGCGCTCGCCGCCGTGCTGCGCGCCAACGGCGTCGTCGACACCGAGCCCTACCGCAAGCTCGGGCGCAACCAGCTGCGCGTCGGGATGTTCCCCTCGGTCGAGCCGGCCGACGTCGCCGCCCTCACCGCCTGCATCGACTGGGTCATCGCGCACCGCTGACCCGTCGCATGCACCCCACGTGAGTCGGCGCTAGTTTCCGCTGCTCGCGGCACACTAGCGCCGACTCACCGCCCGCTGGCGGGAAAGTTGCGCCGGGTCACGCCTTGAGGAGACGGAGCGTGGCGCGCTCGAGGGCGGCCTGACGCTGGTCGGGGGTGTCGTAGCGGCGCCGGGTGGTGCCGCGGATCGTCCGGCCCTGCTCGTAGGCCTCGATGACGCGCGGGTCGACGTACGACGACCGGGCCAGCGTCGGGGTGTTGCCGAGGAACGACGCCACCTCCTTCATCGCCCCCGAGACCGCGCGCTTGCGCGAGGCCGCCGTGCCACCGGGCTCCGGGGTCTCGGCGAACGCGGCGGCGGCCAGAACGGTCGCGTGCCAGGTGCGGAAGTCCTTGGCGGTCGCCTCCAGCCCGGTCGACTCGCGCACGTAGGCGTTGACGAGGTCGGGCAGCACCGAGCGCCAGGAGCGCCCGTCCTGGTAGGACAGCAGCCGCAGGTCCTGGCCGCGCCGGCGACGCATCACGTCGATCGCCTCGATCACGACCCGATCGTCGATCTCGATCACGTGCTCCACCCCGGACTTGCCGACGAAGGCGAAGACCAGCCGGTCCTGGCGCCGCCGGACGTGGCGCCGCTCGAGGGTGGTCAGCCCGAAGGAGCCGTTCTCGTCGGCGTAGACGTCGTTGCCGATGCGGAAGTAGCCCAGGTCCAGCAGGCGTACGGCGGCCGCACATGCCCGCTCCAGCGGCATCCCCTCGCGGCCCAGATCGGTCAGCACGAGCTCGCGCGCCCGGGTCAACGCCTTGCCGAACTCCAGCATCCGCTCGAATTTCTCGGCGTCGCGGCGGGTGCGCCAATCGGGGTGGTAGAGGTACTGACGCCGGCCCGCGTCGTCGGTGCCGACCGCCTGCAGGTGACCGTGGGCGTACGGCGTCACCCACACCTCCCGCCAGGCGGGCGGGATGACGAGGTCGCGGACCCGCTGCGCGTCGTCCTCGCCCAACCGCTCGCCGCGCTCGTCGAGGTACACGAACCCACGGCCCGCACGGCGCCGCGTCCAGCCCGGCTGGTCGGGCGAGGTCCTGCGCAGCCGCACCATGGCGCGACACTAGCCAGATCGTGCTGGTCGACGCCTCACCCCACCGAGGGTCAGCGTGGGCGCAGCGAGCGCAGCAGCACCGCGACGACGACCAGCCACGCAGCCCCGCCGATCAGCCACGGCCACGGCGTGCTGTCGAGGTCCGGCGACACCTCCGGTGCGTCGGAGGCGTCGGGTGAGAGGTCGGGCGAGCTCGTCGGCTTGGGCGGATCGGGCGCACCGGCCAGCTCGGCGCGCAGCGCGCGGTCCAGGGGCAGCTCGAGGACCGGTGAGTACTGACCCTCCGAGCTCAGGAAGACCCGCCCGCGATCGTCGACGGCCAGGCCCTCACCCTGCTGCTGGGCGGGCAGGTCGACGGTGGCGATCCGGGTCAGGTCGGGGAAGGAGTAGAACTCCGCGCTGGTGTAGCTGCGCACCACGAGGTGCCGCCCGTCGGGGAAGAAGGCACCGTCGGTGGCGATCGGCAGCACGTCGCCGATCGGCCGCAGCCGGTTGGGCCGCTGCTCCGAGAGCCGTGACGGCGCCTGGTAGAGCGTGCCGCCGAAGAAGGTCTTCGACGCGACGTAGACGCGGCCGGTGGTGGGATCGGTCATCAGGGTCTCGGCGTCCGTCGCGCCGTCGGGGTAGACGAGGTCGTACGTCGTGCCGGGCTCGTCGCGCCCCCCTCGACCCACGGGCACGCGGGTGATCGACACGGAGACGCGAGCCGCGGCGTTGTCGCCGATGTCGCCGACCCAGACCCGCCCGCGACCGGCCGGAGCGAGCGACTCCACATCGACCGGGCGCTCGCTCCACCGGGTCAGGCCGACCGTGCGACCCTGGCCGTCGACCACGAAGACCTGGCCGGTGTCGCCGGAGTCGTTGGTGGTGACGAAGAGTCCGTCGGCGACCACCAGCCCCGAGGACTCCACGATCGCCGGGTCCTGGAACGAGAAGACCTCGGAGCCGCTGTCGGCGGGGGCCGAGCTCAGACCGAGCACGAAGGGCACGGCGACCACGGCCGCCAGGAGGCGCTCAGGCATCGGCCGACTCCAGCAGTGCGGCCAGTCGCGGCGCGATCCCCCACTGCGCGACCAGGTCGTCGTACTCCTGCCGCACCCCGCCACCCCTCACGGGGCCACCGGAGCGCACGCAGCGCAGCAGGGTGTTGCGCGGGGTGTGCTGGCTCTCGACGAACTGCACCACGTCGACCCGGTAGCCCTGGATGCGCATCAGCGAGGCGCGCAGCCCGTCGGTCAGGGTGTCGGCCAGTCGCTCGCGCAGGATGCCGTGCCGGGTCAGCGCGGCGTACGGCGACGGGGTCGGCGTGCGCCGCAGCTGGGCCGCGATGTCGTGGTGGCAGCACGGCGCGGCGAGCACCAGCGGGGAGCCCCACTCGACGGCCCGAGCGAGCGCCTCGTCGGTCGCCGTGTCGCAGGCGTGCAGCGCGAGCACGACCTCGGGTGCCGGGTCGAGCCGGACCCCCGCGATGGTGCCGACGACGAACTCCGCGTCGATGCCGAGCTCGGCGGCGACGGCCGTGTTGTGCTCACGCGACTGCTCCTTCACGTCCGCGCCCGTGACCCGGACGTGCAGGCCGCGCACGCTGGTCAGGTAGCGCTGCGCGGCGAAGGTGAGGTAGGCGTTGCCGCACCCGAGATCGACGATCCGCAGCGGGTCGTCGGGCGTGCCTCGGCGCAGACCCTTGCCCATCGCGTCGGTGAGCGAGGAGTCGAGCAGACGCAGGAACTCCTCGACCTGGCGGTACTTCGCCTGGCGGCTCGGCTTGATCCGGCCCTGGGCGTCGGTGAGCCCGAGGGCCCGGAAGACCGGGTCGTCCTCCGGCAGCAGCCGCTCCTTGTCACGGTCGTGGCCGCGCTCGACGCCGACCGCCTCGGCCCGGTCGGAGGTGTGCAGCATCGCCTCGAGCCGCTTGGTCACCCGCACCTGGTGGGTCTGCGTGGTGGTGTCGACGTGCCAGTGGGCGAAGGGCTGGTCGAGGAGGTCGTCGACCGCGTCGCGCACGGCGGTCGAGCCCTCGGCGAGGAGGTGGTTGCTGGTGTGGGCCTGCGTGTCGTCGTAGGCCGTGACCTGCAGGTGACGGCCGGCCTTGAGGTCGACGTAGCGCAGCTCGACGCGGCGCCAGCGCGCCTGCTGACCCTTCTGCCGCCCGGACGCCACGGCGCGCACCAGCACCTCCGGGTCGAGCAGGTGGGCGCGCATCCGGGCGAGCACCCGCAGCAGCGGCTCGGCGGCCATCAGCGACCCGCCACCGACGCGATCACCACGAGCAGCAGCAGGGCGATCAGGGCGGCCGGGATGATCATCCGGCGCTGGCGGGGGCTCACGACGTGCCTTCCGGCAGACGCGAGGCGAGGAGCTCGGCGAGGTGCAGCGCGCGGACGCCGGCCAGGTCGTCGAGCTGCACCTTGCAGCTCATCCCGTCGGCCAGCACGATCGCGTCCGGGTGCGCGCGGACCGCCGGCAGCAGCTGGGTCTCGGCGACGGCGACCGAGACCTCGTAGTGGCCCTGCTCCACGCCGAAGTTGCCGGCCAGGCCGCAGCACCCGCCGACCTTGGTCACCGTGGCGCCGGCCCGCTCGAGCAACGCCGCGTCGGCCGCCCAGCCCAGCACCGAGGCCTGGTGGCAGTGCGGCTGAGCGACGATCTCGACGCCGCTCAGGTCGGGCAGCGGCAGGTCGAGGCGGGTCACCAGCTCGGCGAACGTCGACACTCCGGCCGCGACCCGCGCGGCTCGCGGGTCGTCGCAGAGCTCGACGCTGTCGGTGCGCAGCGCGGCCAGGCACGACGGCTCCAGGCCGATCACCGGCACGCCGGAGTCGACGTACGGCGCGAGGGTCGCGGCGGTGCGCGCCACGATCCGCTTCGCGGCGTCGAGCTGTCCGGTGGTGATCCACGTCAGGCCGCAGCACGCCTTCTCGTCGATCACGCGCACGCGCAGGCCGTGGGCCTCGAGGTAGCGGATCGCCGCCAACCCCGACTCCGGCAGGAAGTGGTCGGTGAAGGAGTCGGCCCAGATCCAGACGTCGGGAGTCTCCGGGTCGCGGGTGCGGGTCTGGCGACGCAGGCTGCGGGCGGCGAAGGTCGGAATCGAGCGCCGCTGGTCGATGCCGGCCGTGGCGCGGGCGAGCCGGGCGAGTGGCCCGGCCTTCATCGAGGCGTTGGCGAGACCCGCGACCGGGGCGGCGAGGCGCGCCCACATCGGCAGCCGGCCGAGCACGTAGTGGCTGCGCGGGCGCCGCTTGCCCTGATAGGTCTGGTGCAGCGACTCCGACTTGTAGGTCGCCATGTCGATGCCGGTCGGGCAGTCGCGGGCGCAGCCCTTGCAGGCCAGGCACAGGTCGAGCGCCTCGTGGACCGCCGGGTCGGCCAGCCCCTGGACGAGCGAGCCGTCGAGCGCCTCCTGCAGCACGCGCGCGCGGCCGCGGGTCGCGTCCTTCTCGTCGCGCGTCGCGGCGTACGACGGGCACATG
>CAEZXR010000022.1_pt1 | contig 12353 bp, 8 predicted proteins | sample 7265301 | NCBI WGS metagenome assembly CAEZXR01 (sample SAMEA6813913, study PRJEB35770) | freshwater metagenome | biome: Freshwater; feature: Freshwater reservoir; material: water | place: Czech Republic | collected 2017-04-14 | depth 30m m
GACTCCCGGCACGCCGGCACCGACCAGCTGCTCGCGCGCCACGGCGTCGCAGAGGCAGTGAGCTGGGAGGCCCCCGACGGCACGACGATCCAGGGCTTCCTGTGCCGGCCCACGACGCCCGGCCCGCACCCGCTGGTGGTCAACATCCACGGCGGCCCGGTGTGGGCCTTCCGCGGCACCTGGCAGCTCTTCTACCCGTGGGTGCCGCTGCTCGTCTCCCAGGGCTACGCCGTGCTCAACCCGAATCCGCGCGGCAGTGCCGGCCGCGGACAGGAATTCGCGGCGCAGGTCGTCGGCGACATGGGTGGCGCGGACACCGACGACTTCCTCAGCGGCATCGACGCGCTGGTGGAGCTGGGCATCGCCGACCCCGACCGGATCGGGCTGACCGGCGCGTCGTACGGCGGCTTCATGTCCAGCTGGCTGGTGACCCGCGACCAGCGGTTCGCCGCGGCGGTGCCGACCGCGCCGGTGACGGACTGGTACAGCCAGCACTTCACCAGCAACATCCCGTTCTTCGACCGGCTGTTCCTGGCCGGCGACCCGGCCGAGCCCGGCGACCGCTTCCACGAGCGCAGCCCGGTGATGCACGCCGCTGGGGTGACCACACCGTGTCTCAACGTCACCGGCGCGCTCGACCGGTGCACTCCTCCGGGCCAGGCTCGTGAGTTCCACACGGCGCTGATCGAGCACGGGGTGGAGTCGGTGCTGGTGACCTACCCGGAGGAGGGCCACGGGGTGAGAGCGTTCCCGGCCCTCATCGACTACTGCGCCCGGATGCTCGAGTGGTTCGAGCGTCACATGCCCGTCCACCCCACGGAGGAGACCCGATGACCGACCGCACCCTCGTCGTCCCCGGCGGCCACCAGGTCGCCTGCGCCGAGTACGGCGCGCCCGACGGCTCCCCGGTGCTCTACCTGCACGGGGCGGGCTCCAACCGGCTCGAGGGTGCCGCCTTCGACGCCCCTGCCCGCGCACAGGGGATCCGGCTGGTGGCGCTGGACCGTCCCGGGCGAAGCCTGCCGCTGCCCCCGACGGCCAGCCCGCTGGCCTACGCCGCGGAGGTCGCGGCCGTGGCCGACCACCTCGGCATCGGCCGCTTCGTCGTCGCCGGCCAGTCCAACGGCGGGATGTTCGCCTGCGCGGTGGCGCACGCGCTGGGTGACCGGGTGAGCGCCGTCGTGCCGATCAACCCGACCGTGCCGGCCGGCGACCCCGCCGTGCGCGCGGTGCTCGATCGGAGCGGGCGTCTCGCGTACAACCTGATCCGTCGCTTCCCCGGACTCATGTCGCGCGCCGTCTCCGGCGCCGGCCTCAAGGAGCCGACGGGGCGGCGTGCCGCCCACGACCCGGACGCCGGGCTGTGGCAGGACCCGCTCATCGGCGCCGTGCTCCGCGACGTCGCCCGGGAGCAGACGACGGTGGACTACCTCCGCAACGAGCTCGATCTGGGCATCGTGCACCCCTGGGACTTCGACCACCTGGCCCTGGCCCAGCCGGTGGAGTTCTTCATGGGTGAGCGCGACGGCGGCCTGCCTTACGTCCGCGTGTGGAGCGAGGGTCTCCCCGACTCCCGTGTGCACGTCGTGCCCGGTGGCCACATCGCGCACCTCGCTCCCGCAGCCGCCGACGAGCTGGTCGCCCTGCTGGCCGGCTCGCCCGCCACCTGATCCGGCCACGCTCCGGTGGGATCGGGTCAGACCCGGGGCGCCCGGACGCCACACTCGACGAGCCGCGCGACGTAGGTCTCCACGTTGCGCAGCTTGACGCTCTCGTAGCCGCGGACGAGATCGGGCAGCTCGGCGACCGCGACCGCACGCTCGTAGTCGCCGCGCAGGTCACTGGCCAGGTCGAGCACCGTGGCGCGGTAGTGGTCGCGCAGCTCGCGCTCGACCTTGCGCAGGTGGGCGTAGCCGAAGAGGTCGAGACGAGTGCCGCGCAGCGCCTTCATCCTCGCCAGCGTGCGCAACGAGCCGTGCGAGCGCGGACCGAAGGAGATCTTGGACGTGCGCCCCATCGCGCGCAGCACCGGCGGGTGCAGCTTGAAGGCGACCGTCCCGCCCGGGAACTCCCCGGCGGTCGCTGCCAGGAACGCCGGGTCGGTGAGCAGGCGCGCGACCTCGTACTCGTCCTTGTAGGCCGTCAGCTTGAAGAGCTGACGCGCCACCGCCTCGCTGAAGCGGGTCTCGGCGGTCGCGGCGCGCTCCGCCGACGCGACCTGCGCGACGACCGCGACGTAGGCGTCGGCCAGCCGCTCGTCCTGATACGCCACCAGGTCCGCTGCCCGCCGGGACACCAGGCGCAGCAGCTCGCCCTCCAGGCCGGCGGCCGCGACCGAGGCGGGGACGAGCGGCTCGACGTGCTGGGGCTCGGGGGGCGTGCCTGCGCGCCGGGCGGCCGCGAAGACGGCAGGGTCAGCGACGGCGACGCGGCCCCAGCGGAAGGCAGCGATGTTGGCAGCCACGGCCGTGCCGTTGATCCGGATGGCCTCCTCGATGGCGTCGGCTGGCAGCAGCAGCGCACCGGACTGGTAGGCCGCACCCACCAGCAGGAAGTTCGCGGCGACGGTATTGCCGAAGATGCGGTCCGCAGCCTCGAGCCCGTCGAGGTCGACCAGGTCGACGCACGCCGTGCCGACGCGGTCGAGCAGGTCGAGCTCGTCGTCGTGCTGGACGGCGGGGTCGTAGACCATCGCGCCCGTGGGGGTCCGGCTGGTCGAGACGACGGCCCGGGTGAGCCCGGCGTCGCCGTACTGCAGGTTGCGGTCCTCGGCCAGCGTGAGGAGGTCGAAGCCCAGGAAGCAGTCGGCGGAGCCCGGCGTGAGCCGGTTGGCGGGCTCGAGGTCGCCGGCCGCGAACCGCAGGTGGCCCGTGACCGGACCGGCCTTCTGCGACAGGCCCGTCTGATCGAGGGACTCGACCTCGTATCCCGCTCGCAGGGCGGCGGTGGCCAGGACCTGGTTGACGGTCACGATGCCGGTGCCGCCGATGCCGGCGAGGAAGACGTTCTGCGTGGAGGTGATCGTGTCGTCGCGCTCGCGGGCGGCCACCGGCGGGGGCTCGGGGTACGACGCGCGCCGCTTCTCAGCTCTCGGCCGACGGCGCAGGCGGCGCGCCCTGGGCGCGGTCTCCACCGTCACGAACGACGGGCAGTCGCCGTCGAGGCAGGAGTAGTCGGTGTTGCACGACGTCTGCTCGATGCGGGTCTTGCGGCCGTATTCCGTCTCGACCGGCTGCACCGAGAGGCAGTTGCTCTTCTGGCCGCAGTCGCCGCAGCCCTCGCACACCGCCTCGTTGATCACGACGCGCTGGGTGCGGTCGGGGAGCGTGCCGCGCTTGCGCTGACGCCGAGCATCGGCGGCGCAGTGCTGGTCGTAGATGAGCACGGTGACGCCCGGCGTCTCGCGCAACAGGACCTGCGCCTCGTCCAGCCGGTCGCGGTGCCAGACCACGGTGCCGGTGGCCATCGCCCGGCGGCGGTGCCGCTTCGGCTCGTCGGAGCAGACGATGATCTTGGCGACGCCCTCACTGGCGAGCTTGTGGGTCAGCCGGGAGACCGAGAGCGCGCCCTCGGCGTCCTGCGCGCCCGTCATCGCGACGACGTCGTTGTAGAGGATCTTGTAGGTGATGTTGACCCCGGCGGCGATGCAGGCCTGGACGGCGAGCTGACCGGAGTGGAAGAAGGTGCCGTCGCCGACGTTCTGGAAGACGTGGCCGGCATCGGTGAACCACGACTGACCGATCCACTGGGCGCCCTCGCCGCCCATCTGGGTGACGCCCGTGACGGCGCTGTCCTCGCGCTCGGAGACGGTCACCATGACGTGGCAGCCGATCCCGCCGCCGCCCATGGAGCCCTCGGGCAGTGCGGTCGACCGGTTGTGCGGGCATCCGCTGCAGAAGTACGGCGCGCGGCTGGTGCTCAGCAGCGGGAGCTGGGTCCGCTCGACCCGGGGCGGCTTCATCTCCACGACGTCTTGGAGCAGGTGCCGCAACGGCGCCAGCAGCCGGCCGGCGGTCAGCTCGCCGTCCGCGGGGATCAGCCGTCGACGCTCGGCGTCCAGCTTGCCGAGGATCTGCGGGGTGTGCTCGCCGCCGTAGAGCAGGTCGCGGATCTGGGTCTCGATGAAGGAGGTCTTGTCCTCGACCACGACGAGCCGCTCGAGACCGGCGGCGAAGTCGGTGATCGTGTCCCGGGACACCGGACTCATCAGGGCCAGCCGCAGGACACGGACACCGGCCAGCGCGAGGTCGTCGTCGGCGACACCGAGGTCGGTCAGCGCCTGGCGCATCGAGTCGTAGCAGGAGCCGGAGGCGACCAGACCGACCCTGGCCTGCGGCGGGTCGACCTCGAGGACGTCGAGGCGGTTGGCGGCGGCGTAGGCCTGCACGAGCGCGGCGCGGGGTCCGACCAGCTCGGCCTCCGCGGCGACGATGGCGAGCGGCTTGACCACCATCGGGCGCTGCTCGTAGACGTACGGCGTGCCCTCCCACTCCACCAGCGGGTGGACGGGCGTCACGGCGCCGGCCTCGGGCCCGATCGCCCAGGCACCGTCAGCCACGTCGGCGACGATCTTGAGCGCCACGACGCAGCCGGAGGAGCGCGACAGCTCGATGGCGTGCAACCCGAGCGTGACGATCTCGGCGGCGTTGCGCGGGAAGAGCACCGGGATGCCCAGAGCGGCCAGGGATCGCTCGCTGACTGCCGGCACGGTCGAGGACTTCGACGCCGGGTCGTCACCCACGAGCAGGACGGCGCCGCCGCTCGGGTGGACGCCGAACAGGTTGGCGTGCCGCAGGGCGTCGGTCGCGCGATCGACTCCGGGGCCCTTGCCGTACCAGAAGCCGGTCACGCCGTCGAAGCGCCGCTCGCCCAGCGGGAGGTCGATCTGGCTGCCCCACACCGAGGTCGCGGCGAGCTCCTCGTTGAGACCGGGCACGAAGCGGATGTCGTGGTCGTCGAGGACCTGGCGCAGGTCGCCGAGGAGCTTGTCGAGGCCGCCGAGCGGGCTGCCCTGGTAGCCGGAGACGAACGACGCGGTGTGGAGTCCGCGTCGACGGTCGAGGGCGCGGTGCTCGACGAGCAGCCGCGCGATCGCCTGGACGCCGGTGACCAGCGTGGCAGGCGCACCGACGCGGAACCGGTCGTCGAGGTCGTACGCCGGAGCGGGCGCGGCCTGCGCGGGGACGCTCAGGTCCGACCGTTCGAGCAGCTCGGTCATGCCACGTCTCCCGTCCGGGCCGCGGTCAGTCGGTCCGCCACGATCTCGGCGGCGACCCGGCCGGGTGGACGGCCGGTCGCGTCGGAGCGCACGAGCACCTCGCGCACGGTGTCGGCGATCGCCGAGATCGCCGCGGTGACCTCGTCGGCCGAGCGCTCGTGCACCTCCCCCGACACCTGGATCAGCCCGCCGGCATTGGCGACGAAGTCCGGGACCCAGGTGATGCCGCGGCGGTGCAGCAGAGCGCCGACGGCCGAGGTCGACAGCTGGTTGTTGGCCGCACCGCAGACGATCTCGGCACGGATCGCGTCGACCGAGGAGGGGTGCAGCGTGGACCCGAGCGCGCAGGGTGCGTAGACGTCGATCGGCGCATCGATCACCGAGTGCCGCACCGTGGTGGTGGGGTGCCGCTCGAGCAGGCGGGCGAGGGAGTCGCCCGAGGTGTCGGTCACGACCACCCTCGCGCCGGCCTCGACGAGCAGCGAGACCAGCTGGGCTCCGACCTTGCCGACCCCCTCCACGCCGACCCGGCGGCCCGTCAGTCCGTCCGGCCCCCATCGGTGCTCGGCGGCCGCGCGGATCGAGCAGAAGACGCCGTACGCCGTCGAGAAGCCGCTGTCGCCCGTGCCGCCGGTGCTGCCGGTGACGTAGCGGGTCGCCGTCGCCACGACATCGAGGTCGGCGGCCGTGGTGCCGACGTCGGCAGCCGTGTAGTAGCGACCACCCAGGCTGTCGACGAAGCGACCGTAGGCGCGCAGCAGGTCGTCGGTCTTCAGCCGCCGCGGGTCGCCGATGATGACCGCCTTGCCGCCGCCCAGCGCGATGCCGGCAGCCGCGGCCTTGTGGGTCATGCCCTGCGACAGGCGCAGGACGTCGGTGAGCGCATCGGCCTCGCTCGCGTACGGGTAGAACCGCGTGCCTCCCAGGGCCGGCCCCAGCCGGGAGTCGTGGATGGCGATGATCGCCCGCAGACCGGTCTCGGCGTCGTGGCAGAACACGACCTGCTCGTGAGCGGCCGAGCTCAGCTCGTCCGAGCGCTCGAAGACCAGGTCGGCGAGGGGGGCGGGGGCGACAACCGTCATGAGAGCAGGGTGGGACCACCGTGGGGCGGCTCACAACGGAGATCGTCGAGGTTGGCGACAGATAGCAACATGTCCGATGTATCGGCCGTGGAATTGGCAACGAATCAGCCGCGTCACCTACATTCTGATGCGTGAGCGACCTGGCGACCCTCGACGACACCGACCGGGCGATCCTCGCGCTGCTGCAGGAGAACGCCCGGCGGCCGCTGCGCGACATCGCCGCCTCGGTCGGCCTCACCGTCGCGCCGGTGCAGCGCCGGATCGCGCGCCTCGAGCGGGTCGGCGTGATCGAGCGCTACACCGTGAAGGTCAACCAGGGTCGCATCGCGAGCGGGATCGAGGCGATGACCGAGCTGCACTTCGCCGACGACCTGGACCTGGCCCAGATCATGGAGTTCGTGGCCCAGATCCCCGAGGTCCAGGAGGTGCTCACCCTGGCGGGCGACCCCGACGCGCTGGTCCGGATCAGGGTCGAGGGCGTCGACGACCTGCGCCGCGTCGTCAGCTCCCTGCGATCGGGCGCGGCGGTCACGAGCACCAAGACGCTCGTCGTCCTGGAGCAGTGGACCCGTCACGACTGAGAGCGTCGGAGCACTCGACGCACGGGCGGGTGCGGGTCCGGGTCAGGCCCAGGCAGCGGCGGCGCCGGCGAACGAGACCACCCGCTCCCCGGTCGTCGCCCGGCGTGCCAGCCACAGCGCCTGCAGCTGGTGGTAGACGTCCGGCTTGCCGGGCCACACGGTGCCGGAGGGCCGCAGGTCGGCATCGAGCTCGTGCCACCACGAGCCCCCGTCGAGATCGACGTGGTGCGCCTCGGCGAAGCCCAGCCAGCGCTCGAGGTCACGCTCGGCATCGTCGTCCAGCCCGACCGTGATCCTCATGGCCGCGTTGGCCACCGCCTCCGCGATCACCCAGTGCATCCGCTCCCGCACGACCGGCGCGCCGTCGAAGTCGGTGGTGTAGACGAAGCCGTCCGTCCCGTCGGCGGCCCAGCCGTCGCGGATCGCGGCCCCGGTGAGGGCCGCGGCCGCGCCGAGAAGACCCTGCCGGTCGGCCGCCACACGGTGCGCCCGGTCGCGGGTCGACGCCACGTGCAGGTGCAGCAGCAGGCGGGACCACTCGAGGAGGTGCCCGATCGTCACGCCGTAGGGCTGGAACGGGTCCGCCGGCCGGTCGCGGTGGTGCTCGGGCTGCGGCACCCAGGCTTCGTCGAAGTGCTCGGGCAGCCGCCAGGAGAAGCCCGGTCCGAGGTCGTGGGCCACCCGCTCGCCGATCCGCGTCGCCGCGGCCAGCGCCCAGGAGTCGCCGCTCACGTCGTACGCCGCCAGCAGCGCCTCGACCGCGTGCATGTTCGCGTTGAGGCCGCGGTAGGCGTCGCACGTCGCGAAGTCGCGGTCCCAGGCGTCGACGACCATGCCGTGCTCCTCCTCCCAGAAGCGCTCGCGCAGGACGGCGACCGCCTCGGCCAGCAGCTCGGGACCGCGCGGGTGGCCGGCTGCGGTGGCCGTGGCCCCGGCGAGCACGACGAACGCGTGCGCATAGCCCGCCTTGCTGTCGTCGTCCGGAGCGCCGTCCGGTCGCAGGGTCGTGAACCAACCGCCGCTGCGCTCGTCGCGCCACGGCCCGAGGAGCGCGGCGACACCGTGGTCGAGCAGCGCGCGGGCTCCGGCACGGTCGGGCCCGAGCAAGGAGGCCAGCCCGAACACGTGGGTCATCCGGCAGGTGATCCAGAGCTCCACCGGGGCCTGCGGGGGCACGGAGCCGGTCGCGTCGAGGTGGCCGAAGCCCGCGTCGACCCGGGCCCGCGCGGCGAAGTCGAGGAGCCGAGCGATCTCGACGTCCAGGTCCATCGACCTCACCCGGCCTGAGCGTCGACGGCAGCGTCGCTGCCCGCCGACGAGGACAGCGTCGCGGCCACGCCGGCCACGCGCAGCGCCAGCGCCACGAACTCCTCGGCGAACTCAGCCGCGTGGATCTCCGGCTGGTAGGGGTACTGCACGGCGGCGGACTGACCCATCGCCGCCAGCGTCCACATGGTCGTGCGGAGGTGGGCGATGTGGAAGCTGCCCTCGTCGTGCCCGCGTCGCAGCACCTGCGCCAGCAGGTCCCTCGTCGCCTGGCGGTGGTTGCGCACGATGGCGAGCGGCTCCGGCGCGAGGTGGGCGGTCTCGGTGCCGATGACGAGGGTGAGCCGAGGGAACTCGCAGCTCATCAGCACGTGGGTCCGCACGAGCGCCTCGAGCTGGGCGGTCGGCGAGCTGCCGGCGTGGACCAGGGCCGACAGGAGCTCGGAGTGGGCGTGCGCCCATCCGAAGAGGACGAGGCGCTCGAGGATCGCGTCCTTGCTGGCGAAGTGGTTGTAGAGACTCGGCGCCTGCATGCCCAGCTCGGCGGCAATGTCACGGGTCGTCGAGGCGACGAAGCCCTTGGTCGCGAAGAGCCCCATGGCCGCAGCGAGCACGCGCCGCTGGCCGCCGGTCAGCTCAGGCGTCGGCGGCAGAGCGTCGGGCTCGAGATCGGTGCGCCAGGTAGCGGACGGCGGACCGGGGAGCTGGAGGGGTCCGTTCGTCATGGACCTACGACACCACGAGGGCACCGCGATCGGCAACCAGGAGTCTGCTCACGGACGTTCACGTCCAGACGCGTCGACCTGGACGCGGGAGCGTGACTCTTGACACTCGTGCCGGTCGATCGCAAACTAACAGTCGTTAGTACGACGAAAGGCTGATCATGCCGCTGCTCGACCGTCCCGGCGCCACGATCCACTGGGAGGAGCAGGGCAGCGGCACGCCCCTCCTGCTCATCATGGGGACCAGGATGTCCTCGGCCATGTGGTACCCCGTGCTGCCGCACCTCGCCGCGCACCACCGCGTCATCACCCTCGACAACCGCGGAGCCGGGAAGTCCTCGCCCAGCAGCGACTTCACCATCGCCGACATGGTCGAGGACTGCGTGGCCGTGCTCGACGCCGCCGGCGTCGATCGCGCCCATGTCTACGGCGTCTCGCTCGGCGGCGGGCTGACCCTGGAGCTCGGCATGACCCATCCCGACCGGGTGCGCTCGCTCGTCCTGGGCTGCGTGGGTGCGAAGACCGAGGTCTCCCCGCCGGCGGGCCGGCCCAACCCGCTGCTGAAGCTGGTGCCGAAGAAGCTGCTCTTCCGCCTGATCGCGCCGGCGTTCTACGGCCCGGCGTGCGACCCGACGGCCCGAGCGATCGACATGGACATCCTGCGCCAGGACCCCTACGACCCGGAGACCGTCGCGCAGCAGAGCCGGGCGACCCAGGCCTACGCCACGAGCTGGGAGAGAGTCGAGGCCGTGAGCGCGCCCACCCTCGTCCTGCACGGCGACCGTGACACGGCCGTGCCGGTCGAGGGCGGACGCCAGCTGGCGGCGCGGATCCCCGGCGCGCGGATCGTGGAGTACCCCGGCGCCGGCCACAACTACCTGGTCGGTCGCGGCGAGCAGACCGCCCAGCACGTGCTTGACTTCCTCGCCGAGGTGGACGCCGGGGTCGCCTCGTGACCACCTTCGTCGAGCTGCTCGACGTCCGGGCCGACGAACGTCCCGACGCCGCGGCACTCACCTGCGAGGCCGTCACCCTCACCCGCGCCGACGTCCGCGATCTCAGCCGCAGCCGGGCCGCAGACCTCGCCGCCCAAGGCGTCGTCGCGGGCGACTTCGTCAGCATCGCACTGCCGAACTCCCCCGACTTCCTCGTCTGGGCGATCGCCGCCTGGCGGCTCGGCGCCGTGCCGCAGCCGCTCTCGCACCGGATGGCGCCGCCCGAGCTGCAGGCGATCGCCGACCTGGTGCGTCCGCGCGGGATCGTCGGCACCCGCATCCCCGGCCACGCCGAGCTGGTCCCCGGCGCCGGCGACGGGCCGCTGCCCGACGACGCTCCAGTGTCGCCGTACTGGAAGGCGCCGACGAGCGGCGGCTCCACCGGCCGCCCCAAGGTCATCGTCGCCAACGCGCCGGCGCTCGCCGAGCAGGTGCTGCCGTTCGGCGACCTGCTGCTCATGCCCGCGGACGACGTGGCCCTGGTGCCCGGACCCCTGCACCACAACGCGCCCTTCATGTTCGCGACGCTCGCGCTACTGCGCGGCAACCACGTGGTGCTGCAGCCGCGCTTCGACGCCGAGACCTGCCTGATCGACGTCGCTCGGCACCGGGCTCGGTGGATGTACGCCGTGCCGACGATGATGCAGCGCATCTGGCGCCTCGATCCCGAGGTGCGCGAGCGCCACGACCTGAGCAGCCTGGAGCACGTCGTGCACATGGCCGCACCCTGCCCGCCGTGGCTCAAGCGTGCGTGGATCGAGTGGCTCGGTCCGCGGGCCGTGATCGAGGTGTACGCCGCCACCGAGGCACAGGCCGCGACCCGGATCGACGGAGTCGAGTGGCTGGCGCGCCCCGGCTCGGCCGGGCGGGTGATCCTCGGCGAGATGCAGGTGCTCGACGACGACCTGCGCCCGGTCGCCCCGGGGACCGTCGGTCGGATCTGGATGCGCCGCGGGCCGGACGCGGAGCCGCCGTACTTCTACGTCGGTGCCGCCGCGAAGGCGGCCGACGGCGGCTGGGAGTGCCTGGGCGACATCGGTGTCATCGACGCCGACGGCTACGTGTTCCTCACCGACCGCGACTCCGACATGATCCTGGTCGGCGGGTCCAACGTGTATCCCGCCGAGGTCGAGGCCGCGATCGACGAGCACCCCTCCGTGCTGTCGTGCTGCGTCATCGGGCTGCCCGAGCCCGACCTCGGTGCCGTGCCGCACGCGATCGTGCACGCGTCGCGGCCGGTCAGCGACGAGGAGCTCGTGGCCTTCGTGCGCGAGCGACTCTCGCCGTACAAGCTGCCCCGCTCGTTCGAGTACGTCGACGAGTCGGTGCGCGACGATGCGGGCAAAGTCCGGCGCTCGGCTCTGCGCGCGGCCCGTCTGGAGAAGGTGTGAGATGAAGGGCATCCCGTTCGGCCTCGAGGGCGAGCCGGTCCGCGTGGCCGGTGCGCTCGGCCTGCCACCTGGTCGCCACGGCACCGGCATCAGCCGGATGAGCCTGCGGTCCTTGGCCCAGACCCTGGATGCCGAGCTGCCCCTGATCGCCGCGAGCCCCTCCGGCGTGCGGCTGGAGCTGCGCACCGATGCCGACGTGCTCGAGCTCGAGCTGCACCTGACCCGGTTGCAGGTCTTCGACCGTCCGGTCACCGACCTGGTCCTCGACATCGTCGTCGACGGCGGCGCCCCGCGTCGGGTCGAGGTCGACGGCGGCGCCGTCCTGCACCTGCGCGGACCGGAGGGCATGTCGCTCGAGGATGCCGCGCCGCTGACGCTCACCATCGATGGCCTTGGCGAGGGCGAGAAGGATGTCGAGATCTGGCTGCCCCACAACGGCTTCGCCGAGCTGTGCGCCGTGCGGATCCCCGACGACGCCTGCGCGTCGGCCGTCGTCCGCCCGCGCACCAGGTGGGTGCATTACGGCAGCTCGATCAGCCACTGCCTGGAGGCCCGCCGACCCACCGAGACCTGGCCGGTGTCCGTCGCACGACGCCACGACCTCGACCTCGTCAACCTCGGCCTGGGCGGTCACTGCCACGTCGACCAGCACGTGGCACGCGACATCCGCGACCTCGCCCCGGACCTGGTCAGCCTCAAGCTCGGTGTCAACGTGGTCAACCACGACAGCTTCCGCGAGCGGACGTTCGTGCCGACCGTCCACGGCTTCCTCGACACCCTGCGCGAGCGGTTGCCCGACACCCCGATCCTGATCCTGAGCCCCATCGTCTGCCCGCCCGCGGAGGACGTCCCGGGCCCGACGCTGCCCGGCGAGGACGGCCAGTTCTACGCTCCGCCGCGCGACCCCGCAGTCGCCAAGGGTGCGCTGTCGGTCGGCCGGATCCGCGAGCTGCTCGTGGCGATCGTCGCGCAGCGGGTGGCGGCCGGCGACGACCACCTCGTCTACCTGAGCGGGCTGGAGCTCTTCGGGCCCGACGACGCCGGGGACCTCTACGACTCGCTGCACCCGTCGCCGGAGGGCTACCTCGTGATCGCCGA